>Ga0160449_1000972_pt1 | contig 14805 bp, 17 predicted proteins | sample HID1975I_E1MG_FD_108216 | JGI IMG/M metagenome (GOLD analysis project Ga0160449, IMG submission 108216) | Enriched soil microbial communities from UW Madison campus, WI, USA - HID1975I_E1 MG | ecosystem: Environmental > Terrestrial > Soil > Unclassified | place: USA: Madison, Wisconsin...
AGAGGAAGGACATATTAGAATTGCCGCTTACGCGAATGAAGACCAGAGTTTTACTATTTCTATTCAAGACACTGGAATTGGAATTGAAAAAGGAAATCAGAAATTGGTTTTTGAAGAATTTGCGCAGGCCAATGAAAATATCGAAAAGAAATATGGCGGAACTGGTTTAGGATTATCGATCTGCCAAAAAATTATTTCTATTTTGGGCGGAACTTTAAGTTTAGAAAGTATTTATGGTAAAGGAAGCACCTTTAAAGTTGAACTGCCATTAATTTTTGATAATAGCATTTCAAGTCCAACTGAAATTAAAAGCAAGCCATTAAAAAACACCAAGAAACAAACTTTTATTGTTGTTGACGATGACATTAATCTTTTGAATTTGACCAGCGGTGTTTTAAGACAAGAACAGCACCAGGTTTTGTCGTTTAGCAATCCAGCAAAGGCTTTAGAAACTATTCAGAGCACCTCTTTTGATTTTATAATTACTGATATTCAGATGCCAGAAATCGACGGATTTTTGTTCTTAGAAAAGCTTCGTGAACTTCCTGATTCTGTTTTCAAAAATCAGCCTGTAATTGCATTAACCGGCCGAACAGATTTAGATCTTGCAGTTTATAAAAAAGCTGGTTTTACAACAGTTGTCAAAAAACCATATTCGCCAAAAATTTTACTGGAAACCATTCAGCATATTTTAGACAATGAGGAAATTCCAGACACTGAATTTTCAGAAGCTGCAGAAAATCATTCTTCTCAAATGTATTCTTTAGACACTTTAAAAGATTTTCTTGGTCAAGATGATTCGGCTTTAAAAGAAGTTTTAAAATCTTTTATTGAAACTAGTATTGATAATTTAGGTCTTTTGAACACAGCTATACAAGAAAACAATCATGACGAAATAAAATCTATTGCACATCGTATTGCGCCAATGTTTAGACAAATTCAGGCGAATGAAATTGGTGAAATTTTAAAGAAATTAGAAAAAGACGATTTGAATACTTTAGATCTGGATAGTATGTTTATCGATTTAAAAGAAAAAATGAATGTTCTTTTTGAAGAATTAAAACAAGAAGTATAAAAAAAAGTAAAGCACTTAAAAAGTGCTTTACTCTATATTATATTGTTTCAATTTGTTGTAAAGTGTTTTACGTGTAATTTTTAGAAGTTTTGCCGCTTCAGATTTATTATTCTGAGCTTTAGACAGAGCATGGATAATCGTCTCTCTTTCATTTTCAGACAATGACATTCCACTTGCTGCAGGCTGTTGTTTTTGAATTTGGAAAAATTCTGCTGGAAGCACATCACTTTCGATAAAATCACCTCGAGATAAAAGAGTTGCACGCTTTACACAATTTTGCAATTCGCGTAAATTCCCTGGCCAATTGTAGTTTTGAAAAATAGTAACTACTTCTGGAGAAAATCCAACAATATCTTTATTTAACTGCTGATTGGCTTTTTCTAAGAAATAATCGGCAAAAACCATTAAATCTTCGTCACGATCTTTTAAAGATGGAGACTGAATAGAAAATTCGTTGATTCTATGGTATAAATCTTCTCTAAAATCGCCGTTTTTTACTGCCTCGCGCAAATCTTCATTTGTAGCGGTAATAATGCGTATATCAACGTTTATTTCCTTATTACTTCCAACGGGTTTGATTTTCCTTTCTTGAAGTGCTCTTAATAACTGTATCTGGTTTTCATATGAAAGATTTCCAATTTCATCTAGAAATAAAGTTCCTCCATTTGCTGCTTCAAAATAACCCATTTTATCACTAATAGCGCCTGTAAAAGATCCTTTTAAATGACCAAAAAATTCACTTGCCGCTAATTCTTTCGGAATAGCACCGCAATCGACCGCAATAAAATTGTTGTTTTTTCTCTGGCTTTGCTGATGAATACTTTTTGCAATAATTTCTTTTCCAGTTCCGCTTTCGCCGATAATTAAAACCGACATATCTGTAGGACTTACTAATTGAATATGATCTAACAATTTTTTAGAAGCAACGGAAATTCCTTTTACAAACTCATTTTCTGTAGAAACTGTTTTTTTGACTTTCTTTTTTTCTTTAACCGGAGTTTCGGTTTCGTCTTCCAGCTCTTGCGATTTTAGAGCATTAGTAATAACTAATAAGACCTCATCGGGATTGAAGGGTTTAGAAATATAATCTGCCGCCCCATTTTTAATGGCTTTAACTGCAGTATTTACATCCGAATATCCCGTCATCAAAATGACTGGAATATTGGGGTATGAATTTTTGAATTCGGACATTAAAGCAATACCGTCAAAATCAGGCAGACGAAGATCTGTCAAAATCAAATCGAAAGATTCGTTTTTAACTGCTGTACGCGCTTCTGCAGCAGAGAAAGCAATCGTTACATCGTAAGCTTTTTTAATTAGAAATTTTTCTAATAATTTGCAAAACGCGATGTCATCTTCTATCAATAATATCTTCGGCATTTGAGTTTAGGGAGTTTTTTGCTAAAATAAGACTATTAAAATTGTATTTTCACAAAATTATGCAAAAAAAAAGAGATTGCACGTCGCAATCTCTTTTTCACCAAAAACATAAATCTAAATTCACCTAATTATATCTTCAACCAGTTACCATTGACATCTGAGTAAACAGTAGCCTTTTGGTCTCCAACTGATATTTCGAGTTTATACTCTTTTTTTTCGTTTACAAATGCTTTCTCCAGTTTTGCACCCGGATAAGCGGTCTGCAATGCTGTTTTTACAGCTGCAGGCACAGCATCTGCAGCAACTTCTGTATATTCTGACTGAATAACTACAGTAGTTTTAATATCTCCTGAAACTGGCAATACATTTGCATGAATTGACATTGTTCCCAAAAGAATAACTGCTGATAAGATTAATTTTTTCATGATGCTGATTTTAATTATTTTTTAATGATGTTACCAGAAGCATCTGTAAAAATAGTATACTTCTTGTCTCCATTTGAAATCTCAAGTTTGTACTCGTTTTTCTCGTTTTTATAAGCTTTCTCAAGCTTTGTTTTCGGGAAAGATTTTTCAACTGTAGACTTCACTGCTGCCGGAACGGCATCTGCAGCTACTTCAGTAAATTCATCTTGAATAAGTACTGATTGAGAAATCGAAATTGCTGGCAGGATAGCGGCATTTACCGATAAACTTCCTAAAACAATCGCTGCTGATAAGATTAACTTTTTCATAATATTGTGGTTTAAAAATTATTTTTTAAGAATGTTACCAGAAGCGTCTGTAAAGACAATTGATTTTTCACCTCTAACTGTGATCTCAATTTTGTACTCTTTTTTGTCATTTACCCATGCTTTTTCAAGCACTACACCAGGATAAGCCTCGTCTAAGCCTTTCTTTACAGCTGCCGGAACTCCGTCTACTTCTTTATATCCATCCTGATCATTAACTGTCTGTACCATTGGGCTGGTTACAGCAGTGGTTTCTGCGTGCATCGACAAACTGCCTAAAACAATTGCTGCCGATAGAATCAACTTTTTCATAGTAATAGTTTTTAAGGGTTAGTTTTAGATTATTTTTTAATCCAAGTTCCGTCTGCGTTTGCAAAAAGATTTCCTGTTTTATCTCCAACAGTTACTTCTAACTTGTACTCAGATTTTGTGTTTTTAAATGCTTTAGTAAGCACAGCATCTGGATATGCTTTTTTAAGAGCGTCTGTTACTGCTGTTGGTATCTCTTCCAATTTAATTTCTGTATAATCATCTTGGATAGAGATTGTTTTTACGATAGTATTTGAAATTGGCGAAGTTGAAGCAAATGATGTTAAACCTCCCAAAACGATTGCGGCTGATAAAAATAAATTTTTCATGATAGTTATATTTTAATGTTGTTAATTTTATTTTAGTATTCTTGAACTGGATTTTCACACCAATCTATATTTTAGATTATTTTTTAATCCAAGTTCCATCTGCATTAGCGAAAAGATTTCCAACTTTGTCACCAACAGTAACGTCAAGTTTGTACTCTGATTTTTCGTTTTTATATGCTTTTGTAATAACTGCTTCTGGGTATGCTTTTTTCAAAGATTCTGTAATTGCAGCTGGTAATTCTTCTAATTTAATCTCTGTGTATTCGTCTTCAATAGAAATCGTTTTTACGATTGTATTTGTTACTTGTGTATTTGAAGCGAATGAAGTTAAACTTCCTAAGACAATTGCGGCTGATAAAAATAAATTTTTCATAACGTATATATTTAATATTAATAGTTGTTTACGCTTTAGGTAATGAAATTATTATGCCGTAATAGAAAAGAACTGTGCCAAACGCTATAAACCCTTATTTTTAAAGGGTTTGATTAAATATGCCAAAAAAAGACAAATTTCAAAAAGTGTGTAAAAGATAAAAAAGGTGTGTAATAAGTAAACACTTAAAGTGTAACCTTAGAAGAAATTTCAAATTTTAAAATTCCAAATCCCAATATTTGAGGCTTCAAATTTATAACTCCAAGTTGGAATTAGGAGTTTATTTATTGGAATTTTAAATATAGTGCATATAAAAGAAAAAAGGCTGTCAAAAAAATTGACAGCCTTTATTATTATTCTGGATCTTTCATTTTAAATGTATCCATAAATGCAGTTGTATAATCTCCTGCTATATATTGTGGATCGTCCATTAATTGTCTGTGGAAAGGTATTGTAGTTTTTACACCTTCAATTACGAACTCGTCCAAAGCTCTACGCATTTTGCTGATAGCTTCTTCACGAGACTGCGCTGTTGTAATTAACTTAGCAATCATAGAATCGTAGTTTGGCGGAATACTATAACCTGAATATACGTGAGTATCTAAACGTACTCCGTGTCCTCCTGGCATATGAAGCGTAGTAATTTTTCCTGGTGAAGGACGAAAATCGTTATAAGGATCTTCAGCATTAATACGACATTCTATAGCGTGTAATTCTGGAAGATAGTTTTTACCAGAAATTGGAATTCCAGCAGCAACCATAATTTGCTCACGAATCAAATCATAATCAATAACTTGTTCTGTGATTGGATGCTCAACTTGAATACGAGTATTCATTTCCATGAAATAGAAGTTTCTGTGTTTGTCCACTAAAAATTCTACAGTTCCAGCTCCTTCGTATTTAATGAATTCTGCAGCCTTTACAGCAGCTTCTCCCATTCTTGTACGTAAGTCATCTGTCATGAAAGGTGAAGGTGTTTCTTCAGTAAGTTTTTGGTGGCGACGTTGTACAGAGCAGTCTCTTTCAGAAAGGTGACATGCTTTTCCGTAAGAATCTCCAACAACTTGAATTTCGATATGACGTGGTTCTTCAATAAGTTTCTCCATGTACATTCCGTCATTTCCAAATGCAGCAGCAGCTTCTTGACGCGCGCTTTCCCAAGCTTTTAAAAGCTCTTCTTCTTTCCAGATAGCACGCATTCCTTTTCCACCACCACCAGCAGTAGCTTTCATCATAACTGGATAACCAATTTCTTTAGCTACTTTTTGTGCATGCTCGTAAGATTCTAGTAATCCGTCTGAACCTGGCACACAAGGAACTCCTGCTGCTTTCATTGTAGCTTTTGCAGAAGCTTTATCACCCATTCTGTCAATCATTTCTGGAGCAGCACCGATAAATTTAATTCCGTGCTCTTGACAAATTTTTGAGAATTTAGCATTCTCAGAAAGAAAACCGTATCCTGGGTGTATTGCATCTGCATTTGTAATTTCTGCAGCTGCAATGATATTTGACATTTTCAAATACGATAAGTTACTCGGAGGAGGACCAATACAAACCGCTTCATCAGCAAATTTAACATGTAAACTTTCTGCGTCGGCTGTAGAGTAAACTGCAACAGTTTTGATTCCCATTTCCTTACATGTACGAATTACACGAAGTGCAATTTCTCCTCTATTCGCAATTAATATTTTTTTAAACATCTTATTTTAATTAGATAATTAGACAATTTGATAATTAGATAATTTTAGATGATTAACAAAACTTATATTATGAACCATTCTAAAATCTAAAATCTAAAATCTAAATTTATTTATGATGGATCTACTAAGAATAAAGGTTGGTCAAATTCTACTGGAGACATATCGTCAACAAGAATTTTTACAATTTTACCAGAAACTTCAGATTCGATTTCGTTGAATAATTTCATTGCTTCAATTACACAAAGAACATCTCCTTTTGAAATAGTGCTTCCTACTTCTGTAAAAACTGGTTTGTCTGGAGATGGTTTTCTATAAAAAGTACCAATGATTGGAGATTTTATAGTAATGTATTTAGAATCGTTAGCAGCTGGTGCTTCTGGAGTTACATTTACAACTGTTGGAGCAGTAACTTGTGGAGCTGTTACCTGAGGTAAAGCTGCCTGAGTTGGTAATTGCTGCACGTAAGTTGCCTCAGTTACATTTGTTTCTAAAGTTGTTCTGATCGTGATTTTTACATCATCCATTTCTAACTTCACTTCTGCAACGCCCGAATTTGCAACAAATTTGATTAGGTTTTGAATTTCTTTTAAATCCATAATGATTCGTTTTTAGTTTTAATTTATTTCTTATCGTAAGCCCATTTTAAATAGATAGATCCCCAAGTGAATCCACCACCAAAAGCAGCAAAGATAACATTATCTCCTTTTTTAAGCTTATCTTCAAAATCTGCCAATACTAATGGTAAAGTTCCAGAAGTTGTATTACCATATCTTTCGATATTTACTAATACTTTAGATTCGTCTAATTCTAATCTTCCTGCAGTAGCATCAATAATACGTTTGTTAGCTTGGTGTGGCACTAACCAATCTACATCTTGATTTGTCAAATTATTTCTTTGTAAAATCAATTCGCTGGCATCGGCCATATTAGTTACAGCATATTTGAAAACAGTTTTACCGTCTTGCATAATATTGTGCTGTCTGTTTTTTACAGTTTCTTCACTAGGCGGAATCAAAGATCCTCCAGCTGGAATCTTAAGAAAATCGCGTCCTATACCATCACTTCTTAAATATTCATCCTGCAAACCTAGACCTTCATAATTTGGTTCAAAAAGAACTGCACCAGCTCCATCACCAAAAATAATACAAGTTGCTCTGTCTGTATAATCTACAATTGATGACATTTTATCGGCACCAATTAAAAGTACTTTTTTGTAACGTCCTGACTGAACATAAGCTGCAGCAGTAGACATTCCATATAAGAAACTTGAACATGCAGCCTGCAAATCGTATGCAAAAGCGTTTGTAGCTCCAATTTCTGTTGCAACAAATACTCCTGTAGAAGCCACCATCATATCTGGTGTTGCTGTTGCCATTATAATCATATCAATCTCTAAAGGATCAATATTTGCTTTTGCAATTAAATCTTGCGCTGCTTGTATAGCAAGATAAGATGTGCCTTTATCAGCATCTTTAAGAATTCTTCTCTCTTTAATTCCTGTTCGAGTAGTAATCCACTCGTCATTGGTATCAACCATTGTTTCTAAAACTTTGTTAGAAAGTACAAAGTCAGGAACGTAAGCGCCAACAGCGGTAATAGCGGCTGTGATTTTATTCATTATATTCTATTATTTCCTTTCAAATACTGCGATTTGAAAAATTTTTAAAAGACTTGAAAATTACAAAAAAAAACGAAGCGATTTTGTCTATATTTTCTTAAAAAACAAAAATTATAACCAACAAAAAAAACTCTCACTATGTGAGAGTTCTAGTATAATTTACAAAAACGTATTAAGCAACCGCTTCAGATTTATCGATAACAACTTGCCCTCTGTAGTACATTTTACCTTCATGCCAGTAAGCTCTGTGGTATAAATGCGCTTCACCTGTAATAGGACATGTAGCGATTTGAGCTACAGTAGCTTTATAATGTGTTCTTCTCTTATCTCTTCTTGTTTTCGAGGTTTTTCTCTTAGGATGTGCCATTTTACTATATTATTTATCCGTTAATAGTTTCTTTAATTTTTCCCAACGCGGGTCAATATCTTCTTCTTTATTACTCTCTTCCTTTTGTTCTTTTACACTTAATTCATTCAATTTTGTCAAAGCTTCGGTTTGTAATGTTCCGTCTTTCACACCTGGATGAATTCTCTTTTGAGGCACCGAAAGTGCAATCATTTCATAAATGTATTGTGACACATCTAATTCATGTTCTCCATGCGGCAAAATCAACAATTCTTCATTATCATTATTGAACTCGTCTCCAAAGCGAACAATTAATTTCATTTTTCCTTTTATAGGAAGATCAAAATCCTCGCCTGTTAGATCACAAGGCACATTTACAGTTCCTTTGTGTTTGAATTCTAACTCTAACATGTTGCTTTTCTTTTCGAAAACCAAATTCACTTTAATATCTGAACTTTGAAACTCATCGTAGTCAAAGTCCTTAAAGAACGTGTTATTTATTTGATACTCAAAATGGTGTTTTCCTAGTTTTAATCCTACGAAAGGAATTAAAAATTCTTTTATTTTGCTCATTTCAACATCAATTTGATCAATTCAATTCTAAAACTAGATATCTGAATTGGGGTGCAAAGATATAAAATTATTATAAATCTAATAATCTTATTCACCTTTTTTTGTTTATAACTGTTTTTCTTTTATTTTAAGAGGTTTTTGGCTAATCTCCTCATACTGATTACGCGAGCGAAAAATATCTATTGCAAGATAGACTGCCTCTGTAAATGAATTGTGATCTGCCATATCTTTTCCAGCAATATCGTAAGCTGTACCATGATCTGGAGAAGTCCTAACCTTATTCAAACCAGCTGTATAGTTAACTCCTTTTCCAAAAGATAGTGTTTTAAATGGAATCAATCCTTGGTCGTGATACATTGCTACAATAGCATCATATTTTTCGTAGTGGCCGCTTCCAAAAAAACCGTCTGCAGGAAATGGACCAAAAACCATTGTTCCAGAATCGAATAATTTCTTTAATACTGGCTTTAAGACCAAATCATCTTCTTTTCCGATTACGCCACCATCACCCGCATGCGGATTTAATCCTAAAACTGCAATTTTTGGTTTTACTATACTAAAATCTTGAATTAAAGATTTTTTAATCGTTTCAATTTTTTTAGTGATCAATTCTTCTGTTAAATGAGAAGCTACTTCATTTAAAGGCACATGATCTGTAATTAAACCTACTCTTAAATTATCCTGCACCATCATCATAAGCGCATTGCCTTCTAATTCTTGATTTAGATAATCTGTGTGCCCTGGAAATTTAAAACCTTCAGATTGTATGTTATACTTATTAATAGGCGCTGTTACCAAGACATCTATTTCGTCATCTTTTAAAGCTTTTGTTGCTGTTGCAAAAGATTTTATAGCATACTCCCCTATTTTCGGATCGTTTACACCAAAATTAACATCAATACTTTCTTTCCAAAGATTTAAAACATTCACTTTTCCAAGCACAACTTGATCTAATTTATCAATCCCGTGAAACTGAACCGTAGAGGTAAAACTTTTTTTAACGAACGAAAGAATTTTAGCGTTTGCAAAAATAACCGGCGTACACAATTCTAACATGCGAGAATCCTCGAATGTTTTTAGTATAACTTCGCTTCCAATACCGTTTAAATCTCCTACTGAAATTCCAACAATTATATTTTCTGCTTTTTTATTCATGAGCTCAGTTTATTTATTACTAATTTTGATGTGCAAATTTAGTAAAATAAAACCACAATGTTCACAGGAATTATAGAAACCCTTGGTACGATTCACGAAATCAAAAAAGACCAAAACAATCTTCACGTAACAGTAGACTCTTCGATAACTAATGAATTAAAAATAGATCAAAGCGTTTCGCATAACGGAATCTGTCTTACCGTTGTTGCCATTAAAGATTCTCTTTACACTGTAACGGCAATCGATGAGACAATTTCAAAAACCAATATTGGCGACTGGAAAGCAGGTGATGTAGTGAATTTAGAACGAGGAATGAAACTCGGAGATCGTCTCGACGGACATATTGTTCAAGGCCATGTAGACCAAACAGGAACGTGTATTAAAATTGAAGAAGCCAACGGAAGCTGGAATTACACTTTTGAATACGATAAAGATTTAAACAACATTACAATAGAAAAAGGTTCGATTACTGTAAACGGAGTAAGCCTTACAGTTGTAAATTCTAGAACTAATGAGTTTAGTGTTTCAATTATTCCGTATACCTACGAACATACTAATTTTAAAGATTTCAAAGTTGGAACAAAAATCAATTTAGAATTTGATGTTGTCGGAAAATACATTTCAAGACTTTATTCTATTAATAAATAACTTTCTTAATTTCCATAAAAAAAGCTTCAATTTAAATTGAAGCTTTTTTTATTTGACTTTTATATATTACGGTCGCACCTAAAGCTAAACCGCCAATTACTAAAAAAATAATATTTTGATCTATTGGGAACTTAGGCCCACCACCCGGTCCACCTGGTCCATCATCATCTTCTAAGCTCATAGTACCAGCTGTTTTCGCAGTTGGCGATGGCGGTGTAGGACCAGCCAGCATAAATGAGACATTTAATAATATTAAAGCAACTGCTAAAAATGGGGCTTTTAGATTTTTCATAAAATTCAAGCTGTCAAAACAGCAAGCTATAATTATTAACAAATATTCTTTAATAGAAATTTCGCATAAATACATTTCTATTTGCAAAATCTTGGACAAAAGTATAAGTTTTTTACACAAAAGCAATATTTAAAACAAAAAACATAAAACAAATTTTAACAGTTTTTTCATCAAATAGCCTAATCCCTTTTTAGAAAACGTTGTAGCTCATAAAAACCTCATTTTCATTACTAATTAGCGACACAACAAGCTTATAAGAATTTCCTGATTTTAAAAAAAGGACATTAACTGTAACCAAAATTTCTTCTTTAAAAGTTACGTAAAAACTTAAAACTTGGATCTTACTTTTTTAACACAGGAACAATCTTTTGAATTAATATATTTGCATTGGCTAGCAATTAAAAAACAAGCTCTTTTTTAAAAACCAAAAAACAATGAAGAACAAATATACAGTTGGAAGTTTATATGCTGGTGTCGGCGGTATTTGTTTAGGCTTTGAAAATGCAGGTTTTAAACTAGAATGGGCAAATGAATTTGATAAAAAAGCCTGTGTAACTTATAGAAACAATTTCGATCATACTCTTATAGAAGGTGACGTGATGGAAATTGATGTAAAAAATCTAAAAAAAATTGATATTCTCACCGCAGGATTTCCTTGCCAGCCATTTTCTCTTGCCGGCCATCGGAAAGGTTTTAATGACAGCAGGGGAAATCATTTCTTTAAAATATTGGATTTTATTGACGAGATGAGACCTAAAGTTGTATTTCTTGAAAATGTCAAAAATTTAAAAGGTCATGACAACGGAAACACAATGAAAGTAATTCAAAGTGAAATTAAAAAACGTAATTACACTTTTGACAGCGCTATTTTGAATACCAAAGATTTTGGAAACATTCCGCATAGTCGTGAAAGAATTTTCATGGTTGCTTTTGATAAAAGTTTCGTAAAAAAAGGATTTAAATTTAACTTTCCTAAAAAAGAGGAGTTAACGAAAAAGATTACTGATTTAATCACAAAAGAAAAAGTCGATAAAAAATTCTATTACACGGAAGAGAAATATATGTACAACATGCTGAAAGAAGCTGTTGTGAGTAAAGACAGAATTTACCAGTTTAGAAGACAATACGTAAGAGAAAACAAATCTAAAGTCTGTCCCACTCTAACTGCAAATATGGGAACCGGCGGACATAATGTTCCTATTATAACGACAGATTTTGGTTTTAGAAAATTAACCCCAAGAGAATGTTTTCGTTTTCAAGGTTTTCCTGACACTTACAAATTACCTTCTATTTCAAATTCTAGTCTTTATAAGCAGGCTGGAAATTCCGTAAGCATGCCCGTTATTGAAAGATTGGCTTCGGAAATATTTAAATGCATTGAAAAAACTGAAACCAAGAAAGCAAAACCAGAAAAGGCTTAAATACTTAAAAGCATAATTGTTCCTTCAATTTTAGCCAAACAAACTTCTAAGTTTTTTCTAATTTCTTGACTCCAAAATCTTAAAACTGTCCAATTTTCTGAAACCAGAAAAGCATTAACTTCTTCATCTCTTTTCATATTTCTTTCAATTTTCGGAATCCAATAGTCGCGATTTGATTTAATTCTCAATTGCTGAACTTCCCAATCTTTTCCGTGAAAGAATTCGCTGTCTACAAAAATGGCAATTTTATATTTGGCAAAAGTAATATCTGGCTTACCAAATATCTTTTTATTGTTTTTTCGATATCGGTAGCCCAGATTCCACAAAGCTTTAGCAAGCCTTATTTCGTCTTTTGTAGCAGCACTTTTTATCGCCTGCATATTTTTCCTCCTTTGTTCGGGAGTTAAATTATCCATCGTGAGATTAAATTTGTTTCTGACAGATAAAGTTAAGTTATTTCACGGAAATGAAAATTCAATTATTAGAGGTTTAATATTGTATTATTTTCATTTTACAATAGGAAGAAAAACAAAAAAGCCTCTACATTGCTGTAAAGGCTTTCTATTTCTAAAGAAGTGGTCCCACCTGGGCTCGAACCAGGGACCACCTGATTATGAGTCAGGTGCTCTAACCAGCTGAGCTATAGGACCGGTTTAGAGGATGCAATATTACTACTATTTTTGATTCACTCCAAATATTTTAAGACATCATTTGTATTTAATTTTAAATCTTTTGCTGAATTTCAAAAACGAAATTGATTTTCAATGTCTTATTTAAAAATTAAAATGGCATTTTTTTATTTAATTTCCTGACAAAGCTCCACCAAAACACCATTTGTGTTCTTCGGATGCAGAAAAACAACCAATTTATTGTCGGCACCTTTCTTCGGAATTTCATTTATCAGTACAAAACCTTCAGCTTTTAGGCGAATAATTTCTGCTTCGATATCGTCAACGTCAAAAGCAATATGATGAATTCCTTCTCCTTTTTTTTCCAAAAATTTAGCAATCGGACTTTCAGGATTTGTTGCCACTAGAAGTTCAATTTTATTATTGCCCGTTTGAAAAAAAGAAGTTAGCACGCCTTCGCTTTCTACAGCTTCCATTTTATAGGATGAAACGCCAAGCATTTTTTCGAACAAAACATTGGCATTATCCATATTTTTTACTGCAATTCCGATATGTTCAATTTTGTTTACCATTGTTTAAATTTTATTGATTAACATAAGTATTAAAATAACCGCATTCTGCAATTACATCTTGATAATACTTTGTATCTGAATAGTCTTTTCTTAAAGCTTTAAAAGAATTCCAAGCAATAAAATTAACCTTATCATCTTGAATTTCCCAGTAACTGTTTATGTTATTATACTTTTTATTGTAATAATCATTTCGTTCGCATTTTGAAATCAAATACAAACATTTGGCTTTTTGTTCTTTGTTCGACGCCGCTTCAAACGCTTTTTGGTAATACATTTTCGAAACTGAATTATTGGTAATCATTTCTTTCATTGCATTTCTAAACGAATACGGACTCGAACCATAACCCACAATATTAATTTCGTAGAAAGTTCTTCCGTTCCCGAAATGAGAAATATTATAAAAAGCATTTCCTAACAAAAGACTATTGGTATAAACATCTTCTTTCTGAGCCAATTTTTCCTGCATCGATTTTATCGTGGTCAGAAAATCCATGTAGGTATATTTTCTTTTTTGATAAGCGACATGATCACAATCGTGACAATCTTTAATGCTTCCGTTGAACGGATTTCCTAAAAATTTATAATATTGCACTGAATCTGCCTGTTTCAAATATTCGATCGCTTCGGGAATTTTGTTTTTGAAAGTCGCCTGAACTGCCTGAAAATTATTAATATCTTTCAATTTCAAATTATAAATTCCAGCACCAATTTTCTCGATTTCGGTTTTATTGGTTTTTTCTAAAAAAGCTTTCATTGCCAGCAAGTCCTTTTCATTATCATAAAATGAATTTCCATCGTTCCAATAGCTGTAACGAGACTCATTAAACAACTCTACCATTACTGGATTTGACTTTGCTTTATATAAAGCTGCCAAATAATTTTTACTCCATTGAAAAGCATTTTGATAACGAAACTCACTTCCTTTATAATTTTTTGGCAGTTCAAAATAAATCCAATTTAGATCTGCTAAAACGGTTTTTACATTGTTGTCATCTAGTTTATCTATTTTGCTCAAGTTATTTACAAAACGCAATAATCGAATTTGATAACTTGCCAGTTCGGTTTTTGGCAGCGTTTTTACTGCTTTCGTATAATTCTTGTCTGCATTGGCATAATCGCCTTTTAGCGTTTGAAGATAACCTATTGCAATATCCCACAAATATGGCTTTTCTGTATTTCCCGCTACAGAAATTTTAGCAATTAAATCAAATGCACTTTTGTCAATCTTTGCTTGATTTTCACTTTTATTTTCTGCGATTGTCTGAGGCTTGGTCGGTTGATTTTCACCTGCATTCTGCTGAAAAGAATTATTTATTTTTTGCTCCAGCGAATTCACCAATCTTGTTGCCAGATAGTTTAAATGTTCGCTTTTCGGATCTAATTCATAAATCTTTTCGATCGCCTGTTTTTCATCTTTATAATAACCGTGAATTGCCCAAAGCGCTGCTTTCTCACTATTATTTTTAGCCATTGCTAAAGCTTTAGTCCAATCTGATTCATTTTTGGGATGAAAACTATACGCAGTTACCACGCGTAATTCTGGACATTTATCAAAAACCTGTGCATATAAATAATTAGAAACCGCATATTTTTTCTGCTGGTAATTAATTCCGGCAACATACGCCAATGCACGATAATACAAAGTATTTTTTGCA
>Ga0160449_1000973_pt1 | contig 14802 bp, 12 predicted proteins | sample HID1975I_E1MG_FD_108216 | JGI IMG/M metagenome (GOLD analysis project Ga0160449, IMG submission 108216) | Enriched soil microbial communities from UW Madison campus, WI, USA - HID1975I_E1 MG | ecosystem: Environmental > Terrestrial > Soil > Unclassified | place: USA: Madison, Wisconsin...
GCTACACGCCTCCTTACGCTGACGGTGCAAAACTGACTAAGCCTGAGTGGTTCTCCTGGACTCAGGAAAAACGCAACGAAGAAGCGAAGAAATTGCTGGCTGAAGCGGGCTACACCAAAGATAAACCGCTGACCTTCGATTTGCTGTACAACACCTCAGATCTGCACAAGAAACTGGCTATCGCTGCCGCATCTATCTGGCAGAAAAACCTCGGTGTGAACGTTAAGCTGGTAAACCAGGAGTGGAAAACCTTCCTTGATACTCGTCACCAGGGCAACTACAACGTTGCGCGTGCTGGCTGGTGTGCGGATTACAACGAACCGACTTCCTTCCTGAACACGATGCTGTCTACCAGCTCAATGAACACCGCCCATTATAAGAGCCCAGCGTTTGACGCCATCATGGCGGAATCGCTGAAAGCAACTGATGATGCGCAACGTGCTGCTGCATACGATAAAGCGGAACAGCAATTGGGCAAAGATTCTGCAATCGTTCCGGTTTATTACTACGTGAATGCCCGTCTGGTGAAACCATGGGTTGGCGGTTATACCGGTAAAGACCCGATGGACAATATCTACACCAAAGATATGTATATCATCAAACATTAATGGCAATTCGTGGGGCAAGTTTTATCCCTCATACTTCACGCTGCAGGTGCGTTAACTGCGCTCATTCACCCCAGTCACATAGTTTGTCTATGTTCCTGGGGATTCATGAGCTTGTCGCCTTCCTGCAACGTGAATTATTTAAGATAAAAGGGTAGAGCTTGCCCCATCGTGTCTTATTTTATCGCACTCTAAAGGCACAGCCAGAAGGTACGGGCAATGTTGAAATTTATTCTGCGTCGTTGTCTGGAAGCAATTCCGACACTCTTTATTCTTATAACAATTTCATTCTTCATGATGCGCCTTGCGCCGGGTAGTCCATTCACCAGCGAACGCGCACTGCCGCCAGAAGTGATGGCGAACATTGAAGCCAAATACCATTTAAACGATCCGATCTCCACCCAGTATTTCAGCTACCTGAAACAACTGGCACACGGTGATTTTGGCCCGTCATTTAAATATAAAGATTATTCAGTGAACGACCTGGTGGCTTCGAGCTTCCCTGTCTCTGCCAAATTAGGCGCAGCTGCATTTATTTTTGCAGTGGTCTTAGGTGTATTAGCAGGGGTAATTGCCGCACTGAATCAAAATACTAAATGGGATTATGCCGTAATGGGGGTGGCCATGACCGGGGTTGTTATCCCGAGTTTCGTGGTTGCGCCATTACTGGTTCTGATATTTGCGATAACCCTGAAGTGGTTGCCCGGAGGCGGGTGGAACGGAGGGGCCATTCAATACATGATCCTGCCAATGGTCGCGCTGTCTTTGGCTTACATCGCCAGTATCGCGCGTATTACTCGTGGCTCGATGATTGAAGTTCTGCACTCCAACTTTATCCGTACCGCACGTGCGAAAGGGTTGCCAATGCGCCGCATTATTTTGCGTCACGCTTTGAAACCTGCACTGTTACCGGTTCTGTCTTATTTAGGCCCGGCTTTCGTCGGTATCATTACGGGTTCAATGGTTATTGAAACCATTTACGGATTACCAGGTATCGGCCAGTTGTTCGTTAATGGCGCGCTGAACCGCGATTACTCTTTGGTGCTAAGTCTGACCATTCTGGTCGGCGCACTGACGATTCTCTTTAACGCGATTGTTGATGTGCTGTACGCCGTTATCGATCCGAAAATCCGTTACTGATACTGGAGTACGCCATGATGTTGAGTAATAAAAACAGCGAGGCGCTGGAAAACTTCAGTGAAAAACTAGAAGTAGAAGGCCGCAGCCTTTGGCAAGATGCTCGCCGCCGCTTTATGCATAACCGTGCAGCGGTTGCGAGTCTAATTGTCCTGGCATTTATCGCGCTGTTCGTGACTTTTGCGCCGATGCTGTCGCAGTTTAGTTATTTTGATACCGACTGGGGAATGATGTCGGCCGCACCGGATATGACCTCTGGTCACTATTTTGGTACTGACTCCTCAGGACGTGACCTGCTGGTGCGTGTCGCCATCGGCGGACGTATCTCGCTGATGGTTGGCGTTGCAGCAGCGTTGGTCGCGGTCGTCGTCGGGACGTTATACGGTTCGATGGCGGGTTATCTGGGCGGCAAAATCGACTCGGTAATGATGCGTCTGCTGGAAATCCTGAACTCCTTCCCGTTCATGTTCTTCGTGATTTTGCTGGTGACTTTCTTTGGGCAAAACATCCTGCTTATCTTCGTGGCAATCGGGATGGTTTCCTGGCTGGACATGGCGCGTATTGTGCGCGGCCAGACACTCAGCCTGAAACGTAAAGAGTTCATCGAAGCCGCCCAGGTCGGTGGGGTTTCTACCGCCAATATTGTGGTTCGTCACATCGTGCCAAACGTACTGGGTGTGGTCGTCGTTTACGCCTCGTTGCTGGTGCCAAGCATGATTCTCTTCGAATCCTTCCTGAGCTTCCTGGGTTTGGGTACGCAAGAGCCGTTAAGTAGCTGGGGTGCATTGCTGAGCGATGGTGCTAACTCCATGGAAGTTTCCCCATGGTTGCTGATGTTCCCGGCAGGCTTCCTGGTTATCACTCTGTTCTGTTTCAACTTTATCGGCGATGGCCTGCGTGATGCCCTCGACCCGAAAGATCGTTAAGGAGTGCCGCGATGAGCACAATTGAAAATCCTGCGGTGGTTACTCCACTGAACGCGACTTCTGCGTTGTTAGACGTAAAAGATTTGCGTGTCACCTTCGGTACGCCAGACGGTGACGTTACTGCGGTAAACGATCTGAATTTCAGCCTGAAGGCCGGTGAAACGCTGGGTATCGTAGGCGAATCGGGTTCCGGTAAATCGCAAACTGCTTTCGCCCTGATGGGCTTGCTGGCGGCGAATGGCCGTATCGGCGGCTCAGCAAAATTCAATGGACGCGAAATCCTCAACCTCCCTGAAAGCCAGCTTAACCGCTTGCGTGCAGAACAGATTTCGATGATTTTCCAGGACCCAATGACCTCACTGAATCCTTACATGCGAGTAGGCGAGCAGTTGATGGAAGTGCTGATGTTGCACAAAAAATTGGGTAAAGCGGAAGCGTTTGAAGAATCCGTTCGCATGTTAGACGCGGTTAAAATGCCTGAAGCACGTAAACGCATGCGTATGTTCCCGCATGAGTTTTCCGGCGGGATGCGCCAGCGTGTCATGATTGCTATGGCGTTGCTGTGTCGTCCGAAACTGTTGATTGCTGATGAGCCAACAACCGCACTGGACGTCACCGTTCAGGCGCAAATCATGACGCTGTTAAACGAGCTGAAACGCGAATTTAACACGGCGATTATCATGATCACCCATGATCTCGGCGTCGTTGCCGGGATCTGTGACAAAGTGCTGGTGATGTATGCCGGTCGTACCATGGAATACGGTCAGGCGCGGGATGTGTTCTACAACCCTGTGCACCCATATTCTATTGGCCTGCTGAATGCGGTTCCGCGTCTGGACGCCGAAGGTGAATCACTGCTGACTATTCCTGGTAATCCGCCAAACCTGCTGCGTTTGCCGAAAGGTTGCCCGTTCCAGCCACGTTGCCCGCACGCAATGGAAATTTGTAATACAGCGCCACCACTTGAGCGTTTTGGTGAAGGTCGCTTGCGCGCCTGCTTTAAGCCAGTGGAGGAATTAGTATGAACGCAGTGACTGAAGAGAAAAAAGTTCTCTTAGAAATCGCCGATCTCAAAGTGCATTTTGATATCAAAGATGGCAAACAGTGGTTCTGGCAACCGTCCAAAACTCTGAAAGCCGTTGATGGTGTGACGCTGCGTTTGTACGAAGGCGAAACTCTGGGCGTGGTAGGGGAATCCGGTTGCGGAAAATCGACTTTTGCCCGTGCCATTATCGGCCTGGTAAAAGCGACCGAAGGCCGCGTTGCCTGGTTGGGTAAAGATTTGCTGGGGATGAATCCGGACGAGTGGCGTGAAGTGCGTAGCGATATCCAGATGATTTTCCAGGACCCGCTGGCTTCGCTTAACCCGCGTATGAATATTGGCGATATTATTGCGGAGCCGCTGCGCACTTATCACCCGAAAATGCCACGCCAGGAAGTTCGTGACCGCGTAAAAGCGATGATGATGAAAGTGGGCTTGCTGCCAAACCTCATCAACCGTTACCCGCACGAATTCTCAGGCGGCCAGTGTCAGCGTATCGGGATTGCTCGTGCATTGATCCTCGAGCCAAAATTGATTATCTGCGACGAACCGGTATCGGCACTGGACGTATCCATTCAGGCTCAGGTCGTTAACCTGCTGCAAAAACTGCAACGTGAAATGGGGCTTTCCCTGATCTTCATCGCGCACGATTTGGCGGTGGTAAAACATATTTCTGACCGTGTTCTGGTGATGTATCTGGGCCATGCGGTCGAATTGGGTACTTACGACGAGGTTTATCACAATCCGCTGCATCCTTACACCAAAGCATTGATGTCAGCGGTGCCGATTCCTGACCCGGACCTGGAAAGAAATAAAACGATACAACTTCTTGAAGGGGAGTTGCCATCGCCTATTAACCCGCCGTCAGGCTGCGTATTCCGTACACGTTGCCCGATTGCAGGACCAGAATGTGCGAAAACTCGCCCGGTACTGGAGGGCAGCTTCAAGCATGCCGTTTCCTGTCTCAAGGTAGACCCGCTATAATCTCGCAGGGCTGGCATGATGCCAGCCCTTTTAGTTTGTGAGGTTACTGTGCTGATTACGACCGCCCGTAAGCGGATGTACCATCTTCTCTTCGATCAAAGAACTCATTCAGGTCGACGCTTTGAAGCGTTTTGTGGCTTATTCGCCTTACTCAGTGTGATTGCCGTATTTGTCGAATCAGGGCTTGGGACGCAATATCATCTGACTTACGACGAATGGAAGCTGTTTGTTTACCTGGAAATCGGTTTTACGCTGCTATTTACTCTGGAATATATTTTGCGGGTACTGTGTTGGCCCAATCCGCGCAAATATGTTTTTAGCTTCTGGGGTTTTATCGATCTGGCGACTATTTTGCCGTTATATGTTTTGTGGCTGTGGCCCGAAATTGGCGTCAATTACGTCTTCGCCTGGCGCGCAATGCGTGCCATTCGCGTCCTCAGGATCCTCAAATTGCTGCGTTATATGCCGACGCTGCATTCTTTGTGGCAGGCAGTTTTCAATGCCCGGCACCAGCTCATTCTGTTTTACGCCTTTATTTTGATTGTCATGGTGGTGGCTGGCGGCTTGATGTATGGCATTGAAGGGCCACCCAACGGCTTTACGACATTAAGCACATCGGTCTATTGGGCTGTGGTGACGGTAACAACGGTGGGGTATGGCGATATTACGCCGCATACCGGGCCTGGCCGAATGGTTGCGTCGATACTTATTTTGATTGGTTACTCGGTCATTGCTATCCCGACCGGGATTATCACCGCGCATTTGACGAATGAATTTCAAAAGCAGCGTAATGCGCGCCTGTGCCCAAATTGCCATAAAGGCAATCACGACGAAGAAGCGCGATTCTGCAAATCTTGCGGGAGTGCGTTACCTAAGCTGTAGTTCAGATGTAAATGGCGGATGGCGCTAACGCGTATCCGCCCTACAAAAGCTTACTCGCGCCAAAGAATATGGCAAAGTTTGTGGTCTTTTTCACGGCACAACAGCACGCGAGCAAAGATATCGTTGAGTTCGCCACCGTCGGTATCGGCAAGGCCAATCACCACTTCGGCAAAGAAGTCCGGGTTCAGGTCAAAATCAACGTGTTCCTGCCAGTCTTCGGCTGGGTCAAAAAGTTCGGCACCGCCGCGCTCTTCAAATTGCAGGTTAAACAGAATCACATCTGCCGGATCGAGATTATCTACCGCCAGTTCGAGAAAAATATCGTAAGCCTGCTCGAGCGTTTCATCTTCTGTCAGGCGGTTGTTCAGATCCATTTCCATCTCTTTTTCCACTTATCGAGTGCTAATGCGCCACGTTTTACAGCAACGGGCTAAAGAAGTAAAACAGTCGCTCTACCACGCGCTGCCACATTGGTCGTTTCACCCACAAACGCAGGTCTACCAGCCGTGATCGGGAGATATAATCGTCTTGTACCGCGGCAAGGTCACTGGCAAAACCGGCGTCGTCGATAACCATCGTAATCTCGAAATTAAGCCACAGACTACGCATATCCAGGTTCACGGTACCCACCAGACTCAATTGCCCATCGACCAACACGCTCTTGGTATGCAGTAATCCGCCTTCGAACTGATAAATCTTCACGCCAGCTTCCAGCAATTCGGTAAAGAAGGCGCGACTCGCCCAGCCCACCAGTAACGAATCATTCTTGTGCGGAATGATAATGCTCACGTCAACACCCCGTTGTGCGGCGGTACAAATCGCATGGAGCAAATCGTCGCTCGGCACAAAGTACGGCGTGGTCATAATCAAATATTCACGCGCTGCATAAACCGAAGTCAGTAACGCCTGGTGAATCAAATCTTCAGGGAAACCAGGACCTGAGGCTATGGTGTGAATTGTGTGTCCGGTTGCTTCTTCAAACGGCATGATATTCGCGTCAGGGGCGGGCGGTAATATGCGTTTTCCGGTTTCGATTTCCCAGTCGCAGGAATAGACAATGCCCATTGCAGTGGCGACCGGGCCTTCCATGCGCGCCATTAAATCCACCCATTGCCCAACGCCTGCATCTTGCTTAAAGAAACGCGGGTCGACGAGATTCATGCTGCCGGTGTAGGCAATATAGTTATCGATCATCACCATTTTGCGGTGCTGGCGTAAATCCATGCGGCGCAGGAACACACGCATCAGATTAACTTTGAGCGCTTCAACCACTTCCACGCCCGCGTTACGCATCATGTTCGCCCAGGGGCTGCGGAAGAATGCGACGCTGCCCGCAGAGTCGAGCATTAACCGGCAATGGATGCCGCGACGCGCCGCCGCCATCAGGGATTCCGCCACCTGATCGGCTAAACCGCCAGGCTGCCAGATGTAAAACACCATCTCGATGTTATGGCGCGCCAACTGGATATCACGAATCAGGGCATGCATTGTCTCATCAGAAGTGGTGAGCAACTGGAGCTGATTGCCTTTGACGCCACCAATCCCCTGGCGGCGTTCGCATAGCTGGAATAATGATGCGGCGACTTCGCTGTTTTCTTCAGCAAAGATATGTTTGCAGCTTTTAAGATCGTTAAGCCATTTGGCGGTCGACGGCCACATCGCACGTGCGCGTTCTGCGCGACGTTTACCCAGATGAAGCTCACCAAACGAGAGATAGGCGATTATCCCGACCAGCGGCAGAATATAGATAATCAGAAGCCATGCCATGGCAGAAGGAACTGCGCGACGCTTCATTAAAATGCGTAACGTCACGCCGGCGATTAAAAGCCAGTAACCTAAAATTATCAGCCAACTAACGACTGTATAGAAGGTTGTCATAGTTCAAAAATCCTTTAGAAACCGTATGCTTTTGAGTTTACGCATAACCGCCATAAAACAATACCCAAATAATTCGCGTTGTAGGAAGGCGGCAAACGCGTGAGTCCCCAGGAGCATAGATAACTATGTGACTGGGGTGAAAGCGAGCAGCCAACGCACCAACAACTTGAAGTATGACGGGTATAATCGTAAAACGACTGGCCTGGCGGGAAGAAGACACTATAATGGCGCGTGTTAAATGCAACCTGAGTCGTAAAAATGAGGCGTAGTAGAACTGAGGTCGGACGGTGGCGTATGCTTCGTCAGACACAACGGCGCAGATCGCGTTGGCTGGAAGGTCAGTCGCGCCGCAACATGCGCATTCACGCCATCAGAAAGTGCCAGACAAACCGCCAACGTAATTCCTTGCTGTTTGCCATTCACGATCAATGGGCGTCGTAAAGAAAAGGGCACCGCTTGCGGTGCCCCGAATCTTCAAATCGTTTTACGAGAAATGCATTGCCAGTAAGATAATCACCACTGTTATCGAACCTGCGGCAACGATCACTAACGGATGCTTTGCCAGCCAGGCATTCCAGCGAGCTTCCTGATTACCCACCGATTGCTTATGGCGTTCATACGACTCGTCAAAAAGATCCATCAAAATTTCCTGATAACTTCATTCACCGAACTGATAGTTGAATCAGAATACCTTTTTATATGGCTTGATAGCCACCTGCTTATAAACACCCGCAGCAATATAAGGGTCAGCTTCGGCCCAGGCTTGCGCATCTTCAAGTGATGCAAACTCAGCAATCACCGTTGAACCGGTAAAACCCGCAGCCCCTGGATCGTTACTGTCGACCGCAGGCATTGGACCCGCCGTTAGTAGGCGGCCTTCATCGCGTAACAATTGTAGACGAGCGAGGTGGGCAGGGCGCACTGCCGTACGCTTTTCGAGAGAGTCGGCATTATCTTCCGCATAAATGACATACAGCACGAGCAGCACTCCTTAATGATATGAGGGTTGTAAAGTACGGTAAGTGAATGACGTTAATACTGCAATTGAAAGATAAACAAGATGTTAAATCGGTGCGGTGAATGAGGGAAAATCCAGCGTCTGGCAGGAAAATAAACGACTTTATACGATGCGTTGTTGAATATGATTGCTATTTGCATTTAAAATTAACGCCTGTTTAAGACACCTAAGCCATTATGACGTCAATGACCCTTGATTTACCTCGCCGCTTTCCGTGGCCGACCGCACTCTCTGTCGTGCTACATGGCGCTGTAGTTGCGGGGTTGCTCTATACCTCGGTACATCATCAGGTTATTGAGTTGCCCGCACCTGCGCAGCCGATCAGTGTCACGATGGTTGCACCTGCTGAGCTTGAGCCTCCGCAGCCTGAGGTTGTGCAACCGCCGCCTGAGCCGGTCGCAGAACCTGAGCCAGAACCGATCCCCGAGCCGCCGAAAGAAGCGCCGGTCGTCATTCACAAGCCAGAGCCGAAGCCTAAACCTAAGCCAAAACCGAAGCCGGTGAAAAAGGTTGAAGAGCCGAAACGCGACGTGAAGCCTGTTGAACCGCGCCCGGCTGCTCAGACGAATACCGCGCCTGCTCGCCCGGCACCGGTGGCAAAAGCGGCACCGGTTACTTCTACGGCACCTGTTGCAACAGGCCCTCGTGCACTGAGCCGAAATTCGCCGACCTATCCGCAGCGCGCTCGCGCCCTGCGCCTCGATGGCAACGTCCGTGTGCAATTTGATGTGGAACTTGATGGCAGCGTGACGAATATCAACGTGCTGGAAGGAAAGAACTCAAATCTGTTCGCGCGTGAAGTGAAAATGGCCGTGAAAAAATGGCGCTACGAGAGTGGCAAACCTGCACGTGGCATGACCGTGAACGTGATATTCAAACTTAACGGTAGCGCGACGATGGAGTAATCGCACTCCTGACGCCACAAAAAAACGGAACCTTCTGGTTCCGTTTTTTATGCTTACGAGATGCGCTTACATGAAGGTGTAACTCAGGTTCACCCCCACGCCATAATTACGCCCAGGTGCCGGTTCGTAATAGCGATTATTCCCTTCGTTAACAATAACGGAGCCGACGTATTCGCGGTCGAACAAGTTATCAACGCGCCCCCAGACATCTAACATCCAGCTTTCCTGAATGCGCAGTTTATAGCCGCTGTTGAGCGACGCGACGGTATAAGAAGGCGCTTTCGCGGTGTTTTCATCATTCGCCTGAATGTCACTCATATAACGCACATCGGCACCCGCGTAGAAACCTTCAGGCGGAGCGTACCCCAGCGACGCGTATCCCATATTCCGCGCGATACCTGGAATGCGATTACCCTCGCAGTTTTCAGCGCCACAGGCGTTGCTGCGATATGTCGCGTCCAGATAAGTCCACGCCATTTTCACGCGCCAGTCATTGGCAAACTGGCTATCAGCAGAAAGTTCTAACCCCTGGCGACGCGTTTTCCCGGCATTTTTGTATGTCGTGCGCCCACCGCTGCTCTGGTCTGCGACGATTTCATCATCGGTATCGGTCTGGAAAAGAGCCGCGCTAAACAGACCATTGCCCACACGCGTTTTGCTGCCGATTTCAACCGTATCGCTGGTGGACGGTTTTAAACCGAAATTCAAACCCGACTGCCCATTATCACGATAGGAAAGCTCGTTGATGGTCGGTGTTTCAAAACCCCGCCCCGCAGAGGTATAAATATTCCACGCGTCGGTCACTGCATATTTCAGTGCCGCCGCGGGTAGCCATTTGTGGTAGCTCGCGTCACCACTGTCGTCGCCATTTTTCCCGACAATATATTGATCGTTCGAATCAAAATAGACCGAGCTAAACCGCACGCCCGCATCAAGACTCAGCTTATCGGTGAATTGCCATGCAGTTTGCAAATAAGGATCGACGTTCCACATCAGGTTGCGCTCATCACGCCGCAGGTCGCCTTTCTCACCCAAAACCGTCGTGCCATTTTCGACGACAAAGTTTTGATAGCCTTTACGCTTTTCCGACATAGTTTCGTAATCAAGCCCGGTGGTAAATGTCACCGGAACTGCGAGCAGATTTCCACGATGCGTCCAGCGCGAATCAATCCCCTGATAATGCCGGGACAGCGCTATCACGCCGCCTGGATGAGTAGGGTTCAACTGCGGAGCCACGGGAATTGACTGGTATTGCGTGGTTTCTCGCACACCGGCATACATCATCACGCTCAGATCGTCATTGGCACTTAACTGGCGGTCATAACGCAGCCCGGCTTGAGTCTGTTTAGTGCTCTTGCGTGTATTGTATTGTTCAGCGCGAGGGGCTTGCGTCGGATTGTCATGCCATTCTTGCTCGGTTAAACCGCCCGGATCGTCGGCATCAATGTCTACGCTATTGAGCAGAAGCGTTAATTTACTCGCCTCGTTAAGCCGCACACCCAGTTTGGCATTGCCGAGATTTTTTTGCGCGCTGCTGTGGTCGCGATAACCGTGTGTGGTAAAGCGTGAAGCTGAGATAGCGTAGTCAACATCGCCCGCCTGAGTGCCGTCGCCGGTAGCGCCTGTCGCTTTAACGCTATTGCGCCAGCTTCCAAAACTCCCGTAATACGTGCTGGCTTCGAGCGTCGGCGGCTGTGTGCCGGTGGTTGTCGTGACATTAATGACGCCACCCGATGCGTTGCCGTAGAGCGCTGAAAATGGCCCGCGCAGCACTTCAATGCTTTCAACGCTGTTAATGTCGATATTCGAGGTTTGCCCTTGCCCGTCAGGCATGGTGGCAGGAATACCGTCGACATACATCAGTATCCCGCGCACGCCGTAAGTGGAACGCGAACCAAATCCACGAACCGAAAGCTGTAAATCCTGCGCGTAATTCTGGCGATTCTGAACTTGCAGACCCGGCACGCTGCCGAGGCTTTCTGAAAGATTAACGCGCGCAGCCGCCTGTCGCATATCGTCGCCATTGACCACACTCACCGCCGCGGGCGTATCCAGCTCGGAAATCGGGCCTGGCGTGGCGCTGACGACCATCGTGTCTTCTACCGCGAGCACGGGAAGCGCAAAGGTAGAGAGGGCCGGAGCTAAGATCAGCGGTAGGGAAATCTTTCCATGGTGCACAATTTTCATCAGACATTTTCACTGGTGGGGACATTTACGTTCCGGACGAACCATCTGGAACATTCAGGTGGGTATGTTAATACTTGTGATGAATGTTTGAAAAGTGTTAACGGCACATAACGTTAATGCAAATTTTTAGCGTGAGGAAGAAAACGAGAGATTCAACTGGGATTTCAAATACGGAAAAAGGGCAGAAAACTCATTTCTGCCCTTAATGTTTAAACCGGACTAAACGTTTGGAATATCGTCTGGATGCGCATCCGGATTATGCGCCAGCTCGTGTACGCGTTTACGCGCACCAAACCAACCCAGCACCAGCAACACCCCAATCAACGGAATGGACGCAATGGTATAGGTTCCATTCGGATAATCGAACGCCATTAACACCAGCACGCTGAACAGGAACAACAGCGTCAACCACGAGGTGAACGGCGCGCCCGGCATTTTGAAACTGACATCCGCCGCTTTCCCTTCTTTAATCGCTTTGCGCAGACGCATCTGGCAAACCACGATAAACGCCCAGGAAGTGATAATTCCCAGCGAGGCCACGTTCAGGACAATCTCAAACACTTGCGAAGGCACAAGATAGTTCAGCACCACGCCAATCACATAAACGCCAAGCGTCACCAGAATCCCGGCATACGGCACTTGTTGCTTACTCATTTTCGACATGAATTTTGGTGCCGAGCCGCCCATCGACATGGAGCGCAGAATACGCCCGGTGGAATAGAGGCCAGAGTTGAGGCTCGAAAGCGCCGCGCTCAGCACCACCATATTCATGATGTCACCGATATAAGGCACGCCCAGTTTTGAGAAAAATGTCACAAACGGACTTTGCCCGGCTTGATAGGCATTCCACGGCAGCAACAGCACAAGCAAAACCACGGAGCCGACGTAAAACAGGCCGATGCGCCAGATAACGCTGTTAATCGCTTTCGGCACCATGGTCTGCGGGTCTTTACACTCGCCAGCCGCTGTGCCGACCAGTTCAATCGAGGCAAAGGCAAATACTACGCCCTGCACCAGGACCAAAGCAGGCAACAGGCCGTGGGGGAAGAAACCGCCGTTATCGGTGATTAAATGGAAGCCGGTCGCGTTGCCATCAAGCATTTTGCCGCTGCCGAGGAAAACCGTCCCGACGACCAGGAACGCGACAATGGCGAGGACTTTGATCAGCGCGAACCAAAATTCCATTTCCGCGAACCACTTCACACCGATCATGTTCATCGTGCCGACGATCCCCAGGGCGCAGAGCGCAAACACCCACTGCGGAATATCTCCGAATGCGCCCCAATAATGCATATACAGTGCGACGGCGGTGATATCGACGATGCCGGTCATCGCCCAGTTTACGAAGTACATCCAGCCTGCGACGTAAGAGGCTTTTTCGCCGAGGAACTCACGAGCATAAGATACGAAACTGCCGCTGGAAGGGCGATGGAGCACCAGTTCGCCCAGGGCGCGCAGAATAAAGAAAGAAAAGATCCCGCAAACCAGATAGACCAGTGCCAACGCCGGGCCAGCCATCTGCAAACGAGCACCTGCGCCTAAGAACAGGCCAGTACCAATCGCGCCGCCAATGGCAATCATCTGCACCTGGCGGTTGCCCATCGCTTTGTGATAACCGGAATCGTGTGAATTTAGCCAACGTCGTTTGGCTGCGTGTTTTTCTGCTTCTGTGGTCGATGTTGTGTTCATGTTTCCCTTTATCCTTGTCAAAAGAATCCCGGTTTGTAACCTGACATTTTTTAACTTCAGCCTTATAACGGCAGCGTCATGGCAAAACGGGCGCTAAATCCTATCCATAAATGGTTAAGGACGCTAATGCCTTTTTTCAGAGATGAAGGGGAAAAGTGCGAGAAATAGTTTTGTAGGTCGGATTACCGGTAGCGTCATCCGACAATCAGATGTAAATGCCGGATGACGCTGCGCTCATCCGGCCTTCGATTAACGACGTGTCCAGCTCAGCTCGTAATGATAATGCTGTTTATCCAGCAGATATTCCGGCGACACGCTCGGGCTCCAGGAATCATCACCCCCAACACCCATATGGAAACCATCCAGATTCAGCCAACTCCCTGCTTCTTCGACTAATAAATGGCGATGGGACGTTTCGCGCAATTGCTGCTGGCTAAAGCGGCTGATGTTGAAATGGAAATTGCCACGCCATTGATTATCGCCATATTCCAGCATTTGAGTGTCGCACCGCAGACCATTTTCGCCAGGGAAAACATACGGCGTGTGCATCTCCTCAAGCGGGCGCTGCCAGGAATCAAACAGTGCAGATTGCTGACGGTCGGGGTAGTTTTCGTGCGGCCCCAGCCCGAGCCAACTGACCTGCGAATCGACGTGGGCAAGCTGGCAGGTTAAACCAATCCGCGCAGGCGGCGGTGTGCCAAATGCCACATCAACATCCACGCTGACATGCAACTCACCCTGGCAATCAATCCGCCACAGTTTGCGGCTGACAAACAGCGTTTTACCGTCATGCACCCAGCTATGAACCGTGCGCAACTGGACTTCATTGGCCAGCGCTTCGGCTTCGCAGTACTCCAGTTGTGACTCGAGTTGATACATGCCCGCGGCTTTCCAGCGCTCCACCCAGGCATTGGGGTCAATGCGCGTCACTTCGCTTACGCCGATGTCGTTATCTAACGGAGCACGCGTGAATTGATCGTGCAGCGGGTGTAGCAGGGCGGGCTGTTGCGCCGTCCACCACTGATTGAGCAGCCCGGTTTCACGGTTAAATTGCCAGTGGTGGCGGCCAAGGTGAACATTAAAGTGACAAGGGCTGATTTCCAGCTGCGGCGCTTCGCCCGTAATCTGTGGCACCGTTGCGTTCAGCGCACCCGCAAGCTGCCATTGCTCCCAGGCGCAAATATGACCGGCATCAGACCAGGCGGTGGCGTTGATTTGTTCGACTTTTACCGTAAGCCAGACGTCGCCGTTTTGGGTGATTTTCGGTAGGGAATCGAAGATAACGGTCTGCGTACCAAGCGCAGCGATCTCTAACAGCACTTCGCCGCTGGCGAGGGTTTCTCCGGCCTGGGCGATATTCCAGATCAGGCGTTCGTTATCGCTCTGGCGGAATAAATATTCGCTGGAAATGACCAGGCGTAATGGGGATTCACGATGCAGTTCAAACTGGAAAAACTGCTGTGCCTGCTGGGCTTCATACAACGCCGGGTGTGGCGTGCGGTCGGCGAACACCAGACCATTCATGCAGAACTGACGATCGTTAGGTTTA
>Ga0160449_1000976_pt1 | contig 14773 bp, 15 predicted proteins | sample HID1975I_E1MG_FD_108216 | JGI IMG/M metagenome (GOLD analysis project Ga0160449, IMG submission 108216) | Enriched soil microbial communities from UW Madison campus, WI, USA - HID1975I_E1 MG | ecosystem: Environmental > Terrestrial > Soil > Unclassified | place: USA: Madison, Wisconsin...
GCCGTTACCAGGATCACCCAGGGTGCCGCAATCATCCCGATAACCGTCACGACGGCCAGCGCCAGGGTCAGTAACCCGGAAACATACGAGACAAACACGCGAGTGGCATCTTCGCCCTGTTTGCTTTTGTACTCAGCCAGAATCGGGACAAAGGCTTGCGAGAATGCGCCTTCAGCGAAAATACGGCGCAGTAAGTTTGGTAATTTAAACGCGACAAAAAAGGCATCCGTCGCCATTCCTGCCCCAAAAACCCTTGCCACAATGGCGTCACGTGCAAATCCGAGCACGCGAGAAAACATCGTCATCGAGCTGACGGCTGCCAGCGATTTTAAAAGATTCATTTATTATATGGTTCCACAAACATCAACGCCTGCTGGGCAGGCGTTGTTAAGGGACATTTCGTAGGCGCGTAGTCTACCGATACTCTATTTAAATAGCACTCGTGTTATTCGCTCATCGCATCACGCCACAGTTTCTCAACCACGCGCTGCGCCATCAACGCTTGCTCGCCTGCGGTTTCAGGAACCGTCTGATTTGCCACACTTTCAAGGAAATGATGCGCGCAACCGACAAATCCTCGCTGCTCAAGAGTGGTTTGCCAGCCTGGGATTGGGCGATGTACCACGCCACTGCCGCACTCTTCGCGCCATTCGCGCATATCAGTCACATCATATAAACCACCGTCTGTCACCGCCTGAACCCACTCGCGCTGACTTCCCGCACGGCGATGCATACTGGTAGTGATTTGCAGATTACCGCTGGCAAAGTGATGTTCAGCAAACAGCATTTGCCCCTGGTCGTTAGTCTGCAAGGTGCCGCTTTGCAATTGTGCTTCACGCCCACCGAGCCACAAGGCCGTATCAACGACGTGCAGGTAATCATCCAGCAATGTGAAACGCAGATCGTTTGGCCCGACGCTATCCGCACGGTGTTTGTCCATTCGCAACGACGCGCCAGTCGCCAGTTTAGCTTTCAGATCCTGATACAGCGGAGAGAAACGGCGGTTAAAACCGACCATTAATGTGCGTTTCTGGCGATGTGCCATTTCTACCAGGCGTTCCGCATCAGCAAGATTTTCAGCCAGAGGCTTATCGACACAAACGTTAACGCCTGCCTGCAATAGTTCGCTGACGACCGCGAAATGGCTGCTGGTTGCGCTGTGAACGAACACCGCGTCACACTGCGCGGCCAGCTCTGAAATAGAGGAAACATAGGGAATGCGATACGCATCGCAAACCTTTTGCGCTTTAGCCTGAGTTGGAGAAAACGCCCCCTGAAATATCCAGTCACCCGCTTGAGTTAATACCGGCAGCCACGCTTTTTGCGCAATCCCGCCCAAGCCGACCACGCCGACGCGAAGTTTAGTCATTCATTAATCCCCAAGATGCGCGAGCAGTGAATCCAGGCGTTGCTTAAGCTCGGCAACTTCACTTTCAAGTTGTTCGACGCGGGCCGTTAAATCTTCTGTAGGCAGCACAGGACTTTGGGACGCTGCCAGTTCAGAGGCGTCAACCTCGCCACTGAAAAGATGCATATAGCGACTTTCACGCTTGCCAGGTTCGCGCGGCAAACGCACCACAAACGGGCCATCTTCGCGATTAGCCAGATTTTCGAGCGTCGCTTCAACCTGTGCCATATCGGCAAATTCAAACATTCTGGCGGCGCGTGTGCGTAATTCACCTGGCGTTTGCGCCCCGCGCAGCAGCAAAGTGGTCACAACGGCGACTTCAGCAGCCGAGAGTTTGAGATTGCCAAATTCAGAATTGCAGAAACGTTGCTCGTATTTGGTGACACGGTTGCCAAACCCGCTGAGGGTGCGCAAAAAGTGGCGTTTTACCAGCGAATCCAGCGTGTCCTGAACGTCATGTTCTTTTAATTCCATAACGGGTTCGCGGTTGGTTTTCTGGTTACATGCCGTCACCACGCCGTTCACCGACATCGGATATTGTTCGGGAGTGGTCACCTGCTTTTCCATCAGGCTACCCACAACTCGCGCTTCAACCGCAGTTAACTGATATTTCATTTCTCGTCCTTAACGGCCAGGGGTCCATTCTTTGGTAGTCAATGCAGTCAACACATGGTCGCGCCAGACTCCATCAATCAGTAAATACTCTTTGGCATAGCCTTCTTTTTCAAAACCGAGGCGGGCAAGGAGATCCCCGCTGCGCTGGTTGTGCGGCATATAGTTCGCCATGATGCGGTGAATATTTTGGCTGCGTTGCATGTAACGTATTGCTGTAGTCAACGCTTCAAACATCATGCCCTGCCCCTGCCATTTCTCGCCCAGCGAATAGCCGAGATAACAAGCATGAAAAGAGCCACGCACCACGTTGGAGAAATTGGCAACGCCACGTATTTCCTTTTCTTCTGGATCAAGCAGCGCAAAGTAATAAGCGCTGCCCGTTTTGTGCATCTCACCAATCATGCCCAACCGCGCCTGCCAACCGGAAGGGTAGCAATGGCTGTCGTCACGAATCGGCTCCCACGGTTTCAGGAACTGGCGGTTTTCAGCGTAATAATCAGCCAGACGCCAGGCATCGCGCTCATACACCAGACGCACCACCAGGCGGTCGGTTGTTAAGCGTACTTTGGGCAGGTTACTGCGGTAGCCAAACATGTTCACCCTACTCCTCACATCCCACATTTTTCTTAGGCAACTTAATTACTATACCTGCGCCTGGCGACGGAAGGAAAACAACAACATGCAGATTTTTCATCAGGTCATACTTTTTTCGATTAATGAGTTCAATCAAAGCGCCAGATTGATAAAAAAATATTGTCGCGTGGCTCCCTGTCAAAAACCCTGAGAGCAGTAGAGAATAGAAGTTTGTCACACTTTTAAAGTTCCCTGGAGGGGAGATGGCGCGGGTCGCGCAGGCCAGGAGCCTGGGTAAATACTTCTTATTGCTCGATAATATGCTAGTGGTATTAGGCTTCTTCGTGGTTTTCCCTCTTATTTCTATTCGCTTTGTTGACCAAATGGGTTGGGCCGCATTAATGGTGGGCATTGCGCTCGGCCTGCGCCAATTAACACAGCAAGGGCTGGGAATATTTGGCGGGGCTATCGCCGATAAACTTGGCGCCAAACCAATGATCGTCACCGGAATGCTGCTGCGCGCCGTCGGTTTTGCGCTGATGGGTATCGCGCAGGAGCCGTGGGTGTTGTGGCTGTCGTGCTTTATCTCCGCCATTGGCGGGACGTTGTTTGACCCTCCACGCGCAGCGCTGGTGGTAAAACTGGTGCGCCCACATCAGCGTGGCCGTTTCTTCTCAATATTGATGATGCAAGACAGCGCCGGGGCGGTGATTGGCGCCCTGCTTGGAAGCTGGTTGCTGCAATATGATTTCCGTCTGGTGTGTGCTGTAGGCGCCGTGATGTTTGTCATTTGCGCAGGCGTCAATGCCTGGCTGCTGCCTGCTTATAAACTTTCTACTATTCGCACACCGATGCTGGAAGGCATGGGGCGTGTGCTGCGTGACAAACGCTTCATCACTTATGTTCTGACGCTAGCCGGTTATTACATGTTAGCGGTGCAGGTAATGTTGATGCTGCCGATTATGGTCAACGAAATTGCCGGGACGCCTGCCGCAGTGAAATGGATGTACGCCATTGAAGCGGCGCTCTCGTTAACGCTGCTGTACCCGATTGCTCGCTGGAGCGAAAAACGCTTTCGTCTTGAGCAGCGTTTGATGGCCGGTTTGTTGCTGATGTCGCTGGCGATGTTGCCGATGGGTTTAAGCAGCAATCTTCAGCAGCTGTTTACCCTGATTTGCGTGTTTTACATTGGCTCCATTATTGCCGAACCGGCTCGCGAAACGTTGAGCGCATCGCTTGCCGATTCACGCGCTCGTGGCAGCTATATGGGGTTCAGTCGGCTGGGCCTGGCGATCGGTGGCGCATTTGGTTACGCGGGCGGTGGGTGGCTTTATGACGCAGGGAAAAGCATTAATCAGCCGGAACTTCCGTGGGTGATGCTGGGGATTATTGGCATCATTACGCTTTTCGCGCTGTGGTGGCAGTTCAGCACGAAACCTATTGAACCCTCGATGCTTGAACCGGGCAACTAGTTTGCAGCCCCTGGTATTCTCCTCCATACTCAAAAATTGACGGATTTTTCCTGACGATTGATATGGAGGAGTAACGTGAAGCTTTATATTTACGATCACTGCCCTTTCTGCCTTAAAGCACGCATGATTTTTGGCTTAAAGAACATCCCCATCGAGTTAAAAGTCTTGTTAAACGACGATGAAGCTACCCCGACAAAAATGATTGGCAAGAAAATGGCGCCAATCCTGCAAAAGGACGATAGCCGTTATCTACCCGAAAGCATGGATATCGTGCATTACGTCGATAAACTCGATGGCGAACCGGTAATTACTGGCAGCACTAACGCCGCGATTTCCGAGTGGCTGCGCCATGTGCAGAGCTATGTTCAGCAACTGACGATACCCCGCATTGCGAAAGCGCCATTCGATGAGTTTGCCACACCCGAAGCGCGTGCTTATTTCACCAAAAAGAAAGAGGCGATGATCGGTTCCTTTGCCGATCTTCTGACGCACTCACCGGGTCTTATCAAGAAAATCAGCGATGATTTGCGCAAGCTCGATAAGCTGATTGTTCAGCCCAATGCGGTTAACGGCGAGCTGTCAGAAGATGATATTCATCTGTTCCCGCTGCTGCGTAATCTGACGCTGGTTGCCGGAATTGAGTGGCCAAGCCGGGTTGCTGCCTATCGCGATAATATGGCCAAACAGACGCAAATTAATCTGCTGTCATCCCACGCCATTTAAAGATTGTTCATGGTTTTACGGCGGGTGATTCCACCCGCCTTCAACTTCTGGTTCATAAACACATTGTGCTGAATAAAAAATTAAGCCTTTTCCTGTAGCACTGCCTGCGCTGGTAGAACATCATGCTTTATGTCAGGATCTGTGACCAAAGCAGCATGTTAAGGAACTCCATGAAAAAGATAGTGTTAGCCGCAGCATTGATGCTGAGCGGATTAGTGGTGGGTTGTAACCAGCTAACGCAATACACCGTCAGCGAGCAGGAAATCAACCAGGCGCTGCATAAACGTAATAATTTTTCTAAAGACATTGGCCTGCCAGGTGTTGCCGATGCTCATATTGTTTTGACCAATTTAGCCAGTGCGATTGGCCGTGAAGAGCCAAACAAAATCACGCTGACGGGCGATGCTAATTTGGATATGACGTCACTTTTCGGTAACCAAAAAGCCAATATCAAGCTGAAATTGAAAGCTTTACCCACCTTCAATAAAGAGCAAGGCGCTATTTATTTGCAGGAAATGGAAGTGGTAGACGCCACCGTTGAGCCAGAAAAAATGAAGACGATTGTTCAGACTCTGATTCCCTATCTGAATCAGTCGTTACGGAATTACTTTAACCAGCAGCCCGCTTATATTTTGAGTGAAGACAACAGCACAGGCGAAAAACTGGCTAAGAAATACGCTAAAGGGATTGAAGTTAAACCTGGCGAGATTGTGATTCCTTTCACTGAGTAATCGGCTTTCCTGCGGGGAGAACACCTTCTCCCCGTGAAAATCTCAACGAAATGGGTGCAAAGCGAAACGTTTGCGCTTATCCTTTGTGCCCGGCATAAATCATCGTTATTTCCTTCCTACGCCGGAGCACTTTCATGACCGTACTACCTCAGGTATTAAAAATTCGCCGCCCAGACGACTGGCATGTTCACCTTCGTGATGGTGAGATGTTAAAAACGGTGGTGCCTTATACCAGCGAAATTTATGGTCGCGCGATTGTCATGCCAAATCTGGCGCCGCCTGTGACAACGGTTGAAGCCGCCATTGCTTATCGTCAACGCATTCTGGATGCGGTGCCTCAAGGGCATAATTTTGAGCCGTTGATGACCTGCTACCTGACTGACTCCCTTGACCCGAACGAAGTTGAGCGCGGATTCAACGAAGGCGTGTTTACTGCTGCAAAACTCTATCCTGCCAACGCAACAACCAACTCAAGCCACGGCGTGACCAGCACCGCCGCGATTTTACCGGTGCTTGAGCGTATGCAAAAAATCGGCATGCCTTTGCTTATTCACGGCGAAGTGACTCATGCAGACATCGACATTTTCGACCGTGAAGCACGCTTTATCGAAACTGTGATGGAACCGCTGCGTAAGCAACTACCTGAACTGAAAGTGGTGTTTGAACACATCACCACCAAAGACGCGGCACAGTATGTGAAGGAAGGAAACTCCTTGTTGGGCGCGACCATCACACCACAACACCTGATGTTTAACCGCAACCATATGCTGGTTGGCGGCGTTCGCCCTCACCTGTACTGCCTGCCAATTTTGAAGCGCAGCGTTCATCAGGAAGCGTTACGTGAGCTGGTTGCCAGCGGATGCGACCGCGTGTTCCTTGGCACGGATTCAGCCCCGCACGCACGTCACCGTAAAGAAGCGAGTTGTGGTTGTGCAGGCTGCTTTAACGCTCCTTCGGCACTGGGCGCTTATGCGACCGTCTTTGAAGAAATGAATGCAATGCAGCATTTCGAAGCGTTTACTTCACTGAATGGCCCACGTTTCTACGGTTTACCGGTTAACGAAGAAACCATTGAACTGGTGCGTACTCCGGTACAAATGCCAGAAATCATTGAGACTTCTGACGATAGCATCGTACCTTTCCTTGCCGGCGAACAAGTCAACTGGTCAGTAAAATAATAAAATTTAATGCCCCCTGTTGCATACCTGAGAATATAACTGTATAAATATCCAGTATATTATACAGGGGGCTATTATGCGTATTGAAGTCACTATTGCCAAAACTACATCTCTGCCGCCAGGCGCTGTTGATGCGCTTGCCAATGAACTCTCACGCCGTATTACCCAGTATTATCCTGAAGACGAAAGCCATGTTCAGGTGCGTTATGCCGCTGCTAACAACCTTTCAGTGTTAGGGGCCAGCAAAGAAACTCGCGATCGTATTAGCGAAATATTGCAAGAAACCTGGGAAAGCGCCGACGACTGGTTTGCTGCGGATTAAAAACCATCCTGGAAGTGGCAAATTCAATGTTGTACCGCTGCTTTCATACCATCACCAAAATAATTTTCCCTCGTTATTTTTTATGCCGGGTGTCGCCATCCGGTTTTTTTATTGTTTAAATTTCACTCTTTAAATATTTCCCTTCCCGCTCACAACTCAGATTTGACTGATATCAACAAACATCCTTCTGCTGAAAAATCGTCCAAATACACGCTTTTATGTAAAAATTGTGTTGCAAGGTATTTATTTCTCCGTCGAATTAGCTTAATCATTGATATACTTAACTGGCTTCACATTAAACAAGCATTAAACCTCGCGAACCGTTGTCTTAAACACACGTATAAAAGGGGTTATGATGGAAAAAAATAGTGATGTTATCCAGACCCATCCCTTAGTCGGATGGGACATCAGCACCGTAGATAGCTATGACGCGCTGATGCTTCGCCTGCACTACCTGACCTCGAATACGCAAAAGAACGACGAAACTGAAATCGGTCAAACTTTATGGCTGACCACGGATGTTGCCCGGCAATTTATTTCTATTTTAGAAGCCGGCATTGCTAAGATTGAATCTAGTGATTACCAGGTAAACGATTATCGTAAGCATTGATTGCCGATGCTACCCAAATAACGCAAGGCACCGTTGAGGTGCCTTTTTTATTATTCAGGCCTCGCTTAATTGTCAGCCCGCGAGGAATTAATTACTGTGCTATATAATTTAATTTTTGCCAGAGGGAAGAAAAAGCACCATGCATTATGACCTTATCATTGTCGGTAGTGGTTCTGTCGGCGCAGCCGCCGGGTGCTATGCCACTCACTCCGGTTTAAACGTGTTAATGATTGATAGCCACCATCCTCCCCACCAGCAAGGTAGCCATCATGGCGATACACGTCTGATGCGCCACGCTTATGGTGAAGGGGAAAAATATGTCCCGCTGGTGTTACGTGCACAAAAGCTTTGGGATGCGTTGCAGGAGATCAGCGGTGAGAAAGTGTTCCATCGCACGGGCGTGATTAATCTCGGGCCAAAAGATTCAGCGTTTATCTCCACGGTACAAAGCAGCGCGCAAAACTGGTCATTGCCGCTTGAGACGCTCACAGCCCAGGAAGTGATGACGCGCTGGCCGCAAATCACGGTGCCGGAAAATTATCTTGGCCTGTTTGAGCCAGATTCTGGCGTATTGCGTAGCGAGCTGGCGGTGAAGACCTATATCCGTCTGGCAAATCAGGGCGGTTGCGCACAACTATTTAACTGCCCGGTGACGGACATTCGCCATACCGCTGAAGGTGTCGTGGTTCAGACGCCAGAAGGTGAATTTACCGCTGATAAACTTTTGGTCAGTGCCGGAACCTGGGTCACAAAATTGCTGCCAGATTTGCCGGTGACGCCGGTGCGTAAAATCTTTAGCTGGCACCAGGCTGATGGACGCTATAGCGAGAGCAATAACTTCCCCGCATTTACCGCCCAATTGCCTGATGGCAGCCAGTATTACGGGTTCCCGGCAGGTGAGGATAACGAACTCAAACTGGGCAAACATGATGGCGGGCAGATTATTAGCGAGCCACAGCAACGCAAACCATTTGGCGCCGTTGCCACTGACGGTAGTGAAGTGTTCAGCTTCTTACGCCAGATAATGCCAGGCGTCGGGGTTTGTATGCATGGCGCGGCCTGCACATATGATATGTCACCGGATGAAGATTTTATTATTGATACCCTTCCGGATCATGACAACACGATGATCATCACGGGCTTAAGCGGGCATGGTTTTAAATTCGCTTCGGTACTGGGGGAAATCGCCTGTCAGTTTGCGCTGGGCAACGAGTCAAACTTCGACCTTAAGCCGTTTTCCCTTTCACGCTTTAACTCATTGAAATAAGAAACATGGGTGGATACGTTTGTATCCACCCACACAGATCACTCAGGATCCGGGATCCCTAATGTGGTGTTCAAAACCCCACGGGATTTATTGAAAATCTTATTGCCATTCTCACGGCCTGCACGTCGGCGACGTTGTTCCTCTGGCGTAAGCGCCAACTCTTCGCGGCAAATGTCACTACAGCAGCCAGCAAACTTCTCAGCACAAGCTGGGCACTGAATAAACAGCAGATGGCAGCCGTCGTTTTTGCAGTTGGTGTGGCTATCACAAGCTGTCCCACACTGATGGCAGTGGGCAATCACATCATCAGAAATGCGCTCGCCCATACGCTCGTCGAAGACAAAGTTTTTGCCGACAAAACGCACCGGGATACCTTGCTCACGCGCTCGGCGCGCATATTCGATAATCCCACCTTCGATGTGATAAACATTTTTGAAGCCGTTATGCAGCATCCAGGCACTGGCTTTTTCGCAACGAATCCCACCGGTGCAATACATGACGATTTTTTTGTCTTTGTCGTCCTGCAACATATCGACCGCTTTCGGTAACTGTTCACGAAATGTGTCCGCAGGAATTTCCATAGCATCCTGGAAATGGCCCACTTCATATTCGTAATGGTTACGCATGTCGATAAACACGGCATCCGGGTCGTCGAGCATCGCGTTAACATCCGCGGCCTTCAGATAAGCGCCGACATTGCTGGCATCAAATGACGCGTCCTCAATGCCATCGGCAACGATACGGTCACGCACTTTCATGCGCAGTACCCAAAATGATTTTCCATCGTCTTCAAGGGCGATATTCAGACGCACGCCATTGAGCGCAGGATGGAATCCGTAAAGTGTTTCGCGGAAGGCATCGACCCGACTTTGCGGAACGCTAATTTGCGCATTGATCCCTTCATGCGCGAGATACACGCGGCCAAAAACATTCAGCGCGGTAAACGCCAGATAAAGCGCGTCGCGCGTAGCTTGCGGCTCTTCGATAGTGAAATATTTATAGAATGAGATTGTGGTGCGTGGCTCGGTTTCAGCCAACATGCGCACGCGCAATTCATCATTCGATATGCGGTTGTGTAACACTGGCATGGTGTTCGCTCGGCAATCGTTGACAGGAAAAAAGTGGGCTGCATCATAAAGCAATTAACGTTAATTTACATCCCTGTATTTTACGCTACATTTTCCTCATTTATCCGCAACCGAAACAACAAACGGTGCAATATCAAACACTCTGCTACTGTTAATTTTGGCTGCCTCATATTTAATGTCACAATAGACTTACTCAAGAAGATCCGGCATTTGCCGTCACTATAGGTTTTACATGACGAACTTACCGCAATTCTCGCGCGCTTTACTTCATCCCCGGTACTGGGGCATCTGGTTTGGGATTGGCTTACTTTATTTAATTACCCTGCTCCCCTACCCAGTGATTTACCGACTTGGGCGTGGCCTCGGCAAACTCGCCAGGCGTTTTATGAAACGCCGCGTCAGAATTACCCGTCGCAATCTTGAGCTCGCCTTCCCACATAAAACGGCGGAAGAGCGCGAGTCCTATCTGGATAAAAACTTTGAGTCTGTGGGTCTTGGCCTGATGGAAACCGGCATTGCCTGGTTCTGGCCAACCTGGCGTATTCAGCGCTGGTGCGACGTCAGCGGCGTAGATCAAATCCATGCGGTGCAAGAGGCCAAACGCGGCGTGCTGCTCATCGGTATTCATTTCCTGACGCTTGAACTTGGTGCGCGAATGTTTGGTATGAATACGCCTGGCATCGGTGTATACCGCCCCAATGACAACCCCCTTCTTGACTGGCTACAAACCTGGGGCCGGATGCGGTCAAACAAAAGCATGATTGACCGCAAAGATCTTAAAGGGATGATTCGTGCGCTCAAACAGGGCGAAATCATCTGGTACGCGCCAGATCACGACTACGGCCCGCGCGGCAGTGTTTTCGTCCCGTTCTTTGGCGTCGATGAGGCGGCAACCACCATGGGGACATACACTCTTGCACGTATGTCAGGTGCCGCGATTGTCCCGATGGTTCCACGCCGTAAACCGGACGGCAAAGGGTATGAGCTAATTATTCTCCCCGCAGAGTTTTCCCCACCGCTGGAAACCCCGGAAGGCACGGCAATCTGGATGAACAAAATCATCGAGCAATGCATCATGATGGCCCCAGAGCAATATATGTGGCTACACCGCCGCTTCAAAACACGCCCTGAGGGTGTGCCTGCGCGCTACTAATCTCTCTATTCGATTAAGTCATAGGGCGACGCCAGGTCGCCCTAATTCGTTCTAAAATACGGTTTCAGAAACGTTGCCTCCCTGCCGCTTACAGGCGCATAATTAGCAAGGTAATAATTCCTCAGCACATCTTCTTTGCACCGAACTGGAGTTTTATGACTCTCCCCGAGAGCACTAGCACTATCAACTGGAAACGAAATCTTACCGTCGCATGGCTTGGGTGTTTTCTGACCGGCGTCGCATTCAGCCTGGTTATGCCTTTTCTTCCCCTGTATGTCGAACACCTCGGTGTGACAGGCCACAGCGCCCTGAATATGTGGTCGGGCATCGTTTTCAGCATTACCTTTCTGTTCTCTGCGATAGCGTCACCGTTTTGGGGAGGGCTTGCCGACCGCAAAGGGCGCAAAATAATGCTGCTGCGTTCCGCATTGGGTATGTCTATCGTGATGGTGTTAATGGGCTTTGCGAGCAATATCTGGCAATTTTTAGCTCTGCGCGCCTTGCTCGGTTTGTTAGGTGGATTTGTCCCTAATGCGAACGCGCTGATTGCTACCCAGGTTCCCCGTCATAAAAGCGGTTGGGCACTCGGTACACTTTCAACGGGTGGCGTAAGTGGTGCATTACTCGGGCCAATGATCGGCGGTTTTCTGGCGGATACCTACGGTCTTCGACCGGTATTTTTCATTACGGCAGCCGTGCTATTTACCTGCTTCGTTTTCACACTTTTTTGTATTCGTGAGCAATTTACTCCGGTTCATAAGAAAGACATGCTGCACGCACGCCAGGTGCTCACCTCGCTGAAAAACCCAAAACTGGTGCTGAGTCTGTTTGTTACCACGATGATTATTCAGGTAGCGACCGGTTCGATTGCACCGATTCTGACGCTATATGTGCGTGAGTTGGCGGGGAATGTCAGCAACCTGGCCTTTATCAGCGGCATGATTGCCTCGGTGCCGGGTGTTGCAGCATTGATTAGTGCGCCGCGACTGGGGAAACTGGGTGACAGAATTGGCCCGGAGAGAATTTTAATTTGTGCGCTGGTGATTTCAGTGCTGCTGCTGATCCCAATGTCGATGGTACAAACGCCTTTGCAATTGGGCATATTGCGTTTCCTGCTCGGTGCGGCTGATGGCGCACTGCTTCCAGCCGTTCAAACCCTGCTTATTTACAACTCCAGCAACCAAATTGCCGGACGTATCTTTAGCTACAACCAGTCCTTCCGCGATATTGGCAACGTCACCGGGCCGTTAATCGGGGCAGCTGTTTCAGCCAGCTACGGCTTCCGGACGGTGTTTTTAGTCACCGCCTGCGTCGTCCTCTTCAATGCGCTTTACTCATGGATTAGCCTGCGCCGCCCGACCGATCGCACCCGTGTTTTGGAAGATTAACGCCCTAATCCTCTAAGTAATTCGAGTTGTATCGCGGCGGCAAGTGAAAGAATCTCCAGGAGCTTACTAAAGTAAGTGACTGGGGTGAGTGAACGCAGCCAACAAAGAGACAACTCGAAGTTCGACGAGGATTAAATCTCATACTTGCAACTTTGCTAAGAGCGTCAACAATTAACTTGAAAATGCGCTGTAGCGCGCTCCCTGACCTGTAACAAAAGGAGATGAGTATGAGTCTGTATGCGACGCTAGAAGAGGCGATTGATGCCGCACGCGAGCTTTTCCTTGTAGACAACCCTGAACTTGATGAAGAGAGTGCCAGCGTTTCGCAGCTGAACATTCAGAAATACATTCTTCAGGACGGCGATATTATGTGGCAGGCCGAGTTCTTCGCTGATGACAGCGAGGACGGGGAATGTTTGCCGATGGTCAGCGGTGAGGCTGCGCAAAGTGTCTTCGATGGTGACTACGATGAAATCGAGTTACGTCAGGAATGGATTGAAGAAAATACGCTACATGAATGGGATGAAGGTGAATTTCAACTTGAGCCGCCTCTGGATACCGAGGAAGGGCAGACTGCGGCTGATGAATGGGATGAAAGATAACACCTATTCGTAAGGCCCGTGGCTGGCATCAATGGGCAATAATAGCGTGTCGAATACCAGAGAAAACGGTAAATCGAGCACGGTAATATAGCGCCATGCGCTGTCACGCACATCCCACTGCACACCGGGGTAATACTGATTACCATGTCCCTGCCCCGGAACTGCACGGCTGATAATACTGCCACACCCGCTCAGCACGCACGCCATCGCTATCACAACCATCACTCTTAACAAACTGTCTCTCCTGTTTTTCCGGCTGAGTATAACCGCCGGTTGCCTGAGCGCAAAAAAATGCCGACCCGAAGGTCGGCATTGATAACGCGTATTTCGCATTATTTCGTCGGCAGAGCCTCAGGGTTCAGGCTCACCGTTTTGTAGCTATCCACCCAGGAGGAATATCGCTCCGGGTTCGACCACACACGATAATGCAGACGAGACATCGTTACCGGGTCGCTTAACAGCACCAGACGACGATCGCGATTGAGTTTATCAGGCGTTTCGTTCAGCGCCTGCTCAACGTGACGGTCACGGGCGATTTCCAGCACCTGGCTTGCACGGTGACGCGCAGTAGCCATGGCGGTTGCCAGGGCGTTAAACGACGGGTTAAACACCGCATGCATAAAGCCATCATCCAGCGTACGGCTGCGGTTGAGCTTCAGGTAGTTGTCGGTATCCACCAGCACCTGCGGAGGAGAATACTCTTCCGGGATCAGAAACAGTTTCCAGCGTTTGGTGCGCAAACCGATGGTCGCACGACTCGAAATCACCGACACAAACGGCGACAGAATCAGCGAGAACACGATTGGCGCGAGCCAGAACAGGAAGCGTAAATCCAGCCATGCCATCCCCACTGCCCATACCAGACCCAACAGAAGCTGAGAACCGTGGCGCATAAACGCTTCGCCCCATGGTGTGGAGTCATCATCACGCTGCGGTGAATTCCATACCACTTCCCAACCGAGGAACGCGCTGACCACAAATACGGTGTGGAACAGCATGCGCACCGGAGCCAGCAGCACCGAGAACAGCACTTCAAGCAACAGAGAAGCCGTTACGCGGAAGAATCCACCGAACTCTTTCGAGCCTTTGCACCAAATCAAAATGATGCTCAGAAGCTTCGGCAGGAACAGCAACACCATGGTGGAGGCAAACAACGCGATCGCCAACTCCGGACGCCACTGCGGCCACACCGGGAACAGCTGGCGCGGTTGCAGGAAGTATTGCGGTTCCGTCAACGCATGCACCACCTGCAAGGCAGTCGATAATGCGAGGAACATAAACCACAACGGCGCGGACAGATATGACATGACGCCTGTCAGGAATACCGCACGGTGAACCGGGTGCATGCCTTTTACCAGGAACAGACGGAAGTTCATCAAGTTACCGTGGCACCAACGGCGGTCACGCTTGAGTTCATCCAACAAGTTCGGTGGCAGTTCTTCATAAGAACCCGGCAAGTCATAGGCAATCCACACGCCCCAACCCGCACGGCGCATCAAAGCGGCTTCTACGAAGTCATGCGACAGAATTGAACCGGCGAATGAACCTTCACCTGGCAGCGGCGCTAACGCACAGTGCTCGATGAACGGTTTTACGCGGATGATCGCATTGTGACCCCAGTAGTGGGATTCTCCCAACTGCCA
>Ga0160449_1000980_pt1 | contig 14722 bp, 15 predicted proteins | sample HID1975I_E1MG_FD_108216 | JGI IMG/M metagenome (GOLD analysis project Ga0160449, IMG submission 108216) | Enriched soil microbial communities from UW Madison campus, WI, USA - HID1975I_E1 MG | ecosystem: Environmental > Terrestrial > Soil > Unclassified | place: USA: Madison, Wisconsin...
AATAACCGGTGATCGTCCATTGAATGAGGCTTAATGAGCTATGCAGATCATCGGCCAGCACCGGAATGGCGACATTGACTGCCGTTGTATCCAAGATGACCATAAACAACCCGACGACAATCGCGATCAACGGTGCAAGGAGCGAACGAACTGAGAATGACTCACCTGCATTGGCTTCTGCTGACATGTACATCTCCTCCAAGATAATCATTTGCTTGCAACTAAAATAGCACACCCAATCATACAAAGTAAACTAAATAAACAAAAAAAGTTCAATTAGTAAATGATGTTTATAATCCTGGAGAGATGTTCTATACTAGGGCGTGTATGCATACTCCGAAGATAGCAGATTTGGCCGAATTTTCGTTCCATGCAAGGAACTTTTGTGAAGGCGTACCGGGGGTACGTCAAGCAAAAGTGACGCAGCAGGGGAGGTGGAAGATGCCCCTGAGCGGGTTTGCATACACGCCCTAAAGTTGGCCAGTCAGGAGGTGTTGCGAAATGTCAGAACCCCAATGCGACCCGTTTTTCGATAAACGGGAGAAGCTTGTCATGCGCTTGATGCCCTATGTTCAAAAGCACGGCTTCAGTCCGTTAAAAATGGACGATGCCGCCAAATATATGGATATTAGCAAAGCGACGATGTATAAATATTTTGCTTCGAAAGACGAAATCGCGGAATGTATCATCGATAAATTCGTGCTGTTCGTGTCCAATCAGATGCTGTCGGAGGCTCCCCCGACGTTATCCCCGGAGCCACTCTCGCAGCCGTCCGCAGAAGAACAGAAGTTCTACAATGAATCTTTCACACAGGCGTTTAAGCTCACGATTAAGCTGTCCTTCTATTTGACAGATGTACTGCTTCAGGATCTGAACACAACCTACCCCAACTTGTCGTCCAAGCTGGGGCAAGCCGTAGAGCTATGCAAAAGCAAGCTGGCCGACTACTTCGATAGCGGCATTCAGCTTGGCGTGTTTTATCCGATCCATTCGCGCATTTACCTCACACAGGTCGATCTTGTTTTCCGAAAGCTGTTGGACCCCAAGTGGCTGATGCTTCAAAACATCACGATGAAGCAGGCACTGATGGATTTCTACAAGATGGTGAAGCACCAGGTTTTCTACGAGAAATGGATAGACGAAGACGACTCCGCGATCGACCTCTATTTCGACAAAATGATTGCGAGTATGCGTGCATACGATTAGACCCATTGCAGGATGCGATGGGTCCGATACAAGCGTTGAAAGCCTCCTTCAGCAGCGAAGGAGGCTTCGATTTTATTGGAGTTGTTCTTTCACCGACGTTCCTTCAAATTGCTCATTCTGTAGATCGACTCGGCATTATTCAACTGAGATTCGCCCAATATAAACCCGTTCTCTTGCCTCATCTGTCGAGAATGCGATAAATATTCGTTTTGACGAAGGGCTCCAAACATAATCCCTATCCATTCGCACGTAATCGTCCAATACCAAAGCAGGATCTGTCCCGTCGGTATTGCTGATAACCATTTTTACGCCGGACACCTTGTCATCGAGGCTTTCCCCTATCGCACCGAGTAAGTAGGAAAGGTGCTTTCCGTTTGGTGAAAACTGCAAGCCATGAGGGCCCACACGTCCACCATTCACGCTGCTTTCGTAAAAGGGTTGTTCATATGGGTTTCCACCCTCCACGTAATTGGGGTTCTTTCGCGTGGATTCATCCAGTTCAACAGGCCATTCCAGTAGATTGGCAATGTCTCCTTTGCGGTCGTACCAAGCAAACTTCCCGCAGTCCGTTATGAGCAATTGGCCCGCTTCTTTATGAATCGCATAATCCAAATAGTCTAAATTTGAAGTATCTACAATCTGCTTTTCTGTGCCATCCGGTAAATAAATAATCTTCAATCCAATGACATCGTCAAATCCGTTCGAAGCAACAATGCTTTCATCGGGAACAAGCCACCTGAGTCCGCCCCAAAATCCCTTTTCGTAAGTAAGAATCGTGCTTTTCCGTGCCGCAATGTCATAATACGCGAGCGTAGCTTCAAATCCGGCGCCATCCCCCAAATTGACACCCGTTGAATGCAAATAGTAAAAGCCGCTTCCATCGCTTAACCAGAGTGGATTTCTGTCCCCGTCGCTGTTCGTCCATAGCGTCTTGTCTCCCGTATCCGCAGCTATGCCCCAGATGCCAGGCTTATTCATATCCCACGCCGCTGTCCACTTTCCTGTTGGGCTTTTCACTTCCCAATATCCTGAGGGCATTTCTTCTTCTACTTCGTCATTTGTTTTTGTGATGGTTTTCGTGTTCATATCGATCAGGGCAAAATAGGATCGATCCGTTTCTATATCCGTTTGCATATCCGTTAATTTCACTCGCAGTTCATTGTCGCTAAGCGCTTCTATGACCTCAACATAATGATTCGCCGGCAGCTCCACATATTCTTTAAGCGGCAAGACGGGGACACCAGCTTCCGATTCCGGCGAGGCGGAAACTTCTGCTTCCGGGTCTGCGGACGCGGGCGGATTTTCTTGAGTAGCCGCCACTGTATGAATCTGCTCTATTCCTGCAGGTTCTTCCTTGGCGGCATCGCACCCAAACATGGCCGAGATAAGCAAGAGCGCCATCACCGCATTTACCATTTTCCTCATATTGGTCCCGCTCCTTTCATTTAACCCTACAACAATAAGACGTTTTGGGATTTGGAAGGTTGCGGAATTCTATCAAAGTATGAGGGGCAGATAAAGCTCATCCGGAATCTAAGATTGCTCAGTCCATGCATGCTCTAAGCAGCCTAGCCAAATTCTCGCCCATGACGGAATGACCATAATCCGATGGATGGATGAGATCGCGGGTAAGGCCGGAGAAGCACGGCAGGATCTCGCCTCCTTCCAGCAAGTGAACATCCTGACTACGCTGCTTAGCGACGATTTCGCGAAGAATCTGATCGAATGCTCGTTGCCGTTCCCCCGACACGCTCGGAACGATCTCGAAACTCTCCCGATTCGGATACGAAGTGATGACCGCGATCGTCTTTCCGGGATGAAGCGAACGGATACGATCGATCAAATAGGTCACGCGCTCGCGAAATTCCTCCGGCGTAAACCCGCTTCGCATATTAACCCCTATCTCCAGCGTAGCGAAATCCCAATCGTCGCGTCCGGATAGAAAGTCGGACATCTCTTTCTCGCATAGACAGGCTCCGCTCAGGCCCGCATTAAGAACATCTACTCCTAGCCGATTGGCGGCTTGCTCTACATAGGAATTCACCTGACGCGATGCATGCGCACCGTGCGTAATCGATGAACCATAGGCAAGCCATCGTATTTCGGGAACCTCTTCTGCTCTAGGAGGGCGACAAGATTTCCCCCAAGAGTCAACACCATGGAATACGGCGTGATACCTCCCCGTCATTACCCTCCATACGCCTGGCGCGAACCGCATGCCTTGCCTGTATTCCGGCTTCAATCCGACCAACTCGGGCGGAGCTTCCAGATGAAGCGTATGGATCACTCCTTGGTTTAAGTCATGCTTGGAATGAAACAAGTCACCATAGAACACAAGTGCCTCTCCATCCTCCTCCATTGCGGACAAGAACACGCGAACTTGGGGGGAGTCCGATACAAATCGAATCTCGCAGCCGCTCGATTGCTCCGAGACAAGTCGGCCCCTTGGACTCAAATCCTGCCGGACATGCGCGGGCAACCTCTGCAGGCCCACACCCGGATAAAACTCCCTTGTCTCCAGCTCCGTCACATTATGCAACTCGACTTCCCGGTAAATCATGATGCTTCCCCTCCGCCTTGTTCGTTGATCTGCCACTCTACAGCGACCACATCGACGAGCGATGTCCGCCACTTATCAGGAATCGCGATCATCAAGCTATCGTTCTCACAGGTAACCTCCAATTGAACCCCTGTACGCATCAGGCTCGCGCGTGCAACCGCATAGGGCGGCTGAGCAAGGATGATGCGCCCCTCCGTTCCCGGAAAAAGGTGAAAGTACCAGCTCGTCAAACCGCACGTGACCGGAACATTCGACCGTTCGGGATATGGGCCGGACGTCACCTCGTAGATAGCCGCACTGCTATGCCCCAGCCATTCGCGTGTCTCGGCGAAGCGCTCCAGCACATCCTCGGGCAAGCTGCCGTCTGCCTTCGGGCCGATGTTCACAAGAAAATTCCCTCCCCATGCCCGAACTTCGGATAACGTAGATAACATCCACGATGTTGAACGATACCGTTCGCTCGTTCGAATATGGGCCCACCACGGCCCCTCGGCCCATATGTTGCAATGCTCCCAACGGTCTATCGGCCGCTCCTTGGGCATATGACACTCCGGTGTGGCGAAATCGCCTACCCCATGCATGCGGGTATTCACGAGAATGCCTCGTTGCAGCGCACGAATCTCCTCGATCGAGATCGCTTCGCTCAATTCTCTTCCACCGTCGAACCATATCAAGTCGATCTTTCCATAACGAGTCAACAATTCGATGATTTGTCCCCGGACGTAGGAAAGGAAATCTTCATGCCAGCCCTCCGGTTTCGGCGCGAGATCGATAGGCTCGTGCCGAAGACCATAATGGGAGCGTTCTGCGAATGAACGTACACCGCTGCCAGCCGCGCTTCCGTAATGAAAAGACATATAATCACGGTTATAGTACCAATCCGGCGGAGAATAATAGAGGCCTACCTTGAGGTTGTTGCGCCGACAGCCCTCGACGAACTCCTCGACCAGATCCCTTCCATTCAGCGCAAGCTTCGTATTGAACTGGCCCCATGCGCTTGGCCACAAAGCAAAGCCATCATGATGCCGCGTCGTCAGAACGGCATAGCGGAAGCCGGCCTCCGCAGCAGCAGGCAGCCATTGATCAACGGCATTTGCCATCGGCTGAAACCGCCCCGCCAGTTGAAAATATGCTTCCGGCGTAATCGTTCTGTCCATCCCGATTGCCGTCTCCCAAGGTTTACCGGCCATCATCCCCCAAGACAAATCGACTTCGCCATCGACGGCGGAGATGCCCCAGTGTATGAACAGCCCCAGCGCCGCTGTATCGAACCACTGCGTATCCGGGTGGCGATTGGGGGCATAAGCGACTGCGGATTCCGAAGAGGCGGCATTGCCAATTGCGGCGTGTTGAAGAGCGGCCGCATCAACTGCATCATGGTCTGCGTGTGCGGGATCGTCATTCGCATGCCTATCGATATTTTTTGGAGTGATCGTCATCGTCTTTCCTCCCGACTGAAGCTTCTAATCCATCGTCTCCATAAGATTCCTCTTTTCTGATGCGAGCGCAGGTGAGCTGAATCATGTCTAACAGACTGATTGTAACCGCTTCCACATTCGAATAAAATTCCAACATTTTGGCTTTGGTGCACATTCTTTGCCTCTTTGTTAACCTCAATTCAAGTCGTCGTCGAACGCGAGGAAATCGGGCGATGTTTAGGCTGATAAGCGCTTGGCGCCTGACCTGTCCATCTTTTAAATTGACGGCTAAAATGAGAAAGGGATGAAAAACCAAATTCGAATGCAATGGACTCTATACTTCGTTCCGTCTGCATGAGCTGTTCTTTTACAAGGAGCAGTTTCTTTTTTGATACATATTGTTTCGGTGAACAGCCGTAAACTTTGGAGAATAGCTGATGAACTCGATTGCGATGGATGCCCAATTCGTTCGAAATAAAAGTAATCGTAAAAGTTGGATCGTAGATGGATTGAATAAGAAATTCTTCAATTTGGTTGGCGATCGTGATTTCGTACAAATTTGCGTTTTGGCTGGACGAGCGAAGAGGTTCTTTATTGTCCGCTATGCAGAGGATTAATTCATTCAGGATCAACAGAATGCTTGATTGGAAGCCAAGTTGGATTTCCAGTTTACTGGTGCTGTTGTTGTCTTTGGGTCCAAGTAAATTTTGCAAGATGAATTGATCTAGCATGTTTATATACACGGGGAGCTTGGTAAGCTCGGCCAATTCTTTGTTTACGAAGAAAGCAGTCAAACTTTGAAGTGTTTTTCGTAGTTGTGTTTCGTCGGTATCGAACAACAAACTCAGGTAGGTAAAATGGTTGCTGCTCCCATTCAATGTCTTGTGCTTAACGCCAGGAGGGATCAGAAGCCAGTCGCCACCTTTGAACGGAACAGCTTGATCATCCAGCCACTCTGTCACCTCCCCCTCCCAACAGTATAGAAGCTCGAATGAACGGTGATAGTGACTGGAACATTGCCAACCGGGCCCAACTACGCCTGCATGGAATCTGCGGATTGTAAAGGTGTTTGAAATGAACGGAAAATTAACAAAAGCCTCCAATTACAGGCACCCCCTTGAAGCTGTCATACTGAAAGATTATAAAAACTTGCTTTTATGCTAGTATACCGTGCAAATGCTCAAATTAAAGGTGCTTTTTGCTATTTCAATTGGAGGGTTCGGGTGAGAATATGGTATTGATTTCAAATCGATAAATTGGAGGGTTCGCGATGCCAATTACTGTTGGATGTTTTGCTCTGATTGATCCGTTTTCTGTGCTCGAGCATCAATTAACGCGAATTCGTGAGATGGGCTTTCACTATGCAGACGTTACTGATAATCGCGATGGCGCCCAATTAGGCGTTGAGTTTGGATTTGCAGCGACTGCCAGCCTCGATGGAAATCCGCACGATCTCAAACGGCAATTTGAGAAGGAGAATTTAGAGATTACGACTTTCTGCGCACATGCCAATTTATTGGATCCCAGCGCGCCCTGGAGATACGGTACGCAGCAAATTATTAAAGCGATTCGGGCATCGGCAGCCATTGACGTAAAGTACGTAATTACGACAGAAGGAGAACCTTCCTCCGACTTTGGACGTCAGTTAACTGAGGACCAGAAAGTGTTTTCGGTCATTGAAAAATTATACGAGCCTCTTCGTGTAGCCAAAGATCACGGTGTAACGCTATTGCTTGAACCTCATGGAGAATTAACAGATTCCATTTCCGGCTTAGAAAAGCTGCTGCATGGACTTGGAAATCCTGATCACTTGGGCATTAATATGGACACAGGCAATAGTTGGCTTGGAGGAGCGGACCCCGTAGAGATGACGCGAAAATTCGCCAGCAAGATCAAACATGTCCATTGGAAGGACCTTCCGGAAGACATGAGGTCCATCCGCGGGACTAAATTTGGTTGTGGCATGAGTACGATCGCACTTGGCACCGGGGCCATTGATATTAAAGGTGTGTATGAGGCATTGGTTGCGGCAGGCTTTGACGGGCATACAACGCTTGAAATTGCTGGTGATCAGGCCGTACTTCAAAGCTACGAATATCTTAAATCCTTGGGAGCGGTTTAAAAATGAAGGCGTTTCTGATAAGTGGAGGCAGTATGGTGGAGGAAACGACCTCCTACTTGGCGCAGTATTTACAAAATGACGGGTATGAAGTTGTTATTTCCAATCACGAGCCAGATCTGTTGGAACAACCATTCCAGGCATGCGACCTGCTCGTTGTAAATAGCTGTTTATATTCGGGTACGGGAAACTTCACGAACGATGCTATTCGCGAAGCTTTGACAAAGCATTTTGAATGGGGCAAAGGTGTCGTAATCATGCACAGTTCTATAGGAAACTGGGATGATTGGCCTGAATATATTCAACTTTCCGGCGGCCGATGGGATTGGGGACTTTCCAAACATTCGGATCCCCATTTGTCGTTTGTCATCGAAACGACAGGTGATCATCCGATTTTGGATTGCGTTCCGAATTCATTTACCGTGACAGATGAAATGTACTACAACTTGTCATTCCATCCTGGCAATCATGTGCTGGCGCATACCTCTGAACAGTCTGGCCGCCATCCGATGGTTTGGTGGAGGAAAAGCCTTAACTCTAAGGTGGCGGCCATCCTGATTGGACACAATGAACAAGCCGTATGCCATCCACAATACAAACAGTTATTTTTGAATGCTTGCAAATGGACAACAGGGGGCGCTTAAGTGAAAACGTATACAGCGGCTGTTATTGGTTGTGGGAGACCGTCGCTTGGAGTCGACGCGAATATGCAGGGGTTTGCGATTGCCTATGCCCATGGGGAGGCGTATCGGAATCACCCGCGTATCCGCCTTGCGGCTGCAGCCGATATTTCGGAGGAGAATGCCACAGCGTTCGCCGAACATTATCGTATTCCGGCAACTTATCAGGACTATCAAACCATGCTCGCCAAGGAAAAGCCGGATATCGTCAGCATTTGTACGTGGCCGACCTTGCATCAGGAAATGGTTTGTCAGGCAGCGCTAGCAGGAGTGCGTATGATCTGGTGCGAAAAACCGATGGCGGTTGGCATTGACGAGATGGATCGGATGGTGCATGTGTGCCAGGAGCAAGGTGTTCGGTTATATGTGAATCATCAGCGAAGATACGATTGGCATTACCGGGTAACAAGAAAAATGATAGATGATGGCGTACTCGGAAAGATTGAAAGACTGGAAGGATGGGTAGGCTCAGGCTGGGACTTAATGTCGTGGGGCACCCATTGGGTTGATATGCATCGTTTTTTAATGCACGATGCCGATGTGCAATGGGTAGTCGCTTCCGCTCCTTATGATGGACAAATACGATACGGGCACCCCGTCGAAAAACATATGCTGCTGCAGTTTCAATTCGTAAATGAAACGATTAGCCTGATCCATCTGGGTAATCATCTGGAATCTATGGGCGTGCGAGTGATCGGATCGGATGGAAGCGTCACTCTCAGTAATGGTGCAGAAAAATTTGTCATACAACATCGACACTGCCCTGGAGAATTACAAGCGAAATATTTGGAAGGCGTTCCCCCCATTAACGGTATGGATGCCGCTTTGTTAGACATCATCGACTCGTTCGAAAACAATAAACCTGCCGAAATCGATGGGAGTAACGGTTTGAGATCATCCGAAATCGTAATGGCCGCTTATCAGTCATCCGTCAGGAGAGAGAAGCTGGAACTCGGGCAACTGGATCGTACGTTTCATTTACTCAAGGATTACATTCGCTAGATCGGAAAGCATGAGACTTCGCGTTCGCGGTCAGCCCTTGCCCCAAATCCATTCATCCCTTGCCATGTCTATGGCAAGGGATGTCTAGTATACAAAATTTATAAGCTGATTTTGCATCCGGACTTCGCGCTGTCGATCGCTCCGAGAACCATGGACATGCTCTTGATGTTGTCGCGACAATCCGTCTCGGCCGGTCGACCTTCCTTGAGCGCGGCGAACATCTCGTCGAAACAGCCTTCATGCCCGGAGCGGCCTTGCCAATTCAATGATGCCTCCACGCGTTCATATTCGTAGCTGAACTTCCCGGATTGATGGCCTGCGCCGATCACTTCGGCATAGGGTGCATTTTTCCCGTCCCAGATTGCCGTTCCCCGTTCGCCGTTGATGCGCCAATGAGATTCCCAGGAAGTAGGCGCCCCTTCAGCGCACCAGGAGCCGCGATAGGTGAAGACGGAGCCGTCCGACATCTCAAAAATACAGACAGCCGAAGCGTTGCCCGCGTACCAGGAACCCGGCGGGTTGAATTCATGACAATAGACCGAGACCGGATCGGCGCCTGTAATGAAGCGAGCCTGATCGAAGGTATGGATCGCCATGTCGAGAATAAGCGGGCTGTCCATCGCTTCACGGAACCCGCCGAAGTGAGGCCCGAGAAAGAAGTCAGCGCCGATATGCCCAATCTTGCCGATCGATCCAGCATTCAACAGGGCGCGCAGCGCCCGGATTTGGGTGTTGTATCGCCGGTTCTGCATGACCGAATAGTTTCTGTCCATGCGATTGGAGATAGCGATGATCTCGCGTCCATCCGCCATCGATTCTGCCATAGGCTTCTCGCCGAATACATTCGCCCCCAGTTGCAGCGCGGTAGAACAGACTTGGAAGTGGCTGGACGGAATGGACACATCGAAGACGAGATTGGCGCCCGTCTTCTCAATGGCTTCTACCAAGTCCGTGTAGATGCCGCAAGTCAGGCCGTGGCGATCCGCCATCGCCTGCGCGAACTCCGGCTTGATGTCCACGAGTCCGACAATCGTCGCATTCTCCCTTGCGATTGCATCCTTCACCCAGGCGTTCGCCATTCCGCCGCAGCCGACAACTACAATTCGATATTCATTCATACGGTATCGACCTCATCTATTGGAATTCCTAACTTCAAATCGGATTCGGCACATAATTGCCGCCGCGGCAGCGCTTCAAATAGTTCAGCGCATGCACTTGCCCCGTCATCTCCAGCTCGCCCCGATACACCGGATCATGCCAGCCCTCGATGTCGATCGTCCCGGCGTACCCTGCCTGCCGCAAGATCGTAATAATATCCGACCAGTTCGTATCCCCGAATCCGGGCGTTCGATGCGAGACGAACGGCATCGGACCGTGAATGCCATGCTCCCGGACGATATCCCAGGCAATGGAGGCGTCTTTGCCATGCACATGAAAGACCTTGGGCGCCCACTGTCGCAACTGCGGAATCGGATCGATCAAGCTCACCATCTGGTGACAAGGCTCCCACTCGAGACCGATATTATCCATCGGCACGCTGTCAAACATCATCTCCCAAGCAGTCGGGTTATGGGCAATGTTCCAATCTCCGGTCTCCCAAGTTCCTCCCATATCGCAGTTCTCAAACGCCAGACGCACGCCTCGATCCTCGGCCCGCCTTGCTAATTCTCCGAACACTTCGGCAAATCGCGGAATCGATTCTTCGATCGGTCTGTTCGGCAGACGTCCGGTGAAGCCGGACACCAAATCTGTTCCGAACAGATGGGCATGATCAATCAACCTTTCCCAACTGGCCGACGTATCCTTATTGTCGCCTGCGCCCGTAAGCGGATTGCCGAAGACGCTGAGCGCCGATATGATGATATCTTTCTCTTCCAGCATGCTGCGCAATCGCTTGGCCGTCTCGACCACATCCATCTCACCGGTGGATTGCCCGAATGTCAGGTTAAACGACTCGAATCCGTGCGCGGCAATTTGCGGGATGACGCGGATCGCGTCTACTCCGCTCATCAATGTGCCGATCCGGATACCCGTATGATTGCCGATCAATGCATTCACTCCTATTTGGGGCTATAATCGTTTTTTTTACAATTGCACCATTTGCTCAAGGACGTTGAAACCGGTCGGCCGTACGACGGCAATGGTCAATTGCCGACTCACAGCAACCCTGCCTGTCACAATGAACTCGGCGCTCTCTCCCGGCGCGAGGTCCGGTATGCTTATGATCTTCTCCGCCCGGTCGCCGTCCATCTGCCGAACATGAAGATAATATCCGGACACAGTGTAACTCGGGATATCGCTCCGTATCCGCAGCGTACAGGCCAGGCTGTCCTCCGAAGTTCTGCGAACGACATCCAGCAGCACCGGCGAGGAGATTTCGCGGAGCACCTCGTAGGAAGGGTTTTTATCGCCGTATAGGTTCGTAACCCCATGCACGCGCTGGCGCATTCTGCCCGACCCGAATTCGCCTCTTTGCGTCCGATAATCGTTGAGGCTGAAGAAGATCAGCCCCGCAAAACCCGAGTATTGCCGATACAGCTCCGTTTTCTCCCGCAAAATCTCGATTCTCCTGGGATCTCCTCCAGAGAAGGTCGGCTCGCATAACCCGTATTCCGAAATCACAAACGGCTTGTCGGGATACGTTCGAAAAATATCCTCAATGACTTCCCGATTGTCGAATCCTTGCTGCCAGGTGCCGATATAATCGTTCCACATTAACAGATCGCCAACGCCGGCCGCATCCCGGGCAGGGTTCTCGTGGAAGCTGTTGCTCACATAATTGATGATGCGATCGGCATCCAGCGACTGCATGTAAGCTTTCAGTTCCGTCATATAAGCAGATGTCTGCGGCGACTGGCCGTTCAGTTCGTTGCCCATGCCCCAAGCGTAGATGCAAGGAGGGTTGTAATGCCTGTGAATCATCTCTTGCGCATGCTGCCTGGAGATCGGCATGAACGCCTCATCGGGCTCCGCCGGCTTCTGCCAGTGGGGAATTTCCTCCTGCACGAGAATGCCGTTGCGATCGCACCAATCCAACAGTTGGCCGTCTTGCTGCCAGTGAAATCTCGTAAAGACGCAATTAACCTCTTTCAATTGTTCGAGATAGCGAATCTGATCGGCCAAGGATTCTGCCATGCCGACGTCGGGACGGGAACCCGGCATCCACTCCACACCCATCAGTCGCACCGGTTCGCGGTTCAGCAGCAATTGTTGGCCCGAAGCTCTGATTTCGCGAAAACCGACAAAGGCGGACACCTCGTCAGAGAGCTCTCCGTTGTGATTGACCTTCACGTTGACCTCGTAGAGATGAGGACGGTCAAAATGCCATAAATGCACCGAATCGAGCCGTATGCCCGAAATAGGCAGACGATCGGTTGTACTATGCGTGTACGGAAACACATATGTTCCGGACCATAGACAGTCTCCGCTTCTGGAAATGGCAATTTCTACAGTTAGCTCTTGCTCCCCAGCCTCCTGGTCTAGCTGTCGGATAGGAGCGCATAGAACTACGTTCATGGAAACTTCGCCTGGCAGACGGCCGCCTGCTTCTTCCTCGAATTTAGGTATCGCATTGACCGTAACGTAGTCAATGGCCGGCTCCCCGGTTACAAGCAAGGATACACCGCGAATAATGCCCCCATCGTCCGCCCAATCGAAGATGTTCTTGAACGGCAACGCCTGCTCGCTGTTGGCATTGTCCACAGACAGAACGAGCAGATTGTCTGCGCCATAATGAACGGCAGCCGTCAGATCCAATTCGAATACAGTATAACCGGAATGATCATGCGATCCGATTCGCTGTCCATTCAGCCAAACCACAGCATCCCGATAGACGGCTTCAAAGCGAATGCGGACGCGGCGGCCTTCCCACTCCTTCGGCGCTTGCAAGTGATACGAATACCAGCATAATCCCCGATATTCCTGCAGGTCTTCCTCCACATTCCAGGTATGGGGAATCTGAACCTTACGCGGCGAATTTGGTCCTTGCACATGCCAATTCGCTTCTTGCCCCATTCGATCAGGGTCCGGCTGGAATCCCCACAATCCGCTTAGTTGCATAACCATTCGACCTCTCAATATTTCCAACCTCCCTCATTCGGTAAAATGTGGACAAGCGAACGGGTCCATCGTCTCCTCCATCCATTGTCGAAGCGTGTCCTCCAACTCCTGTCTGATTCCGCTATAGAAATCCTCTTCCGCACGATTGCAATGCTCCCAAGGGTCCAAGTATAAATCAAACAACTCGATGCGGCCCAATCGACGATCGTAGAATCCGTAGCGCTCCGCCGCAAGGCTGGACTGGCCGACTTGCCGGATGATCGGCCCAGACTCATGATGTCTCATTACCAGCTTATACCTTTCATTCCGGATGCAGCGCAGCGGCTCCATCACCCCGCAGTGCTCCGTTTGCTCCGCATAGATCTCGGTACGAATCCGCGACGCTTCCCCCCTGATCAACGGCATCAGGCTTGCGCCGCGCAGCCAAGGTTTTCTCTCCCATCCTAGCAATTCGCACAAAGTCGGGTAAATATCGAGTTGGGACACGAGGCCGTCCAGCACTTGGCCGCCTCGAAAACCGTGCGGCCCCCGGATCATCAGCATGACGCCGATACCTTGATCGGTGAACGTCATCTTGCCGCCGGGAAACTCGATGCCATGGTCCGTAGTGATGATGACAAGCGTGTTGTCTTCATAGGCATAATGTTTGAGTGCATGCAGTACCCTGCCCATGTATTCATCCATGAGTCTGACGCCTTCATGGTAACTCGCCATTTCCTACGGATTTCCGGCAGGTCGGGCAGAAACGGAGGGGGAGCGACGTACCTGCTATCCAGTCTGTCCGGATCATAATATCTGGTTTTGCTGAATAGCGCCCCCTCTGTGCCAATCCCCAGCTCTTCTCTCCCCAGATTGTTCCGGTGAGGCTCATCGATACCGATAGAAAGGAAGAACGGCTTATTCTTCCTCTCTGCCAGGTAACTCTCCACCTGATTGGTCGACTCCGGATAGAACTCTCCTTTCTTCAACCTGTCTTTATTCAACAATCGTTGATAACCCAGATCTGCTCGTAATTGTCGCTCGCTAGTCCCGGTCTCATGCTGGACGCCGGCAAGCACCGTCTCGAAGCCCGCATCGGCGAGCACACGAACAAGATGCTTGCCATAGTCGTCGAATGCCCATCCTTGCTTCCCTCCCGGAAGACCGTACATGCCCAGCTCATGCGGGTACTGACCTCCCATTAGCGCGGAGCGACTGGGCCCGCATGTAGGAGCAGCCGCGAATGCCTGACGGAAGAGCACGCCCTCTCGGGCAAAATCCATCAGATAAGGCGTGTGCACTGGAAATCCGTATGGCTGCACATAGCGTCCCGCATCATGGGCATGCATGTAAACAATATTCATCCGGGTAGTTGTCACGCTCACCCTCCTTACACCTCTCCATGGTGTTTGATACCCTCGTTACCTCGTTCGATTACCTATGTTGTCAGTTGCCTCCATGCCCGTTGTGACCGTGTCCATTGTTACCATTGTTACCGTGTCCGTTGTTTCCGTGCCCATTGTTGCCATTGTTTCCATGCCCATTGTTTCCGTTGTTTCCGTGCCCATTATGTCCGTCATCTTCCGCTGTTCGGCTAAGCATTGCGGCAGGAATCGCTTGTTCGGCCAGTCCCGGACCGGAGATGGTGAGCGCTGGCGTCACGCCTTCCCAGATCCGCGGAGTCACGTTCGGACGGTTA
>Ga0160449_1000981_pt1 | contig 14720 bp, 8 predicted proteins | sample HID1975I_E1MG_FD_108216 | JGI IMG/M metagenome (GOLD analysis project Ga0160449, IMG submission 108216) | Enriched soil microbial communities from UW Madison campus, WI, USA - HID1975I_E1 MG | ecosystem: Environmental > Terrestrial > Soil > Unclassified | place: USA: Madison, Wisconsin...
CCGCCTGCAAGCCCGATGCGCAGAAGCGGTTGACGGTCACGCCCGCCACGCTTTGCGGCAGGCCCGCCAGCAGCAGGCCGATGCGCGCCACGTTCATGCCTTGCTCGGCTTCCGGCATGGCGCAGCCGGCGATGACGTCTTCGATGCGCGCGGTGTCCAGCCCTGGCACTTGCGCCAGCGCGCCGTTCAGCGCGGCGGCCAGCATGTCGTCGGGGCGGGTGGTGATGTAGGCGCCGTTGCGCTTGCCCACCGGCAAGCGCGTGGCGGCGACGATGTAGGCGTCTTGAATCTGCTTCGTCATGATCGTTTCCTCAGTTGCGCAAGGGCTTGCCGGTTTCCAGCGTGTGGCGAATGCGGGCCTGGGTTTCAGGCGTGCGCAAGAGCGCAACGAACTCCTTTCGTTCCACGGCCAGCAGCCATTCCTCGTCCACCTTGGTGCCGGTTTCGATTTCGCCACCGCACAACGCCACGGCGGCGCTGCGGGCCACGCGGTAGTCGTGCGCGCTGATCATGCCGCCTTCGCGCATGTTGACCAGCACCATCTCGAAGTTGGCGATGCCGTTGCGGCCCGCCACGGGAATGTTCGACAGTCGCGGGGGCGGCGTGTAGCCGGCCTGGGCGGCGGCGCGGGCTTGGCCGATGGCCACATAAAGCAGTTCGTCGGGGTGGAACAAAACAATGTCGTGTTCGCGCGCGAAACCCGCGTCGATCGCTTCCAGCGCGCTCTTGGCCACCTGCGCCATGGCGATGGTCTGGAACACGGGTTGCAGGTAGGGGAAGACCTCGCCCGGCGTCGCGGTCTTGGCCGCCAGCGCAGCCGCGCGGCCGGCAAATTCCTTGCTGCCGCCGCCGGCCGGGATCAAGCCCACGCCGGCTTCCACCAGGCCGATATAGCTTTCCAGAGCCAGCACACGGTGCGAAGCATGCATCAGGAATTCGCAGCCCCCGCCCAGCGCCATGCCCTGCACGGCCGCCACGGTGGGAATGCGCGCGTACTTGAACGACTGGGACGCGCGCTGGAATTTTTCGACCATGGCTTCCAGCATGTCGAACTGGCCCTCGGCGCACGCCTGCACCACTTGCTGCAAGTTGGCGCCCACGGCGAAGGGCGGTTCGTGCCAGATGACCAGGCCGTCGAAATCACGTTCGGCGCGCGCCACGGCTTGCAGCACGCCTTCCAGCACTTCGCCGCCCAGCGTGTGGTTCTTCGACGTGACGGACAGGATGGCGATGCCCGCATCCACATCCGGCAGGTTCCACAAGCGCACGCCTTCGTTTTCCCACACGGTCACGCCACGGTCATCCGGGCCTTCGCCAAAGACACGCTCGGGGAACAACTGTCGGCCATACACCGGCAAGGCAGAGCGCGGATGCAGGTTGCCGGTGCGCGCGGAATACGAACCTTCGGGCGCATGCACGCCCTGGCGGCCGGATTCCTGCACCCAGCCGGGCAGGGGCGCGTTGCTCATGGCGCGGCCGGCGGCGATGTCGTCGGCCACGGCGGCGGCAATGTCCTGCCAGCCGGCCGCCTGCCAGGTTTCAAACGGGCCTTGCGCCCAGCCGAAGCCCCAACGCATGGCCAGGTCCAGGTCGCGCGCGTTGTCGGCCACGTGTTCAAGCTGCACGGCGCTGTAGTGGAAGATGTCGCGGAACAGGCTCCACAGGAACTGCGCCTGCGGGTGCTCGCTGGCACGCAGCGCGGCAAAGCGCTTGGCGGGGTTGCGTTCCTTCAACAGGGCGGCGACCTCATCGGCCAGCTTGCCGGCGCTGGGCACGTAGTCTTGCGCCTTCAGGTCCAGCACCAGGATGTCGCGGCCCTGCTTGCGGTACACGCCCGCGCCGGTCTTCTGGCCCAGCGCGCCTTTCTGGATCAGGGCCGACAACCATGCCGGCAGCGCGAAGTAGCGGTGCCAGGGATCGTCGGGCAGGTTCTTTTCCATGGTGCCCACCACGTGGGCCAAGGTGTCCAGGCCGACCACGTCGGCCGTGCGGTACGTGGCGCTCTTGGGGCGGCCGATCTTCGGGCCGGTCAGCGCGTCGACCTCATCAAACCCCAGCCCCAGGCGCGCGGTGTGGTGCATGGCGGCCAGGATGGAGAACACGCCGATGCGGTTGGCCACGAAGTTGGGCGTATCCAGCGCGCGGATCACGCCCTTGCCCAGCGTGGACGTGAGCCAGGTTTCCAACTGGTCCAGCACGGCCGGCTGCGTATGCGACGTGGCAATGATTTCCACCAGCCGCATGTAGCGGGGCGGATTGAAGAAGTGGATGCCGCAGAAGCGCTCGCGCAGGCTTGCGGGCAGGGCGTTGGCCAGCGCGTCGATCGACAGGCCGGACGTGTTGGACGCAATGATGGCGTCGGGCGACACATGCGGGGCAATGCGCTCGTAAAGCGCCGTCTTCCAGTCCATGCGTTCGGCGATGGCTTCGATGATCAGGTCGCAGCCGCGCAGCGCGTCCAGGTGGTCGTCGTAGTTCGCGGGGGTGATCAGGGCGATGCGGGCCGCGCCGGCCAGCGGGGCGGGTTCCAGCTTTTTCAGGCCGGCCAGCGCCTTGTTGACGATGCTGTTGCGGTCGCCTTCGGACGCGGCCAGGTCGAACAGCGTGACGGGCACGCCGGCATTGGCCAGGTGGGCGGCAATCTGCGCGCCCATGACGCCGGCGCACAGGACGGCAACGTGTTTGACGACGAACTTGCTCAAGGGGAATCTCCTTCAAAAAACGGGGGGCGGCGTGGCCGCCCGCCCGTGCAAGCCTAAAACCAGGGCCTGATTGCGGTGCCTAAAAGCGCGACGTCAGTTGCAGGCCCACGATGTGGGCATTGCTGTCATAGGTGCCCGCCACGCGGCCCTTGGTCAACTGGCTGCCGGACGTGGTGTCGATGTCCGTCTTGCGCAGGTACAGATAGGTGTAGCCCAGGTCCAGCGTGGTGCTCTTGGTGGCTTCCCACTGTACGCCGGTCGAGAACCAGTAACGGTTGTTGTCGGGCAGGGACGTCGGGCGGTCGGCCTCGTTGTGGACCGGCGACTGGTCATAGGCCACGCCGAACTTCCACTTCCAGGTCGGGGCGAACTTGTAGTTCGCGCCCACGGCAACGCGCCAGGTGTCGCGGAAGTTCAGGGGCAGGTCATCGTCGCGCGCGCCCGGGCCGGAGTTGCGGATCTTCAGGTCAGGAATGCTGCTCCAACCCGTCCACGACACGTCGCCCAGCAGTTCCCAGCGTTCGTTCAACTGGTGCGCGGCGCTGAGGATCAGCGTGTCGGGCAGGTCGACCGAGGCCTTGGCGTCAAACGACACCGATTGCCGGGCTGGGCCGATGTTGGTGATGTCGGTATCGCCCTTGGCGGTGTGCTTGATCTTTGAACGGTACGACAGACCGATGCGGGTGTCTTCCGTGGGTTGCAGCATGAAGCCGACGTTCCAGCCCCAGGCGTCGCCCTTCAGGTTCAGGTCGGCGTCGCCATTGGTGGCGACCGGCAAGCCGGCAATCGGCACCACCGTTTTTTTCTTGTAGTTGGCGTCGATGTGCTGCCAGTTCACGCCGAAGCCCATCGAGAACTGCTCGTTCACCTTGTAGGCAATCGACGGGTTCACGTTGATGGTCTTGATTTCGAACTTGTTGGAGTGGTACTGGCCCACCCAGTCATCGTCGTATTCGGTCATCAGGCCGAACGGGGCGCCGATGCCCAGGCCGATGTACCACTGTTCATTCAACTGCCAGGAGGCATACAGGTTGGGTACCACGCCCAGGTTGCCGGCGTCGCCACCGTTGCCGCCGGTGGGCACCGAGCCGTTCAGGCCCGAGCCCGGAATGCCGGGAACGCTGGGGTTGCGGCTGTCGCCATTGTCCTTGAACTTGAACGAGGGCTTGATCAGGTTGACCCCGCCCGAAAAGTTCACGCCCGGCAGATACGTCATGCCGGCCGGGTTGTAGTAGATGATGCTGGCGTTTTCCGGATTTGCCGCCGAGCCTGCGTAGGCGTTGCCCAGGCCACTGGCGTTCTGCTCTAAGAGCTGAAAGCCGGCGGCGTAGGACGTTGCGGACGCGCCCAAGCCGACCACGATGGCCGACAAGGTGCTCAGGGACAATGAACGTCTGCGCATGGTACTGACTCCTCGAGTTGGATGTATGTCTCTATGGCACTGCCGGTCTGTTTGTGGGGCCGGTCTAATCGGCGTGAGCCGTTCTGCTGCGGGGGTAGGCATTGCTGCCTTGGTAATGCAAGGGTCCGCCCGTGAAAGGCGCGAACCCCGTTCCAAAAATCACGCCGGCGTCGGCCAGGTCGGCATCGGCAACCACGCCGTCTTCAACACGCTGCCGGGTGGCGTCCACCAGGGGTTGGATCAGGCGCTGCGCCAGGCCGTCGGGGGCGGCAGCGGCGGGGGCGGCGTTGGCCTTGCCCATGGCTGCGTTGGCCTGGGCCGCTTTGTCCTTTTCCGCGTTGTTCTTTGCCGCTTTGACCGGCTTGCCGTCGCGCCAAGTGTAGAAGCCCTTGCCGGTTTTCTTGCCGAGGTCGCCGCGCGCCAGCCGGTCGGCCAGGCAGCGGGGCGGCTCTGCGCCATCCGCCAGGGCTTCGCCCGCCGCGCGCGCGATGTCCAAGCCTACCGTGTCTGCCAGTTCCAGCGGCCCCATCGGCATGCCGAACGCCACCATGGCGGCGTCGACGGTTTCCGGCGCCAGGCCTTCATCCACGCTGCGCATGGCTTGCAGCATATAGGGCGCCAGCACGGCGTTCACGAGGAATCCCGGCGCGCTCTTGACGGGAAGCGCCAGCTTGTCGATCTGGCCCACGAAGGCGCAAGCGCGCGCCGTGGCGTCGCTCATGGTGCTCGCCGCGTTGATTCCCGCGTTGCTGCCCGCATTGCTGCCCATCTCACCCACGTCGCCATCGGTGTGCACCACTTCCACCAGCGGCATCTTGGCCACCGGGTTGAAAAAGTGGATGCCCACCAGCCGGTCGGGCCGCGCCAGTCCGGCGCGCAAGGTTTCCAGCGACAGGCTGGACGTGTTGGTGGCCAGCAGCGCGTGGGCCTTCATGCGGGGTTCCAGCGACGCATACAGCGCGCGCTTGGCGTCGGCTTGTTCGCTGATGGCTTCGATGATGATGTCGGCGCGCGGCACGCCACCGCCCGCGGGGTCGGGAATCAGGCGGTCCAGCGCGGCGCGCGCCAGGCGGGAATCTTTCAAGCGGCGCGCATACAGCGCGGCGGCGCGTTTGATGGCGGGCGCGATGCGAGCCATGTCCTGGTCTTGCAGGGTCACCGTCATGCCCTTGAGCGCGCACCACGCCGCGATGTCGCCGCCCATCGTGCCCGCGCCCACCACATGCACATGGCGCGCGGGCGCGACACCAGGCTGCTTGCCGTTGGCCTTCAGCCGTTCCTGCAAACGGAACACGCGCAACAGGTTGCGCGCGGTGTCCGACGAGATGATGCGGTCGATCAGCTCGGGGGCCTGCAAGGCGTTGCCGCCATGCTTTTCCCAGAGCGTGACGATGGCGGGCGCGGCGGGGTAGTGCCCCAGCGGGTCCTTGTCGGCGATCTGCTTGCGCGCGCGGTTGGCGACGATGGCTTTGAACGGCCAGCGGTTGGCCAGGCCGCCCAAGCCGCGCGCGCGGCGCGGCGGCTTCTTCGACAGCACAGTCTGGCGGGCGGCGGCTTGCAGCAAGCGCGTGGGCACGCGCGCGTCGGCCAGACCCAATGCGGCCGCGCGCCGGGCATCCGCGCCCCGGCCGGTCAGCATCATGTCCAGCGCGGCGGGCGCGCCGATGACTTGCGGCAGGCGCAGCATGCCGCCCCATCCGGGAAAGATGCCCAACATGACTTCCGGCAGCGCCAGCGAGGTGCCAGGCTGGTCGGCCACCAGCCGGTAGCGGCAAGCCAGCGCCAATTCCAGGCCGCCGCCCAGGCAATGGCCCTGAATCAAGGCCAGCGTCGGGTAGCGCACGGCGGCCAGGCGGTTGAACAGGTTCCAGCCACGGGCCACCAGCCCGCGCGCTTGTTCCGGGGTGTCCAGGTTGGCGAATTCGTTGACGTCGGCGCCCACGATAAAGCCCGTGGCCTTGCCGGACTGGATGATCAGCCCCTTGGGCGGGGCGGCGTCCAGCGCGTCCAGCACCACGGCCAGCTCGGCCATGGTGTCGGCCGACAGCGCGTTCACGGCGCTGCCGGCGCGGTCGAACGTCAGCCATGCCAGGCCGTCGGTGTCGCGCTCCAGGCGCCAATGCGAAAGCGAGTCGATGGTCGTCATGGGCGGTCCTCGTCCAGGGTTTCAACCAGCATTGCGCCGCCTTGGCCGCCGCCGATGCAGATGGCCGCCATGCCGCGCTTGGCGCCACGGCGCTTGAGCGCGTCAAGCAGGTGCAGCACGATGCGCGCGCCGGACGCACCCACCGGGTGCCCGATGGCAATGGCGCCGCCATCGACGTTGAGCTTGGCGGGGTCCAGCGAGCCCCATGCCGGCGTCCCAAAATGTTCCTGGCAATAGGCTTCGTCGCGCCACGCCGCCAGGCAGCCCAGCACCTGGGCGGCGAAGGCTTCGTTGATTTCCCACAAGTCCAGGTCGTTCAAGCCCAGGCCGTGGCGTTGCAGGATGGGGGTGGCGGCATGCACGGGACCCAAGCCCATTTGCGCGGGGTCCAGGCCGGCCCATTGGCTGTCGACAATGCGGCCGATGGGGCGCAGGTTCCATTGGGCCACGGCGTCTTCGGAAGCCAGCACCAGCATGGCCGCGCCGTCGGTCACCTGCGAACTGTTGCCCGCCGTGATATTTCCCCAGGGCTTGTCGAACACGGGCCTGAGCTTGGCCAGCTTGTCGGGCGTGGAGTCTTCGCGCACACCGTCATCGTCGGCGTACAGCTTGCCCTGGCTGTCGATCAGCGGCGTGATTTCACCCAGCGCGCCCGCCGCGCGCGCGGCCAGCACGCGCTGGTGGCTGCCCGCCGCGTAAGCGTCCATGGCGGCGCGGTCGATGCCGAAACGGGTGGCGATGTTTTCGGCGGTCTGGCCCATCGACAGGCCCACCACCGGGTCCGTCAGACCCTTGAGCAGGCCGATGACCGGTGCCAGGTTTTTCAGTTTGAAGCCGCGCAACGCCGCCAGTTTGGCGCCCACGCCGCGCGCCGCGTACCAGCCGGACAGCCAGCGCACCATCTCGTCCGAAAACAACAGCGGCGCGCGCGACAGCGCGTCCGTGCCGCCGGCCAGCACCAACTGCGAGCGGCCGGACTGGATGTTGGCAATGCCGGAATCCAGCGCCTGCATGCCGGACGCGCAATTGCGCATCACCGTCCAGCCTGGCACCTGGTTGCCGCAGCCCAGGCGCAGTGCAATCACGCGGCCGATGTTGACTTCATCGGGCGAGGGCGCCGCGCAGCCCACGATGACTTCGTCCAGATCGGTGGGGGCATAGGGCTGGCGCAGCAACAGTGAGCGGCCCGCCTGCACCGCCAGATCGCCCGCCGAAAATGGGCCGGGCCCGGTGCGGGCTTTGAGGAAAGGCGTACGGGCGCCATCCACGACATAAACCGGTTTGAATGCCATCGGGGCCCTCCGTCAAGCGACCTTGCGTTCGGCGTCGGGCCTGCTGGCCTGCGACGCGCCAAGATCAAAGGGGAAATCATCCACTTTCACCACGGTATCGCGCAAGGCATTGCGGCGTTTCACCACGGCATATTCTTCCGCCGTGATGCCGCCTGCCGCGTAGGCGGCGTCGGCAATGTCGCGCACGTTGGCTTGCGGGTTGCCTTCCAGCGTGCCGCGTTTTTCCAGTTCGCGGATCTTCGCGTCGATGGGTTCGGCTTCCAGCGTGGCGGCCAGTGCTTGTTCGATCGCGCCCACGGGCTCGTCGGCGGTGGCGGGCAGGTGGCAGCCCGAGGTCAGGCGGTCGCGCGTGGCGCCCGGGTTGATCAACAGCCGCGCCACGTCCTGGCCCAGGATGTCCGAGGGCTGCGCCTGCGTACGGCCCCAGGGGAAGATCAGGCGCGCCATGCTCCAGGCCACAAAGCGGTTGGGGAAGTTGTCCAGCACGCCGTCGAATGCTTCCTGCAACTTGAACAGCGCGTCCTGGATCGACCAATGCGCCAGCGGCGCATCGGCGGCCTGGCGGCCTTCGTCCTCGAAGCGCTTGAGCGTGGCGCTGATCAGGTACATCTGCGAGAGCACGTCGCCCAGGCGGGCCGACAAGCGTTCGCGGCGTTTCAGGCTGCCGCCCAGCACCAGCATCGACGTATCGGCCAGCAGCGCGAAGGCGGCGGAATAGCGGCTGAGCAACTGGTAGTAGCGCTTCATGTCGGGCGCCACGTCGGCGTTCACCTTGACCCAGCGCGCGCCGGTCAATGCGGTGCCCAGGGTGCGCAGCTTGTTCTTGGCCACAAAGCCCACGTGGCCCCAGAAGGCGGCATCGAAGTCGATCAGGCCTTGCTTGGCGTCCGACGATTGCGCGGCCTGCATTTCAGCCAGTACGTAGGGATGGCAGCGAATGGCGCCTTGCCCGAAGATGATCAGGCTGCGCGTCAGGATGTTGGCGCCTTCGACGGTGATGCCAATGGGAATCTGTTGGTAGGCCCGGCCCAGGAAGTTGTTGGGACCCAGGCAGATGCCCTTGCCGCCAATCACGTCCATGCCGTCGTTGACGACCTGGCGCGCGCGTTCGGTCACGTGGTACTTGACGATGGCCGACACGACCGAGGGCTTTTCACCCAGGTCCACCGCGCCCGCCGTCATGCTGCGCGCGGCGTCCATCATGTAGGTGTGGCCACCGATGCGGGCCAACGCTTCTTCCACGCCTTCGAACTTGCCGACGGGCATGCGGAACTGGCTGCGCACGCGCGCATACCCGCCCACGGCGCGCGCCGTCAGCTTGGACATGCCGGTGTTGGAAGAGGGCAGCGAAATGGAACGGCCCGCGGCCAGGCATTCCATCAGCATGCGCCAGCCCTGGCCGGCCATGGCCGGGCCGCCGATGATGAAGTCCAGCGGCATGAAGACGTCCGTGCCGCGCGTGGGGCCGTTCATGAACATGGCGTTCAGCGGGAAGTGGCGGCGGCCGGTGTCCACGCCCGGATGGTCGTGCGGCACCAGCGCGCAAGTGATGCCCAGGTCTTTCTTGCCGCCCAACAGGCCGTCGGGGTCGTACAGCCGGAACGCCAGGCCCAGCAGCGTGCAGACCGGTGCCAGCGTGATGTAGCGCTTGTCCCAGGTGACGCGCATGCCGATCACTTCGCGCCCCTGCCATTCGCCCTTGCAGACAATGCCGCTATCGGGAATGGCGGCGGCGTCGGAACCCGCCCACGGGCTTGTCAGCGCAAAGGCCGGCACGTCTTCGCCGCGCGCCAGACGCGGCAGATAGTGGTTCTTTTGTTCATCGGTGCCGTAGTGCAGCAGCAGCTCGGCGGGGCCCAGTGAATTGGGCACCATGACCGACACCGCCAGCGCGGACGAACGCGTCGACAGCTTGGTCACGATTTCGGAATGCGCGTAGGCCGAGAATGCCAGGCCACCATATTCCTTGGGGATGATCATGCCCAGAAAGCCCTGGGTCTTCAGATAGGTCCAGACCTCGGGCGGCAGGTCGTGGCGTTCCTGCGTGACGCTCCAGTCGTTGACCATGCGGCAGGCGGCTTCGGCCTGGTTGTCCAGAAAGTGCTGCTCCTCTTGGGTCAGGCGCGGGCGCGGGTAGGCCAGCAGGCGACTCCAGTCGGGTCGGCCGCGAAACAGCTCGCCTTCCCACCACACCGTGCCGGCCTCCAGGGCGTCGCGCTCGGTGTCGGACATCTGTGGCAGCACCTTGCGGTACAGGTTGAAGATGGGCGCGGACAGCAGCGCCCGGCGCAGTGGCCGCACGGACAGGACGATGGCGGCAAGCGCCACGATAACGAGAAGCGTGAGGATCACTGCGTTCATTTCTTTTGTCTCCGTAAGTTCTGTCTTGCGCTGGGTCTGGTCTGGTGCCGGGTCTTGCGCCTGCCGTGGCCGCTAGGAACCGGCCACGGGCGGCAAGGGCGCGCGCAGGCCGCCCAGCAGAAAGCTCATCAGCCGGGGCAGCAGCATGTCGGGGTTGTCGGGTTGTTCGGATTCATCGAGCTGCCAGCCCGTGACGGAGCGCAGCAGATCGGTGCCGATGATGGCGTAGGACGTGGCGCCCAACATGAACTGGAAGCGCCACACGATTTCGGCCTTGGGCACGTCGGGCAGGGCGGCGAACAGCGCATTGCGGTAGCGCTCAAGCACGTCGGCGTATTCCTCGGCGAACAGCGCGCGGATGAAGTCGGACGGGTGGGTCATGGTGCGTTCCAGCAGCGGCAGGAAGGTGCTGCCGGCCTGCGCCGGATCGGCGGCCAGGCGCAGCAGCGTGCCGAAGAAGGCATCCACGATTTGCGAGGGCTTCAAGGGCTTGCCTTCGGACTGCGCCTCAAGCTCATCCAGCAGGCGCATGCGCTCGCGGTTCAGCACTTCCAGGCGCCGCTTGAGCACCGCCTGGACGAGTGACTCTTTCGACCCGAAGTGATAGTTCACCGACGCCAGATTGACGCCGGCCGCACCCGTGATCTGGCGCATCGACGTGCCGTCGTGGCCCTGCTGCGCAAAGAGCGCTTCGGCCGTGTCCAGGATGGAATCGCGAGTGTTGGGAGTTCTGATTTCTTGCATAAAGTTGAATTCAAACGTTTGTTTAAACGTAATTATGCGGTAGCCAAGGAGGAGAAGCGAGCTCGGCTATCCCCAATAGGGTTTACCCCTGAAGTGCGGAGAGTCCATGAGCGGCGTACTAGTTGGCGGTGTTGTTGCACCGGATCAACTAGCCCGGAAGGATGAAGGCGCGCGCCGTCGGACGAGCCGCCGCTACGCCAGCGGCACGAGGCTGAGCCCTTCGTCCTCGGGCGCGCGACCTAGGATGTATGTGGTCTGGAAGCCTTGGGAAAAACCCCGCAGTATCAGCGCGAGGACTTAATTGCGTTGCATCGGCGCTGCCGGAGGCGACCCCGTACGCCAGGCCGGTGCGGTAGCCCAAGACGCCCTGACACAGGAGCGGGACAAATGAAAACCTACCGAGTGGGACTGTTGGTTGACGGGTATGAGCAACCCGGCTGGATGCATGAGATGGTGGACTGGCTCATCCACAGCCAAGACTTCGATATCTCCGCCTTGTTGGTGATGGACGGCCCGGGCGCCGAGAAACCGCCCCGTCTGGCCACCCGTGCCTTGCTTGGCACGCTGTCGCGTTTCGAGTCCCGCATGCTGCCCGCCAAGCAGCGCCAGATGCTGTCCTGCGGTGATCTGCGCCAGCGCATGCCGTCTGCCTCGGTGCCGGTGCTGCCGCTTGAAGTCGGCGATGGCGCGCAGGGTTCGCAGGATGCGGTGGCGGCGTTGGGCCTGGACCTGGTCATCACGCTGGGCGCTTCACGCGCCACGCGCACGCAGATGAGGGCCTGGGCGCGGCTGGGCGTGTGGCAACTGAGTTATTCCGACATTGCCGTGTCGACCAGCCGCTACGCGGGATTCTGGGAAGTGTTCCAGCGCCAGGATCACACCACCGTGAAACTCTGGCGGGTGGGCCCCGCGCCCGAGCAGGACGAACTGCTGGACCAGCGCAGTTTCAATACCGAAGTGTTCTGGCTGAAAAATCAGGCGCGCGCGTTCAGCCTGGGCAATTTCATGGTCTACGACGCCTTGCAGGCGCTGGCGCGGGCGCGCCAGAGCGAGCCGGCCCCCGAGATGCAGATCATGAGCGGGCCGCGGCGCGCGGATCCGGTCGAGTGGGACAGCGCTGCCTATATCGCACGCCAGGCGTGGTTAATCAGTGATTTGATTGTGCGGCGCATCATGAAACGCAATATTCGATGGCGGATCGGTATGTTTCCGTCGTCAAGGCAGCAGGCTGTAGTATCGGAGGCGATGGTGCTGCAACCTCCCAAAGGTAGGTTCTTCGCAGATCCGTTTGTATATACCCACGATAAAAAACCTTATATATTTTTTGAAGATTACGATTTTACTTCCCGCAAGGGCACGATTTCGGTCGCGACCTACTCCGACGGGGCTTTCCGGCTGTTGGGAACCGCCCTGAACCTGCCATACCATTTATCTTTTCCGTATATTTTTGAACACGATGGCGTCACGTACATGGTTCCGGAAACGTGCGGAAATCGCAGTATTGAATTATGGAAATGTACTGAATTTCCACTGAAATGGGAGCTTGATGTCACGTTAATGACCAATATATCGGCCGTGGATACCATTATTTTTAAGCACGGAGAATATTGGTGGTTATTAACCAATATTGACCGAACAGACGGCCAAAGCCACTGTGACGAGCTTTTTGCGTTTTTCTCGGATTCGCCGCGCTCGACCGAGTGGACGCCCCATGCCTGCAACCCCATCGTGCGCAACCCCATGCGGGCAAGAAACGCCGGAATCGTTGTCTCGCCTAGCGGAGAGGTGATCCGCTGCGCCCAGTACCAGGGCTTTTGCCATTACGGCAAGGGGGTGTCCTTGAACCGCATTGAAGAGTTGACGCCGTCGACCTACGTCGAAACCGACGGCGAAATCCACTACGCCAACTTCCTAAGCAAGCGCCATGCTTCAATGCACCATTGGCACCATCAGGGGGGGCATACGGTATTTGACTTCGCCTATATGGAGTAAATGTTGCATCCGGCACGAAAATAAAAATGTTACCTATATTGCGAGTGGTCGACCCGCGCCGGGGCGCGGTGTGTCCGCGGAAACATATTGAGAGTCTTTCCGTGCAAATCTTGGGTTTCGTGCCGTGGAGAGCGTCTGCCTCGCCGCGGCTTTTTTTCGCCCTCGATCCGGCGCACATCATGACGAATCAAGCCTCTTGGCGGAGCGCGCCATAGGGGGAAAGCCGCACCTGGCATAGGGAAGCTGGTGAAAACCCTAGCGGTAAAACGGCGGAGGAGGCTTCCTCATCCGTATTTACGAGAGTGATTAAGGCTAACGAATGATTTCTGTTTTTATCGGATTATATCGCCCTGAAACGTCTTGATTTTGAAGGTTTCGAACCATAAGATGGGTCCATGCCATCCGTTATGTTGGCTACCAAAGTTGCCCAGCCCAAGTGCCCCGGTCCAGCTTCATTAGATATTCCGGGATATTGCGGACCACCCCCGTAGGGTTGGAAAAAAAATAGTCTTCAGCACAGCGAAGATCCCTTCTAGGCCCGTCGAAAAACCGGGAGGACACCATGGCCAAGATGGTCCTGATTGAAGCCCATCCGCTACTGCGGTTGGGGTTGTGGCAGATACTCAGCAAGTTGGATGATGTGTGGGAGATCGAGGGTATGGGCTTGGCGGACTTGTCCAAGGCCGACGGCGCGCACGCGGGCGCCGATCTCTTGATCTATGGGTTGCCGGTGGAAACCGATGAAGCATGGAGCGCGCTGCACGAAATTCAGCGCGTCCTCACGCCCAAGCGGATTCTGCTGTTGACGGATGTGATGCCCTTGCCGATGCCGGTGCAGGGCTTGCCCGGCGCCAGCGTGTATGGCTGCTTGATGAAGACGGCTTCGGTCGAAATCCTCGAAGCGGCGATTCGCCTGGTCATGGCGGGCGGACAGTGCTTTCCCAGCGAGCAGGCTATGCAGGCCCCGGCCTCCACCGTCTGCGCGTTGCCGACCCGCGATGGCGATGATGCATCCGCCAAGGCCACGATGCCGGTCAGCGCGGGGGCGCAGTTGCTTCAGATCACGCCGCGTCAATACGAAGTGCTGGTGTTGTTGGCCAGGGGCTATCCGATCAAGACCGTCAGCCGGATGCTCAACATTTCGGTTGCCACTGCAAAGACGCACGCTTGCACGCTCTACCAACGTTTGCATGTCAAGAACAAGGGCGAAGCCGTGTACGCGGCGCTGCAACGCGGTGCGACCTTGGAATGGCATGAACCGAACAACGGCAGGGAGTCGGACACCGGGCAGATCTATGGGCGCAAGCTTGGGTAATGACAGGCGCGCCGCCTGCCCGGCGGCCAGGAACAAGTCTGTTCCGCTGCTGCCGGGTGCGCCCCACCATCACGCCTAAGTCATACACCGCAGTACCCGCGCCCGCCCGGGTGCGGTTTTCCTCCTCCAATCATCCTCCTGAACGAGATTCAGCGAACGGTGCCGCTGATAGCATGGGTTGTGTCCGCAAGCATGGATCGAGAGCGCGAATCACAATGCCTCGCGACGTCGATCCAATAGCGCGGGCAAGATTCCCTTGGGGCTGGCGCCGCACATAACCTGCTGTTCGCAGCGTGATGCGCCGACGTCATGGGAACCGTGCATGGGCCCTGTGTCACAAGGTTCTCTCCGGGATGACAACCGTACTAATAGAAGACTACGCGCTGCTTCGCGTCGCCATCCAGCATGTCCTGGAACGCGTGCGCAACGCCGACGACATCCTGGCCATTTCGCCAGCGCATCTGCTCAATATGTCCAGTTCGATCAACCGCCCAGTGGAATTGCTGGTGATCGGTTGCAGCGGCGTTGCCGATCAGGACCTGGGGCTTATCTCGCAGTCCATGGCGTTCTTCATGCCGCGCCTGGTGCTGGTGCTGTATTCCGTGCTGGACCCGGCGGTAATGGGTACCTGCGCGCGGGCAGGCGTGGCGGGGTATCTGCCCAAGGCCTCCAGCCCCGACGCGCTGGCCGCGGCCGTCAGCCTGGTGGTGGCGGGTGGCGAATGCTATCCGCAGCCGGCGGGCCGGCCGCAAGGCGTGTCCCAAGC
>Ga0160449_1000992_pt1 | contig 14633 bp, 14 predicted proteins | sample HID1975I_E1MG_FD_108216 | JGI IMG/M metagenome (GOLD analysis project Ga0160449, IMG submission 108216) | Enriched soil microbial communities from UW Madison campus, WI, USA - HID1975I_E1 MG | ecosystem: Environmental > Terrestrial > Soil > Unclassified | place: USA: Madison, Wisconsin...
TGAAGGAACGAAAACAAGCGGCATTAAACCTAAAAGTGCACTTATAAATACAGCTTTTATGTATTTGAATGCTCCATATTTATGGGGAGGCAAAACACCTTTCGGAATCGATTGTTCTGGTTTCACCCAAATGGTTTACAAATTAAATGGCTATAAAATTCATCGCGATGCCTCACAGCAAGCGCTTGATGGCGAACCTTTAAGTTTTATTGAAGAAAGTGAAGCGGGAGATTTGGCCTTTTTTGATAACGATGAAGGAAATATTACTCACGTTGGGATTATAATGGACAACAACTACATTATTCACGCCAGTGGAAAAGTTCGCATTGACCGTTTAGACCACACCGGAATTTATAATCCTGAATTGAATAAACACACTCACAAATTAAGAGTAATCAAGAAAATTATTTAAAACACAAAATTAACAACGTTTTAAACAAAGTTTACCATCCATCCCTTCCAACGGTAATAAATAATTCGTGTAAATTAATGCAATTAGTGTTTAAGCACTCAATCTAATCGTCTTTCTAAATTCAGAAGGACTATACCCTTTTTGCTTTCTAAAGAACTTATTAAAATGGCTTTCATCAGTAAAACCAAATTCGTAAGCAATTTCATTAATACGCTTATCGCTGAACTGCAAACGATGTTCAATCAGTTTTGTTTTATAATTGCTGATGTATTGCTGCATGGTTTCACTTGCATGTTTCTTAAAATAACGTCCTAAATACGTATTGGAGATTCCGAAATAATCGCTGATAGATTCTGCTTTAATCTTCTCAGGATAATAAATATTGTTCTGAATATACTGCAGAATATCCATTGCTTTTCCTTCAGTACCAATATTCACTTGCTCAGGAAGATATTTTGCAATATTTCTTGCTACAATAATAATCAAAGTATTCACCAGTTGCTGAATCAATTCCTGATTGTAAACATCTTTATCGTTATGCTCTCGGCAAATTGCTTCGATCATTACTTTAACCAGACATTTATCGGCATCATTTTTTAAAATACAACCTGGCTGATGATTAGCATTTTGCAGAATGTATTCTAAACGCTGAATATTTTCATTCTGCAGACTTGAATTCTTCAAATAAATATCATTAAACCTCAAAAAGAAAAACTTTGTTTCCGTTTCAATTGTAAAATTATGACAGTCTTCAGGCGTCAATAAAAACATATGTCCAGCATCATATTCAAAAATATTTTTGTTGATACACTGCCTTCCTGTTCCGCTTAAAATATAGACCAATTCAAAGAAATTATGACGATCACCAACATCTGGATATTCATCTAAAGTCTCAAAAGAAACCGTAAAAGGTTCGTATAAATTCTCTTTTTTCATGACACTGACAATTATTTGAAGTTGCAAATTTACATAAAAAAGACAAATATATACAAATTAATAGTCGTAAAAACAGTATAATTTTGCCAAGTGAAATTTAAGATTTAAAAATACAATATCATGGAATATAGAAAATTAGGCAGCTCAGAACTTGAATTATCAACTGTTACATATGGCGCTTTTGCTATTGGCGGAACGATGTGGGGTGGAAACGAAAAGAAAGATTCGATAGATTCTATCCACGCTTCTATCGATCACGGTGTAACCACAATCGACACTGCTCCCTTTTACGGATTCGGATTAAGCGAAGAAATGATTGGTGAAGCTATTAAAAGCCACGATCGTTCTAAAGTTCAATTGCTCACCAAATTTGGTTTGGTTTGGGACGGAAGTAATAACGGAAAAGGAGATTTCTTTTTTGATGCTGATGACAACGGAAAAAAAGTTCCTGTATACAAATATTCATCAAAGGAAAATGTGATTAAAGAAATCGAAGAAAGTTTAAAACGTCTTCAAACTGATTACATAGACCTTTTACAAATTCACTGGCCAGATGCTACAACACCAATTTCTGAAACAATGGAAGCTGTAGAAACCTTAATACAACAAGGAAAAATTAGAGCATTTGGAGTAAGTAATTATAATGTTTCTCAAATTCAGGAAGCACAAAAAACAGTTCAAATTGCTTCAAACCAAGTGGCGTACAGCATGCTGAACCGCAAAATCGAAACCGATTTAATTCCGTTTACAGTGGCTGAAAACATCGGAATTATTGCTTACAGCCCAATGGAAAGAGGTTTGTTAACTGGAAAATATTTCACAGACGGTAAACTAAAAGAAAACGACCATAGAAATGGTTACTTCGGTCAGTTTGATCTTCAAAAAGTAAAAACTTTGGTAGAAGAACTAAGTTCGCTGGCAAACGCAAAACACATTTCAATTTCGCAATTGGTTTTACGCTGGACAAGTTTACAAAAAGGAATTGCAATAGTTTTGGCTGGAGCTAGAAATGCCGAACAAGCCATTTCAAATGCCAAAACAATGGATTTCGATTTGTCAGTTTCAGAATTAGATTTCATCAATCAGGCAATTTCGAAATTAAAATAATTCTCTTTTTAAACACATAGAGACATAGCTTTACTTTGTCCACAAAGACGTTTCACTTGAATTCACAAACATAATCTGCGTAGTCTTGTCATTTCGATCCCGAGGCTTCGGGAGAGAAATCACACTAGAAACTCTGCAAACTAAGTCGCCAATCTTTGGCGAGCAACGAATTTGATTTCTCGTTCATCGAAATGACAAACTTTGAGAACTATGTGTTAGAAACTAGTTTCTATCCATTCCCTTTTCAAAGAAAGAAAAATCTATGTCTCTAGTGTTTAAAAAAAATCAAATAATCAAATAATTAGAATCTGGGCGTGCCCCTACGGGTCGGGCTTTCGGCTATATCTTTTGCTCCATTTCATTACGCAAAAGGATTCCGCCTCTATCCCTCACGCATCCATTTTCATAAGAAACAATAATTTTAAAATGAAAAAAATATTCATAATTAACGGCGGACAAAAATTCGCACATTCAGGCGGACAATTCAATAAAACAGTTCAAGACTGGACAATTGAATTTCTTTCAAAAAACAATAATTATGAGATAAAAACAACTCATATCGAAGACAATATAGATCTTCAGGAAGAAGTAGAAAAATTCGTTTGGGCAGATTTAGTCATCTATCACACACCCGTTTGGTGGTTTCAATTGCCAAATCTTTTTAAAAAATATATCGATGATGTTTTTACACAAGGACACAACAACGGAATCTATAAAAGTGACGGAAGAAGCCGCGTAAATCCAGACATTAACTACGGAACAGGCGGACTTTTACACGGCCGTAAATACATGCTGACTACAAGCTGGAATGCTCCAAAAACAGCGTTTACATTGCCGGGAGAATTCTTCGAAGAAACTTCTGTTGACGACGGTGTAATGTTTGGTTTTCATAAAATGAATAAATTTACAGGAATGGAACGCATAAACGGATTCCATTTTCATGATGTAGAAAAGGGCGCAACACCAGAAAATATCGTTATCTTTAAAGAAGATTACACGAAACATTTGGAAGAAACTTTTAAAAACTTATAATTATGATTTCGATTACCGCAATTTTAAAAAGTAAACCAGAGAACTTAATTCAAGTTCAAAATATGCTGACACATTTAGTAACCGAAACTAGAAAAGAAGCAGCATGTATTCGTTACGATTTACATACTTCCGACAATGTATTTATTCTTTGGGAAGAATGGAGAGATCAAATTGGTCTAGATTCACATAACGCACAGCCGTATTTAATTGATTTTATTTCAAAAACCGAAAGCTTAGTCGCAAGCCCAATTCAAGTTTACAAAACCGCTCAGATTTTATAGATGCAAAAAAGCCGTTAAAATTTTTAACGGCTTTTTCTTTTAATGTCCTTTTGTTGCTGCATCAAATATTCGGCAATAATTACCGCCTCCAATTTTTGCAATTTCTTCTTCTTTATAGCCTGCGTTTAATAAAGCTTCAACAACAGTATAATAAAACCCTGCTTTTGATTCTCCCCAAGCCAGATTAGTTCTATCACTGCCCTGCTTTTTACCGCCAGGACCTTTTGGTTCATTTTCCTTTTTTGGCGGACCATCCTGACCCTGAGGCTTTTTATTGCCTTCTTGTCCCCAACCTTTGTCATTTGGAGAACGATAAGCTGGAGTTAATTTAGTATCAGTTCCTATGCAGACATGATCGACTCCCACAACATCAACTATCGCTTTAATATTGTCAGCAAATTCAGCCGGCGAATCAGCGAGATGAGTCCAAACACCAATTACACCTTTATTATCAGCCACAATTTTAGCTTGTTCTTTACTGATCAATCTCGGCATCATCATTTTAGACATAAATTCATTGCTCCCTAAACGACTATTTAATCCTGTATGAGAAATCAATATAGGTTTTGTGGCAACTTTCAAAGCTCCGTTTACCGTGTTATTATCACAATGTGACAAATCAACCAAAATACCTAATCTTTCACATTCTTTGATTGTTTCAGCACCAAAAGTTGTCAATCCGCCCCATTGCGGCGTTTTCGTAAAAATATCTCCAAGCGGTACCGAAGCATCATTATCATGAAGCAGTCCTAAATGTCTTAAACCTCTATCATAAGCAACTTGCAGACGCTCGATTTTACCTTCTAAAAAATGCCCTCCTTCGACTGACTGAATCACTATTGGCATTTTAGCTTTATGAGCTTGCTGCAAATCAGCGTAATTAAGAGCGCGTTTCATATCATTCGCTTTTAAAATTTCATCCATCGCAGTAAGACCATTTAAAAATCTTTCGTAGGCATCCCCAGGATTAATTAATTTCTGATAATCAACAGCAAAAGTCATACAAATTGCCGATAAACCAGATTTTTTCATCTCACCGGCCAAATCAACTTTTGGGCCCGGAAGCTCCGATTTTATCAAAGGAACATCAATATGATTATGCGTATCGATTCCGAATGTTCTGGCAACAATAGCGGCAATTCTCGGATCTGAATCTGTTGACGCCCATGACAAAAGCGGATTTAACATTAAAGCTGCTCCTGCTCCACCCATCGTAAACAGAAAACTTCTGCGGTTCCATTGTTGATTATTGCTCATCTGTAAATATTAAATAATATAAAACGAAAATTTGAATATACAAATCAACACATTTTTTAGATTCAAAAACTAATTATTATACCGATCGAAACTAACAACCGACCAAAAACATAAATCAGTCGATCAGCTTCTTACTTTATTCCTCCAAAAGCTCCGAAACACATATTCTTATGCAAAATTTCGACTTTTGAAAAACCTACTTTTTTCATTAAATCCAATTGATAGTTAATTGATCTTGGCGAATCTTCTTTTTCAATATAATCTAAAACTTTCTGGCGATACGCTGCCCCTCCTATACCTTCCAAATATTCTCCATAACGCTGCCAAGTATATTCATTTAACAAATCGGTATCCTGCGTTATTAAATCAGAAATCATTAAACATCCGCCTGGTTTCAATAATTTAAATAATTTAGTAAAAGTTGTTTCCCAATCTTGATCGTCTCTCAAATGATGCAAAACAGCACCAGCTAAAATAATGTCAAAACTGTTTTCTTCTAAATTTACCTCCCTAATATCCCCTTGCTTCACAACAACTTTCCCATTTGTTTCTGCTGATACCCTTTCAAAAGCTTTGTCTAACATCGGCAAACTCAAATCGACCAAAGTACAGCTTAAGTTTGGCACTTTAGACAACATCTTTAAAGTATAATTCCCAGCACCGCATCCCACGTCCAAAACAGTTGCAGCATTAGGAACAATTCGTTTTGAAGCTTCTGTTATTAATTCTAAAGAAATAGTAGCATCGATTGTTGCCACTTGACCCGTTTCTAAATTTGAAAATCGTTCGACATCATTGTCAAATCTTTCCTTGATTTCTTCAATAGTTGATTTTTTCATTGTCTTTTGTCTTTTTAATCTCTCGCAGATTTCGCGAATCTTTATGCTATTATAGATTGGAAATATTATGGTTTAGACGATTTTATCTAAATTAATAATCTGCTTTATCTGCGAGAGACTTATTTTATGATTTTTCAAAACTATTCTTTTCATAAATACTTTAAAAATACTATTTTTATCAATTAATAATACTTTTAAAGTATCATGGAATTACGTCACTTAAAATATTTTTTGGCTGTGGCCGAAGAACTGAACTTTACCAAAGCATCGGAAAAACTGTTTATTTCACAGCCACCACTAAGCCGTCAAATTGCTGAATTGGAAGAAGAACTTCAGGCAAAGCTTTTCATTCGAAACAATAAAAAAGTAGAATTAACCGAAGCTGGAAAATATTTTGAAAAAGAAATAAAAGAACTTTTTCAGAATTTGGAACGTATTTCTACTAAAACAAAAAAGATCGCAGAAAACGTGTCGGGCGAATTCAGAATTGCTTATATCAGTTCGATTTATTCGTCTGTTATTTCAGATTTAATAAAACATTTGAAAGCGCAGTTTCCATATGTCAATTTCAAACTTTTTGAAGTTTCAACAACAAAACAAATCGATGCTTTAGAAAAAGGAAAAATCGAAATGGGAATTATCCGATCACCTATTCATTCACCTAAAATAAAATCGCATTTATGGTTTAAAGATGGCTTTTCTTTAGTTTACAATAAAAACACGATTCAAATAAAATCAGAAAATGATATTTTAAAACTGAAAGATGAAACGTTTGTTTTCTTCAATAAAGATTATGCACCGCATTACCACGAAGTTCTATTGGAACTTTGTGCATTTTATGGCTTTTCGCCGAAGATTATTCACGAAGCGAATAATATTAATTCGATAGTGCAATTGGTAAAAAACGGTTTAGGAATTTCGATTGTTCCGTCAAACATTGCTAAAAACAATCCCGATTCGGAGATTGGTTTTATCGAATTGAAAAAGGTTAATTTATTTACGAATGTTTCAATTATCACTGCAAAAGAAGATGAATCCGAAATTACAAGATCAGCTGTTGAGTTTTTATTGAATTTTTCTAAGAAATAAAAAACTGCCACGAATTACACTAATTTCACGAATTATTTTAAAACAAAGGAAATCCGTAAAATCTAAATATAAAACGCCTTTAAATTGCAGCATATAAAAACAATTCGTGAAATTAGTGTAATTCGTGGCAAACAAAAATTTCGTTACAATTTATCACACGAATCGCAGTAAGAAAAAGAGAACTTTTAAATATCTTAGCAAATTCAAATTCTACAATAAAATTTCAATATAAAATGGCCGAGCAATCTTCAATTCAGTGTCCAAACTGCGGAACTCCTATCGATGTCAATGATGTTTTAAAACATCAGTTGGAAGACAGCATCCGTAAAGAATTTCAACAAAAAGCCAGTATTCAAAACCGTGAAATTGAGCTTAAAAATGAACAGTTTGAAAAAGCCAAAGCCGAGTTTGAAGCTAAGAAAAAACAAGAAAACGAACTCTTTGCGGAACGCTTGGAGCGAGAAAGAAAAATAGCCGAAAAAGAAATTTCTGAAAAGCTTAAAATTAAACTTGACGAGGAAAACAAAGATCGTTTGCTTTTAATGGAAAAAGAGCTTTCTGAAAAATCAGATAAAATTAGGGAGTTAAATAAAATGCAGGGTGAAATTGCCAAATTACAGCGTGAAAAACTGGAAATGAAAGAAGCAATTGAAGCCGAAGCTCAAAAGCAGTTAAATGCAACGTTGGTTTTAGAGCGTGATAAAATTCGTAAACAAGAAGAAGAAAAAAACGAACTAAAAATTAAAGAATACCAAAAGCAGTCTGACGATCAGAAGAAACTTATTGAAGAAATGAAACGCAAGCAGGAACAAGGTTCTATGCAATTGCAAGGCGAAGTAATGGAATTGGCGATCGAAGAATGGCTGGCTAATAATTTTCCGCTTGACAGCATCGATGAAGTTAAAAAAGGCGCAAATGGTGCCGACTGTCTTCAAATTGTAAATACACGAGAACTGCAAAATTGCGGTTCTATTTATTACGAAAGTAAAAGGACAAAAGCTTTTCAGCCATCGTGGATCGAAAAGTTTAAAAATGATATTAGAACCAAAAGAGCCAATATTGGTGTTCTAGTTACCGAAGTAATGCCTTCCGGAATGGAAAGAATGGGAATGCGTGACGGAATCTGGATTTGTACCTATGAAGAATTTAAAGGTTTAAGTGCTGTCTTACGTCAATCTTTAATTCAGGTTAGCCAGGCTGTACAAGCGCAGGAAAACAAAGGCGATAAAATGTCGATGCTGTACGATTTCTTGACAAGCAACGAATTCCGTTTGCAGATTGAAGGAATTGTAGAAGGATTTACGCAAATGCAAAATGACTTAGATTCTGAAAAAAGAGCGATGCAGCGAATCTGGAAACAAAGAGAAAAACAAATCGAAAAAGTAGTTCATAACACTTTAGGAATGTACGGTTCGATTCGTGGAATTGCCGGAAATGCTGTGCAGACCGTTAGAGCTTTAGAATTAGATTTTATTGAGGAAGACGAAAGTGAAGATCCTAAGGAATTATTTGAATAAATAAAAAAGGCTTCAATTAATTTTGAAGCCTTTCTCTTTAATTATCCTTTTTTAAAAGACATTGTCAATCCAAACTGATTAGAAAGATAAAGTTTATTATTCTCAATAGAATAACCAGAAGTTGTTCTTAATAATTGTAGAAACTCGCCTTCTTTTTTTGCATCACATTTTTTAGTTTCTGAAGTAAGATCTAAAAACTGAATTTTTCCTTCTCCTTTAGAAAGTAAATTTCCTTTAATAGCATTGCACCCAGTTGATCCCGAAAAATTTGATGAAGTCATTTGGACTTTTGGAAAACTTGAGAAATCTTTTTCAGTAATCACTTTTCCGTTCAAATTCTCTAAAATCCAAGTTTGTTGTAATTTCTTTTCAACTGATTTTTCATTTGTGGCAGCGACCGATGCTGCTTCTTTACTCGATTTGCAGCTTAAAGCCAATGATCCTGCAATAAATAACATTAAAATCTTTTTCATGTAAAATAAATAATATAAGTTTTATTTTACAAAAATATCCTGACGTTACAGCATTATTGTTTCCCTAAAAGTTATTTTTAAACCATTTTAAGACATTTTAGAAATAATATTAATCTACTTTTCTAAAAACCAAAAGCTTTGAAGAGGGATTTGAAAGTGTCAATCTATTGTTTTCAATAAAATAAGTAGTTACACTTTGAAGTGCTTTAGTAAATTCTCCTTCTTTATTTCCTTGAGGACAAGCCATAAGGGTAGAAAGAACTTTTGTGAATCTCAGGATATCCTTTTCATAAAAAAACTGCCCGCTGACAGCATTACAACCGCCATAACCAGAAAATCTATTTTCTGTCGAATTAATCTCAATTCTCGGGAATTCCTTCTGAAAATCGGCTGCAAAAACTTTATAGCCGTTTAATTCTTCTAAAACCCAAATATCGTGAAGGCGATAATCTGTTATATATACCGCAGCCGCTTAGCTTTTGAAACTCTAACTCAGCATTATTTTTAATTTCAACTTTTACGCTGTAAGGCGAGATTGCCCCAGACATTGAATCTTGGCAATCTAATTGCTGGATTGTGATAAGTATCGATGCTGTTTCATTACTGCTTTTATACATCTTTACATTGGCATCCATTGCTCGTATTGCATCAACAGCAGGAAAAGTGATACTCTCCTTACCTGTTATTAATGAAGTAAAAACAATTTGATCGTTTCCTATTTTAACTCCCCAAAAAGGTTCGTTTCCAGTAGCCTTAAAATAAAAATTTAAATCGTCTTGTGAAGTTCCCGATGTCGATGCGCTTGTTTTAGAGTCCTTATTTGCTGCTGTTTTACAGCTTATTATCAGAACAGATAATAACAAAAGTGAAAGTATTTTTTTCATAAGATCTTTATTTTAAAAATGTTACCAATATTAAACTGGTATAAAATTCTTATGAATTTACGACAATTTTTTGAAAACCTTATTTAGAATCTTTTCAAATTTAATGCTTTTGAAATTTTTTAAATCCGTTCAAAAGCTATACTACTTATGAGATTACGCCAAAATACGTAGTACAAAAAGCTACAACTTACTTAAAATTTAAAAAATTACGTAATTAAATAAGTATAAATACTTATATTTGCGTAGTAATACTTAATTAAAGAAATCATGATTAGAGTAATAGTAGTTGGAAACGGCATGGTTGGTTATAAATTTTGTGAAAAATTCGTTGCAAAATCAGGACAGGAAAAGTATCAAGTTACCGTATTTGGTGAAGAACCGAGACGAGCTTACGATCGTGTTCACTTAAGTGAATACTTCGGAGGTAAAACAGCAGATGATTTATCTCTATCAACAAGTGATTGGTACGCTGAAAATAACATTACTCTAAATACATCTGAATTAATTACAGATATTAATCGTGATGCAAAAACAATTCATACACACTTAAACAAAACACATACGTACGACTACTTAGTTTTAGCTACAGGTTCTTCTGCTTTTGTACCTCCAATTGAAGGAGTAGAAAAAGAGGGCGTTTTTGTATACAGAACTATTGAAGATCTAGATGCGATTATGGCATACGCCAGAAAAATTAAACAAAAGGGCGCAACCGAGGCAGCAGTTTTAGGCGGAGGATTATTAGGTCTTGAAGCAGCAAAAGCTGTTAGAGATTTAGGGCTAAATCCGCACGTTGTAGAATTTGCACCTCGTTTGATGCCGAGACAATTGGATCAAGGCGCAAGTGATATGCTTCAATCAAAAATAGAAGAATTAAATATCGGAATCCATCTTAATAAAGCAACGCAGTATATTGACGGAAAAGAGAGTATAACAGGAATGATGTTTGCCAATGAAGAATTGTTAAAAGTAGACATGTTGGTTATATCTGCCGGAATTAAGCCTCGCGACGAACTGGCAAGAGTTTCTGGGCTGGAAGTTGGTGTAAGAGGCGGAATTGTGGTAAACAATCAGATGCAGACATCAGATCCTTCTATCTATGCGATTGGCGAAGCGGCACTTTATAATCAAAACATTTACGGACTTGTTGCTCCAGGTTACGAAATGGCCGATGTTGCCGCTGAGCAAATCTTGAAAGGTTCTAAAACCATGAGAGAAACTATTGATATGTCGACTCAATTAAAATTAATAGGTGTTGAAGTAGCAAGTTTTGGTGATCCTTTTATTGAAAATAGTGACGTTACAGCTATTATTTATGAAAATAAATTAAGTGGCGTTTATAAAAGAATCAACGTTACCAAAGATTCTAAAAAGCTTTTAGGCGGAATATTAGTTGGAGATTCCAGCGATTACAATTCGCTATTTCAGATTTACATCAACGAAATGGCATTGCCTAAAAATCCTGAAGATTTAATTCTTGGCTCAAGAGACGGATCTGAAGGTTCAAGTTTAGGAAGTGTAATGGATTTACCAGATACTGCTGTAATCTGTTCTTGCGAAAATGTAACGAAAGGTTCTATTTGCTGTAAAATCCTAGACGAATCTTGTGCCACACTTTCAGATGTTGTAAAAGCAACAAAAGCCACTTCTGGTTGCGGCGGCTGTAAGCCAATGGTTTCAGATTTGGTAAAAGCAACGCAAAAATCAGTTGGAAAAGAAGTAAAAGAAGTTATCTGCGAGCATTTTAGCTACACCCGCCAGAAATTGTTCGATTTGGTAAAAATCAATAAATATGAAAATTTCTACGATGTTCTAGATCATCACGGAAAAGGCGACGGATGCGAAATCTGCAAACCAGTTGTTGCTTCAATTTTTTCTAGTATTTATAATGATACAGCCAACAAACATGTAACAACACAAGACACAAACGATAGATTTTTAGCAAACATTCAAAGAAACGGAACGTATTCTGTTGTTCCAAGAGTTGCAGGAGGTGAAATTACAGCCGAAAAACTAATCGTAATTGGCGAAGTTGCCAAACAATTCGATTTGTACACTAAAATCACTGGAGCACAAAGAGTTGATTTATTCGGAGCACATTTAAGTGATTTGCCAAAAATCTGGAAAATCTTAATTGACAATGGTTTTGAAAGCGGCCACGCTTACGGAAAATCGCTTCGTGCTGTAAAAAGCTGTGTTGGAAATGCCTGGTGTCGTTACGGAATGGACGACAGCGCCGGATTTGCCATCGAACTCGAAAACAGATACAAAGGAATCCGTTCTCCACACAAATTAAAAGGTGGCGTTTCAGCCTGCATTCGCGAATGCGCAGAAGCCCGCGGAAAAGATTTCGGATTAATTGCTGTTGAAGGCGGATGGAATTTATACATCGCTGGAAATGGCGGTGCCAATCCTAAACACGCTGTTTTATTGGCTGAGAAAATCGACAAAGAAACCGTGATCAAATATATGGATCGTTTCTTAATGTATTACATCCGCACTGCTGGCCCGCTGATTAGAACTTCAACTTGGTTAGAAAAATTGGACGGAGGTTTAGATTATCTAAAAGAAGTCATTATTGAGGACAGTTTAGGAATCTGTGAAACGCTTGAAGCCGAAATGCAGACATTAGTAAACACTTTCGAATGCGAATGGAAACAAGTTTTAGAAAAACCAAGACTATTGAAACGTTTCAATCACTTTATAAATTCAGACGAGAAAGACGATAATGCTGTTTTTGTTCCGTTACGAGATCAAAAAGCACCAAAAGCCTGGTCATAAAAAGCTAATTGGAATTGTCCGCAAAGAAGAGAGAGAAAAACTTTGCGTCTTCGCGCCTTCGTGGCAAAATAAAAAATCAGCTCCAAAAAAAAGAAAAAAAATCATTAAACGTTTGCTGTCCTTCTTACCCTCTTTTTTACTGCGCCATCATAACTCTCATGATTGTAAAAAGAGGGCTAAGAAACAGGAACTAAAATTTATTACCATGGAAGAAATCTTAAATCAATACGAAACAGTTCATGCGAGCGATGCAACAATTTGGTTCAAAGCAGGTAAAGTAGAAGATTTTCCAACCAACCGAGGCGGATGCATCAAATACAAAAACAAACAGATTGCCATTTTCAATTTTACACGCAGAAATGAATGGTATGCCTGTCAAAATGCCTGCCCGCACAAAATGGAAATGGTACTTTCAAGAGGAATGACAGGATCTGCCGATGATATCCCGAAAATCGCCTGCCCTATGCATAAAAAAACATTTTCACTTGTTGATGGTTCAAATTTAAACGGCGACGGTTACCAAATTGCAACTTATCCTGTGAAGGTTGTTGAGAACGAAGTTTTTGTTGGCTTTGTAGATTAGAAAAAATGTGAGATGCTAAAAGTAAAATGTGAAACGAATTTTAGTACTTAAAAATACATTCTCAATTTTCACTTTTTTACTACTCACATTTCACATTTCACATATTTACTAATTCCGTATCTTTGAAATCTATTATCAAACCAAACAATGACTACACCTTTTCAAAAAGCAAGCGAATGGATTGATGCTGAAAACGCACAAGATCCAAACATTGAAATCGATCAAAATACAGAATATCCGAAAGAATTATTGTATTCTAACAGAATGTACGACAGACTAATGCAGTTTGAACCAAATGCATCTGAAGAAGTTCAGATTGCTTCAAAAGCACAGCACATCTGCCGATGGAAAGTCGCAAGAGAATCATATCCAATGGATCGCGTTGGCTATTTGAGATGGAGAGAAGAATTAAAAAAATTCCACGCTAAAACTACTGCCCAAATTCTAGAAAAAGCAGGTTACGACCAGACTTTTATTGATCGCGTTTCGTTTTTAATTGAAAAAAAGCTGCTTAAAAAAGACGCTGAAACGCAATTATTGGAAGATGTAATTTGTCTTGTTTTCCTTGAATATTATCTAGAACCTTTCGTTCATAAACACGATGACGAAAAACTAAAAAATATCATCAAAAAAACTTGGGATAAAATGTCTGAGAAAGGACATCAGGCAGCACTGCAAATCAATTATTCTGAAGAAAATTTAAATCTTATAAAAGCCTCTCTAGGATTGTAATTCAATTATATGAAAAAAAGCAATCAGGAAGAAGATAAAATCACTTTCAAAAATTTACGCCGCCTGTATTTTTTTGCACTTCTTACTATTGCTTTAACTATAATTATCAGTCAATTTTTAGTACAATACAATCTGAATCAGCAGTTAAGCGATTCTAAAATCATTAATTTTTCTGGTAAACAAAGAATGCTGAGCCAGAAAATCGTAAAAGAAGTCCTGATTCTGCATTATGTTTCTGATTCGGCTACAGCCAAAAAAAAATCGCATTTAAAAAAGGTTTTATCCAATTGGAAAGACAACCATGATGCACTTGAAAATGGAAGTGACAGTTTGGGTTTTCCACATCAAAAAAGTGAAATTCTAAATCAATTATATCTTGAAATAGAACCAAGTTTTAGTAGAATTTATAATGCTTCAGATATTTTAATTTCAAATTTAAACGACAAAAACAAGCAAGTTGAAAATCAAAAGCTAGTTCAGGTTATTTTACAAAACGAAGGCATCTTCCTTTCTAAAATGAATCAGATTGTAACCCAATACGATCTTGAAGCGCATGAAAAAGTAACCGAACAACGCCGAATCGAATATTGGATTTTTGGATTTACGCTTTTGGTTTTACTATTAGAATTCTTCTTCATTTTCAAACCGACAAATAAGAAAATTGAACGCTTAATTGCTAAACTTCTTTCTTCCGAAAAGAAAGCTTTAAA
>Ga0160449_1000996_pt1 | contig 14616 bp, 12 predicted proteins | sample HID1975I_E1MG_FD_108216 | JGI IMG/M metagenome (GOLD analysis project Ga0160449, IMG submission 108216) | Enriched soil microbial communities from UW Madison campus, WI, USA - HID1975I_E1 MG | ecosystem: Environmental > Terrestrial > Soil > Unclassified | place: USA: Madison, Wisconsin...
ACGACCAATAATCTCTGGAATTAATCCAAAATCTTTAATGTCTTTTGGAATAATGTATTGCAGTAAATTGTCTTTATCAATATTATCTACATTTTTAGAAGTTGAATAACCAACTGCCTGACGGTTTAAACGTTTAGAAATAATACGTTCTACTCCATCAAAAGCTCCTCCTGCAATAAACAATATATTTTGAGTATTTACCTCAACAAATTTTTGGTCTGGATGTTTACGACCTCCTTTTGGCGGTACGTTTACAACAGTTCCTTCTAATAATTTTAATAATGCTTGTTGAACTCCTTCACCAGAAACGTCACGTGTTATTGATGGATTATCGCTCTTACGGGCAATTTTATCAATTTCGTCAATAAAAACAATTCCTCTTTCTGCTTTAGCTACATCGTAATCAGCAGCTTGAAGCAAACGAGTTAAGATACTTTCAACGTCTTCTCCAACATAACCAGCTTCTGTTAATACGGTTGCATCAACAATTGCCAAAGGAACATCTAACATTTTCGCAATAGTTTTTGCTACTAATGTTTTTCCAGTTCCGGTTTGACCCACCATAATGATGTTACTTTTTTCAATCTCAACTTCGTCGTCTAATTGCTGCTGCATTAAACGTTTGTAGTGATTGTAAACCGCAACCGACATTACTTTTTTAGTCTGATCCTGACCAATAACATATTGATCTAAGAAAGCCCTAATTTCTTTTGGTTTCTTTAAAATTAAATCTCCAACAAGTTTTGCGCTTCCACTAGACTTTAATTCTTCTAATACAATTCCGTGTGCCTGCTCAATACACTTATCACAAATATGTGCATTGATTCCAGCAATCAATAAATTAGTTTCTGGCTTCTTTCTTCCACAAAACGAACATTCTAATACTACTTTAGCCATTCTTTTTTAGTTACTAAGCTGCAAAGTTACTAAGTTTCTGAGACTTTCAACGAAAACCTCAAAAACTTAGTAACTTCTTAACTTTATTTTTTGTTTCAAGTTTTATTTTGTTTCAAGTTTCAAGTTAACCATAGCAGCTTGAAACCAGAAACTTGAAACTAAGTTTTATCCTCTTCTCAAAACTTCATCAATCATTCCGTACTCTTTTGCTTCGTCTGCTTTCATCCAGTAGTCACGCTCACTGTCTTTATGCACTTTATCAAAAGTTTGTCCTGAATGTTGTGAAATAATATGATATAATTCATCTTTTAATTTCAACATTTCACGTAAGTTGATTTCCATATCTGTTGCAACACCTTGTGCTCCTCCAGACGGCTGGTGAATCATAACGCGTGAATGTGGCAGAGCCGAACGTTTTCCTGCAGCTCCTGCACATAATAAAACTGCTCCCATAGAAGCTGCCATTCCTGTACAAATTGTAGCTACATCTGGTTTGATGTACTGCATTGTATCATAAATTCCTAAACCTGCATAAACACTTCCTCCAGGAGAGTTTAAGTAAATTTGAATATCTTTTGAAGCATCGGCACTTTCTAAAAATAATAATTGAGCCTGAACAATGTTAGCAATCTGGTCATCGATACCAGTTCCTAAAAAGATAATTCTGTCCATCATTAATCTTGAAAATACATCTAATTGAGAAACATTCAACTGACGCTCTTCAATAATATATGGAGTCATATTAGTTGGAGTCATCGCCGCAACGATTTTATCGTAATACATTGCATTTACTCCTTGGTGCTTTGTAGCAAATTTTTTGAATTCTTTACCGTAGTTCATATGTATTTTGTTCTAAGTTTTACGTTTATTTGGTGTATACATTTTTATTCTCTGCAAAGGTCATACCCTTTTATAAAGAATGTCATTATGTCTTCTTTTTTAAGTTTCAAAGGTTCTGAGATGCTATCCCGAAGCTTCGGGACTAAGTTTTTTTTTAAAATCTGGAATATTTCATAAAACCCGAAACAAAAAAAGCGTCAAAAGAAAAATCTCTTGACGCTCAAATATAATTATTTTTCAGAAATTATTCTCCGTAAGAAGCAGCAATAAATTCTTCGTAAGTAACTTCTTTTGTTGTTGGATTTGCTTTCTCTTTGAATAAATCTAACAATTTAGCAGCTACAACTTGCTCAGAAAGTCTTTTCACTTCTTCTTGGTTAGATAAAACTCTAGCCACGATTCCTTGAACTTCTTCTTCAGTTGGGTTAGTTTGTCCAAATTGAGCCATTTGTTGTCTGATTGCGTTTGATGTAAACTCTTTCAAATCTTCAAATGTAATTTGGATATTACTTTGAGCCATTGCTTTTCCTTCGATTAATTGGAAACGTAAACCTTTTTCAGATCTTGCGTATTCAACTTCAGCTTCTTCTGCAGAAAGTTTTTTCTCTCCAACAGTTTGCAACCATTTTTTAAGGAATTCTGCTGGTAAATCAAATTTTGTATTTTCGATCAAGAAATCTTGAACGTCTAACAATAATTTTTGATCTGCTTGCTGTGCAAATTGAGCTTCAGCATCTTCTTTAATTTTAGCTTTTAAATCTTCTAAAGAAGCTACTTTTCCTTCACCAAAAAGTTTATCAAATAATTCTTGGTTTAATTCTGCCAATTCTGATCCGTTGATAGCTTCAATTGTAAAGTTTACTTCGATATCTAAACCGTGAACATCATCATGAGATACTTTTAAGTAATCCATTAATTGGTGATCGTCTTCGAATAAACCTTTTGTGCTTACTGTAACAACATCTCCAACTTTTTTACCGATGAATTTATCTCCAGCCTCTTTGTTGAAAGTAGATACAGAAATTGTAGTTGTATTGTTGATTCCTTTTTCTTCGTTTGTGAAAGTTCCAGTTAAATCTGAATCAGCTTCAACTTTATCTTGAGGAATTGCTTTTCCAAATTGTTTTTGGATACGCTCTACTTGTCCGTCGATTAATTTATCGTCAGCAGTAACAATATATTTTACGATATTATTTTTAGCTTCTAAATCAATTTCGAAGTTTGGCACTAAACCAATTTCGAATTCAAAAGTTAATTCTTCAGCATCCCAGTCAATATTTTCGTTTTCTTTAGCAAGAGGAGTTCCTAAAAGATTTAATCTTTCAGATTGAATATAACGCTCTAAAGCCAAATCAACTACTTTTTTAATTTCTTCTTGTTTAATACCTTTTCCGTATTGTTTTTCAACAAGATCTTTAGGAACTTGTCCTTTTCTAAATCCTTTTACTTGCGCCAAAGGCAATTTTTCGTTGATTCTTTTTGCCACTTGACCTTTATAATCCATATGAACAACGTTCATTACAATTGTCTCGTTAACAGCGTCTATTGCTACTCTTTTAATATCCATCTTCTTCTTTAATTTACATAATAAAATTGGGTTGCAAAATTATAAAATTTTTGCAACCCAACCAAGTTTTTAATCTATTGTATTTGAAGCAGTTTTAATCTGCTCAATTTGTTTTTATTTATCGTCTCCTAATATTTTATAGGTAATAGATTGCAGAATAGATAAAATAACACTAAAAATCAATGCTGTCCAGAAGGAATCGACTGCAAAGCCTCCAACAATATTAGTACACAGCAAAATAATTATAGCGTTGATTACCAGCAAAAACAAACCTAAAGTCACAAATGTAACAGGTAAAGTCAAGATGACTAAAATTGGTTTTATAAAAACATTCAGCAATCCCAAGACTACTGCAACAATTACAGCTGTCCCAAAACTTGCCACGTGCACACCAGTCAAAAGATTAGACAACAATAAAACTAAGGCAGCGGTAACAAGGAGTCTAAGTAATAATTTCATAGTTATTCAGGTTTAAAATTTATTTAAAAGTAATAAAATTTTTATCAAAAGAGATTATTCTTTTAAAAACTCTGTTGTCAATTCAAAAAACATTTTAGGGTTTTCGGCATGAAGCCAGTGCCCGGCATTTGGAATGGTTTCTAATTTTAAATTTGGAAAATGCTCACGAATAGATTCTACATCTGAATCTTGAATATAACCCGAATTTCCTCCACGTATAAATAACGTTGGTTTATCAAAAACCAAATTATCTGGAAGTGGTTTTCCAATTGCATCTAGATCATTATTAAACGCTTCCAAATTAAACCTAAAAGCCAATTGCCCTGGCTCTTTCCAATATAAATTTTTCAACAAAAACTGTCTAGTTCCAAAATCAGTAACATATTGTGATAAAGTTTCTTCAACATCATTTCGACTAGGTTTTACAGAAAAATCTATTGCATTTAATCCTGCTAAAATATCCTGATGATGCTGTTTATAAAATTTCGGACCTATATCTGCTACAATTAATTTGTCTACAATTTCGGGATGTGTAGTCGCAAAAAGCATCGCTACCTTCCCACCCATTGAATGTCCGAGAATATCAATTCTGCTTAAATTATTGGCTTGACAATATTCATATACATCTTGAACCATTGCGTCGTAACTCCATTCGTCTGAATGAAAACTGCGCCCGTGATTTCTTAAATCTAAAATATGAACTTGAAATCCAGCTTCTACATATTGTCCCGCCAAAGTTTTCCAATTATCCGACATTCCCAGAAACCCGTGCATGATAATAAATGGTTTTCCTTCGCCTTCTATTTTTGAGTAAAGCATATTTTTTATTTATAATATGTCCACAAAGATAAGAAACATATCTCTTGCTTTTAGATTTGACTAATTTTCGAAATGTATATCTTGAAATAAGAGGAAATTGTTTACTTCTTTTTAAAGGAAGTGTTTCTAAAACAATATTTGAGCATCCAAATCCTGCATTTATTATAGTATCTAATGGCTACACAGTATATTATTCCTTTTAAATTCATCATCAAATTAAACCCAAAACGTCTTTACTTCTTAGTTTAGAGGTTTTTTTCTTTATCCAATTCCCCTACATAAAAACTTATATACCATTAGAAAACAAACAATTACAGGAGAGCTGTTTTTTTTAGTACATAAAATTCTACATACTTACGGTTTCCCGTAAGGAAATCATAATTTGGAAATGTATTTTCGCACTACAAAATCAAAAACAAAAAACTGATTTAATCCCTAATTTAAATACCACAAATCATGATTAAAAAATTCTTTTTATTATCATTAGTTGCTTCTCAGCTTATGGTCTCATGCTCTAGCGATGATAACACTGACGAAACTAAACCAGAAACAGAGCTAACTTTAGAAGAACAAGTTGCTGCCTTATTAAAACAACCTTATTCAAGCCTTACTCCTGGTCAACAAAAAACAAAGTTAGAAGCTGAAGCTAATGAAATGCTTGTTCAATTAGATAAGTCAAAAACTTCAGGAGCAATTGAAGCTTTAGAAAATCTTTCTAGATTATTAGACCTTAGTTCTGTTGATATTTTTAATGGTAAAAATGGTAATGAAATTGAAGATATAATCAATACTGCAGGTGTTTATGGTGTTTACACATGGAATAATACTGAAAAAACTTGGACAAAAACAGTTTCAACAACTGAATTAAAATTTGTTTTTCCTGCTAAAAAATCTCAAACTACTAACAACGCTTCATTTTCTTCAAAAGGCGTTGCTTCAGATGTAAAAGTTAAAATCGATGACAGTTACAATTGGCAGACAGATGTAGAAGTAAATGACTGGATCTTTTTACCAACTTCTGCAGATGCAATTTTAACGATTGACAATGCACAAGCAGCTACTTTTACTCAAACTGCAAAATATTCTAATGGTAAAGAAATTCCAAATGAATTTGCTTATAAGATGACTTTAAATGATGGTTATTCTTGGGAAATGAGCAGCACAAAAAATACTGCAAATACTGCAAAAGCATCTCTTACTTATAACGGAAAAACTTTAATTGATTTTAATGGCGGAAGCAATTCTGAAATTGACAAATTATTAGACAATCAAGAACTTATCCAATATAGAGGAAAAGCAAATGGATTGTTTAAATTAATGGATAACTTTGTTATTATTGCAGATATGGATTTAGCTGCTGAAGCTGCTGATAAAGAAGCTTTATATAAAAACAATACTCGTCCTGCATATCTTGACTACGATAATCCAAAAAATGATTACAAGGCATATTATACTGCTTTGAATGCATATGAGAAAAAAATCTCTGAGGGTGAAGTTGCAAATTTCAACAAAAACATGAAATTAATTTTGGTTTCTAAAAAGGACGGAACTAAAATCGCAGACCTTGTTAAGCACTCAGAAAAAGATGGCGAATACACATTTAATTTACCTGTTTGGGACGCTCAAAATAAATACTGGAATACATGGAACAGCAACGGAGAATTATTTTCTCAGCCATACCTAGAAGAAGTAATTTATTTGAAATTTAGTGACAATACTGAGGTTGAAATGAGTGCTTATTTCTCTGAAGGATTTGAGAAATTTGAAACTAAATTTGAAGACTTTATTAAAGCTTTTGAAAAATAATAGCTTTTAATATTTTACTTAAAGCCGATTTGAAATATTCAAATCGGCTTTATTTTTTTGGAGGTGTTTTGACAATAATAATGCTTTGACCATATCCTGCCCAAATACCAATTCCACCCTTTATATTTGATTTCAAACTTGTATTTGATGGATAAATAGGATTTTTACTGTTTACGATTTCGTTCTGCCAGCTGTTCCAGAAATCTAATGATTCTTTTGTTTGAGTTCGCAATTTTACATGAATCAAATCTCCATCTGCAAAATAAGGTGTGAATTTTGTTTTAGGAAACAATATAACTCCTCTATTTATTTGTACTGAAACAGAAGAACTTTCGAAATTTTTATCATCTAGATTACCATAAAATGAAGGCACAAAAATAGGTTCTTCTCCATCAATTTTTGTAGCAATTTGATAATAATTTTTCTCAGTTACAGGATCATCAAATTTGACAAAAATATATCCAGTAGTATCTGCCGCAATCTTCTTTATATATTCTGCACTTTTTAATGGTACTGATTTAGGAATTGACGTTACAGCTTCAACAACACGATTTAAATATTCAATTTTAATAGAATATTCTTTTCCAGCTTCTCCTTTTAATGTTGAACCAAAATATACAAAAGGGGGAATTCTGTTTTTATCATTTTTTACCCTTAAAACTTCTGAATTCTGACCATCAGAAACTGTAATTTTTGCCGATCTAATAACGTGATTTAAAACATTCGTAGAATCAATAACATCTGTAACCGGAATACTACTCGATAATAAAACATTTGCGAAATCACCTTCTTCAATCCAGCCTTCAACAACTATCTTTGATTCCAGACTTTTTTGTTCATTAAAATTATCATTAGAACAACTAATAATTAATAACGAAAAAAGAATAAACAAATACTTTTTCATATTTTAAAATTTAAATCTCCAACTAATGGAAGGAAGAATTCGATACAAAACTTTCTTTTCCTGTTTTACCACAACTTTATCTTTATTTTCATTTACTTCTACATCTAAAACAACATAAATAGGATTCTCAATATTAAAGGTGTTATAAATAGAAAAATTTAAAGCACTTTCTTTTTTAGAAGTCTTTATAAAATAATAATTTGCAGCAATATCAGTTCTCAAATAATTTGGCATTTGTGCATTATTGTATCCTGAATATTCTTTTACAGGATTGTTATTAATGAAATACCAAGAAGTGGGCATTGTAAACCGATTTCCTGAACCAAATATTTGAGTTACACCAAAATTCCATTTCGAATTTAAATCATACATTCCAACTATAGAAAGGTTGTGGCGTCTGTCGTATTTTGCAAAATATGTCTTGCCGTCATTCAATTCATCAAAATTTCGATCAGACCAACTCAATGTGTAGCTCAGCCAGCCAGTAAATTTTCCGTTGCTTTTTTTCAACATCATTTCAAATCCGTAGGCTTTTCCTTCGCCCACATACAAATCATTTTTGAGTGTTGTAATTTCATTAAACTGAGTTATTCCGTACGGGTATTCGAGCAGATTTTTCATCGAACGATAAAATCCGCCAAAAGAAGAAGAAAAATTTCTGGTAATATTTTGATTGGAACCAATAGCAAATTCATTGGAAGATTGCGGTTTTATCCCATCAGAACTTGCAATCCAAAAATCAGTTGGAATACCAACACTTGAAGTTGTTATTAAACTTAAATACTGATATTGCCTATTATAAGAAGCATAAAACGAATATTTCTCGTTTGGATAATAATTCAATACAACTCTTGGCTGAAAATGCAAATAAGAATTAGAACCCGAAATATAATAATTAATTCGAAGTCCTAAATCGGCCGTTACGTTTTCAAACAACTTAGGTTTGGCACCTACAAAAATTACAGCTTCATTAGCATTTATTGTCTTTTGGGAGTAATTGTCTAAAGTTGTCAGATTTTCGACATTTACTTTTTGAGGTTGTAAATTGTGATAAACGTATTGCAATCCTGACTCAAATGGAATATTTCCAATAGAAAATCGTACTGCATTTGTATATCCAAAATCTTTAACATAAGATGAAACATCAAATTGAATGGTCGCCTGCTCCATGCTTAAATCATTAGAATATTGACTAAAATAAACCGAATTAAACATGTTTACTTTTGGAGAAAAAATCGTTGTTAACGATGGCGACACTGTAAAATTACTCCATTTCATACTAGTTCGAAGTGCGAGATTTTTGTCTTTGATTTTCAATTCGTCTCCACTAAAAAAAGCATCAAATGAAAATAGATTTTTTTTAGAAATTTGAGATAAAAAAGTAAAATTCGCATCAGAAAAACCATATTTCATATTTTGGACATCTTTATTTTTTGGACCAGATTTCAATATTGGCCCAACAACTTCGTCGATGTAAGTTTTTCTTCCAGAAATATAGAATCCAGTTTTATCGCCAAGAGGAACTCCCAATGTTAATTGCGAAGCCAAAACTCCTACATTTCCTTGAATTGAAAATTCGGAGGGTATTTTTCTATTAGTACTCAAAAGTGTTGTCGAACTTAATCGTCCTCCATATTTCGGATTTGAACTTGATTTATCAAATTCTACATCTTTAATATGATCTGTATTATAAAAAGGAAAAATCCCCAACAAATGAGACATTCCATAAATTGGAGCTTCATTATACAAAATTGCATTATGCCCTGGGTCGCCTCCTCGCACATACAAATACCCGTTTGCGTCTCCAGAATTTTGTACGCCAGGCATTAGCTGCAAAAGTTTTATAATATCTGTAGTTCCTAAAACGGTTGGAACTGAAGATAATTCTTTTAAATTAAATGAAAGCTTACCACCTGATAAAGTTTTAATTCCGCTTTTTTTATCATTGGAAATAATTACTTCTTTTAATTGAGAAATATCTTTTTCTAAAACAATTGATAACATGGTGTCCTTTAGAACTTCGTAATAAATCGTTTTGGGTATAAAATCTAAATGATTAATCCTGATGATCAAATTCCCGGCTGGAATACTTTCTGAAAAATTACCCAAAGTATCTGAAACTGTATAAATCAGTTTCTTATTTATCTCGAGAGAGATATTTGCTCCGGCGAGCTTTTGGTTATTAGAAGATGTTATATTTCCTGTTATTCTTACATTTGACTGCGCAAAAATGTTAGAAAAACAGAATAAAAAAAAGAGAATGACAGATTTCGACACGTAATTTTAATAAGAAAAGTGCGAAAATAAACAATTATAACCCAATTACATCAGGTTACAATTGTTTAATTTTAATTCTTATTTCAATTTATTCAAATACATATTCACAACATTATCCAAGCCAAGATAAAGTGCCTCAGAAATTAAGGCGTGACCAATAGAAACTTCTAATAAACCTGGAATATTTTGTTTGAAAAACTGAATGTTATCCAAACTTAAATCGTGTCCAGCATTAATTCCTAAACCTAATTCGTTAGCCAATTCTGCAGCTTTTACATAAGGATCGATTCCGTTTTTATTTCCCAAATCATATTGATGTGCGAATGCTTCTGTATATAATTCAATTCGGTCTGTTCCTGTTTTTTTGGCTCCTTCGATAATTTCTAAAACCGGATCAACAAAAATCGAAGTTCTAATCCCGTTTCTCTGAAATTCTTGAATAACTTCTGTCAAATATTCTTGATTTTTAATTGTGTCCCAGCCTGCCGAAGAAGTGATTGCTCCAATTGCATCTGGAACCAAAGTCACCTGATCTGGTTTGCATTCTAAAACCAAATCAATAAAATTATGCTGCGGATTTCCTTCAATATTATATTCTGTAGTAACAATTGCTTTCAAATCACGTGCATCCTGATAACGAATATGGCGCTCATCTGGACGTGGATGAATTGTGATTCCCTGTCCTCCAAAACGCTGAATATCTACAGCTACTTTTAATAAATCAGGAACATTTCCGCCTCTTGCATTTCGAAGCGTTGCAATTTTATTGATATTTACACTTAACTTTGTCATATAAATAGATAATTAATTCTAGTAACACTATATTTGTTACGACAAAAATACAAAGTAAAACGCAGCAGTTTTCGGTATTTTTTGATTATTTTGCATCAAATATCTTCGATGATTTATGACAGAAATTACAAACTATATCACAAATGATTTCAGAGCGATTGATAGTCAGGAAACGATAGCCTCGATTCAGGACTTTTTTATCGATGTAAATTTTTCTCATTTTCCCATTTTAGAAGATGGGATTTTTATTGGAAGTATCTCTTCTGAGGATGTAGAAACATTTGACACCGATAAAAAAGCGATTGACTACAAATATACTTTAGAACGTTTTTTTGCCAGAAAATCGATGATCTGGTTAGATGTTCTGGAAGTTTTTGCTAAAAACCACACCAATATTCTTCCAATTCTTGATGAAAATAATGCCTATATAGGTTATTATGAAATGGAAGATATAATGAAGTTTTTTCAGGAAACTCCATTTTTAAAAGAGCCAGGAGCAATTATTATTGTTCAAAAAGGTCTTTTGGATTATTCTATGAGCGAAGTAATGCAGATTGTAGAAAGCAATAACGGTAAAGTTTTAGGTTCTTTTGTATCTGAAGCTGATCTGGAAAATGTTCAAATTACTGTAAAAATTGGTTTAGGAGCGATAAATGAAATTATCCAGACGTATAGAAGATATGGCTATGAGATTATTTCAGAACATCAGGAAGACACCTATATTAATAGTTTGAAAGAACGTTCTGATTATTTAGACAAATACCTTAATATATAAATTATTAATGTGGCAATGAGAAAATTAGTTAATTAGATAATTTTCACAGTTGCAAATTATCTGATTGACACATTGACAAATTACCTAATTTAACTCAAATGAAAATAGCCATTTACGGACAATATTATCAAAATAGTACTGAACCTATTATAAAAGACATTTTCTCTTTTTTCAATTCCAACAACGTTGAAATGGTAATTGAAGAAAATTTTCTGAAAATACTTTATGAAAAACAGCTTGTAAAAAAAGAATACAAAACTTTTTCTCCGAGTACTGCTTTAGATAATAGTTTTGAAATGTTGATTAGTATTGGCGGTGACGGAACAATTTTGAGAGCGGCGGCTTTTGTTCGTAACTCGGGAGTTCCATTATTAGGTATAAATGCTGGAAGATTAGGATTTCTTGCCAAAGTTCAAAAAGAAAATATTGAAAGTTTATTACAGTTTGTGATTGATCAAAATTACACAACTTCGGAACGAACTCTATTAGGACTAACTTCTGAACCAAAGAACGATGCCTTCGAAGAACTTAATTTTGCCATGAACGAAGTTACAGTAAGTAGAAAAGATACAACCTCGATGATCACTGTTGAAACTTATTTAAATAACGAATATTTAAATTCTTATTGGGCAGACGGTTTAATCATCTCTACTCCTACCGGCTCTACGGGATATTCCCTAAGCTGCGGCGGACCAATATTAACTCCAGATGTAAAAAGCTTGGTAATTACACCTATTGCTCCACATAATTTAACTGCCCGACCACTTGTTATTCCAGATGATACAGAAATCACGCTGCGCGTAACAGGAAGAGAAGACCAATATTTGGTTTCTTTAGATTCGAGAATTTCTTCAGTAAAAAATGAATCAATTTTAAAAATAAAAAAAACAGATTATAAAATAAAAATGGTAGAAATACCAGGCGAAACCTTCTTAAAAACATTAAGAAATAAATTGCTCTGGGGAGAAGATAAAAGAAATTAAACTCTTTTCTGATTCTTCACTATACGATAATACCACATTTTCTCGTTCTGCATGTAGTGAATCATCATTAAATGGCTCAAAATCATAATGTAAATTGAAAAAGGAGCACATTTAACCAAAGGAACTTTGATTCGTATTGATAATTATTATATTTGCACGCAATTTTGAATTAAATGAAGAAAATTTTTAATTTATTGTTATGTTTTTTCCCCTTTATTACACTTAATGCTCAAATCAATGAGATTGGTGTTTTTCTTGGTGGAAGCAACTTTGTAGGTGACGTTGGAAAAACAACTTATATCGTCCCAGAAAAACCAGCTTTTGGTGTTCTTTATAAATGGAACAGAAGCCCAAGACATTCCTGGAGATTTTCATATACACAATCAAGTGTTATTGGAAATGACTTCAAATCAGAAGAAACAGGTAGAAACCAAAGAGGATATCGTTTTGAAAACAATATTAAAGAACTTTCTGCAGGACTAGAGTTTAATTTTTTCGATTTTAATCTTCATGATTATCACACAAAAATTACTCCTTATGTATTTACAGGTTTAAATTTCTTTATCTTCGACAACTTATATAGATATAATACAAGCCCAAACACAATTTATTCTGATAATTCACACTCTTTTGCTATACCTATTATACTAGGTGTAAAATCGAACATAACGCCGCATCTTGTTTTAGGAGTTGAAGCTGGAGCGCGTTATACTTTTACAGACAACATTGACGGAAGCAATCCTAAAACAAACAATCCAAACATTTTAAAGTTTGGAAATTTAAATAATAATGACTGGTATGTTTTTTCAGGTATCACCTTAACGTATACCTTTGGACAAAAACCTTGCTATTGCGCAGAATAATAAAATGAATTTAATAGAATCAATAGATCACACAAACTTACCAAAACACCTCGCCATTATTATGGACGGTAACGGACGCTGGGCAAAACAACAAGGTTTCATGCGCGCGTTTGGACACGAAAATGGTACAAAATCAGTAAAAGAAATAATCAAAACCTCGGCTAAGCTGGGAATTGAATATTTAACTCTATATGCCTTCTCAACAGAAAACTGGAACCGCCCAAAACTTGAGGTTCAAGCATTGATGAAAATATTGATCAATTCATTAAAAAAAGAGCTCGTTACGCTTCAAGAAAACAATATTAGACTTAATGCAATTGGAAATCTTGACAAATTGCCAAAAACAGCCCAAAAAGAACTTTTGGATGTAATAGAAAAGACAAAAAACAATTCTCGACTAACACTTACTCTTGCCTTAAGCTACGGATCTAGAGAAGAGCTGGTAAATGCTGTAAAGGCAATTAGCGATAAAGTTAAAAATAATATAATTTCAATAGACACTATTGACGATTCAATTATAAATGAGCATCTTTACACGCAAAATTTACCAGACGTAGATTTATTAATACGAACAAGTGGAGAACATAGAATAAGTAATTTTTTGCTGTGGCAGATCGCTTACGCAGAATTGTATTTTACTAATGTCTTGTGGCCAGACTTTAAAGACCAAGATTTATATGAGGCTATTATTAGTTATCAAAAAAGAGAACGTAGATTTGGAAAGACCAGTGAACAAATTAAATAATTTTTTAGTGTTGCAAAAAAAAATACAAATAGTCCTTACCCTATTACTTTTAGGTAGTTTTTCACAAATTAAAGCACAAGAAAGAGTTCCTTTTGATCAAGGAAAAAAATATATTCTGGCCAAAGTTTCCGTTGTTGGTAAAATAAGCTTCAATGAACAGACTGTCGTAACCTTTTCAGGTCTTCAAAAAGGGCAGGAAATTACTGTACCTGGAGAAGAAATTAGTAGTGCAATTAAAAAATTAGGTAAACTAGGCCTTTTTGATGAAATTGCTTTCTACGTCAATAAAGTAGAAAATGATAGTATTTATTTAGATTTAAATATTATCGAACTTCCTAAATTAAACGAAGTTAAATTCGTTGGAGTGAAGAAAAGCAAAATCGAAGGTTTAATTAAGGACAACAACTTGACAAAAAATAAAATTGTCAACGAAAACTTAATTACTACGACCAAAAATTATATTGAAAACAAATACAAAAAAGAGGGTTATTATAATACAAAAGTTACTATAACAAATACTCCAGACACTATTAACGGACATCAGGTTAATATGCTTGTCAGGATAGATAAAGGAGATAAAGTAAAAATCAGCAGTATTGATTTCATTGGAAACAAACAACTTACAAGCAGTCAATTGCGTGCTGCAATGAAAGATACGAAACAGAAAAACTTCATTCGTGTTTTTAAAGCTTCGAAATTTATTCCAGAAAAATACAAAACTGACTTAGAAAAAGTAATTGCTTCTTATAAGGAAAAAGGATACCGTGATGCACGTATCATTTACGATTCTGTTAAATACAACAAACAGAAAAATACACTTGCTATTAAAATTAATGTAGAAGAAGGAAATAAATATTACTTCGGAAATATTAAATTCTTAGGTAATACA
>Ga0160449_1000997_pt1 | contig 14616 bp, 13 predicted proteins | sample HID1975I_E1MG_FD_108216 | JGI IMG/M metagenome (GOLD analysis project Ga0160449, IMG submission 108216) | Enriched soil microbial communities from UW Madison campus, WI, USA - HID1975I_E1 MG | ecosystem: Environmental > Terrestrial > Soil > Unclassified | place: USA: Madison, Wisconsin...
ACGCACACACCCCCTGCTGCCGCCCCCCCCCATTGCTGTCGCACCCACCCCCTGCTGCCGCCCTCACCCCCAGCTCCCCGGCGCTGGCTCGTCGTCCGACTGCGAATTGCTTGGTGCTGGTGGGGTCGAGCTTCGGCGACACGCCGGTCGACACGCCGTGAAGGCGAGGAGTTATGTCAGTGGAGTCACAAGGAGTGCGCGGACGGACGGGGCATGGGGGACTGCGCTTCGGGCGTCGGGCGTCGGGCGGCGGACGCCGGTGAGGTGAGCGACCGCTACGTGCTGACCGCGGTCCTGTTCGCGTCGGTGCTCTTCCTCGCTGGCATCGCCACGAAGATGCCGAGCGTGCGTGGTACCCGGCTCGCGGTGGGCCTGAGCGTGGGGATGATCGTCCTCGCCACCGCGACGATGTTCTCGCTCCCGATCAACGTCGGAGGACTGCGCCAGGCGCAGCTCTCGCTCAGTCGCCCGCGTCGTCCCACCAGTCGAGGACTCGCGTCGCGTAGAGGGTGAGCCATCTGGACGGCTCGCCCTCCGGCGCGTCCACCTCGAACCAGACCCGGCCGACGAGGGGCTCGCCCTGGAGCCACGTGCCGTCCGGCTGGCGCGCGGCACGGATCATCTCGATGGCCTCTGCCATCCGCGGGTCACGCTTCTCACCGTCGACGAGTGAGGCGGCGCGGAAGTACTCCGCCGCGTTGAGCACGCTGTAGCGCCAGCGGAACGGGTAGGTGAACGCATCGACCCACTCGGCCACGGTCTCGCCGGTGGACAGGCGACGGTGCAGCGACCGCCTCAGCAGGTACTCCTCGCCCGCGCGCCGCGCTTCACGGGTCCGGTCGGCGCCCCCGGTCGCCTCGTCATACGCGAGGAGTCCCTTGAGGGAGTTGAGCGTGGAGTGGAACGATCCGACGGTCGCCCCCTCGACCCACTGGCAGTTCCATCCGCCGTCGGACAACTGGTGCTCGAGGAACCAGTCGACGAGGGGCTCGACGTCGGCCCCGAGCCACAGGCCGTTGGCGACGGTGTAACCGTTGATGCACGCGTCGACCTCGCCGCCCCAGTACGGCAGGTCGTCATACTCCCAGCGCGAGTTCTCAGCGAGGAGCTCGGCGGTGCGACGCTCGCGCAGGACTGCGGAGTCCAGACCCCACTCGCGCAGCGCGTTGAGCGTCCACGTCGTCGCCGTCCACGGCTGCCCCGCCTCGTCGCCCTGGAAGTCGAAGTCGGCAGGGAAGTAGGCGCCGCCGGCCCACTGGCCGTCGTCGTCCTGCAGGGCGAGGAGCCGCGCGCCGAAGCCCTCGGTCGCGACGCGCGCGCGGGTGGCCTCCCACACTGCGGGCGGCTCGCCCAGGAGATCTCGCTCGACCTGCCAGCGCAGGGCCGGATCCGCGTCGAGGAGCCAGGAGGTGAGCGCTTGATCGGCCATGCGACGACAGTAGCGAGCGGGTCCGACAGTCGCGCGCCGGACGCCGAAGGGGCGCCCTCGGGGCCCGCCAGCGCACTCTCGCCCGGCGCCGTTGTGCAGAGACTGTGGGGCATCCGTGAGTGCCATCGCCCCAGGTGAGCCACACAGCTACGGTCGAAGGAGGCGAAGGCGCACCGAGGGGAAGTGGTCCAGATGAGCGGTCGGGCTCGACGCGGGTTCCGCGTGCTCGTCGCTGTGGCGGTGGTCGTCATGATGTCTGCGTGCGCGCGCGGGGGTGACCTGAGCATCAGCAACCTCGGGCCGGATGCGGTCGTGGTGCTCACCGGGGACGACGAGGTCTCGATCGCCCCCGACGGCGGCGTGGTCCTGCTCGGCTACGGCTGCACGCCGGGCGACGTCACGGTGCGGTTCACGAGCGGGGCGGTGACGGTGGTGCCGGGGCCGGTGTGCGCGGAGGAGCGCATCGTCATCCACGACGGGGAAGCCAGGGTGAAGCCGGCCACCCGGGACGACGTCTGAGGTGGGTAGCCCCGTCAGTCGAGCTCGGCCGCGACGGCGAGCAGGTCGACCTCGAGCCAGGCACCGGACTTGCCGCGCATGAAGGTGCGACGATCGGCGCTCACGAGGACCTGCGAGCCGTCGCCCGGATCGACCGCGAAGCGCTCCGCGCGGTCGGGCAGGTCGAGGTCCTTGAACCACACGGCGCCCGACTCGTTCCGTTCTACGAGGTAGTGCCACTGCCCCGTGGAGCTGCTGAGGAACGACCGGGTCCGCCAGCAGTCGCCGCCCTCTGCGCACTGCTCCTCGATGTACTCCCGCGGTGAGCCCGACGCCGTCACCGTCGTCGTCACGACCGTCGCCTGGGGCAGCTGCCCCACAACGTCCGTGAGCTGCCACGTCAACCCGCGATCGGCGCTGCGCATCCACAAGGTGTCCTCGGTCTCCGCGAGGAACACCTTCGCGTGCACCATGCCGTCGAGGTACCCGACGGCGACCACCCTGTCCTGCGGCGGTCCTGCCTGGGACGTCGCTGTCGAGGCGAGGACGGCGGCCGCCAGCCCTACCAGTTGCAGGCCGAGGCGGTTCCGGGTCGGACGCTCGCCGGCCGGGCGCTCCCCGAGCGGCCGCCCGAGCACGAGCCACAGCGGCGGGAGCGCCAGAAGGGCGACGAGGTCGCTCGGGTCCCGCAGCGTGACACCGCCGCCCATGACGGGCGCCGCCAGCTCAGCCACGCCGGGGACGGTCTTCAGCGCGGCGAACCCCAGTGCTGCCAGCGCCAGTCCCCAGGACCTCCCGAGCAGCACCGACGCCACGGTGCCGACGACGACGACCCCCGCCACGTCGCTCAGCTTCCCGGTGACCAGGCCCGGCCACGCGGACTTGAGCAGGTGATCGTTGAGCGCCAGGAGCGCGACCGCGGCGAAGAACCACGGCCGGGCCAGCCACCTCGCACGTTGCCGCAGCACGAAGCCAGCGTAGGAGGGTTCGCCCCGGTCCTCGTGGGACTCGGTGCGGTGGTCGCCGGATCGTTACCTCGGCACGCTGAGCAGCACTGGAGCGGGCGCATCGTCACCGTGCGGTCCCCTCCTGCTCTGAACCCTTCGCCACCACGAAACGTTGGAGCATCGCTCCGGCGGCACGGGAGAGCATCATGGAGGGCATCGTCATCCGAGCCCGCACCAGCACCAATCTCGCACGGTCACGATGCTGCAGGACGGTGCTGGCGACCAGCACCAGCACGAGCGGACCGCGGGGGGCGCTGAGCACATGGCCCTGGGCCGTTGACCCCCTGCGCGCTGCACCACGACAGAGCCGGGAACCCTGCCCTGCCCGAGCTACCGGGTCCGACTCGACGACGGCGGGGCGAGCGACTGGTTCGACGGGATCTCGCGACCTACCCTGGGCGGCATGGAAGCCCGGCCCGACTGGCGACCGCTCGTCGCCGCGCTCGCCAACCCGCACGCACGCGAGGTCTTCGCACAGATCGTCCTCGGGCACGACGCGGCGGACCTCGGCAGCGGCCTCGGCGTTGCCCGACGACGGAACGTGCTCGATGCGCTCACCAAGGCGGGTCTCGTCACCGAGTCGGACGGCCGGTTCGAGGTTCGCCCCGCGGCGTTCACCGAGCTGCTCGCCACGCAAGCCCGGCCCGAGCGCACCAGCGGCCCGGAACGGTTCCTCGACGGGCACGGCATGATCGACAGCTTCCCCACCAACGTCGCGGACCTGCGCGGTCTGCTGCGTCTCGTGGCGACCCGGGTGCTCGCCGAGGACGAGGTGGTCTCCGAGAAGGAGCTGGGCGATCGGCTGCGCACGTTCACGCGCGACGTCGCGCTGCTGCGACGCCACCTCGTGGACCACGAGATCCTCGAGCGGACGCCGTCGGGCTCGGAGTACGCCCGGGTGGTCGAGGACTGACCCGCGCTCGGCGAGGCCGTCGTCGTGCTCGGGAGGTGCTCGGGAGGAGCGAACCGGCCCGGCGGGCCCATGGAGCGGGTGACGGGAATCGAACCCGCGCTATCAGCTTGGGAAGCTGAAGTTCTACCATTGAACTACACCCGCGCGACGCAGCTCCCGTGGGGAGCGGCGTACCGGGACATCATATCCAGTAGTACAAGTATCGGCGTCCATAGCCCGATCGAACCTACGGTCCCGTAGGCTCACGGGCATCTAGCGAGCACCCGCTCCCTCCCGACGGCTGAGAAGTCGACCGACCCATGTGAAGGGCTCATGACTTCATCATCTGTCGACACTGGCTTCCGCCCGACCACCCCTCGCCGCGAAGGACCGCCGATCGTCTCGACCGGCACCTACCGCGAGCTCTTGCGCACCATCCGTGACGCCGGGCTGCTCGGTCGCCGTCGGGGCTTCTACCTCATCGTCCTCGGGGCGCTCGCGTTCGCCACCCTCGGCGCGATCACCGGCTTCGTGCTCCTGGGCCACTCCTGGTACCAGCTCCTCATCGCCGGGTTCCTCGGCGTCGTCCTGACGCAGTTCGCCTTCGTGGCGCACGAGGCCTCGCACCGCCAGGTCTTCGAGTCGCACGAGGCGAACGACCGCGTGGGCCGCCTGCTCGCCAACGGCGTCGTCGGCATCTCCTACACCTGGTGGATGAGCAAGCACTCCCGCCACCACGCCAACCCGAACGTCGTGGGCAAGGACCCGGACATCGACCCCGGCGTGCTGCGCTTCACCGAGGACGACGCCGCCCAGATCCAGACCCGCGGCAAGTCGCTCTTCACGCGCCACCAGGGCTGGCTGTTCTTCCCCCTCATCACGCTCGAGGGCCTCAACCTGCACATCACGTCGATCCGCTCGCTGCTCGGCAGCGGGCTGACGTGGCCCCGCCTGCGTGAGGCGCTCATCATCATGACGCGCCTGGCGATCTACGTGGGCATCGTGTTCTGGGTGCTCTCCCCGGGCCTCGCCTTCGCGTTCCTCGGTGTGCAGCTCGCCGTCTTCGGCTTCTACATGGGCGCCTCGTTCGCCCCGAACCACAAGGGCATGAAGATCCTGCCCGCCGGTTCGCGCGTCGACTTCTTCACCAAGCAGGTCGTGACCTCGCGCAACATCCGCGGCGGGCACGTCATGAGCCACGCGATGGGCGGGCTCAACTACCAGATCGAGCACCACCTCTTCCCGACGATGCCGCGCCCGCACCTGCCCCGCGCTCGCGAGATCGTCAAGGAGTACTGCGAGACCCTCGAGGTCCCCTACACCGAGACGACCCTCATGGAGTCCTACGGGATCGTCGTGCGCTACCTCAACGAGGTCGGCCTCCAGGCCCGCGACCCGTTCGACTGCCCGTCGCGCTACGCCATGCGCTGAGCAGCCCGACAACGAAGGTGGCCGACGGCGGCGAGTTGCGACCGCGGTGGCCGACGGCGGGTAGCCGCAACGACGGTGGCCGACGGCGAGAGCCTCGACCGCGGTGTCCTCATCCGCAGGTAGAGTCGCCCACCGCATGCGATCTTCCCCGTTCGACTCCCTGCCACCCGCCTATCCGCTGCGGGCTCCGTGGGGAACCGCGTCGAGCCTGCGCGCGTGGCAGCGGGAGGCCTTCGACGCCTACGTCGACCAGGCGCCGCGGGACTTCCTGTGCGTCGCCACCCCGGGGGCGGGCAAGACGACGTTCGCCCTGCGCGTCGCCCACCACCTGCTGAGCACGCGCACGGTCAAACGCATCATCGTCGTGACCCCCACCGAGCACCTCAAGGTGCAGTGGGCGGACGCCGCGGCGCGTGCGGGCATCCAGCTCGACCCCGGCACGGGCGGCGGTCGGCGCGGGCGGTCCAAGGAGTTCGACGGCTCGGTCGTGACCTACGCCGGGGTCGCGCTGCGGGCCTACGCCTACGAGGCGATCTGCAACGCCACTGACGTGCTCGTGATCTTCGACGAGGTCCATCACGCGGGGGACTCGCGCTCCTGGGGCGACGCGCTCTGCGACTCCTTCGAGGCGGCCACCCGGCGCCTGGCCCTCACGGGCACACCGTTCCGCTCCGACGAGCACCAGATCCCCTTCGTCACCTACGAGGAGACGGCACCCGGCGTGAAGACCTCGCGCCCCGACTACGTCTACGGCTACGCCGAGGCGCTCGCGGACCACGTGGTGCGTCCCGTGCTGTTCATGAACTACGGCGGCCCCATGCGCTGGCGCACGAAGTCCGGAGACGAGGTGGCCGTCGACCTCGGCACCCCGCTCACGAAGGACCTCACGGCGCACGCATGGCGCACGGCCCTCGCGCCGACGGGCGAGTGGATCCCCGCCGTCCTCCGGGCCGCCGAGACCCGCCTGACCGAGGCCCGCCGCCACGTGCCCGACGCGGGCGGTCTCGTCATCGCGACGGACCAGACCCAGGCCCGGGCGTACGCGCGCATCCTCGAGCAGCTCACGGGCACCAAGCCCACGGTGGTCCTCTCGGACGACGCGAAGGCCAGCTCGCGCATCGAGGAGTTCACGGACTCGACGGACCGCTGGATGGTGGCCGTGCGCATGGTCTCCGAGGGTGTCGACGTGCCGCGTCTCGCCGTCGGCGTCTATGCGACCGCGACCTCCACGCCGCTGTTCTTCGCGCAGGCGGTGGGGCGGTTCGTGCGCTCACGGCGTCGCGGCGAGGTGGCCACGGTGTTCCTCCCCACGGTGCCGATCCTGCTGAGCCACGCGGCGGCCCTCGAGCGCCAGCGCGACCACGTGCTCGGCAAGCCGCGCGGGGACGACGCGTGGACCGAGGCGGACGCGCTCATGGCCGAGGCGAACCGTAGCGAGGCGGCATCCGACGACCTGCTCGGCGAGTTCGAGGCCCTCGAGTCCCAGGCCACGTTCGACCACGTGCTCTTCGACTCTCAGGCGTTCGGCATGCACGCCGAGCCGCTCTCGCAGGACGAGCAGGACTTCCTCGGCCTGCCCGGTCTGCTCGAGCCGGACCAGGTGCGTTCCCTGCTCGCCGAGCGCCAGAACCGCCAGCTGCGCCGCCGCGAGCGCCAGGACCGCCGCGAGCGAGCCGAGCCCGACGTCTCCCTGCACCGCGCGCTCGCGAGCAAGCGCAAGGAGCTCAGCTCCCTCGTGGCGCAGTACGCGCGCTCGGCCGGCGTCCCTCACAGCCACATCCACGCGAACCTGCGCCGGGAGTGCGGCGGCCCCCCGGTCGCGACCGCGACGCAGGAGCAGGTGGACGCCCGGATCGCCGCCGTCCGCCGGTGGCTGCACCGTTGACTCCGCAGGTGATGACCGCTCGTGGTCCCCGGGCGGACGTCTTCTACGGTGCGCCGCTCCCGAACAGGTCCGGCAGGTCGCGCGCGATGCGGGAGATCACCTGGACCAGGATGAACACCACGACGATGATGCCGAACAGCCGCCCGCGGCCCGAGCGCTGGGTCGGGGAGGGCGGGGTGTCGGTGGGTCCGCCTCGGACGGGGCCCGACGGCGGGTGCGGGTTCGGGGTCGAGGTGTCCGACGGCGGCCGCTGGGCCGGTGGCGCCATGGTGCTCGGTGTCGCACCCACCCGGGGAAGGGGCGTCGCCGCGCCAGGCCGCGCACGGGCCGGTGCTGGGCTCTGGGCGCTAGCCGGTGTGACAGTCGGTGCCGGGGAGTAGATGCGGGTCTGCGCCGTCGTCGTCCCCGGGACCCAGGCCGGAGCGGGCGGCGTGGCCGACGGCGGGGCGCCGTACGCACCCTGCCCGCGCGGCCGTTCGCGCGCCACCCGCGTCGGTGAGTTCGAGTCGCGCATCGTCGAGACCTGCGTCTCGAGGTAGCGCCGGGGCTCGACGCCGCGCGAAGGTGCATCAGCGAGCGGGATCCAGTGGCCGCGCGGCGACAGGACGTGGCCGTTGACGACGTCTCCCGGCCGGTAGTTGCCCGGGAGCTCGGGGATCTTGACCATGTGTCGCCTGCCGTCGCTGTCGGATGCTGGAACGATCGTTGCACACGGAGCCGCGGGCGGGCGGCGACCTCGACTGCGGGGCTGCTGCGCGAGCGGTGAGCTACATCTGCATGAACGTGAACTCGAAGTTGTCGGTGCCGCTCACTTGCACGGATCCCCAGAGCGAGAACTCGACCTCCGCCGTCTCCCCGGGCTCCGGCACGGGAGGGTGACCGGTGCCGATGTTGAGGATGTCGCCGTCCTCGTTGCGGACGACGACGGTGAGCCGCAGGGCGGCCGGCGCCTCGTCACCGTCGGCCGCGATCGTGCCGCGGATGACCGGGCGGTAGCCGCTCGAGTCGACGGTGCCCTCTTCGAACCACACGGCGTACTCGCCGCGATCGTTGCGTGCTCCGATGGGTGCGAACGTGGCACGCAGCTCGGTGACCTCGGCGTCGAACACCTCGGGGAAGAAGCCGACGGAGACGGTCGGCTCACCCCAGCGCACCGAGACGAAGTCGGAGGTCTCATGAACGACGCCGTCCGCGTCGACCGCCTCGATCGACACGCTGGTGCTGACGTACGGACGCTCCAGCCCGGGTGCCGCGACGGAGATGACGTAGTGGGACGAGTACTCGTCGTGCCACACCTCCCAGCTCGCGAGCTCGAAGAGCGCCACTTCCTCGTCGCTGAGGCGCCAGGGCAGTGTCGAGGGGTCGGAGTCTGAGGAGCCGGGCTCCTCGCCGTCGGCCACGTCCTCGCCCGGCACGACTTCGTGCCCGGGCCAGTCGTCGTCGGTGGCGATCCAGTCCTCGCCCTCGACCTCCGCCTCGCCGGCCCACGTCTCCTCGGTGTAGTTGTCCACCTGCGAGGAGAAGGAGCTCGCGATCCGGCCGATGGCGGTGACCACGAGGCCGAGGATGACGAAGAACACCACGATCGCCACGAGGCAGCCGACGCCGCGACGGTTGGTGCTGGCGGGCTGCTGCTGGCCCGGCGCGGGTGCGTACACCCCGCCCGGCTGGGCGCGGGCCTGGTGCGTCGGGGCTGCCGTTCGCGGGGCGGCCGTCGGGTGCGCGGCGGTGCGGGGAGCCGTCGTCTGCGGTGCCGCGGTGCGTGGCGCGGCGGTCTGGTGCGCCGTCGTCTGGTGCGCGGCGGTGCGGGGGGCTGCGGTGCGTGCCGTCGTGGCGGCCGCTTGCCCAGACAGGACGCTGCTCGGCGCGGCGGGGTCGCGGATCGTCGAGACCTGCGTGCTCAGGTAGCGGCGGCGGAGCCCGGCGGCGCGGGGGTTGCTGGCGGCGACCCAGTGGCCGCGCTCGGTGAGGATGAAGCCGTTGACGACGTCGCCGGGCCGGTAGTTGCCCGGGATCTCTGGGATCTTGACCATCGTGTCGCCCTACCGTCGGTGTCGGGTGCAGGCCTGATCGTGCCACAACAAGACGCGGCGGCACCTCTACCTGGTCGCGTCCCATCGCTGGAGCAGGCGATCCATCACGAACCAGACGCACAGACCGACCACGAGGATCCCTGCGGCCGAGAGCACCGTCAGCCCGACGCGCGCTACGCCTTCGAAGTCGTCGAGGAACGTGAAGATCCCACCGGGGTTGCGCGAGACGAACATGTAGTCCGAGCCGAAGGTGGCATTGGCCACGAGCGCCAGCGGGATCAGGGCAGCTGTGGCGGGGCACACGGGCACGAGCGACCACCACGAGGGCCGCACGCCCTCCACCGCCCACACCTCGAGCCCGAGCACCAGCAGCAGGATGTGGAAGAGCAACGTGTAGACGACGGCGAAGTGGGGCAGCGCATAGCCGAAGGTGTCCGGCAGCAGCAGGGTCACCACACCGCCCAGGAACGCCCAGTAGAACAGCACGTGACCGAGCCACCGGGGCTTCCATATGCACCAGGCGACACCTGCGAGGATTGCCGCGTCGCACGTGTACAGCGGCAGCAGGTCACCGCCGCCGGCCAGCCCGGTGGAGAGCGCGAGAACGACCCAGGTGATGTGCACGGCGAGCATCGCGCAGACGAGCCAGATGTCGAGCCGGACGCGCGCCGCCTCGCGGCGGAATGCGAGCAGGTTGACGCAAGCGATGCACGCGACGAGAAGCGCCATCCAGTGCTGGAGCCCGAACGGTTGCCACTCCTGGGTGGGGGAGTTGACTATGGCGTGCAGCACGTCACTTCTTCTTGACGACGATCGTCACCTTCGCGCGCTTGGATCCGTCCTGAGTCGTGACCGTGATCTTCGCCCGCCCGGGGCGCACGGCCTTGACCTTGCCGTTCTTGCTCACGCGGGCGACCTTGGTGTTCGAGGACGTCCAGGTGAGGGCCTTGTTCGAGGCGTTCTTCGGCGTCACGGTGGCCTTCAGCTTGATCGTCTTCTTCGACTTCTTGTTCAGTTTCAGCGTGCGCGTCTTCTTCTTGCCGAGACTGACCTTCTTGACCTTGATGTACTGGCTCACCTTGAGGGAGAACTTGCCCTGCTTCTCCCCAGTGATGTAAATCTGGTACTTGCCGCTGTAGGGAATCACGAAGTCGCTGATCGAGGCCTTCGAGCCGCCAGAACCGCTGGCCACCTGGTTACCGAACGAGTCGTAGAGGTAGACGCCTGCATCACTCTCGGCCGGCTTGTTGAAGCTGATAGAGATCTTGGCCTTGGCCTTGGCGTTGAACACCACGCCGTCGCGGTAGGTCGCCGTGTACTTGCCGGAGATCCGACGAGTCGTGCGGTCGTTGAACTCTCCGCGTGTCACGGAGTTCGTCTTCACGACTTTGAGGGTGTTGGGGTACGTGAAGGCGTAGAGGCTGAAGTACAGCTGTGAGTCGGAGCCGACGACGAGTGTGTAGAGGCCCGGTCGGGTCACAGGAGTCACTCCGATGCCGGAGCTGCCATCGCTCTGGACACTGGCGGTGATCCAGTCTGAGTCCTGTGCGGAGACGACCGTGCCTACGACGAACGTGCCGAACTCGTCGTACAGGTCCATCTCGACCCGGGCGGTCGGATTGTTGATCTGGGCCTGGAAGACCTGCGCATCGTTCAGCCTCACCGAGTACGTGGCGCAGTACGCACCCAGGCTGCAGGACGGCGAGGCGGTGGTGAGTGCCGCCTGGGGCACGTCGAGGATCGGGGTGGTTCCGGCGATGGCGGCGGTCGCAGCCTGTGGCGGGGCGAGCCCCGCGAGGGTGGTGGCGATCGCGGCAACGAGCGCGCTGGTAAGGAGCAGCACCTTCTTGCGGCGTCCGATCGGGCGGCGGTTCGTGACACCGCTCGTTGCTGCTTCGTCCATCCGAGTCATCCCCTTGCGCGCTTGGCGGCACCGCTTCACCCAGGTGCAGGCGGGGCCTACGGTCACCCCGGGAAAAGGTCCAGACATCCGGGGCGCTCATACATGTCGGTACGCGGCTCAAATTAGCGGTGGTGCTGCACGCGGTCAACACGCACCTGCATTTTGTCCAATTGGCCGCATTGCGCTGTGGAGCATGAATTAAACACGGCGGGTCGGCGTGATTTTCGTGACCGAGCTGTCCCGTAGGCCCTAGCCCCTACTCGATTCGCTCACCGGCGCCCAGAAGAAGTCGAGATCGAGCCAGTCGGCCTCCGTGCCGTCCAGCAGGCCCGGCACGAAGACGCGCGGCGGCCCGCCCGCCGGGCGGGTCGAGCACGGGTGCCGTTCGCGACGGCGGTGTCGAGGGTGCCGATCGTGCGTCCGTCGGGGTCGGCGTGGTAGGCGAGGCGGTGCCCGCTCGGCTGCTCGCTCGCACCCGCCCACCTCCGATCGGGGAAAGACTGCCAGCAGAACGTCGCCGGGCGCGGATCGGTTGTGGCTGCGTGAGATCTCACCCGTTCGAGTTGGTCTGGACTTCCTCGTGCTGCTCCGCGGCGATCACGTCCAGGTCGCGCACGGCGTACCGGTGGTGCTCCCACTCCTCCTCGAGGATGGTGTGGAGGCAAGAGAGGACGGTCTCCTGATGGTGGCTCGCCCACGGGTTCGTGCGGGACTCCGCGAGCTCCTCGGCCGTGGTGGCGGCGAGGAAGTCGCGCACCATCTCGACCCGCTCCGCGCGCACCGCGAGCACGTCGGCGAAGGGTGGTGTGGTCGTGACGAAGGCCGACATGTCGATGCCCGAGGCCGCGGCGCCCGTGTCGGTCTGGCCCAGGGGGTGGTACGGGGGCGCGACTCCCTGGATCGCTTTGCGCAGCCACACGTCGGTGGCGAAGACCAGGTGCCGCAGCGTCTGGGAGAACGACCACTCGCCGCCCACCGACTCGTCGACCGTGGCGCGCGGCAGCGTTGCGACCCGCTTGAGCGTGCCGGCCCAGCTCGACTGGAGTGCCTCCCATGCCGCGCGCAGCTGCTCGGGATCCTCGGCGTGCCGCAGCTCACGACCGGGGAAGCGGCGGTTCAGCTCGGCGTCGACGAGGGGCACGACGTCCACGCCGTTGACGTGCAGGGTCGCCCCGCCCTCGAACAGCCACGGTGACTCGATCTCCACGTCCCGGACCTCCGAGCCGCGCATCACGATGTCCACGAAGTCGACCTCGACGAACCGGGCGCCCGTCAGGTCGGTGCCGGTGAACGTGGCACCCTTCAGGTCGTCAGTCCGGTTGAAGCTCGCTGCCATGTGGTTCTCCTCAAGAGTCCGCGCCAGCCTGCGCACCCGCTCGCTCCGGCGGCAGCCGGCCGAGTCCCCTCACTGTGACACGGACCCCTGACGCTCGGGAGAGACCGGGATCGTGAAGCCCTTGTTCCCTTCGGGGGCACAAGGGCTTCACGATCCGGCCTGCGGGTGCGGCTCGGTCTAGCGCACGTAGGACTTCGAGACCTTGGTGGTGTTGCCGGCCCTGTCCTTGGCGACGGCGGTCACGGTGACGCGAACACCCTTCTTCGTCTTCTTGGTCTTCGTCGTCACCTTGCACGAGGCGAGCCCGGAGTGCTTGTCGCTCGCCTTGCAGCCCGGCTTCTTGGCCTTGAGCTTGGTGATGGTCGCCTTCGGCGCCGTGCGGTCCACCTTGATGACGCCCGTGCGGACGCTCGCCGAGCCGCCGTCGAGCGCCCAGACGGTCTTGGCGACCCGAGTGCTCTTGGTGCTCTTGGAGACCGTCACCGGGGACGGGCACCGTGCGGTCAGCGCGGAGCCGTTCGTCTTGCACGTGAAGGTCACCTTGACCGGGGTGCGATACCAGCCCGACGTGCTCTTCTTCTTGCTGCTGGTGATCCGCGCGGTGATCGACGGGTCCTTCCGGGTGACCGTCCCGACGGAGCCGAGGTGGGCCGTCGAGCCGAGGTACTCGGCGCGCACGGTCCGGGAGGCACCGGTGGGCACCGTGTAGCTGAGCTTGGCCGTGCCACCCTGCAAGGTGGCCGTGCCGACCTGAGTGCCGCCCACCGAGAAGCGAACGGTTCCCGCCGGCGCACCGGAGCCGGTGCCTGCCGCGGTGACGGTCGCCGTGACCTGGCTCCGAGTGACGGCCACCTTCGTCGTGGTCGCCGCGGCCGGTGCCGGTGGTGCGGGCGGCGCCGGTGGCACCGGGGCAGCCTGGACCGAGAGGGTCAGCGTCGCGCTGCCCGCGACGACGAAGACGTCTTCCGCCTGGCTGGCTCTGACTGCGCAGATGCCGACGCCGGTGAGCTGCACCGAGGCGCCCTCGACCGTGCACGCGCCCGCGGTGCTCGTCGACGCGACGGAGAACACGACCGGTTCGAGCGAGGTGCCCTGAGCCTTGAGCTCCCTGGTCTGGCCCACCCGGGGGTCGTTGATGGCCTGGGTGAAGAACACCATGTTCGCCCGCCGCTCCACCGTCATCGACTCCTCGGAGTCGATGATGGCGAGGGTGTGGTGGGCTCCGGCGTCGAGGGCGACGACGGCGGCCTCCGGGGCGCTGAGGATCCCAGAGTCGCTGCGGCCCCAGGCGATGACCTGGCCGTCGCTCGTGACGGCTTGCGAGTGCTGCTGTCCGGCGCTGAGCTGGACGACCGTCTTCCCGGCGAGGGAGGAGGGCAGCGTCGTCGCGCCATCGCGACCGTCGCCCCAGACGACGACCTCGCCGTCCTCGGTGAGCGCGAGGGCGTGGAACGTGCCGGCCGAGATCGCCGTGACCCTCACGCCCTCGAGCGCGGTGGGCACCGCGGTCTGACCCAGCTCGTTGCGACCCCAGGCGATGACCTCGCCCTCGGCCGTGAGGGCCAGGTAGTAGTTCGCGCCAGCCGAGACGGCGCGGACCGTGGCACCGGCGAGTGCCGCAGGCAGCTCGTGCGCACCGTAGGCGGAGTCGCCCCACGTGTAGACCTCGCCCAGAGAGGTCACCGCGATCGACTGGCTCGACGCGGCGTCGACGTCGACCACCGTCGTGCCGGTGAGCTCGGCGGGCACGGACGACTGACCCTGCGCGTTGCTGCCCCAGGCCACGACCTCACCCTGCGCGGTGAGCGCGAGCGAGTGGTCGGCCCCCGCGGCGACCTTGACGATGTCCGCACCTTCCAGCGCCGCGGGAACGGCGAGGCGGTCGAGCGTCGGATAGCCCCACGTGACGACCTCGTTCTCGGTGGTGACCACGAGGGAGTGCCACGGGCCTGCTGCGACCGCCTTGACCTTCTTGCCGTTCAGCGTGACGGGCAGCCACGTGACCCGGTTGAGCTCAGAGCCCCACGCGACGATCGGGCCCTCCGGGAGCTCGGGGAGCTCGGGTCCTGCCGTGGAGGGGATGCCGCAGCTCTCGACGATGGGTGTGGGGTCGCCGATGATGGCGATGGTGTGGTTGTCGGCGGCGTGCAGGGCGGTGATGGTGACGCCGTCGGGCAGGTCGGGGGTGCTGGCCCACTCGTC
>Ga0160449_1001003_pt1 | contig 14537 bp, 15 predicted proteins | sample HID1975I_E1MG_FD_108216 | JGI IMG/M metagenome (GOLD analysis project Ga0160449, IMG submission 108216) | Enriched soil microbial communities from UW Madison campus, WI, USA - HID1975I_E1 MG | ecosystem: Environmental > Terrestrial > Soil > Unclassified | place: USA: Madison, Wisconsin...
CCATGGGCGTGATGGGCCGGGACGAGCGCGGCCGCATGGCCATCACCGAGGTCGTGCTGCGCCCGGCCATCGACTGGTCCGGCGACGTCCGCCCCGACGCGGCGGCCATCGCCGACCTGCACCACCGCGCGCACGAGGCCTGCTACATCGCCAACTCCGTCCGCGCCGAGACGCGGGTCGAGCCGGCCTAGGAGCCCATGCGGGCATGCGGGGCGGCGTCGGCCAGGAAGGCCGCGAACCGACGCAGCGACTCTTCGGCCAGTTCGGCGTCATAGCGCATCGGCCCGGCCCCGGACGGTTCGTCGAAGGCGTGCGTCCCCTCGGCGATCCAGCTTTCGACCTGAACGCCGCAATCGCCCAGCATGGCGTTGATCCGCTGGGCGTTGGTGACGGTGGTCAGGTGATCGCGGCGCGCCGTCACCGCCAGCACGCGCGGACAATGCCGCCACGGCCGCATCCGGTTGAAGGCGAAGGTCCCGACATAGGGATAGGACAGCCACACCGCCCGGACCCCCGACAGGTCGCAGGCCGCCGGGTCGGCCACGCCCATGGCGCCCGGCGTGGGCGCGGCGCTCATCGCCTCCATGATCGACCAGCCGCCGTGGCTCCAGCCGGCGATGGCCAGGGCGCATGCGTCCACGTCGGGCCGGCGCGAGATCCCGGCGATGGCGGCCAGCACGTCGCCCGCCCGCTCGTGGCCGCGCAGCACCAGGCCGCTGCACACCGCCGTCAGGGCGAAGGCCCGGCCATAGCCGCGCGGTCCGTAGGAATCGATGATGAAGGCCCGCCAGCCCGCCGCCTTCGCGGCCTCGGCGTAGCGCGGCAGATGCGGCCTCAGGCCCCCGCAGCCGTGGAAGATCAGTACCGCGGGCCGGGGCCGGTCGTCGTCCGGCCCGACGACGGTCATGCGTGGCTCCAGCCGGGCCCAGCGAACGGCAAGCGTATCCATGGGGCGACCATACCCCGGTCCCGCCAAAGCGCGACTCCTCATCCGTCAGGCTTCGCTGGCCATCTTAATGATTGCGCTCAAGTCGCGAGCCGCCGCGCGGTGCGCATAGCGTCCTTAAAAGCGCTCAAGCCGCGAGCGACCGCGTCGCGAGCATAGCGCCGGTCAGGCGTTAAGCTTGACGGAAACCCAGCACGTCCTGCATGTCGTACAGGCCGGGGCGGCGGCTGCGGACCCAGGCGGCGGCGGCGACGGCGCCCTTGGCGAACAGGCTGCGGTCGATGGCCGAATGACTCAGGGTCAGGGTTTCGTCCTCGGACGCGAACAGCACCGTATGCTCCCCGATCACCCCGCCTGCCCGCAGCGAGGCGAAGCCGATCTTGCCGCTCTCGCGCGCGCCGGTGATGCCGTCATAGGGGGCCGTGCGCAGGTCTTCCAGATCGGCGCCGCGCCCGTTGGCGGCGGCCTCGCCCAGCATCAGGGCCGTGCCCGACGGGGCGTCCGCCTTGCGCCGGTGATGGGTCTCCAGCACCTCGATGTCCCAGTCGCGCGCATCCAGCCGCAGGGCCGCATGCTCGACCAGGCCGATCAGGATGTTCACGCCCAGCGAGAAATTGCCGCTCTTGACGATGGCGACCGTCTCGGCGGCCCTTTCGATCTCGACCTCCTGTTCCGGCGACAGGCCGGTCGAGCCGATGACCAGGGCCGGCCCCCCGGCCTCGGCGCAGGCGCGGGCCAGATCGACCGAGGCGTCGGGCGTCGAGAAGTCGATGATGACGTCGCACAGGTTCAGGTCGACGCTCTCGCCCCGGTCGAACCGGGCGGCGACCACCACGTCCTCGCGGGCGTCCAGAACCGAAGAGACGGCGCGGCCCATGCGGCCCCGGGCGCCGGAGATGCCGGCGTGGAAGATGTCGCTCACGCGGTTTCCTTGGAGTTCTCGGCGTCGCCGCCCAGGATGTCGGCCCAGAAGCGTTTGGCCTTGCCGGCGAAGCTGGTGTTGCGCGGGGTCTGGCTCTCGCCCAGCGAGGCGGCCAGCTCCTGCAGCAGCTCCTTCTGGCGGGCGTTCAGTTCGGTCGGGGTCTCGACGAACAGCTCGACCACCAGATCGCCGCGCTGGCGGCCGTTCAGGTGCGGCATGCCCTTGCCCTTGATGCGGACGGTCTTGCCCGTCTGGGCGCCCGCCGGCACCGCGACCGAGGCCTTGCACCGCCCGTCGCACGCCTCGGACACCAGGCAGGGGGCGTCGATCTCGCCGCCCAGGGCCGCGACCGTCATCGGCACCGGCACGGTGACCAGCAGGTCCAGGTTGTCGCGTTCGAACAGTTCGTGCGGCTTGACCGACAGGAAGACGTACAGGTCGCCGCGCGGTCCGCCGCGTTGCCCTGCCTCGCCCTCGCCCGACAGGCGGATACGCGAGCCGTCGTCGACGCCGGCCGGCACCTTGAGGCTGAGCTTGCGGTTCTTGCGGACCTGGCCGTGGCCGTGACAGGCCGTGCAGGGGTCGGTGATCATCTCGCCCGAACCGCCGCAGCGGGGGCAGGTGCGCTCGACCTGGAAGAAGCCGTTGGCCTGGCGCACGCGCCCGGCGCCGCCACAGGTGTTGCAGATGGTCGGCTTGGTCCCCTTCTTCGCGCCCGAGCCGTCGCAGACCTCGCAGGTCATGGTCGTCGGCACGGCGATCTCGACCTCGGCGCCCTTATAGGCCTGCTCCAGGCTGATCTCGAGGTCGTAGCGCAGGTCCGAGCCGCGGCGCGGACCGTGCTGCTGCTGACGCCCGCCCCGGCCGCCGAAGGCGTCCCCGAAGGCGTCGCCGAACACCTGGCTGAAGATGTCGTTGATGTCGTGGAAGCCCTGGCCGCCGCCGCGCCCGAACGGATCGCCGCCCCCGCCGCCGTTCACGCCCGCATGGCCGAACCGGTCATAGGCGGCGCGCTTCTGCTCGTCTGACAGGATGGAATAGGCCTCGGAGATTTCCTTGAATTTCGCCACCGACTCGTCCGAGCCGCCGTTGCGGTCGGGGTGGTGGGTCATGGCCAGCTTGCGATAGGCGGCCTTCAGCCCGGCGGCGTCGATCGTCCGCTCGACTTCCAGGATTTCGTAATAGTCACGCGTCGCCATCTGGCGTTCGTCCTCTTACTCGGCCGGTCGGTCGCCCCTCTGAATGGAGGCCTGGACGTTCCGGTTTGACCCGGCTGACATGGGCGCCCGGTCGAATGATGCAAGTTTCATGAAACGGCCCCGCCCGTCGTCTGACAAGCGGGAGCGTTTCAGATCCGTCCTGCCCAAATCCTCCCCTGCGAAGCGGGGGAGGGGGACCACGCAGTGGTGGAGGGGGCGACCGCAGCGATGACGGAGGAGGGAAGGAGCGGGAAATAGGCTTTCAACGGCCTGCCGGTATCCGCCCCCACCACCGCCTGCGGCGGTCCCCCTCCCCCGTGAAGCACGGGGGAGGATCAGGGGTTACGCGTTCTTCTTGTCGTCGTCGGAGTCCGAGACTTCCTCGAACTCGGCGTCGACCACGCCGTCGTCGGCCGGCTGGCCTTCGGCGGCGGCGTCACCCGAACCCTGCTGGGCCGCATACATGGCCTCGCCCAGCTTCATCGAGGCCTGGGCCAGGGTGTTGGTCTTTTCCCGGATGGCTTCGGGGTCCGTGCCGTCCTTGGCCGTCTTCAGGTCCGCCAGGGCGGTCTCGATGGCGGTCTTCTCCGCTTCGCCGATCTTGTCGCCGTGTTCGGACAGGGCCTTTTCGGTCGAGTGGATCAGGCTGTCGGCCGAATTCTGGGCTTCGACCAGATCCTTGCGGGCCTTGTCGGCCGCGGCGTTGGCCTCGGCTTCCTTGACCATCTTGTCGATGTCCGCGTCCGACAGGCCGCCGTTGGCCTGGATGCGGATCGACTGCTCCTTGTTGGTCGCCTTGTCCTTGGCGGTGACGTGGACGATGCCGTTGGCGTCGATGTCGAAGGCGACCTCGATCTGCGGCATGCCGCGCGGCGCGGGCGGAATGCCCATCAGGTCGAACTGACCCAGCACCTTGTTGTCGGCCGCCATCGGACGCTCGCCCTGGAAGACCCGGATCGTCACGGCCGACTGGTTGTCGTCGGCGGTCGAGAAGGTCTGGCTCTTCTTGGTCGGGATCGTCGTGTTGCGTTCGATCAGCGGGGTGAAGACACCGCCCAGGGTCTCGATCCCCAGGGTCAGCGGGGTCACGTCCAGCAGCAGCACGTCCTTGACGTCGCCCTGCAGCACGCCGGCCTGAACGGCGGCGCCCAGGGCCACGACTTCATCGGGGTTGACGCCCTTGTGCGGCTCCTTGCCGAAGAATTTCTTCACGGCTTCCTGAACCATCGGCATGCGGGTCATGCCGCCGACCAGCACCACCTCGTCGATGTCGCCGGCCTTCAGGCCCGCATCGGCCAGGGCCTTCTTGCACGGCTCGATGGTGCGCTGGACCAGATCTTCGACCAGGGCTTCCAGCTTGGCGCGCGACAGCTTGATGTTCAGGTGCAGCGGGCCGGACGCGTTCATGGTGATGAACGGCAGATTGACCTCGTACTGGGCCGTCGAGGACAGCTCCTTCTTGGCCTTTTCGGCCTCTTCCTTTAGGCGCTGCAGGGCCAGCTTGTCCTGGCGCAGGTCGACGCCCTGCTCCTTCTTGAACTCGTCGGCCAGATAGTCGACCAGACGCAGGTCGAAGTCCTCGCCGCCCAGGAAGGTGTCGCCGTTGGTCGACTTCACCTCGAACACGCCGTCGCCGATCTCCAGGATCGAGACGTCGAAGGTGCCGCCGCCCAGGTCATAGACGGCGATCTTCTGGCCGTCGTTCTTGTCCAGGCCATAGGCCAGGGCCGCCGCGGTCGGTTCGTTGATGATCCGCAGGACTTCCAGGCCGGCGATCTTGCCGGCGTCCTTGGTCGCCTGACGCTGGGCGTCGTTGAAGTAGGCGGGGACGGTGATGACGGCCTGGGTGACGGTCTCGCCCAGATAGGCCTCGGCGGCCTCCTTCATCTTGCCCAGGGTGAAGGCCGAAACCTGCTGGGGGGAATAGTCCTTGCCGTGGGCGCGCACCCAGGCGTCGCCCGTCGGGCCCTTGACGATGTCGAAGGGCACCATGCCCTTGTCCTTGGCCACCACCGGGTCGTCATAGTTGCGGCCGATCAGGCGCTTGATGGCGAAGAAGGTGTTGGACGGGTTGGTCACCGCCTGACGGCGCGCCGGCTGGCCGACGAGAATCTCGCCGCCGTCCTGGATCGCGACCACCGACGGGGTGGTGCGGGCGCCCTCGGCGTTCTCGATGACCTTGGGATTCTTGCCGTCCATGACGGCGACGCACGAGTTGGTCGTGCCGAGGTCGATGCCGATAATCTTGGCCATGGCCTTGTCTTTTCACTCCATTCGGCGGGCGATGCGGCGGCCTTTGCATAAAGCGCCGCGCGTGACCGCCCCCGGTTGCGGGATTGATGTCAGATCCGGTTGCGAAATCCCCACAGGACGCGGGGTTTCTCCGGCTGAGCCCGATATGGGAAAGTCCCCAAGCCCTGCAAGGCCTTGATGGGATTCGGAGTCGATTCCTCGTCGATCCGCCTATGCAAAACAGACGATGCGAAGAACATCGTTCTGTGTAATCGTTTTTCCAGGTCGGTCGCGGAATTGGCCGGGCCGACGGGGGAACCAGACCATGAACCGTATCAAGACCGGCGTCGCCATGCTGTGCGCCGCCCTGGCGCTGTCCGGCGTCGCCGTGGCCGCCGCGCCGACCAGCGTCGCCGCGCCCGGCGCCCAGTCCCGCGACGGCTACGATCGCCATGTGACCATCCGGAACCGAACCGGCTGGACCATGCTGCGCTTCTACGCCTCGGACACCCGCTCCGACGACTGGGAAGAAGACATCCTGGGTGACCGCGTGCTGGAGAACGGCGCCAGCATCCGCATCAACATCGACGACGGGTCGGGCGCCTGCCTGTATGATTTCAAGGCCGAGTTCACCAATGGCCAGGAACTGGTCCGCGAGCGGGTCAACGTCTGCCAGATCTCCGAATACAGCTATACGCGCTGAATTCCGGCTCGCTCGTCGAGCGCGGGACCTCACGGCTTTCGTGACTCGACGGGCGACGCGGGCGGCGGCACTGTCCGGCCTTCAAGCGCAGCCGTGCAGGAGCCAGACCGCATGACCGTCCTGATCCGCCCCGAAGGCCAGACCCCCGACGACCTCGCCCTGAACCGACGCGCCGCCCTGACGGCGGGCGGCCTTGTCGCCGGGGGATTGGGGGCCCTGTTCTTCGCCGGCTACGCCCCGGCGGGCGCTGCGCAGGAGGCGCAGCCCGTCACCACCGACGCCCAGGGCCTGGTCACCGAGACGGTGACCTACGCCGCGCCCGACGATTTCGACCTGCCCGCCTATGTCGCCCGCCCCGCCGGCGCCGGACCCTTCCCCGTCGTGATCGTCGTGTCCGAGATCTTCGGCGTGCACGAATACATCCGCGATGTGTGCCGCCGCCTGGCCAAGGCCGGCTACGCCGCCGTGGCGCCCGCCTTCTTCAACCGGGTCGAGGATCCGGCCCCCCTGTCGGACATGAAGCGGATTCAGGAGATTGTCGCCGCCGCCGGCTATGAACAGGTCATGGGTGATGTCGCCGCGACCCTGGACTGGGCCAGCCGCCAACCCTGGGCCAATGACGAAAAGGTCGGCGTCACCGGCTTCTGCTGGGGCGGCAAGGTGGTCTGGCAGGCCGCCGCCCGCTTCGCCACCATCGACGCCGGGGTCGCCTGGTACGGCCGTCTGCAGCCCGCCGCCGACGCGGACGCCGCCGCCCGGTCGGCCGGTGCGCCCTGGCCGGTCGATCTGGCCGACGACCTGAAGGCGCCGGTGCTGGGCCTGTACGGCGGCCAGGACCAGGGCATCCCCCTGTCCAGCGTCGAGTCCATGCGCGCCGCCCTGCGCCGCGCGGGCGCCGAGGGCAGCGCGATCGTGGTCTATGACGACGCGCCCCACGGCTTCCACGCCGACTATCGCGCCAGCTATCGCCCCGCCGACGCCGCCGACGGCTGGAAACGCCTGCTGGCCCTGTTCGAGACGCGGCTGAAGGCCTGACCCGAGGTCAGGCCCCCCGGGGCTCAGGCCTTGGCGTCGTAGGACGAGCCTGGGCCGGAGCCGCCCGCGCGGGCGGCGACCACCACCATGGCGGCGCGCACGGTGCGGCCGAACAGCTCATAGCCGGGTTGCAGGGTCTGGATCACGGCGCCGCCCGGCACGGTGTCCGACGGCTGCTCCATCATCGCCTGATGCAGGTGGGGGTCGAAGGCGTCGCCCGGCCCTGGCGCGACGCGCTTCAGGCCATTGCCCTCGAACGCCGTCAGCAGCGCCTTCTGGGTCAGCTCCAGCCCTGTGACCAGGCCGCCGGCGGCGCCCTCGGCGTCCTTGGGCGCGGCCTGCAGCGCGCGTTCCAGATTGTCGGCCACGCCCAGCAGATCCTTGGCGAAGCGCTGGATGGCGAAGGCGCGGGCGTCGTTCTGCTGCGTTTCGGCGCGGCGGCGGATGTTCTCGGCCTCGGCGGCGGCGCGCAGGGCGCGGTCCTTCCACTCGTCGCGCTCGGCGATCAGGGCGTCGATCGGACCCAGGTCGTCCTGGGCCTCTTCCGGCGCCTCGGCCTGGGCGATGTCCGCGTCGAGTTCGGTCTCGATGTCGTTATGGGGGGTGTCGGTCACGATTCCTGTCCGTCCAGCATCCGGCCCAGCACCCGGGCGGTATAGTCCACCAACGGTATGACACGGGCGTAGTTCAGTCTTGCGGGTCCGATGACGCCGATGGCGCCCAGCACCCGCTGGCGGCCCGACATATAGGGCGCCGCGATCACGGCGGAACCCGAAAGCGAAAAGAGTCGCGTTTCGGCGCCGATGAAGATGCTGACCCCCTGGGCCCCGGCGACGCCGTCCAGCAGGCCGATCAGCTGTTCCTTCTGCTCCAGATCGTCGAACAGCACCCGCACCCGGTCCAGGTCCTCGGCCGCCCGCGCGTCCTGCAACAGATTGGCCCGGCCGCGCACGATCAGGGCGCGTTCGCGCTCGGCCCCGCCGGACCAGGCGGCGATCCCGTCTTCGACCAGGCGGGCGGCGGCGGTGTCCAGTTCGCGTCGCGCGACCTCCAGCTCGACCGCCATCTCGCGCCGTGCATCGGCCACGGACCGGCCCTTCATCCGCGCATTGAGGAAGTTCGACGCTTCTTGCAGGGTCGAGGGCGTGACCCCCGCCGTCAGCGGCATCAGCCGGTTCTCGACGGTCCCGTCGTCGGCGACCAGCACCGCCAGCGCCTGATCGTGGCCCAGGGCGACGAATTCGACGTGCTTGACCCCCGCGTCGCGGGCCGGGGTGGCGACGATGCCCGCCCCGCCCGCCAGCCCCGACAACAGGCCGGATGCCGCGTCCAGCGTCTCCTCGAACGAGCGGCCGCCGGTCGCGGCCAGCCGGGCGTCGATCTCGCGCCGCTCCTCCGTGCCGATGTCGCCGACTTCCAGCAGGCCGTCGACGAACAGCCGCAGCCCGGCGTGGGTCGGCGCCCGCCCGGCCGAGACGTGCGGCGCCCCCAAAAGGCCCGCCAGCGTCAGATCGTGCATGGTGTTGCGGATCGAGGCCGACGACAGACCCACGCCGCTCAGCGACAAAGTACGCGACCCGACCGGTTCGCCCGTCTCCAGATAGGTCTCGACGATGCGGCGAAAGATGTCGCGCGCCCGGCTGTCCAGCATGGCCAGCCCGGCATAGGGGGTGGTGGTGAAGTCCGGCCCGATCATGCCGCGCCCCGCCGGTCGGCGCCGTTCCGCCCGTGCGCGGGCCAGCGCCCGCCCTGGGTCGTGATCGCAGGTCGCAATGTGAGGGCGCCGGAGGAGGGCATGGATCGCCTGAATCGAAACGCGGCGTCCGCATGGACGCGAACGCCTGCATCTAGGATAAGCGGCGACCGGCGCGGCGCAAGCGACGTCGCGCCTCATTCCTCGCCCTCCGATCAGGACGCCCCATGACCGCCACCGCCCGCCATTCCGGCCGCACGCCCCAGCAGCTTCGTCCGGTCACGTTGGAGATCGGCGTCAACCGCTATGCCGAGGGGTCCTGCCTGGTCTCGTTCGGCAATACGAAGGTTCTGGTCACCGCCACGGTTGAGGAGAACGTCCCCGGCTGGATGCGCGGCAAGGGCCAGGGCTGGGTCACCGCCGAATACGGCATGCTGCCCCGCGCCACCCACACGCGCGGCCGGCGTGAGGCCGCCAGCGGCAAACAGACCGGCCGCACCCAGGAGATCCAGCGCCTGATCGGCCGCAGCCTGCGCGCCGTGGTCGACCTGAAGGCGCTGGGCGAGCGTCAGGTGATCCTGGACTGCGACGTGATCCAGGCCGACGGCGGCACCCGCACCGCCGCCATCACCGGGGCCTGGGTCGCCATGGCCTCGGCCCTGAACTATCTGCGCGACGAGGGCGTGCTGAAGACCGATCCGATCCTGGACCAGGTAGCGGCCGTCTCGTGCGGGGTCTGTTCCGACCAGCCGGTGCTGGATCTGGACTATGAAGAGGATTCCTCGGCCGAGGCGGATTCCAACTTCGTCCTGACCGGCGCCGGCGACATCGTCGAGATCCAGGCCACGGGCGAAAAGCGCGGCTTCTCGCGCGCCGAATTCGACGCCCTGTTCGGCCTGGCCGACACGGGTTGCCGGGAACTGTTCGCGTTGCAACGCGCTGCTCTGGGCAAGTAATCGGGGGCTGTTCCGGGCGACGACGCAGGAGAGGGGGCCGCCGGTCGAACCGGAGGATCGCCCATGCGTCTCGCCCGCCTGTTCCCGCTGCTGACGGCCGCCGCCCTGCTGACGGCCTGTCAGCCCGCCGCCGAACCGGCGGCCCCGGCGCCTGAAACGCCCGTCATGCTCAGCGACGCGTCGCCGCAAGAACCGGTTGATGAGGTCGCGCCGCTTTCGCAGCCGTCGCCCGCTCAACCGCCGGCCGCCGACACCCCGTGTCGCGACCAGATCGGCGCCGCCGCCTCGGCCCGCCTGGTGGAACGCTGCCGCATGGTCAGCTCTGCGACCCGCCCGCCCTGCAACGCCGCCAATCCCTGCGCCCTGATTCAGGAGCACATCGACTGGGCCTGCGCCAAATGGGGACCGGGTGAGACGAAACCGACCGAGTGCGCGGGCTGAGGCAGCCCGCCCTGCGCCCTAGCCCCGCGGGATCAGACGCCACATGCGCAGGGGGTGGCGGACGGTTCCGGCCTCGTCGCCGGCGGCGTCGCCGCGACCCATGTAGAGGTCGGCGCGGACGGGGCCGCGGATGGCCGAGCCGGTGTCCAGCGCCATAACCAAGCCGCGATAGCCGGAACGCGCGCCCCTCAGATTGCCGGCGTCGGCCTCGATCCAGGCGGCCTCGCCATAGCGCCACTGGCCGGGATCGACCGCCACGGCCCGGCGCGGGGGCAGGGGCACGCCCGCCGCCCCGGCCGGATGGCCGCCGTCGTCATCGGACACGGCGAAGAAGATGTAGCGCGGGTTCAGCGCGGTCACCGCCCGCGCCTCGGCCCCGCGATGGGCGGCCAGCCAGGCGCGGATCGCCTCGCCCGAGGTTCCGTTCTGCGGCAGCAATCCCTGCTGAGCCATCGGCCGAGCGATGCCGGTAAAGGGGTGGCCGTTGTCGGCGGCGTAGGCGGCGCGCGCCCGCCCGCCATCCTCGAACGTCAGATAGCCCGAGCCCTGGATCTGCATGAAGAACAGGTCCTCGGCCCGCATCCAGCCCAGCACGGGCGCGGCGCCGACGGCGGCCCCCGCCTCGATCGCCGCGCGGTCGGGATAGGGGATGGCCGAGCCGTCCGGGCGGCGCTGCTTCACCCCGCCCTCGCCGCGCACCAGGTCGCTGGGGCGGCCCAGCACCGGCATGTCGAACTCGGCGTCGGGACGGCGGCGCGCGGCATACTCCGGCGCGAAATAGGAGGTCAGCAGGCCGGTCCCGCCATCGGCCGTGGCCACCGGCTGGACCGTGAAATTCGTCTCCAGGAAGGCGCGGGCCTCGCCGGCGCCGGGCGACCGCAGGGCCCTGGCGCGGTCGCAGACGGCGCGGCCGGCCGGATCACGCGCCACGCCGCACCCGGCGGCATAGGCGGCCAGCGCGGCCCGGTGATCCTCTTCGCTCCAGCCCGGCAGGCTGGCGGGGCTGGTTCCCACCACGGGCGCCGGCCCAGGTCCAGGCGCGGGGGCGGGCGGCGGGCCGGACGGAACGGGCGAAGGGGTCGTCGGCCGGGGACCGGCGGCGCAGGACGCGAGCACGGTCAGGGCCGAGGCGACGGCGACCGCCCGGATCAGCCGACGCATCACGCGGCGGCGGGCTCGACCTTGGCCAGGACCCAGTTCGGGTCCGTGGCGCCCAGGGTGCGCTCGAACGTCCACAGCTCGGCGGTGCGGCGCTCCTCGATCTGCTCCTCGCCGCCGCCGGCGGGCTGGATGCGGCTGCGCAGCTCGGCCAGGAAGCGGACCTTGGCCACGGCGCGGTCGCCCTCGGCGTCGGCCTTCTCCAGGTCGGCGCGGGGCGGATGGAGGAATTCGGCCTGTTCGGTCTCGCCCCGCGTCTCGCGCGCCGCGATGCCGGCCTCGAACGAGCTCATGACCGAGGGAGTCAGCAGGGGCCGCAGCGTCTCGCGCTCGCCCGCCGCATAGCCGCGCACGATGGTCTCATAGGCCTGGCGCGCGCCGTCCAGGAAGCGGACGGGGTCGAAGGCGGGATCGCGCGCCCGCAGGCCGGCGATAGCGCCGAGCGTTGCGGAGTCCAGCGTCGGGACGCGGTTCGCCGTCTCGGCCGGGGCGGCGGCCGGCGGCTGGGCGCGGGCGTCTTCCTGCGGCTGACGGCCGACCTTCTTGCCCAGCACATTGTAGAGCTGGAACAGCACGACGGCCGCGATCACGGCGAAGATGACGATCTGGAACTGTACCGGCACGGATATATCCTGACTGGCGGGGGCGACGACGCCCCCTGACGGCGAACAACGCCGCCATGACGATTAGGGTCTCATATGGGGGCGTGCAAGCCGCTGCGCAGGCCGGTGCGCCGCCTTGCCGCTGTGTCGGACCACCCGACGTTGCCGGAACAGGGCTTCGCGTGATAGCACCCCCGCCTCACGGCCGCCGCATTCCGGCGCGGCCTCCACCCTTCAGACCACGGCTTTTCCGTCCATGACCGACGCTGTCCCGCCCGCCGGCGAAACCAACGGCGCTATCGAAGGCCAACCGGCCGGCCCCGGCTTCCGCATCCTGGCCCAGTACGTCCGCGACTTCTCGTTCGAGAACCCCCGCGCCCCGGAAAGCCTGCGCATCGACGGCAAGCCCGCCATCGATCTGGGCGTCGAAATGAATGCTCAGGGCCGTCAGGACGGCCTGTTCGAGGTCGATCTGAAGCTGTCGGTCCGCGCCTCGCACGAGGACAAGGCCGTGTTCCAGATCGAGCTGGTCTATGGCGGCTTGTTCGCCCTGCACGGCGTCAGCGAACAGGACATCGAGCCGCTGCTGCTGATCGAATGCCCGCGCTATCTGTTCCCCTACGCCCGCGAAGTGATTTCGGGCGCGACGGCGGACGGCGGCTTCTATCCGCCCTTCATGCTGGACCCGATCGACTTCGGCGCCATCTACATGGCCCGCCAGGCCCAGATCGCACGCGGTCCGGCCGAAGCCGGCCAGGCCTAAGCGCCACTCTGATCCTCCCTCGCGGCGCGGGGGAGGAGACTCAGGCCGCCGCGTCCTCGCCCTCGGCCAGGATGACGCCGAACGGCGCCCACAGCGACCCGTCCTTGATCTGCGCCCTCAGGAAGGCGACGTGCGCCGCCTGTTCCTCAGGCGTCGAGCGCGGCGCCAGCGGCTTGGGCCGCGGGCCGTAACTGACCGTCTGGATCGCGGCCGCGCCGCCGCGCGCGCCGGTCAGGTCCAGCGCCCGTTCCTTGCCGCCCCGCAGCTCCAGATAGACTTCAGCCAGCAGGCGGGCGTCGATCAGGGCGCCGTGCAGCGTCCGCTCGACCAGCGAGATCTTGAACCGCTTGCACAGGGCGTCCAGCGAGTTCGCCATGCCCGGAAACCGCTTCTGGGCCAGCTGCAGCGTGTCGATCCAGCGGTCCTCGCCGGTGATCGGATGACCGCAGCGACCGCATTCGTGATCGATGAAATTGCGGTCGAAATTGGCGTTGTGGGCGATGATCTGGGCGTCGCCGATGAATTCCATCAGATCGTGGACGATCTCGTGAAACTTGGGCGCGTCCTTCACCTTGTCGTCGGTGATGCCGTGCACCTTGATCGCGTCCGGCGGGATCAGCCGCTCCGGATTGACGAAGCGGTGGAAGGTCCGGCCGGTCGGCAGCAGATCCTCGATCTCGATACAGCCGACCTCGATCAGCCGGTCGCCCGTCTTGGGGTCGAAGCCGGTGGTTTCGGTGTCGAGTACGATTTCGCGCGCCATGAACCCTTAATGGGTCGCTTCGGGCGATTTCGGAAGCCCGCGTCGGGGCGGCGTCCACGATGGATCCAGAACTGTCCCCACGATGGCGCGCACCTGATCGCGCGCTGAGTCCAGCCCCTGGCCGGTGTCGACGATGAAGTCCGCCCGGCGACGTTTCTCGGCGTCCGGCGTCTGACGGGCCAGGATGGCGTCGAACCGTTCTTGCGTCATGCCGGGGCGCGACAGCACCCGCTGGGCCTGGATCGCCGCGTCGGCCGTGACCACCACCACCGCGTCCACCGCCGCCTCGCCCCCCGTCTCGAACAGCAAGGGGATGTCCAGCACCGCCAGCTTCACGCCCCCGGTCGCCGCCGCCGCCAGCTCCTCGACCCGGCCGCGCGCGACCAGGGGATGAACGATCTGCTCCAGCGTGCGGAACGCCGTCTCGTCCCGGCCCAGCGCCGCCGCCAGCCGGTCGCGGTCCACCGCGCCGTCGACGATCACGCCGGGAAAGGCCGCGCCGATCGGCTCGGCCGCCGCGCCGCCGGGGGCATAGAGCCGGTGCACCGCCTCGTCGGCGTTGAAGATAACCGCCCCCTCGTCGGCGAACATCTGCGCCGTGGTGGACTTGCCCATGCCGATGGAGCCGGTCAGGCCCAGCACGATCATGCCGCCTCTCCCAGATGGGCCAGCAGCAGGGCGCGCAGGTCCAGCGGCGGCGGCGCCCGGCCAAAGATCGCCTCGAACGACGGTCCCGCCTGGCCGATCAGCATGTCCAGCCCGTCCGCGGTCGTCAGGCCCCGCGCCCGGGCCGCCGCCAGGAACGGCGTGACCACCGGTCGATAGGTCATGTCCATGACCACCGTCCCGGCGTCGAGCCGCGCCAGATCGATGTCCGGCGATACGCTCAGGGCGTTGATGAGCAGGGCCGCGCCCTCGAACGCGCCCTGCGCCTCCACCGCCCGGACCGACGGTCCCAGATCGGCGGCCAGCGCCTCGGCCCGATCGCGCGACCGGTTCAGGATCCGCACCTGCGCGCCTGCCGCGACCAGCGCCCCGGCCCCGGCCCGCGCTGCGCCTCCGGCCCCCAGCAGAACCACGATTGCGTCCTGCAGGCTCAATCCCGGCGCCTGTTGCGACAGGGC
>Ga0160449_1001005_pt1 | contig 14515 bp, 10 predicted proteins | sample HID1975I_E1MG_FD_108216 | JGI IMG/M metagenome (GOLD analysis project Ga0160449, IMG submission 108216) | Enriched soil microbial communities from UW Madison campus, WI, USA - HID1975I_E1 MG | ecosystem: Environmental > Terrestrial > Soil > Unclassified | place: USA: Madison, Wisconsin...
CGACGACGCCCTCGAGTCCCCGCGTGGGTACCCCTGCGCCCGTCACTGTCCCCGCGGCGAGGCCGGCCACCCACATCAACCCGGCGACGGCGGCTACTGCGAGCAGGGCGTACATCGCCAGATCGGTCGATCTGTCGGAAGGGGTCTTGACCGGACCAGACACCTGCACCACCTCCATGGGGGCCCAAAGGCGGGCCTCACGAGGACGGGGCGGTGACGCCACGTGGCGTAGCGCGTCTACCCCGCGGTGTCACCGATCAGGTAGCCCATGAAGGTGTCACCACGGCCCGTGGAGTGCTGTTCAGCGTGCCAGCGCAGCACGTACCCGGCGTCGACGAGGCTGCCCACGGCGCCCAGCGCGTCGACCCCAATGTCAACATCAGTGACGTGCGCGACGGGCGAACCGCGTCGCCAGGCAACGCGCCAGGCGTGTCCGGCGGACTCGAGAACGGATCGGACTGCGTCCGCATGCAGAGCGTCGGGCGACCACACCCACGTGCTCCGCGAGCTCGTCGAGATCTCGGCCGTCTCCGATGGTACGTCGCTCATGAAGCTGCTGTCACGCAGGGATCACGCGTTCTGCCGCATGGCGGCGTCAGTGTCGAACAGGGTCTTCTCGGACCGTGTGAGGTGATGGTTGACGACGAAGGTGCGATCACCCACCTGCCACAGCCCTTGACCGCGCACCAGGCGGTCGAGGACACCACCGGAGGCGCTCGTCAGGCCGAGCGAGGCGACGGTTGGGGGAATCTGGTCGGTCTCCTGGCGGTAGACGACGCGGGTCGAGGTGTCGGCCATCAGACCCTCGGCCAGCGCTCGTGACTCCGAGCCGGACTCGCCGACCGAGTGCAAGTCGGACAGGCGATGTACCACCAACGCGTTGGCCAGACCCCAGTGGCGTGAAAGCTTCCACTGCTCCTGCATCCGTGCAAGCAGCGTCGGGTGTCGCATGACCTTCCACGCCTCGTCGTAGACGACCCATCGCTTGCCGGCGCCCGGGTCGCGCAGGGCGGCCTCCATCCACGCCGAGGTGCACGTCATCACCGCAGGTAGCGCTCCCGACTCCGCACCGAGGGCGGAAAGGTCCACGGTCAGCATCGGCGCTCGAGCATCGAACACCACGGTGGAGGGCCCGTCGAACATGCCAGCGAGATCGCCGTGCACGAGCCGACCCAAGGTGTAGCCGACCTGGCGGCCGTACTCGGCGAGCTGCGCGTGCGAGTCCACCCCGCGTGGCACTGGTCGAGCCTCGTCGGGGACGACAAGGTGGTCGACGACGTCGGGCAGCAGCGGGTCGGGTCGACGCGCGGCGGCCGCGTCGATAGCCGCGGCGATCGCCTGATACTCCTCGGGACGCAACCTGCGGCCCAGGAGCGCGGCCGCCAGGGCGACGATCAGCGCGTTGCGGCGCCTGGTGACCATGTGCTCCCACAAGGCGTCCGTGACCGGCTCGCCCAGGTGGGTGCGTTCGGGGCGCGTGCCAGCATCGAGCGGGTTGAGACGCGCGCTCGCACCTGGCCCGAGGGCGATGACCGCCCCGCCGACGGCGCGAGCTACTGGAGTCCACTCGCCCTTGGGGTCGCCGGGGACGTACGCGCGGCGACCGAAGGCCAGCGAGCGGGTGACCAGGGACTTCATGAGTGCGGACTTGCCTCGTCCGATGACGCCCGCCAGCGTCATGTTCGGGTTCGTGAGCACGCCCCGCTCGTACAGCACCCACGGGTCGAAGCAGAACGCACTGCGCGAGTAGGCGTCATGGCCGACGAGAGTGCCCTCGGACCCCAAGGTGCCCTCGGCGAGGAAAGGGTAGGCGGCGCTCAGCGTCGCCGTCGTGGCACGGTGGGTCTGGACCGTGGTGGCGCGCAGAGCACGCAGGGTGGCCGGGCCGCGCTCGCCACCGGGCGGCAGGTAGTCGCCAGCGAACGCGGCCTTGTCTGCCTCCATCGCGGCTCGGGCCTCGGCGGCACGCTCGACCCGCGCGGCCTTGCGCAGCTCGGCCTCCAGTCGCTCACGAGCCCGACGCTCATTGCGAGTCTCGGTACCGGTCACCAAGGAGGCGACGTGTGTGCGTCGCTCAGATCCGACCACTAGATGCCCCGACCCAGGGGGAGGGCACCTGCGACGAAAGCACCTGCCTGCTCGCCGGCCATGACGCGCAACTCGCAGCCGGCCTCGACGGCTGCTTGACGTGTCTGGTCGACCGCAGAGGCGAGCTCATCCTTCGAGGGAGCCGAGACGACGACGAATCCGGCGAACCGCACGTCGCCAGCGCCCGAGACGAGCTCAGCCTCGCGCTGGTCGACGTCGGCACGCTCACGGCGCACCTGGGCCGACTCGAGCTGGCCGCGTTCGGCGCGTTCCATCTGGTCGGCCACGTGGCCATACTGGTCGGCGCGTACATCACGCATCGCCTTGTTGATCGGGATCGGCTCACACACGAGCGAGAACGTGCGGTGGACGCCGCTCGCCCCGACGAGCGGAAGCAGAAACCCCGCTGCGACTTCCGTGCGCGGCCACTCCGCCAGCCACAGCGCCTGATGCCAGGACGACTCGGTCTTGAGCTCGGCCCACCGCTCGTCCACGCTGACCGGTCCTGCGGTGGCGATCTGGCGACCTACCTCTGGGTGGCGGTCGAGCACCATCACCGCGGACGGGTCGTAGGCGGTACGCATCACCACTGCCAGCTCCGAGGCGTCGAGCAGCCTGTCGACCGCGAGGTCTGCGCCGCCAAGAGCACTCTCGAGCGAGCGTGCGCGTGCTCGGAGCACGGCGACCGCACCTGTCAGCCCGCCACCTTGATCCCGCACGGGGCGGGCGAGGGCGGTCAGATCCACGGTCAGCGACACGAGGGTTTCATGACGCTCAGAGGTCGTCGCGGCCTCCGTGAGGAGCTCGTCGTAGGCCCGCACGACCCACGAGTCCGCATCAGCTCGCGTCGGCCACGTCGACCACCACGACTCCACCGCCATGCCTGAGTCAGGAAGGGTGCGTTGCAGGACCTGCACCCGGTGGGTGCCAGGCTGCTGGCACAGTCCGGCCAAGACTGTGCCCCAGGCAGTTGCGCGGCGGTCTCGCTCGGTCGGATCCAGCAGTATGAACGGCCCCGGGCGCACGCGCGCCACGGTCGTGAGGGTCTTCAGATGCGGGTCGTGGACGAACGCGGCACCGTCCGCCGGGTCTTCGACTAGGCGCAGTCGTGCCGCGTCACCAGGGAGCCCGAGCGTTCCGGCAGGGCGAGGGCGCAGTGGGCGTGCCCGGTAGCGAGTCTGACCGGTTAGCAGCCGTGCCGTGTAGGTCACGGCGACTGGCGCCCAGTCAACCGCTGTCCGGCCGTTGATGGGCACCAGAGCCGCGGCCCCCAGGGTCATCCAGATCGGCGAGGTCATCGTCACGCCCTGCGTACCTCCACCGCCGCCCATGAGCGCCGCGACTAGCACGATCACCGCGCAAGCGAGTGTGAGCAGGCGAGGCCATGACAGGCCAAGGAGCACCCCGCGGGTGGACCGGCGTGCGAACCTCGCCCGACGCGGCTCGGTGGAGACTGCGCTCATCTGTGTGACTCCCGACGGCTCATAGCGACGTCGCTAGCTAGATCGTTGAGCCCGCGGCGGAGAAGAACGCAACGATCGCGTTCGCGCCACCGATGATGATGGCCCCGATGCACGCGGCGAAGATGGTCTTCTTGCCCTGGGCGCCACGACTCGGGTTGTCGCTCGAGGAGCCAACGAACCACAGGATCGCACCGACGATGATGGCGCCGACCGCGGCCCAGATTCCTGGCCAGAACAGGGCGCCCACGATGCTCTTGATGAGCGCCAGACCCGGCAAACCCGTCATGTTCGGCGTGACCCCAGGGTCGAGCGCCGGAACTCTGAACGCACCCACCACCTGATACCCGAGTGCCTGTGCGGCAGCAAACATGGTGACTCCCTCGATCTTGCGCCCACACCACATGGACGGCTGCCAGGAAGGGGCGGGGCGCGCGACTAGACCGACCGGCCGCGCTCGTCGACCGGCACCCGCCCGGGAGGCAGCGCTTCGACGCTCGCCTTCTCGGCGGCCGCCGCGCCCGGGGGAACGGGAGCAGGCGTGGAGGGCGTCGGCGCCTGGGACGGAGTCGGCGCTATCGTCGGCTGCGTCTCGACGTGACTGCCGGCCTGCTCCGCAGCGCCACGCACCCCGCTTGCTGCGGTGATCGGTGCCGTAGCCACAGCGGCCGCCGCCACCGCGGGACCAGCAGCCGCTGCGCTCCCCGCGGCACCAGCTGTGCTCGAGGTTCCTGCTACTCCAGGGGCACCAGGCGCAGGGCCAGCTGCGGCAGGCGCGGCAGTGCTAGGGCCGCTCGAGATCGACGAAGGCGCCGAAGTGGGCAGCGGTGCCCGCGGTGAGCCTTGCGCGCCGCCGCTGCCCGCGGCTCCTGATGGGGAGTTGAGCTTGCTCAGCAGGTCCTTCGCCGACGGGGCATGCGCCATGCTGCCCGCAGCGGCGACCGCGCCCTGCACCCCAGACCCGGCCTCCCGGGCGAGGACAGCGGTGCCAACTTCGTCGCCGATGAACGCGAAGAACTTCATGCACACCACCGGTACGAACGCGCCGAGAGCGAACATCACGACGCCGGTGAGCATGATGCCCAGCCACGCCCCGAACGAGTCCTGAGGGTCGCCGAGCGAACGCAGTGCCGAGACTCCCAGGCCGAGGACCACGACGATGCCGAGCTTCGTGAACAGCAACGCAACCACGGCGGCCGCCCAACGCCGTGGCCATGCCCTTGTCACGTCCCAGGCCGCTCCCATCAGCATCAGTGGCGCAGCGACCACCACCACGTACAAGATCACGTTGCGCAGCACGAGCGCCGCCCCCACCGCCACGCACGCCAGGACAGTCAACGCACCGAAGAACAGCGCCGCGAGGGAGAGCACCGCCGTCGGGCCCCCGGGTGCGACAGTCGCCCAGTCGGCGGCGGCCTCACCGGACCACGTCTCCGGCGCGAACCAGCCCGCCACCTCCTGGCCCAGTTCGTCGACGTCACCGATCACTGCCGACATGAGGTTGTCGGCCAGGGTGTCGATCGCCACCACGAGCAATGCGATCACCGGCACCGAGATCGCGGTCCCGAGCATGGCGATGGCCACTCCGTAGACTCCTCGCCAGAGTCCCGCGAGCCCACCGCCCTTGAGCATGGTGTGTATGACCTGGAAGATCAGGAACCCGACCGTGATTGGCAGCGAGATCGCGAACAGCCTGCCCGCCCACTCGTAGATGAAGTCGGCCGAGACCTGTGGTCGTGTGATCTCGCTCAGGGCCCCGAAAAGCCACGCTATGCACAGCACGGCGAAGTCGGCCACAGCCTTGGCCACGAAGTGCAGCAAGGCACCGAACACTTCCTGCATCGCGCCGCCGATCCCTGTCGCGATGGCCTCAAGGATCTGGTCCACGACGTCGTCGACACCGGGGATCGCCGGCGTGATCACGCCCGTCCCCCCTCATTGGCTGCGACCAGCCTGCATGTCTCGCCCGCCGGCGGGCACAGAACAACGACACCCATCTCCACTCGATCCGTCGTCGATGCACCGTCCGGCCGGATCGTGACCCGCACGCCTTCGACGAGGAACCAACGTGTGCCCGCGTCATGCCCACGGGCAGCATCAGCGAGCGGCCACCCGTTCTTCGCGTACACGTTCTGGAGCTGCTCGAGGCTCGCGACCGTCGTCCGACCCGCGACGAACTCCTCCTGAACACCCTCCTTGGACTGCCGTTCCCAGACGTCCGTAGGCACGAAGGTGTCGCGCATCATCTCCTCGAGCTCGCCGAAGCCCACGGCGGTACCGTCGGAGTATCCCGGCGCTGACGTCATGGCCGCCAGGACGTTGCCAACCCACTCATCCCGGTCGACGGAGTAGTCCACCGAGTTGAGCACTCCCGCCACGGACGTCGCATACACCATCGGATCACCCGACGCCGGGATTCGGCCGTCGCCGGGGTGGGTGCGCGTGGGTTCGTCGCTGGGCATGTCCTCCCCGTCGACGACGTAGGGGTCCTCTAGCGTCGTCTCCGCCGTCGGTCGAGGCGACGACGTCGCAACTGGCGGCGCCCCTGTGGCATCGCGTGACGGCAAGGGGCTCATCTGCACACCCGTCGTGGTGTCGCCCGTCCCGGGCGCGAGTAGCGCGACGACCGCGCCCAGGACGAGCAAGACTGCGAACAGCCCACCGGCCACGAGGACCCGCTTCGAGACGTACATCGCCCACCCGATCGCCAGGGCGCACCACCGATTCGGAACGCCTACGACCAGCAGGGGCGGGCTGATTGCGTGGCACACGACTCGAAGAGCTTGGCCACGGTGGTTAAGGCCTTCTCTACAGTCACCTCACCAGTCGTTGCTCGGCGCCGTCCACCCTGCCGGTGCCCGCCAGATCGCCGGCGTCACACCGTCCGTCTCGTAGGCGGGGTTCCAGTTCGTCTTGCTGATGACGAGCTGACACCCCTGATACACCAGGACGACGTCCCCGTTGTCAGCCAGCGCGCCGCCGAACGACGAGTAGCTGATGCTGGTGTCCAGAAGCGCCGAACGGTGACCGGAAGAGGTCGTCCACCCGAAGAGACCCTTGCTCGAGCCGGCGGTGTCGGTGCCGGAGAGATTCTCAGTGCACACCCACCAGTAGCCACGGGCGTCGGGCCAGCGGGCGTTCACCCAATCCCACCGCTGGAGGGTGTCCGAGTGATCGCTCTGCTGCATCGGGCGATCCGGGTTGGACATTGCCTGGCCGACCTTCATCGCCCACATCTGCGCGTGCCCGCCTTGCCCCTGGACTGTGTAGCCGTTGACGGTGATCGACCACGGCGCCGGACGCAGAACGCGGCGCGCCTTCCCGTCGAAGGCGCTGGTGGACTGGCGGTAGTCATTCAGGTGCTTGAGGAAGTCCGGGGCCGCGAGCGGCTTCCAGTTTGAGCGGGCGCTCGCCCACAGTTCGTCACTGGTCCACCTCGCAGGCCACTCGTAGTCGTCGTAGTAGGCGCCTCCCCCGCGCCAGCACTCTTGCTCGTGGTAGCACCGGGGGTTGTAGGTCCACCGGTCCAGGACGGTGGAGATCGTGGGGCGGTAGCACTCCACCGGGTCGCCCCACCCGTCGGTGCCGCACCACCTGGGCCAGCCCGGGTGCTCGGGGTCGGGTGTCGGAGGCTCGGGCGTCGGTGGGGTCGGGGGCGTGCCCTGGCGGGTGAGGCTTCGGGTCGGGGTGTTCTTGGCCTGGGAGTGGGCGGTCCCGGGCGCGCGCACACGCCACTTGGTGGTTGCTGGCCCACTGGCCTTGGGTCCGGTGAGGGTGACCTTGACCTTGGCGGTCTTCTTCTTCGCCGTGGTGATGGTCTTGCGGGTCACCCACCGGGTGCCGACGCGCTCTTGGAGCTGGACCTTGCGCCCCCAGGCAGGGCTGACCTTCACGGTGTCTGTGAGCTTGCTGCCGGGCTTGACCGTCCTCGAGGCGTCCCACCCGGTGAGCTTCGTCGTCAGCTTGCCCGGGGACTTGCGGGACTGCTTGTAGGTCTTGCCGGCGACCTTGGCGCTGGCGGTGACCTTGCCGGGGCCACCGGCACTCACCTTCACGGTGGCCCGGTAGGCGCCCTTGGACCAGCGGGCCTTGACCTTGCGGGTGATGGTCTTGCCCGTCTTGGCGACCTTCCCGGTCGGGTTCACACTCACCCGCACCTGCACTGTGGCCGCGGTCTTCGGGGCGGTCAGGACGATCTTCGTTGTGGTGCGCGTCTTGGCCTTGGCGACCTGGGTCGTCTTCACGGACGTGATGGTGATCTTCGGCTTGCTGCTGGGCGCCGCGTACGCGCTCGGCGGCGTCGTGCCCGCGGCGAACATCACGGCGAGGGCCAACATCGCGATAGCGCCCCTCACCATCGCCGCCCCCTCGGTTCTCGTCACCATCTTGGCTGCTCCCCTACTGTCTCGGCACCTGGTTGCGTGGCCTTGACCTGATGCGCGCAGTGTGACAGGTGCCGCCGACACTGCTGGTGGAGCTGGGGCGCCCACGCAAGGAGACGGAGGTGGGCACCCCAGCGGCTAGAGGCCCGGACCGACGTCGGTCGCGGGCGGTGGGCCGCCGAAGGAAACGTTTGGCGGCTGCGGGTTGGCGCCTGGCCCTCTCGGTGGTTCTTCCCCTGGCCACGGGTACAGCGAGCTGAGTCGCTCGAAGCCCACCGGGCGTCCGTCCTCGGAGTAGATCATGTCGGAGTGCTGGTGGGAGCCGTTGGCGTGCGCGATCGCGGCGAGGACGAGTGTCAGGTTCTGCCGGTCGAGGCCGGTGACGGCGTCCTCGAGAGTAACGGGGTGCTCGGTGCTGAGCAGGGACGCGGCGATGGCGACGACGCGCCGTTCGCTACCAGACCAGGCTCCCGCTTCGTAGACGAGCGCGTCGACGTCGACGGCGACCATGCGCGGCATCTCGGCCCCGCTGGGATAGAGCTCGGACAACCAGGGAGCGCCGTCGTAGATGGCCTTGCCGTGGTGGATGAGCAGTTCGACGGCGGCCTCGGACGGGTGGATGCCTTTGGCCCAGGCGCGCACTGCGTCGTGGATCTCACTCATCGTGCCTGCTCCTCGTCGCTCGGGGTGGTGGTGCGGACAGTGGCGTCGACGCGGCGGCCGCGGGTGAGCAGGACGGCCATGGTGCCGATCGCGGTGAGCAGGGCGGCGGCGAGCGCGGTGAGGGCGATGCCGGCGGCGCCGGTGGTGCCGAGCTCGTCGATCTCTTCGGTGTCGGGCTCGTCGTCGGTGACCGGGTCGTCGTCGACAGGCTCGTCTTCGTCGACTTGGTCGGGCTCTGGCTCGGGCTCTGGTTCTGGGGCGGTGGCGGGGGCGACGACGTCGACCTCGGGGGTGCGTGCGGTGGCGGTGGTGGTCTGGTCGACCAGCTGGAAGTACACCTGCCCCGGCTCGGCGGCACGGTAGGTGGTCGCGGGCACTCGGCCGTCGGCGTCGGCGTCGATGACATCGAGCAGGGCGCCCCGGTGGTCGAGGATCTGCACCTGGCCGGTGGGGGTGAACCCGGTGCCGGTGACGGTCAGGTCGGCGCCGACGAAGACGGGTTCGCCGTCGTGGGTCAGGTCCGCGGCGGGTTCGACGACCCACACGCGCACCGTGGTGGTGTCGGTGCCGACGGTGTTGGTCGCCGTGACCTCAAGGTCGTGCCACCCGCCCTGACCGGGCGCCGGTGCGCCGGTGAACGTTCCGGTCGTGTCGAGTCCTTCGGCGTGAGGGTCGGGGGTCCAGGTGACGCCGCCTGGCAGCCCGGTCACGGTGATGGTCGGGGTGGGCCACCCGGCGGCGGCCGCGGCCGCGTCGAAGGGCTTGCCGACGACGCCGTCGGCGGCGGTGGCGGTCAGGACCGGTGGGGTGTGGACGTCGACTGTGAACGTGGCGGGTTCGCTGGTGGTCGTGACGTAGTCGGTGGCGTACGTGTACGTGCTTGGCTGGTAGGCGTAGGACCACACCGAGTCGGCCAGCCAGCCCTCGTTGGGTTCCCCGGCCTGGTCGGCGAACCAGGCGAGGTCCGCGTCCGGGGGAGGGTTGGTGGCGCGGTCGCGGGTACCGGTGCCGGCGAGCTCGAAGGTGTAGGGCCCGGTTCCCGTCCAGTCACGGTCGAACATGGTGCGCCACGGCGCCGCGTCGTCGTCCGCTGTGGTCGATGCCGCGGCGGGGAGCATGGTGAGGATCGGCGGCTCGTAGCGGATGTAGTGGTCGAACCCGATCTGGCAGCTCACAGCGGTGCGCCCGACGGGGAACGAGGATCCCGAGTCTTGGTCGCAGATCATGCTCGCACCCGCCCAATAGTCGCGGTCGGCGTCGAACGGGTCCTGGTCGTCGGGGTTGTCCCAGGCCACGCCAGCCTCGAAGGTCGCGGGCGCGGGTTCCATGCCGGTCGTGGTGACCGTGACGTCGCGCGGTGCCATCGAGGTTCCGGTGATGTCGGAGTCCACCAGGCGCCACTGGTACAGCCACGGGTCGGTGTCCTCCACCGCGGTGGCGGCCGCGGGCAGCGTCGCACCGCGCAGGTCGGAGTCGACGAGGGTCACGCCGACCACGTCGCTAGGCGCGGAGGGCTGAATCACCGCGCCACGCAGATCGGAGTCGACGAAGGCCGCGCCACCGATACCGGCGTCGAGGACCGCGCCGCGCAGGTCGGCGCGGTGGAACTGCGAGGGGCCCACACCGGCCCACCCCTCGAAGCGCGCCTCGCGCAGGTCCGCGTCGTGAAAGAGCGTCGGCCAGGTCACGGGCTCGGGAACCAGGAACGTCGCACCACGTAGATCGGCGTTCGTGAACCACACCCCCGGGGAGAGCACGAGCGTGACCCCGGCGAGATCCGCGTGAGCCAGCGAGCTGCCGACCATGACCTGGTCGGCAGTCGCCCCCCACGGCCCGGAAATCGTGTCCAGGCCCGTAGCCCCGGTCCAGACGGTCGAGGTGAAGTTCGCCCACGACAGGTCGAGCGATCCGCTGAACGTCACGCCGGAGAGGTTCGCGCGCAGTGCATCGACGCCGGAGGCGTTGACGTCCATCCAGTGAGTGCCGCTCAGGTCCGCGTCCGTCAGGTCCGCGCTGGCGAAGCTCACGCGGACCAGGCCGATGCCCGGCGTGAACGTCGCCCCTGGGAGTTCGGCGTAGGAGAGGTCCGTGCCCCAAACGATGTCCCCGGCGCCGAACACCGCTCCCGGGCACACGGTGTGGTGCTCCGGACTCGGTTCACCCACGAGGGTGCATCCATTGGGCAACGTCACGTCGGGGGCCGCATTGGCCGGGAGCGCGGTCGTGATTCCGGCGAGGGCGAGGGTCAGGACGGCCGCGGCCCTGAGCCTCGTGCGGGTGGTGGACAAGGCGGGTCTCCTAGTGTGGGGTGGGTCGAAAGTGCGGCAAGGCCACCTGGATGGGTGTGTCGCCCCGCCGCGGCTCTAGAGGTCGCCGTCCTCGGCGCGAGGACGGGCTGCGCACCACAGGCCGATGCCGGCGGCGAGGGCACCGAGGGTGACCAGGAGCATGACGGCGATGCCATCAACGCCGGTTTCGCCGAGCTCGTCGGGTTCTTCGGTGTCGGGCTCGTCGTCGGTGACCGGGTCGTCGTCGACTGGCTCGTCTTCGTCGACGTGGTCGGGCTCTGGCTCGGGCTGCGGGCCGGGGTCCGTGGCGGGCGCCACGATGGTGGCTTCGAGAGTGCGCGCGGCGGCAGAGGTCGTCTGGTCGACGAGCTCGAAGTACACGGTCCCCGTCTCCGTCGCGGCGTAGCTATGGGCGGAGACGCTGCCCTCGGCTGTCGCGGCGACGACGTCGAGCTCGACGCCGTGGTGATCCAGGATCTGCACCTGGCCGGTGGGGGTGAATCCGGTGCCGGTGACGGTCAGGTCGGCGCCGAAGAAGACGGGTTCGCCGTCGTGGGTCAGGTCCGCGGCGGGTTCGACGATCCACACGCGCACCGTGGTGGTGTCGGTGCCGGCGGTGTTGGTGGCGGTGACCTCGAGGTCGTGCCATCCGCCCTGACCGGGCGCTGGTGTCCCGGTGAACTGCCCGGTGGCTTCCAGGCCGTCAGAGGCGGGGTCCTGGGTCCAGGTGACGCCGGTGGGCAGTCCGTGCACGGTGATGGAGGGTCGTGGCCACCCGGTGGCGGTGGCGGCCGCGTCCAGGGGGCGACCGACGACGCCGTTCGCCGCGGCCGCGGTGAGGCGGGGTGGGCTGTTGACGTCGACGGTGAAGTTCATGGGCGCGGAGACGGTCGTGACCTGGTCGGAGGCGTAGGAGTGCCAGGTAGAGCGGTAGGCGTAGGCGCTGACCAGGTCGGCTTGCGAGTTCTGGTCGGGTCGACCCGCGGCGGCGGCGAACCAGGAGAACGTGGCGTCCGGGGGCGGGTTGCTGGCCCGCTCGGGAACGCTGGTGCCGGGCGCCTCGAACGCGAACGGCCCGGTGCCGTCCCACGACGGGTCGAAGATGGTGGTCGACCAGTCGGTCGGGCTGGAGTTGATCTGGTGGTCGAACCCGACCTGGCAGGACACCGTGGTCCGCCCGACAGGGAACAGCGCCCCGGAGTCGTGGTCGCACAGCAGCTTCGCGCCCCACCAGTAGGAGCCGTCGGCGTGGAACGGGTCCTGGTCCGCGTCGTTGGCCCACCCAGGTCCCGCGGTGAACGTCACGGGAACAGGGTCGAGGTCGAGGGTGGTGGTCTCGACGTCGAGGGGTGCCAGCGATGTGCCGGTCAAGTCTGCGCCCACGAGCTTGAGGCCGTACATCCACCGCTGCGGCGCGCCCGGGTCGTTCTGCACCGGTGGGAGGGTGGCGCCGGTCATGGTGGAGTCGATGATGGTCAGCCCTCCGACCCCGCGCAGCGTGGTGGGCTGGATGGCGGCGCCGCGCATGTCGGCATCGACGAACACCGCGCCGTCGAGCCCGACGTCCAGGACGGCACCAGCGAGCTTGGCGCGGTGGAACTGTGACCCGCCCAGGCCGCCGCCTCCGGTGAAGGTGGCGCCGGTCAGGTCGGCGTCGTGGAACAGCAGCTGACCCGTCCACGGGTTGCTCACCAGAAACGTCGCACCGGGCGCGGTGACGTCGGTGAGCCACATCCCGGACGAGAGTGGCAGGGTTACGCCGGTGAGATCCGCGTGGGCGAGGGACGCTCCGGGCAGGATCCCGCTGGGTTCGCCGCCGTAGGGCCCGGTGACCGTGTCCAGGCCCTTCGCACCCACCCAACGTGTGGAGGTGAGGTTCGCCCCGGCGAGGTTCAGCGACCCAGAGAAGGTGGCGTCGGTGAAGTCGGCGCGTAGTGCCTCCGCGCCAGCCAGCCAGGCGTCGACCAGCCTCGCCCGTGACAGGTCAGCGTCGGTCAGGTCGACGCCGCCGGCGTCGAGCCCGCCGGCGAACGTGACGCCTGCGGCGCGCAGGCCGCTGGCTTTGACCCCGCCCCAGTGGACCTGGCCTTCGAACGTGATCCCCTCGAGGACCGCCCCGGACAGGTCGGCGCCGCCGAACGTGGACCCGGACCGGAAGGTGGCGACGGTCCAGTCGATGCCGGCCATGATCGACCCGCCGATGCTGCGCGGCAGGGTCAGTCCAATCACGGTGGCACCGGTGAAGTCGTGGTCGGCCGGCCCGCCTGCCATGCCCTCAGCGAACGTTGCACCGCTCAGGTTCGCGCCGGTGAAGTCGCCGAACAGCACCTGGGAGGAGAACGCTTCGGGGTGGCCGAGCTGGGCGCCGCTCAGGTCTGCACCGGTGGCGTCGAGGTAGACCGCCCACCCTCGGATCGTGGCCCCGCTCAGGTCCGCACCGCGAAGGTCGATCGGGGACTCGGGAGAGCCCGCGAACACGGTGGAGTAGCCGGCAGGGTCGCCCAGGACGGCGCGCGCGGCCGAGGCGATCGAGCCTGGTATCCCGGCCGCCAGGAGCGGAGTGCTGGCCCGGTAGTCGACGTCGTCGAGGACTAGGGCGCGCGCGGAGGCGGCCTGAGCGAGGAGATCGCTGGTGATCGTGGACCCGCTCAGGTCCGCGTAGTCGAGGTTCGCGCCGGTAGCCACGTCACCTGGGCCGAAGACGAGGTCGCGGCAGACGGTGTGGTTCGAGGAGGTCGGGTCGCCGACGATCGTGCACCCGTTGGGCAGGGTCACGTCGGGGGCGGCGTGGGCCGGCAGCGCGATCGCCACGGTGGCGGTAGCGAGTGTCAGGACCGCTGCGGCCCTGAGCGTGGTGCGGGTGGTGGTGGGCACAGCGGGGTCTCCTTGCATCGGTGGGTCAGGGGGTGCGGCAGGGCCACCCGAAGGGGGCGCGGGGTGGCCCTGCCGCGGCTTCACAGGGCGCCGGCGTCGTCCTCACGGGGGCGACCCACACGCCACAGCCCGATCCCGAGGAGCAGCGCGGCGCCGGCGATGCCCAGCGCAGCGAGCACCGTGGTGCCGGTCCTGGGCAGCTCGTCGCCGCCGTCGTCCTCGTCGGACCCGCCGTCGTCCTCATCACGACCGCCGTCGTCTTCGTCGGACCCGCCCTCGTCTTCGTCCGAGCCGCCGTCGTCCTCGTCGGCCGGGGCGGTGACCCAGGTGGTCTCCTCGGTCACACCGAACGGCGCCGACCACGCCTGGGTGTGCTCGGTGGCCTCGATGGTCTCGTGCCACACGTACACGCCGACCTCGTCGACCATCACGTCGGGCGTGATCGTCTCGACGTCGGTCGGCTCCCAGGACCCGACGCCCTGGGTGGTCTCGGACTCCACCCACGTCGGTGCGATGCCGGTGACCTCGGTGCTCACCGTCGCCACTATCGTGGCGCCTTCGGGCACCTCGTCCGACAGCTCCGGTGCGACCTCGAACGGCCCGTAGAGGGTCGTCGTCGCAGTCACCGTGGCACCTTCGGGCAGCCCTGACACGGTGAGCTGGTCGTGGATCAGCGCGCCGGGGAACACCTCAGCGTCCGAGGTCTGGGTCACCACGGACGGGCCCCACTGCGACAGGGTCGTCTCCGAGGCGACACCGA
>Ga0160449_1001009_pt1 | contig 14485 bp, 9 predicted proteins | sample HID1975I_E1MG_FD_108216 | JGI IMG/M metagenome (GOLD analysis project Ga0160449, IMG submission 108216) | Enriched soil microbial communities from UW Madison campus, WI, USA - HID1975I_E1 MG | ecosystem: Environmental > Terrestrial > Soil > Unclassified | place: USA: Madison, Wisconsin...
AATTCCAGGAGGAGTAAATTCACCAGTAAGAGCGTTTAAAGCTGTTGGCGGTACTCCAATTTTTGTAAAAAGTGCTAAAGGTGCTTATTTATATGATGAAGACGGAAATAAATTAATTGATTACATTAACTCTTGGGGACCAATGGTTTTAGGGCATGCTTATCAGCCAGTTGTTGATGCCGTGATCGAAAAAGCAAAACTAGGAACTTCATTTGGAATGCCGACAGAATTGGAAACAGAAATCGCAGCTCTTGCCGTTTCTATGGTTCCGAATATTGATAAAATTAGATTTGTAAATTCAGGAACAGAAGCGTGTATGAGTGCGATTCGTCTGGCTCGCGGATTTACAAAAAGAGATAAAATAGTAAAATTTGCAGGCTGTTACCATGGACATTCTGATTCATTTTTGATTCAGGCAGGAAGTGGTGCCGTAACTTTTGGCTCGCCAAATAGCCCTGGAGTTACAGAAGGAACTGCAAAAGATACTTTGTTAGCCAAATACAATGATTTAGAGAATGTAAAAACTTTAATCGAAGCAAATAAAGGAGAGATCGCTGCGATTATAATAGAAGCAGTTGCAGGAAACATGGGATGTATTCCGCCAGCAAAAGGTTTCTTAGAAGGTTTAAGAGAATTATGTACAGCAAACGGAATCTTATTGATTTTTGATGAGGTAATGACAGGTTTCCGTTTGGCTCGTGGTGGAGTTCAAGAATTGTATGGTATTGATGCTGATATTGTAACTTTCGGAAAAGTAATTGGGGGAGGACTTCCAGTTGGAGCTTTTGCTGCGCGCGAAGAAATCATGAATTATTTAGCGCCTCTTGGACCAGTTTATCAAGCAGGAACATTATCTGGAAATCCATTAGCAATGGCGGCAGGACTGGCAATGTTGAAAGCATTGGATAATGACAGAGAAATTTTTACTCGTTTAGAAGAAAAAACAGCTTACTTAGAAGCAGGAATTGACAGGGTTTTAAAAGCGAATAATGTTACCTTTACAATTAATAGAGTTGGTTCTATGATATCAGTTCACTTTGACGCCAATCTAGTTACCGATTTTCAAACGGCTGCAAAAGGAGATAATGAAACCTTTAAAAAATTCTTTCACGGATTATTGCAGGAAGGTGTTTACATTGCGCCATCTGCTTATGAAACTTGGTTTATTACAGATGCTTTGACTTATGAAGATTTAGATTTTACAATAAATGCAATTGATAAAGTTTCGAAAACATTCTAATTTATAGAAAAACAATATTTATAGGCTCGCTTTATTAAAAAGTTGAGCCTTTTTTTATGCAAGAATTTTATTAGTTAATAAAAAGTTAATACGAATAGGATTGGTTGTGTTATTGTAAGTAAAAATTATTTTTGTTTGTCAATTAACCACTAAACTACATTAAATGAAGAAATTTTTCATTTTATCTTTAATAGCCATTTTTGCGCTATCTCCTTCCAAAACATTTTCACAGAATAAAAAGAAAAAAGATCAAAAAGAAGTTCCGGCACCTCAGCCAGAAAAGAAACCAGAATCTTCGATTAAAGATTACAATAAAGTAATTACCAAAGATGCTGTCTCAGACGAAGGACTTTTTACAGTTCATAAAGTCGATAAAAAATACTACTTCGAAATTCCGAATAAATATTTAAACAAAGACATGCTTTTAGTGAGCAGACTTGCAAAACTGCCTTCTAATTTAGGTGGAGGTTACGTAAACGCAGGTTCTGAAACCAATGAACAGTTAATTGTCTGGCAGCGTTTTCAAGACAAAATCTTAATCAAATCAAAATCTTATAATGCTGTTGCCAATGATACATTACCGATTAGTATTTCGGTAAAATCAAATAATTACGAACCCACTTTATATGCTTTTGATATCGCTGCTTTTAGTAAGGATTCGGCAAATATAGTTATTGATGTTACTAAGTTTTACAGCACAGATGTAAAAGCAATCAGCGGAATATCAGCAGAAATGCGAGACACCTATAAAGTAAAAGGATTAGATGATTCGAGAAGTTTCATTACTGCAATGAAAAGTTTTCCGATGAATATCGAAGTAATTCAAGACTTTACATACAACGCTTCGAAACCTTCGATGTTAGAAGAATCAGAATCTATAAGTATTCAAATGAATCAATCTATGATTTTGCTGCCAGAAGTTCCAATGAAACCAAGACTAGCAGATTCGCGTGTGGGCTGGTTTACTGTAAGTCAATACGATTATGGCAGTAATGAATTAAAATCGGATTTGAAAACCTATATCAGACGTTGGAGATTAGAGCCAAAAGACCCAGAAGCCTACAACAGAGGAGAATTGGTAGAGCCAATAAAGCCAATTGTATATTATCTCGATCCTGCAACGCCTGAAAAATTAAAAAAATACATCAAACAAGGAATCGAAGAATGGCAGAAACCGTTTGAATCTGCTGGATTTAAAAATGCAATTATTGCCAAAGATGCCCCAACGAAAGAAGAAGATCCAGATTTTAGCCCAGAAGATATTCGTTACTCTGTGATTCGATATGTAGCCAGTACAACACGAAATGCAGTTGGACCAAGTGTTTCAGATCCGAGAACGGGAGAAATTATAGAGAGTGATGTAATTTGGTATCACAATCATTTGCGTTCTTATAGAAATAGATATTTACTAGAAACTGGAGCAGCAAATCCGTCAGCAAGAACTTTACAGACGAGCGACGAAGAAATGGGAGAAATGATGCGAATGGTTATTGCTCACGAAGTAGGACATGCACTGGGTTTTCCTCATAATATGGGCGCAAGTTGTGCTTATGATGTGGAAAGTTATAGAAATGGCGATTTTACACAGCAAAACGGAATCTCAGCTAGTATAATGGATTATGCTCGTTTTAATTATATCGCGCAGCCTGGAGATAAAAATATACGTTTTGTTCGTAAAATGGGAGCCTATGATCAATATGCTGTAAATTGGGGATACAGAGTGATCCCGAATGTGAAATCTCCACAAGAAGAAGTACCAACTTTAGACAAATGGATTTTGGATAAAGCAGGAAATCCGATTTATAAATTCGGAAAACAAAGCAGTGCTTTTGATCCTTCTTCTCAAACAGAGGACATTGGAAATAATTCGATGAAAGCAAGTTCCTACGGACTTAAAAATTTAGAATATGTAGCGAGTCATTTAAACGAATGGACCAGTAATGTTACTAATAATTACGAAGATTTAGACGAATTATACAAAGAGTTATTAGATTGCTGGAGTCGTTATGTTGGTCATGTTGTAACCAATGTTGGAGGAATTTATGAAAACACCAAAAAACCAAATCAGGCAGGAAGTGTTTATGAGGTAGTTCCAAAAGCAAAACAAATTGAAGCGATGAACTGGCTTCAAAAAAATGCTTTTGAATCGCCAACTTGGATTGTAAATGTAAAAACGCTTCAAAATACAGAGTTTGCGGGTTACACAGAAAAGTTTAGAAGTCTGCAAGTAAGACAGCTTAATAATTTAATGACTTTAGGACGAGTTGGAAGACTAATGGACAATGAAATTTTGAGCGGTGATAATTACAAAGCTTTAGATTTCTTCAAAGACATTCGAAGAGGAATTTGGAAAGAAGCTGCGGCTGCTTCAAATGTAACTATTTATCGCAGGAACTTACAGCGTGCATATATTGACAGAATGGGATTTTTAATGACAGAAGAAATCAAACCAACAGATAGATCTACTATTTATTATAACGTAACTCAATCTGATTTAAGAGCGTTAGTAAGAGGAGAATTAAGTGCACTACGAAAATCACTCGTTGCAGCAAAAGCAGGAGCAGTTAATACCGAAACCAAATATCATTATGAAGATTGTATCAAAAGAATTGATTTGATATTAAATCCGATAAAATAATACAAACAAAAAGAGGCTTTAACAGCCTCTTTTTTTTGATCTCAATTACATTTTATCTTTTCGGTGATCTTTCATTTTATCTTTGTGTTCTTTTTGAATCGCTGTCCATTTTTTATATTGATCTTCATTCAAAATAGATTTCATTTTTGCATCAAAAGCTTTGTGATCCTCTTCCATTTGTTTTTTCATGGCTTTTCTTTCAGCGTCAGTTGGTTTTGCGTCACCTCGGCTTTTTTTCAGCGTTTCCATTTTTGTACTTCTGTCAGATAAAAGCTGGCCGACTTGTTTTTGCTGGTCAGCATTTAAGCTTAGATCAGTAGTTAATTTTTGCAAATGTGCCTGATTGCGTTCTTGCGGCGTTTTGTGATCCCCTTTATGGTCACCTTTTCCTTTATGATCTTTGTGATCTTTTTTAAGAGCCGTCCATTTTGTGTACTGATCAGCGTTTAGAATTGCTTTCATTTTAGCATCTGTAGCTTCTTTTTCGGCTGTTATTTGTTTTTTAAAAGCTTCTCTTTCGGCATCAGTAGGTTTTGTTTTGCTGTCTTTTCTAGACTCCTTAAATTTTTCTGCTTTGGCACTCTTTTCAGCTATAAGCTGTTTTACTTGTTCTTGTTGTTTTTTATCTAAATTCAATTCAGAAGTCAGTTTTTGTAAATGTTTTTCGTTACGCTGTTCCGGAGTTAATTTTTCTTTTTGATCACGTGCCGGTTTCTGATTGATGTCTTGTGCAAAACTTACTACTCCAACGAATAATAAAGCTGCGATAAATAATTTTTTCATAATTCGTTTTTTTAAGATTATAGCAATTAGACTGCCACGATTTTATTAAGTTTAATCAAATTATGAAGTTTGTCTTTTATTTAACAGAAAGTATTAATGAATGCATAAATAATAATAGAAATAAAAAAGAGGCCATTTAGGCCTCTTTTATAAACTACTTTAGTTGTTTTCTTTTTTATACTCTTTTACCTTTTCTCTCATTTTATCTTTTTTCTCTTCTTGCAAAGATTTCCATTTTGTGTACTGGTCAGCTTTTAAGATCGATTTCATTTTAGCGTCGTTTGCTGCAACTTCATCTTCCATTTGTTTTTTGAAAGCAGCTTTTTCTTCAGCAGTAGGTTTTGTAATATTGTCTTTTCTTGCTTCTCTAAATTTTTCAGCTTTAGCACTTCTGTCTGCCAAAAGTTGTTTAACCTGTGCCTGCTGACTAGCATCTAAATTTAATTCTGTTGTTAATTTTTGTAATTGTTTCTCATTACGCTGTTCTGGAGTCATTCTTTCTCTTCCTTCGCGTGATGGCTTTTGGTCCATGTCTTGTGCAAAACTTGCTATTCCAACAAATAACATAGCTGCGATAAATAATTTTTTCATTTTTAAGTTTTTTTAATTGTTATAACAGTTAGACTTTATTAAACTAAATTGGTTTAATTTTTATTGTAAGAATTATTATTTATTTAACTATTGTGTTTAGTTGGTGAGTTTAAAATAGATAAGAAGAAAAATAATTATTTCTCAAATTTAATAGTCTGATTTAAGATATCATATTTGTCACAAATATTAGTTACCTCTTAAAAGCGGTTTTAAATAAATTTCTTAATTTTAGAAAACTATTCAAAATCAAATCCTATGAATTCAAAGAACAACAAAATTGCTTTTTTCTCAACACAGGCTTATGATAAAGCATTCTTTAATAAATACAATACTGATTTTGGTTTTGAATTGGATTTCTTCGAAACACAGTTAAATCCGCAAACGGTAATTTTAATTGAAAATACATCGATTGTCTGTGTCTTTGTAAATGATATTGTAAACGAAGCAGTTATTAAACAATTAGCAGAAAAGAATGTAAAAATTATAGCCTTACGATGCGCTGGATTTAATAATGTCGATTTAGAAGCTGCTAAAAAATACAATATAAAAGTATGCCGTGTTCCAGCTTATTCGCCACAGGCAGTTGCAGAACATGCAATGGCAATGATTTTAACTTTAAACCGAAAAACACATAAAGCTTACAATAGAGTTCGCGAACAGAATTTCTCCCTAAACGGATTATTAGGTTTTGATTTGTTCGGCAAAACAATTGGAATCATCGGAACAGGAAATATCGGTAAAGCTTTCGCAAAAATTGCTTTAGGTTTTGGCTGTAAAGTTTTGGCTTATGATATTGTTATAAATGACGAAATGATAAAAGACGGCGTTTCTTTTGTAAGTTTAGAAGAGATTTTTAAATCCAGTGATATTATTTCACTTCATTGCCCGCTTAACGATCAAACGAAGCATGTCATCAATAAAGATTCAATTGCCTTGATGAAAGACAGCGTTATGATTATCAATACAAGCCGTGGCGGATTAATAGAAACGGCCTGTGTTATTGAAGGTTTAAAAGAAGGTAAAATAGGTTATTTAGGAATTGATGTTTATGAACAGGAAGAAAAACTGTTCTTCAGAGATCTTTCAGCAGATATTATTCAAGATGATGCAATTCAACGTTTAATGAGTTTTCCGAATGTTTTGGTAACAGCGCATCAGGCATTTTTTACCAATGAGGCTTTAACGCAGATTGCTTTGGTTACTTTTAATAATATAAAATCTTTGCTTAATTGTAATGATATTGAAAACAAAGCAGCTTTATTAGTTTAAAAACTGTCAGGTTTATAAATGTAATGTTGAGAATTTAAAATAAAGAAATTATGAGAAGTAAAATTTTAGTGGCAATTATGATTCTGGGAATGATCTCATGCCAAAACAAAGATAAGACAGACGACAAAAGTGTAATCAAAACCATTGCCGAAGACACATTGTCAAAAACCGTTGCAGGAACTGCAGATGTAAGTGACGCTCCAGCAAAAGAAGACAAAGCAGTTGAATTAATTCGAAAACAGTTGAATGTTTTGTTAAAAGCAGATCTTCCTGCAATGACAAAAGATGACCGTTATTTTTATTACGAAGCTTTTGATTTGAATAATGATCAAAAAACTGAATATTTTGTTGGTTTCTCAAATCCTTATTTCTGCGGAAGCGGAGGATGTTCAGGGTATATTTTAAATAATGACGGAAGCGTAATTAATCGTTTTACAGTAACCGATTTTCCAATTTATGTAGCGACTTCCTCAACCGATAAATTTTATGATCTGATCGTGAAAAGCGGAGGAATTTCTCATCTTGTAAAAATGAAAAACGGAAAATACCCATCAAATCCTTCCGTTCAGGAAAAATTAAAAGGCGATATTCCAAAAGAAAGTACAAAGGTTTTAGATATTCAAGGAAAGAATTTAGAGAAATATTCGTTTTAATCAGATCTTTTAAATACAAAACCCGACAGGTTTTTAAAACCTATCGGGTTTGAATATTATAATTTCAAATTGGAATTTGAAATTTTCTAAAATTGGAATTTTAAAAAACTTATCCCACCAATTCCACAGTTTTAAACTCGCCGTCAACGACAACTTTAGTCAAACCATGTTTAGATAAATTTTTCATAGAAGCATCCCATTTTTTACCACTTAAATTCGCAGTGATTTTTAATTGTTGAAGATCCATTTTACTTTCATTTCCTTTCAATAAATCTACGATAAATTTTTCTTCATCAGATAATTCAACCTGAGCTTGTTTTTTCTCCGGACGCATTTGTGGGAACAATAAAACTTCTTGAATTGAAGCATTGTTTGTCAAATACATAATCAAACGATCCATTCCAATTCCCATTCCAGAAGTTGGAGGCATACCGTATTCAAGCGCTCTTAAGAAATCCTCATCGATAATTCCGTTTGCTTCGTCATCACCTTTTGCAGCCAAACGCATTTGATCTTCAAAACGCTCACGCTGATCAATTGGGTCATTTAATTCAGAGTAAGCATTTGCGATTTCTTTACCGCAAACCATTAATTCAAAACGCTCTGTCAAATCTGGATTATCTCTATGCTCTTTACAAAGCGGAGACATTTCTTTTGGATAATCTGTAATGAAAGTTGGCTGAATATAATTTCCTTCACATTTCGCTCCAAAAATTTCATCAATTAATTTTCCTTTACCCATTGTTTCGTCAACCTCGATTCCCATTCCTCTTGCCGCTTCAAACAGTTCTTGTTCTGTTTTTCCAGAGATATCAAAACCAGTAAAATGTTTGATAGAATCTGTCATCGTAACACGTGCATAAGGAGCTTTAAAGTTGATTGTATGTTCACCAAAAGTCACTTCGCTTGTACCATTTACAGCAATCGCACAGTGTTCCAATAAACCTTCAGCAAATTCCATCATCCAGTTGTAGTCTTTGTAGGCTACATATATTTCCATTGCAGTAAATTCAGGATTATGCGTTCTGTCCATTCCCTCGTTACGGAAGTTTCTAGAGAACTCATAAACACCTTCAAATCCACCAACAATTAATCTTTTTAAGTACAATTCGTTTGCAATACGCATATAAAGCGGAATATCAAGCGAATTATGGTGCGTGATAAATGGTCTTGCCGCAGCACCACCAGGAATTGACTGTAATACCGGCGTGTCAACTTCAAGATATCCAGCATCGTTAAAATAACCACGCATCGCACTGAATAACTTTGTACGTTTAATGAAAGTTTCTTTAACATGCGGATTTACGGTTAAATCTACATAACGCATTCTGTAACGCAATTCAGCATCATTAAATGCATCGTGAACGTTTCCTTCTTCATCAACTTTTGGTAAAGGAAGCGGACGTAACGTTTTGCTCAAGAAAGTAAAACCATCAACGCGAACGCATTGTGCCCCCACTTTTGTAGTAAACAATTCACCTTCAATACCAATAAAATCACCTAAATCGGTTAATTTTTTAAATACTTGGTTGTATAAAGTTTTATCGTCACCTTCACACAAAACATCGCGATTCACGTACAATTGTATACGTCCTTCGCTATCCTGCAATTCAGCAAAACAAGCTTTTCCTTGATCTCTCACGCTCATCAAACGACCCGCAACGATAACCTTCTTACCTTCTTCAAAAGAGTCCTTAATTTGCTTAGAAGTATGATTTACAGGAAAAAGATTAGCTGGATAAGGATTGATTCCCAGACTGCGTAAGTTTTGAAGTTTTTCTCTTCTAATGATTTCTTGTTCTGATAATGCCATTTTGTGCTCTTTTTTTAAGTGTGCAAAGATAAAGAAAAGAATGTAGATTTTAGAATGCAGATTTTAGATTTTTTGCAGCAGCAATTTATTGGGTTTCAATTACCTTTTGTCCTGCTATCTGCTTGTATCTTTCTTAGCCAAAGGAGTCAGAAAAGAATACTGCTTAAGCTGCGATTAACTTAATTCTAAAATAAATATGAATCTTAACTGAATTAGTTTAAGATAAGATTATTTCCTTTTCAAATCATTTTAAAATTACCTTGCAAGGAATATCTCAGAAGGTTATTTTTACCGAATCGTCAAAAATAAAATTTGGATCAATATTTATGAAAAGAAATTTAAATACACCCCATATACTAATATTGGTTTTAATGTTTCTATTTGTAAAAGGCTATTCTCAGGAATTAATAATTGACGGTAATATGGAGGCTTATAGTGGTCTTTCAAATTTTGAATATACTGGTGGGGGGTATACAACTTTATCAGATCCATTATCAGGGAGTTCAGTAGCGGGAAATAATGCCGTAACAAATAATCCTAAAAAATTCAATACAAATTTTCTATCTGTTGCAGATCATTCTCTGGGTATTATAGATGGAGGACAAATGCTTGTTGTTGATGGTGGTACTTTAGGCAGTGGACAATATTTTTGGAAAGCAGGATATGGCGGAAATGGATTTTGCGGACTTGTAATTGGTAAAACTTATACCTTTAGTTATTGGGTTCGGTCTATTTCCTCTTCGGTAACTAATCCTGCTACACAAGCAGATATTAGGATTAATTTTTCTAATGCAGAAGATATTACTTTAGTATCAGGGAAAACATTAGCTCCTTTGCCTTCTGATGGCTGGGAAAAAGTAACTTATAGATTTAAGGCAGCAAATTATTGTGTCAACATTAATCTTTGGGATAACAATACCAATTCTGTGGGAAATGATTTTGCTCTAGATGATTTTTCCTTACTTGAGGGTGTTCCTTTATCAGTAACTTACTCTTTGTCTTATGGAACTCAAGGAATTGAATTGTTTCCATACAATGTGGGAGCAAACCTAAGCGTGGCTTCATGGTCTCTTAAAGGGCCTGTTACTATAAATAATCCTCTTGATTTTAATCACCTTGTTCCAGGAAATTATACGTTGACAGGTGTTGGTATTAATGGAGAAACTGCTTCATGCGATGTTGTAATTGCAGCGAATCCAAATATGTTAACCATAAATGGGAATACCAATATATGTAGTGGAGAAGAGGCAGTTTTGACAGCAAGTGGAGGAAACTCAGTTTACCAGTGGTATTCATTTCCTACAGATGAATCTATAACAGATGCAACCAGTGCAGTGCAGACTGTCAATCCAAAAGTTAGTACAAATTATACAGTCAAATCTTCGCCAGCTTTAGGAAATGAAAATTTAATTTATAATGGTGATTTTTCTATGGGGAACACCGGATTTGGTACTCTTCATAAATATTACCCAACTAATTTTGGAAATACTCCGCAAGCTTATAGCGTTGTAAATGATCCTCATGATTGGGATCCTAATTTTTTGAGTTGTGGTGACCATACTACAGGAAATGGAAATATGATGACAATTAACGGAGCTGATAATGTTATTTCTACAGGTCCTGGAATGTCTACTGTTTGGTCACAGGCAGTAAGAGTTATAGGTACCACCGACTATGTTTTTAGTTTTTGGTTAAAATCCTTATCTAATGAAAATCCTGCAAAGCTGCAAGTAATCATAAATGGTAGTATTTATAATATTACTCCTTTTGAAGGACCTGCAAATAATACCTGTGGAAATTGGGTAAAATATTCTGTAAATTATTTTTCAGGATGGGTATCTGATGTAGCATATATTCAATTGACAAATGTAACAGGAACTTTTATTGGTAATAATTTTGCAATAGATGATATTTCATTAGAAGCAGTGACTCCTGTGTCATATGCTAACCATAGCATAACGGTTGATCCATCAGAAAAACCAATTCTAAAAACTAATCTTATTACTGAAAATGAAATACAAATCAATTGGGATCAATTACCACAAGCAACAGGGTATGAAATAAGTTATACTATTAATAATGCTCCATCAATCAATGTTGGGATAATTACAGCAAATACATATTCTGTAAATGGGCTTAATCCTGGTGATTCTGTAAAATTTGTAATAAAACCTATTGGTAGCGGCTGTTTTGAAGCTGCAGAACTTACTGCAAGCACTTACTTACCGTGTCCTGTTCCTGCAATCAGTGTAGTAAATCAGCCTACTTGTTTAAAGCCTTTAGGAAGTATAAAGATAGATACTCCATTAGGCAGTGAATATGAATATAGTATTAATGGAATTGATTTTCAATCCGATGTTTTATTTGCGGACCTGACTGAAAATGATTATTTAATAACTGTTCATAATAAAATAACGGGCTGTAAATCTGTTAGCGATTTAGCCACGATAAATTCTCCTAGAGCAATTTTACCAGATATAGGTGCTTCGTATAGTTATCAGAACTGTTCTTTGCTTCTTAGTGCAGCTTCTTCAATAACGAATAGTACAATTGTTTGGAACGGACCAACTTTAGAACTAAATGCGCCAAATCCTGCCAATGTTTCTGTTTCAGGTAAATTTACGGCAATTGTCAAGGATTTAAATACGGGTTGTGATAATTCTTTCAGTTTAGATGTTATTATGCCTGCTCTGCCAAGTACACCGACAATTAGTACTAGCAGTCCAACTTGTTCCAATGCTTATGGTGAAATAGTTGTAACTTCTCCATTAGGTACTAATTATGAATATAGTGTTGATGGGATTAATTATCAATCTAGCGTACAATTTTCTAATCTTATACCAAAACAATATAATGTTACAGCTAGAGATGTTTTGACATCTTGTGTTTCTCTGCCAAATCCTATTTTTCTTAGCATGCCTTTAATTGAAAAACCAGGATTATTGGTGAATAATGATATACTATGTCAAAATAGTGTCGCAGAACCATTAAATGCAGTTGCCTTGCCAGGGGCAACTCTTAATTGGTATGGAACATTTGCAACAGGAGGAACAGCGTCGAATGTGCCGACAATTCCTTCAACTTCAACTTTAGGAGTAACCACATATTACGTTAGCCAAACAATTGGTTTGTGTGAGAGTGAACGAACACCAATAGAGATTAATGTTTCGGGTATTGGTGAAAATCCAGGATTTAATGATTTTGTTTTTTGTAAAGGAGATACAGCCCCTCTTTTAGATCCAATTTCTCCTAAGGGTATAAAAGGAACTTGGGAGCCATCTATAATAGATAATTTAGAAAGCAAGAGTTATCATTTTACACCAATTCCAAATCAATGTGCGGTTGAACAGACAATAAATGTTAGCATAAATTCGCCAACTCTTAAAGATGTAGATTGGGAAGTTTCACAGCCATTTGAAGACTTTCAAGTAATAAAAGTGAAAGTATCTGAAGAGGGGAATTATCTGTACCAACTGGATAATGGAATACTGCAAAACAGTCCATTATTTGAAAATGTAAAGCAGGGTTATCATATGATAACAGTTTTTGATGTTAATGGATGTTCGGATCCAATTTCAAAGGATAAAGTTTTGGTGATTAATCTTCCTAAATTCTTTACTCCAAATGGAGATAATTATAATGATTTTTGGGATATTACAAATCTTAAATTCCATAATGAAGCATCTGTCTTTATTTATGATCGATATGGGAAATTATTAAAGCAGCTTTTTCCTGCAAAGGATTTAGGATGGGATGGAACTTATCAAGGTAAAGAGATGTCTTCTTCAGATTATTGGTTTGTTGTTACTTATATTGAAACCAATGGCAGAAAAGAATATAGAGGTCATTTTTCGTTAAAGAGATAATTTGTCAAGCACTTTTATTGTATTTCTAAAATAACAGAAATGAAAATGATGAAAGGATTACTTGTTGTGATACAATAGTATTAACTCTTAATACGAATTAAACAATTAAAAAGTCTTCGTATATTTGATAAAAAATTGTACTACGATGAAATTATACAAACTACTTAGTTTTTCTTTTTTAATAGCAACATTAACAAGCTGTACTTTTACTGAAAATATTTACATCAATGATAACGGAACTGGAAAATTTGCAGTTGACATGGATGGTTCTGCTTTAATGGAAATGGCGGGAGATCAATTAGCAGGCCAAATGGGCAGCGATGCCAAAAAAGATATTGATTCCACTTTTACCTTTAAACAATTATTCGAAGAGAAAAAAGACAGTATTGCTAAGTTGTCTCCAGAAACTCAAAAAGAACTCAAAAAACTCGAAAACTTTGTAGTGACAACAAAAATGAGCTCGGAGAAAAAACAATTTCTAATGACAATGGCTACTGATTTTAAAAATGTAAACGAGCTGCAAGACATTTTACAAACGCTAAGTACATTTCAAAAGTTAGAAGGAGGAGCAAATGCAAATCCGCTTGGAAATGGTTTTGGAGATAATAATAGTAAATTAAGCTATACATACGACGGAAAGAAATTTACAAGAAAAGCAGTAATAGATCAGCAAAAAAAATCAGCAAAAGCTAAGGATTCTGCGCCAGATATGTCTAAAATGATGTTTGCGTCTTCTAACTATATTGTAAAATATCACTTTCCAAAAAAGATTAAGAAAGTCTCTAATCCGAATGCATTATTTAGCGACGATCGAAAATCAATTACAATTCAATACCCTTTTACGGATTATATGGAGAATCCAGACAAACTTAACTTTGATGTTGAGTTTGAAAAATAATTAAAATGAATAAAAAAATCCAACTTCAGGATTTGGGGAAAAAAGATTATAAATCGACATGGGAATATCAGGAAGAAATCTTCAAAGATATAGTCGATTTAAAAATCAAAAACAGACGAGAAGAACTTGATCTGCCGACACCAAATTATTTATTGTTTGTAGAGCATCCGCATGTTTATACTTTAGGGAAAAGCGGCGATTTAGAAAACTTATTATTAAACGAAAAACAGCTCGAGGCAAAGGGAGCAACTTTTTATAAAATTAACCGCGGCGGCGATATTACGTATCATGGACCTGGACAAATTGTGGGTTATCCGATTCTGGATTTAGAAAACTTCTTTACAGATATTCATAAATATTTACGTTTACTCGAAGAATCAATCATTTTGACTCTAGCCGAATATGGCTTAGAATCGGGTAGAAGCGAAGGAGAAACTGGTGTTTGGCTTGGAGCTGGAACTCCGTTTGCCCGCAAAATATGCGCAATGGGTGTACGTGCTTCACGCTGGGTAACCATGCACGGATTTGCCTTAAACGTAAATGTAGATTTAGGTTATTTTGATAATATTATTCCGTGCGGAATTCGCGGAAAAGGAGTTACTTCTTTACAGGTTGAACTTGGTGTGGAAAGAGTAGATGAAGAAGAAGTAAAAGCTAAAATTACAAAACATTTGAAAGATTTGTTTGAAGCTGAATTTGTGTAAAACAATTTTGCATAAATAAGAAAGCCCGAA
>Ga0160449_1001010_pt1 | contig 14476 bp, 10 predicted proteins | sample HID1975I_E1MG_FD_108216 | JGI IMG/M metagenome (GOLD analysis project Ga0160449, IMG submission 108216) | Enriched soil microbial communities from UW Madison campus, WI, USA - HID1975I_E1 MG | ecosystem: Environmental > Terrestrial > Soil > Unclassified | place: USA: Madison, Wisconsin...
CGCAAAATTTATCACTTAATGTTTACCGTGATAAAGTTATCGACGCAATTTCAAAAGTAGAAGGCAAAGTCATTTTAGTCGGACACAGTATGGGCGGAATGGTCGTAACAGCTGTAGGAGAAAGTATTCCTTCTAAAATTAACAAACTGGTTTATATTGGGGCTTTTTTACCTAAATCAGGACAGGCTATTGCTGATATTGCCAAGACTGATCCAAATTCTATGTTAGGACTTTCGCTTATTGAAGCGGCAGATCATTTAACACTTGATATCAAGTCTGAAGATTTAACCCGCTTATTTATTAATGATGGGAATCCTGCTGCAAAACAGAAAGTAAAAGATAATTATCGTGCCGAACCTGCTATTCCTTTTTCGAATGCCGTTACACTGACCAGTCAAAATTTTGGAAGCATAGAAAAAGTATATATCAAAACACTTCAGGATATAGTTATTTCTCCAAAACTGCAAGACCAAATGATTGCTGATGCTCGAATTAAAACAGTTTATGAAGTTAACAGCAGTCATTCTCCTTTTTTGTCACAGCCAAAAGCAGTATCTGATTTGCTGCTTACAATTGGAAAATAATACAAAAGAAAAGACATGAAATCACATCTTTCCATTTATAAAAGGTTGTTAGGAGTTTTTACAATTGTTTTTCTTTTAAATAGTACAATCGGAACAACTCAAAATTCAAATAAAATAGATATGAAAAATCAAGAGATAGAGGCTAAAATTACGAGGTACGAAGTAAAAAAATACTATCAGGAGAAATTTCAAAAAGCAGTAAATGACTATGTTAGATTGTCTCTTTTGAATGAGAATAACATTATGTCAGAGGCTTATTTTGAGCAGGAAAATCAAGCTGTTATCTGGGTTTTTGAACGTTGGATAAACAAAAATGAATTCAATAAATTCTTAAACAATTCAAACTTGGTTTTGACGCCAGAATTAAAAGAAGGATTAGTAAAACCCATACAAACAATTGAAATAAAAGATTTAGAACCTCTCTCTAAAGAACAATGGCGTAAAACCAGTAAAGCAGGAGATAAGCAGCTGACAATTATGCTTTTCGTAGACGCAAAAACAGGTACAGAGGAAAATTTTATAAAAATTTACCACAAAGCGATGCCTGAGTTTAGAAGTGAATCTGGTGTTGTTACGTACCAGCTCTCACAATTGAAGAACGACAAATTTAAGTTTATAACATTCGAAAAATTCCGCAGTAAGGAAGCATTTCAATATCATTTAGAATTTCCGCCTATCCAGCCTGTGATTGATTACCTAAATACAAGTATAAAGAAACAGCCCTTTCAGGATGGAATTCATACTCTAATTGAATTCGCACCACTAACTCGCGAATAACATTCAAGGAACAAATCCTAAAAATTAGTATCAATATTTAAAATTTAAAAAGATGAAAAGAATAAATAAAATTATCGCAGCAGGTATTACAAGTGTACTTGCAGTATTAAGTGCAGAAGCTCAAATAACTATAAAAACTAAAGAAATGAAAACAAATAATGAATTAGAAATCGTAAACAAATTGTCTACTCAGTCAGCGGTTGTAAATATGCCAGTAACAAAATTATTAGACGCGCCAGGAAACGAAGATTTAAAAGCTTTTTTCTTTACACCTGTAAAAAACAAATCTCTAAAAGGAAAAAAAATAGCTGTTATTGTTGCAGACGGATTTGAGGAAATTGAACTAACAGGACCAGTTTGGTACTTTAAAGAATTAGGAGCAGATGTTGAAATAGTAGCTCCAAAATTTAATCCAGCTCCAGAAAGATACGGACTTGTGTATCCTGAGATGTCAAAAACACACGTTATGGCTATACAATATTTACAGCCAGTGGGATGGATAAAATTTGATCATACAGCCGATCAAATAAAAGTAAGTGATTATGATGCGGTATTTATTCCAGGAGGCGCTTGGAATCCTGATAATCTGCGTAATGATAAGGATGTGATTAAATTTATTCAGGATTTTAATAAATCTGGGAAACTAATCGCAGCAATTTGTCATGCACCTGTTGTCTTAGCTTCTGCTGATATTTTGAAAGGAAGAAAACTAACAGGATATTGGAATATTCAAGTAGATTTAAAAAATGCCGGCGGCACTGTAATTGAACAAAGTGTGGTTACGGATGCTAACATTATAACAAGCCGACACCCAATTGATGTAGCAGATTTTTCAAGAGCTGTCGAAAACTGGCTGGTTAAAAAATAATTAGAAATCAGCTCAATTTAAATATTAAAAAAATTTCCCTGAGCGTTTGCAATTAGGTTCAGGGAAATACTATTTAGAATAGTTTGTAAAATCGAAATAGTATTTGATAATCAGTATAATAAAGTTTTGATTACATTTGAAATAGAAGTTTATTAATGAAGAAATCTTGAAATTGTTTAATACTGCTTTTATGAAATTGCCCAAAGTACCTTTTTATAAAAAATACAGTCTCATTTTTAAAGCTATTGCTGCAGGAAGTATATTAGGTTTGCTTTATATAGCAATTACCGAAGCAGGATCTGATTCTGAATATTTAAGACTTTTGCTCGGGGCAGTTATAGGAGCTTTTATAGGTTTAGTTATAATAACTTTCGAAAAATCCCTTTCTTTCCTAAGCAAGTACTCTTTTCTACGGGCTATGCTCTTAAAATTTTTTATTTACAGCATTTTTATACTTCTTTTTTTACTCGTCTTTGCGGTAACATTTACAAAAATAATAGATCATCTTTCTTATTACGAAGCCCTGAATAAGTATATTGTAAATCGAATTTCTACCGATTTTTTGATTTCACTTGGAGCATCGGTTTTCTTAATTCTTTTTTTAGAAATCAGCAGTCTTTTAAGTGCTGGTTTTTTCTATAAGTATTTTACAGGACAATACCATCGTCCCATTCTGGAAGAGCGAATTTTTATGTTTGTCGATGTCAAATCGTCTACAACAATAGCCGAAGAGCTCGGAGATATTCTTTATAGTAATTTGCTGCAAGATTTGTTTAATGATTTTACGGATGCAATTTTGGCTTCACGCGCCGAAATATACCAATATGCAGGAGATGAAATTATCCTGACATGGCAATCAGCAAAAGGAATAAAAGAAAATCGCTGTCTGTATTGTTTTTATCTCCTCAAGCAAAGCATCAGCAATAAAAAGGATTATTATCTTAAAACTTATAATTTAATTCCAAAATTTAAAGCCGGCATGCATATAGGAAGTGCAGTAACCAATTGGGTTGGCCAGGTAAAAAAAGAAATCGTTTATCATGGGGATCTTTTAAATACAGCCTCTAGAATTCAATGCAAATGCAATGAATTTAACCACGATTTTGTTATTTCGGAGACAATGAAAAATGCATTATTGGAAGATTCATCAATAAAATATACGCATCAAGATGAAATTGCATTAAGAGGTAAGGTAAAGCCAGTGAAACTTTTTACAGTAGATTTTAATATTTAAAACAGCAATTTCATTCTTGCATATAAGAGTATTTTATAACTTTTAGCTAGGATTATATAAGTACCAAAGCAGATATTTCGAGTAATTTTAATAAAAATTAAAATGTAGAAATTATGAAAACAAATAATCAAAATCAGAATTTTACTAAAGATAGTAGTTCTGATAATCGCAGTGATACGAGAAAGCATCAATATAAAGATCATGATGAAGTTCTAACAAACGATGAGAATTATGATGTTGACACTCATAAGTTTAAAGGTGAAAAACCTGATTTTGACGACAAAATGAACAATGAAGAAAAAAAATAAAAAATAAAGCGCCTTAAATATATAAGGCGCTTTATTTTTTTTAGACCTATTTACTTGTTATTTAAGCAGTATAATTCACATTTTAAAATTTTTCAAAAAAGTTCAGAAGTTAAAAAAGAACTATGAATTGATTTTTATAGATTTGTAAACTGTATATTCCAAAAAAATGGTTCAGACCAAATACAAAAATTTAAATTCGATGAAATCTGTCAGTTCAATATTTTTACTTTTAATGTTTGTCTATTCAAGTTCTTATTCACAATTAAGTGCAGATAAAATATTCGAAAGTTTTAAACAAGGAGAACGTACAAATTGCTCATCAATAGCTTTTATTAAAGCTTCTTTAAACGTTTATGGATTGGATAATCTTTTTGTAACTGAAAAAATAAACGATAGTTTACAAAAGATTACATTAAAAAATAACGCCTCATTTCTTTTAAAAAACGAGGAAATTAAAATAGCGAAAACTTCAGCTGGGTTTGTTTACATTAAAGACAATTGCGAAAGCGAAAAAATAACAGACTACGCAATATTGACCTATGCCGTAATGGGAAAATACAAACAGATTATCGATAAAGAATCGACTTTTGACAAAGCATTAGAAGATCTGGAAGACGGCACAGTTTATACACCAACAATCTACAAATACTTAGGATTTACAAAAGGCAAACAAGTACAGAAGCTGAAAAGACAATCTGGAAGTGAATACTGCGGTGTTGTAGCGTGGTCAAAAGCGCATGCCGTTTTTGTATGCGAAGAATTTATGGACTATTATGGCAACAAAAAAAGTATCTGGATAAAATACCCAAGTCGTTTTAGAATAATAAAACCAACAGAAGAGATAGAAAATAATACTCCTAAATTGGTGCAATCGTACTAAAAATACTGCTTCTGACTAAGTTAATATCAATTTGTTAAAATTTTCAGAAAAAAAGAAATCAATAAAGTTGCAATTTAAGTTAAATTATATATTTTTGTCATTAATCAACAACCAATTACATTAAAATGAAAAGCAAAATTATTTTACTAAGTTTCCTTTTCTTCTTGACGACTGGCGCTATATCAGCACAGGCAAAAAATGCCCCAAGAAGTATTATCAGTACAACAGCCTTAATCCGTAAATACCACGACCAAAAAGAATTGAGCGGTATGCAAAAAGGAGAACTTTTAGAATTGTACATTGAGCGTATTAAAGTTCTAGTAAAAACTCTTCCATATATTGCTTTGGTTACTAAACCAGGTGTTACAATGGCAGATTTAGGTATTCCAGACGATAGTGATCACAAGAAAATATTAGATAATCAAGCAGTTGGTACTACAACTTTCTTAGATACTACAGTAGAGTTTCAAAGAAAAATGATGCCTTATTCAGATAAAGGAAATCTTATCGCTGCGATCTTATTTTATGAAAATACATTAAAATCTTTACACGAGTTTAACGACTTAATGTAATATATTTTAAACAAGCTATTAATAAAAAAACTCCAAAGTCATTTGATTTTGGAGTTTTTTTTATTTGATAAATATTTAATTTTAAAATAATTCTAATTGATTATTTGGATTTATAGGTTTCTTTTTAGGAGGTTTGGCTTCTCCAAAAATAGTTCTTCCTCCATATTTATAAGATTCATCTCTTTCTCTTTGGATTAAAGCATCAAAATTGGAATTTGGTGTAAAATTCTCTTCTGCTTTTCTTGATATTTCAGATAATTTTTGAATTGCAGCCATTTTGTCTGAGTTGCCAATTTTAGCACGGTGAATTGCTTTTTGCAGAGTATCAATCGTTTCATCATAGATTTTTACAGGAACAGGAAAAGGATGTCCGTCTTTTCCGCCGTGAGCAAATGAAAAACGTGCAGGATCTTCAAATCGGGTAGGAGTGCCATAAATGACTTCACTAACAAGTGCTAATGATTGTAAAGCTCTTGGTCCCATTCCTTTTAAAAGCAATAGCTCTTCAAAATCTTCCGGTTTATTCTCGTGAGTTGCCCAGAGCATAGCGCCGAGTCTTTTCATGTTAACATCTTCCATTCTCACATCATGATGTGCGGGCATAGAGAGATATTGCATTTCCTTCATTATTTTGGTTGGAGATTCTTTCGCTAATTCTAAAATTCCTTCTCTGGATTTTGCCGCCGCCTGCGCAGTAAGATTCAAAATAGTTCCTTGATTTTCTCCATAAATAAAAGTATGTGGTTCTTCAATAAAAGATTTTAAACCCGGCGAATGCCAATGGTATCTTCTAGCAGTTTTAGAATCAGGGTTCATTCCTTGTTGTATAACAGCCCATTGACCTTTATTATCAACAATAAAATTATGCTGATACAATTGAAATCCATCCTGAATAGCGGTATTATCAACTTTAGCGGCAAGTCTGCTGCAGTTGGCAAGATTATTACCATCAAGTCCTGTTTTTTCACCCACAAACAAAAGTTCCTGCGGTGTCAACATAGAATGTTTGCCTTTGCCGCCGCAGATATAGATTCCTAGTTCTTTAGAGTGCGGGTTTACAGATTTTTTTAGTGCTCCAAGTACAGAAGTCGTAATTCCAGAAGAGTGCCAGTCCATTCCCATTACGGCACCAAAACTTTGAAACCAAAAAGGATTACTAAGCTTGCTTATAACTTCAGAAGTTGAAAATTCTAAAGCAATCGTTTCGACAATTGCAAAACCAAGTTTAGACATCCGTTCGGAGAGCCATAATGGAACTTGTCCATAGTGTAGAGGAAGATCAGCTGTACCAGAACGCTTCATTTGAAAGTATTTTTACAAAAATAGGCAAAAATGGTTTTAATAATTTTAATTGTTTCTTAAATCTTAGCGTACCCATTTTATAGCTTTTTTCAATGCATATTGAACTTTTAGATGCGAAAAAATTGCATTTAAATGGCTTTCTACTCAAAAAAATTTCATTTTTTACTTTAGTTTTAAATAAAAATCCTACATAAAAGCAAAATTTTCATTATTTAATAACTGTCTTATTTTTAGAAGTTTAAAATTACTAAAACGTTTTTGTTAACATTTTTTTTTCAGAAAATTAAATTAAAATTTGGGAACTTAAATATTTAATTTACTTTTGTTCTATCGAATTAGTAGAGTTTAAAAAATAAGTTGAAAACATTGAGATTAAGACTATTTGTATATTTATTTCTAAATACAAAAGACTCATTTAGTATTCTAAAGTTTGTGAGTTTCTACCGTTAAAAACCCTTCTTTTTTAATCATATAAAAATTAAAAAACCAACCTGAAAGGGTGAAACATTGTATAGGCCAAAATAATAGTAATCAAAAAAAAAAGTAAAAATGAAAAAACGAATGTGTTTGTAGATACAAAAAACCATTTCTGTTGCAGCAGAAATGGCGAAGCTTAAAGAAATTGTACATCTCTATAAGGAAATTGAGAATGGATATATCCGTTTCAGTTTGCCTTATTTATTAAACTAAAACAAAGTAATGAAAAAAAAATTAAATAGCTATATCTGGTTATGTATTTTGTTGATTTCCATAGGAGTTAAAGCTCAAGAAACAAAACCCTTGATCCAGTCTAAACTCGAAGGAACAGTAATAGACGCGGTTACAAAAGACCCTGTTATTGGCGCTTCGGTTAATATAAAAGGAACTACACACGGAGTTCAAACAGATTTTGATGGAAAGTTTTATTTTCAAACTGGACAAAAATTTCCTTATACTTTAATAGTAAGTTATTTAGGCTACAAAAAAGCAGAAGTTGTAGTTGATAAAAACGCTGTGGTTATTGAGCTTACTGAAGAACAAAATCAATTATCAGAAGTTGTAGTGACTGCACTTGGTATTTCAAAAGAAAAGAAATCTTTAGGATATACAACACAGGCACTTAAAAACAAAGATATTGCAGAGACAAAAGAAACGAACTTTTTAAACAGTCTTAGCGGAAAATTAGCTGGTGTTCGTATTACAAATTCTCAAGGAGATATGGGATCTTCTCGTATTATTATTCGTGGAGAAACTTCTATTGCAGGAAATAATCAGCCATTATTTGTGGTAGATGGTGTTCCTGTTGATAATTCGCAGTTAGGAAGTGTGGGTGGAGCTACTCGTGACTTTAAAAATGCAATTGCGGATTTGAATCCAAATGATATTGAAACATTAACGGTATTGAAAGGACCAAATGCTGCTGCTCTTTACGGCTCACGTGCTGCGCATGGTGTGGTTTTGATTACTACTAAATCTGGAAAAAGTCAAAAAGGATTAGGAATTACTTTAAATTCTGGTATTACGATTTCTCAAGTGGCTACACTGCCAAGTTTTCAAAATACATTCGGACAAGGATCAAACGGAAGATTTAGTTATGTAGATGGTAAAGGAGGCGGTATAAATGATGGTGTTGATGAAAGCTGGGGACCAAAAATGGACGGACGCCTTATTCCTCAATTTTTCTCAAATGGCGAGGCAGTGCCTTTTGTTGCGCATCCTAACAATGTAAAAGACTTCTTTAATACTGGTGTTACTTACGATAATAGTATTTCTGTTGCCAGATCTGACGAAAAATCAGATTTCCGTTTAGGAGTAAACAACCAAAAACAATTAGGAACGGTACCGAATAGTGAAGTAAACAAAACAAACTTTACAATCAACACAAATTACCAAATATCTAAAGGAATAAGAGTAGGGGTAACGGGTAATTATATTACAACTAATGCTCCAGCGCTGCCAGGGGGTCCATCTGGAAACCGTGCTGCTGGTGTAATGCTTCAGTTTCTTTGGTTTGGTCGTCAGGTTGATATCAATCAGTTAGAAAGTAATAGAGATGTTAACTGGAACAACAGCTATTATAGTAATCCGTATTGGAATGCTTATTATAATACTACAAGCCAGCAGCGTAACCGTATAATTGGTGACGTTCATTTGGATGCAAAATTGGCTGAAGGACTTAATTTTAAATTCCGTACAGGTGTTGATTATTATAACGACCGTAGAAAATACACCATTAAATATGGTACAAACGGAACTCCTTTCGGATCGTATGCAGAAGATGCTTACACTGTAAATGAGCAAAATACAGAAGGTATTTTTACTTATACTAAAAAACTAAATGATGATTTTAGTTTAGATGCTCTTGCTGGATTCAATATTCGTAATCACAGTGACGCAAATAACTATCAAAAAGCGCCTCGTTTGGCAGTACCAGATTTGTATACATTGACAAATTCTAGGGATCCTTTAACTTCATCAAATTCAATAGCAAGATTAAGAGTTTACAGTGCTTATGCTTCTGCTCAATTAGGGTATAAAAACTATGCTTATTTGAACTTAACAGCACGTAATGACTGGTCGTCTACATTACCAAGCAGTAACCGTTCTTATTTCTATCCTTCTGTTAATGGAAGTTTGATTTTATCTGAAGCTTTGAAACTGAAAAGCAACACGCTTGATTTCTTGAAATTACGCGGAGGATGGTCTGAAGTAGGTAACGATGCAGATCCTTACCAATTATCAACAGTTTATAATTTCCAAACTGCATTTGATGGAAACCCTATTCAAACTTCTTCACAAAAGAAATTGAATGAGAATTTGAAACCAGAAACAACGCGTTCAACTGAAGTTGGTTTAGAAGCTTCTTTCTGGAAAAATAGACTGCATTTTGATGTGGCTTATTACAACACGAATAGTTTCGACCAGATTTTGGAAATTAAAACAACTGCATCTAGTGGCTACAACTCTCAGTTAATTAATGCTGGTAAAATAAACAATAATGGTATAGAAGTTCAATTGGATGGAAGCCCGATTCAGACGGAAAATTTCAAATGGAATATTGGTGCCAATTATTCTAGAAACAGAAGTAAAGTGGAGATTTTGGATTATGCAAAACAGATTCAAAACTATACAATTGGTACTTCAGGAGGTGTTGATGTATTAGCATCTGTAGGACAAGCATACGGGGCGCTTTATGGAACTGCTTACCTACGTGACGCTAGCGGAAATATCGTAGTAGGAGCGAATGGCTTACCAAAAGCTGATCCGACAAAGAAAGTTTTAGGACATTATACTCCAGACTATTTAGCAGGTGTTACGAATACATTGACTTATAAAAATCTTGAATTATCGTTCCTTGTTGATGCAAGTGTAGGTGGACAAATTTTCTCAGGAACTAACAGAACAGGTAATTATACAGGAGTATTGGCTCAAACACTTCCAGGCCGTGATGCTGCAAATGGCGGTTTAAGCTACTATTTAAATGGTACTACAAAAACCTTAGTAACGGGAACTCCTCCAGCTGGAACGACTGTGTATGATGATGGAATGATTTTTAACGGAGTATACGATAATGGAACTCCAAATACTCAAGTTATTAGTGCTCAGGAATATTACAAAGCTTCTTACAACATTAGCGAAGCTTATATCTACAGCTCAACTTTTGTAAAAATGAGAGAAATAAAATTGTCTTACAATTTAAATAAGGCATTTGCCAAAAGACTGGGGTTAGAAGGAGCAAGTATTACAGCAGTTGGCCGTAACCTGTTCTTTATCTACAAAGATGCGCCAAATATTGATCCAGAAACAGCTTTCAATACTGGAAACGCTCAAGGTTTGGAGAGTTTAGCTTTGCCAACAACCAGAAATTTCAGTCTTAATGTTAATCTTAAATTCTAAAAATACAGAATCATGCTAAAAAAAATAGCCTATATAACTCTATTTGCATTAACGTTGACCTCTTGCAGCGATACGTTGGATGATATCAATAAAAATCCAAATGCAACTGAAACACCATTGGCGCCTTACCTGTTAACAGGATCGTTAAAACAAGGAGCTGATTTATACTGGGGTGCAGATAACAATTTTAACTCGTCTCTATTGTTTGTACAGCATTGGGCTAAAATCCAATATACGGAACCAGACAGATATGATGTTTCAAATACTTCTTTCACTTCTTTGTGGAATACTGGATATGCAACTTTAATTACGGATTTAAATACAATTATTAATTTCCCAGATGGACAGGCAAATCCAAATTATAAAGGAATTGCTTTAACGCTGCGTTCTTGGACATTTTTATTGTTGACAGATGCTTACGGAAGTATTCCTTATAAAGAAGCTGGTCAAAAAATAACTCCTGCATATAATACTCAAAAGGAAGTTTATACAGGATTACTTGAAGATTTGAAACAAGCTCAGTCATTATTAAACGCATCAAGCGGTGCTGTAACGGGTGATTTGGTTTATAAAGGAGATATTTCAAAATGGAAAAAACTGGTAAATTCATTTCGTCTGCGTATAGCTTTGAGAATTTCAGACAAAGAACCTGAATTAGCTAAACAGGCTGCTATTGAAGCAACATCTAATGCTGCTGGTTTACTAAGCAGTAACAATGATACTTTTAAGTTTACTTATATTAGTTCGCCTCAGCAAAATCCAGCATCAGCTTGGTTTGAAACTCGTGATGATTTCCGTATTTCAAAAACAATGGTCGATCAGTTAAGTGCATTATCAGATCCTCGTTTACCTGTATATGCGCAGCTACCATCAGATGCGAGCGTTGGTAAATATGTTGGCGGCGCTAACGGATTATCAAACAGTGATGCTAATAGCCAAGGTTTTGCTAAAACATCAAAACCAGGTACTTATTTCTTAACATCATCATCTCCAGCTGTTATTGCTTCTTATTCAGAAACACTTTTTAATCTTGCAGAAGCTGCAGCCCGCGGTTACATTGCAGGAGATGCAGAGCAGTTCTATAAAGGTGCAATTACAGCATCACTAAATCAATTTGGTATTACAGATGCAGCAGTTATTTCTACTTATCTTAATCAGGCTTCAGTAAAATACGATGCATCAAACTATGCCAAATCTATAGGAACTCAAAAATGGATTGCATTTTACGGGCAAGGTCTTGATGCTTTTACAGAGTGGAGAAGACTTGATTACCCTGTATTGAACGCTGGTCCTGCGACAGTTTTAGACGGGCAAATACCTTCTCGTTTCTTCTATCCAGGTACAGAACAATCATTGAATGGAGTGAGTTACCAAGCGGCAATAACTGCTCAAGGAAAAGATTTGTTAACTACAAAATTATGGTTTGATGCCAAATAAAACTAGATTCTAAAAGAATACTTTTAAGTAGCATTCAAAAATATAAACCCTTCAAAGTCATTTGATTTTGGAGGGTTTCTTTTTGTATTCCATTTTATGCTCTACAATTTCTTATAGCAAATAACCATGAATACAGGTATTGTTTCTAGAATCTGCCGGTAGTAAATTTGTCATTAATCAAAAAAATATACAATGATGAATAGCAATAGTCTTTTAATAACGAAGTCAGCATTAAAAAATAAAATAGCAAGTTTATTTAAAAAACTTTTTTATGTATCAGTTTTTGCGGTACTATTATCTGCTTGTTCAAGTGATGATGGCGGATCTGATAAAACAGCATCCGATTATTATTTTAGAGCAGCTCTGGATGGCCGAAAAATAGATTTTTATACTGTAAACTTTCAGGGAGGCGGTAATGATGATCGTTTTGAGCAAATCGTAATAGGAGGATTTGAAGCACCCCATCCTACGAAAGTTGGGGAACAGCTGCCGCCTTCACTAGATTTTGAAATATGGAAATTAGGAGGTAACATTACTGCTGGTACTTATTCAACACCAGTCGATGAAGGAATGGTTGCACGATATGCAATTCAAACTCCAAACGGAACTATACTTTACAACACACGAACTGCTGATGATATTTTTACTGTAAAAATTGAATCTATAAGTAAAAACGGAATTAAAGGTACATTTTCTGGAAAGGTTAGAAACATGGAAACTGGTGCAGTAATAAATATTACAGATGGAAGTTTTAATCTTCCGTATATGGATATCGTTAATCCATAATAACAACTAAGTTTATCATACAAAACAATTTGTATCACTTTAAAATAGTAATCACTTCTGCATTTTTTTTGTATTTGCAGAAGTGATTTTTTTATTTATAAAAACAAAAATGTCCTTATAGTATCTATACTTATTCTTGATTCTTTTTTATTTCTTAATAATGTATTGTGTTGATTTTTAGTGTTTTGTGATAACGAAATCGTTATATGAATCTTGATTTTTAACACATCTTTTCTTTAATTTATTTTTTAGGTCTAGTTTCGTTATATCCTTATTTTAGGAAACCTTACTAATTAAAAAACCGAAAATTATGAGAAAACAATTACATGCTATTTTTTTAGAAAAGGGCAAATGCTGTCCTATTATAATGTGGATCTTTTTCATCCTCTTGAACTCAAACTTATATGCGCAGCGTGGCTATTACGATGCACCATATAAAAGATATGAAGCAAACTTAGGACAATTGTCTAATGGAAGTGCAACTACTTCAAAATCATACAATCAAGCCGATCTTCAATCAGAAGCTTCAGACCAGCAATGTGTAAACATGTCTGCGACTAATGCAACTGTGCAATGGACATTAACAGAAGCTGCTGATGGACTCGTAGTTCGATACAGCGTTCCTGATGGACAGACGGCTACTCTGGGGGTATATAATGGAAACACAAAAATTACAACACTGACTTTGACTTCAACTTGGTCTTGGGAATATTTATGGAGCAATGGAAATCCGAATAATAACGGAATTACCAACCAAAAACCTAGGATGCGATTTGATGAAGTGCGTTATAAACTTCCAAGCAAAATACCTGCTTCTGGCACATTAAAACTAGTTAGAGAAACAGGTAATCTGCATTTGGATTTTGCTGAGATGGAACCAATTCCAACTGCCGTAACAGCTCCAGCTGGTTCAGTAACTTATACTGGAAACGGAAGCGATCTTCAAACTTTTATTGATGCAAACGGCGGTAAAAAAATATTTCTTCCAAGCGGTGTTTACAGCGTTAACCGAGAATTGTATTTTGGTGTTGCCAATACTTCTTTAATAGGTGCAGGAATGTGGTATACTCAAATTAATTTTACCAACACTAGCAGTTTAAATGGAGGATTGCGCGCCAATGCAAGTAATATTTCATTTAGTGATCTTTATTTAACAACAAATTCAGCATCCAGAAGTAATTCTTATAAAGCTATAAATGGCGTTTTCACAGCTGGTTCTACAATAAAAAACATTTGGGCAGAACATTTTGAATGTGGTGCCTGGATTGCACAATACAATACTGGCGGGCCTGCAATTGCAGATGGCTTTACACTATCTCATTGTCGTTTTAGAAATAATTATGCCGATGGAATTAATCTTTGTAAAGGAACTGCAAATGCAATTGTGGAGCATTGCAGTTTTAGAAATAATGGAGATGATGATCAGGCAATTTGGTCTGCAAATGGGCAGGAATGTATCAATAATACATTTAGATACAACACCTCAGAAAACTGCTGGCGTGCCACTGGTTTAGCTATTTATGGCGGTAAAAATAACAAAGCCTATAATTTAATTATAAAAGACAATCTTGAAGCAGGTATTCGAGTAAGCAATAATTTTGATGGAGCGCCATTTAACAATGACGGCATGCATGAAATACATGATATTACAATAACAGCCTGCGGAACTTTTAATGACACTTACAACAATCCTGTAGCAGCTGTAGATATTTTTAGTGCTAGTAATGCGGGAACTCAGGTTAAGAATGTCCAGTTTTATAATATTGATATTCTTGATTCTAGAAATGATGCAATTTCTATAAGTAAAAGATCTGGTGACGGTATCTACAATCTTTCCTTTAAAGACATAACC
>Ga0160449_1001014_pt1 | contig 14438 bp, 13 predicted proteins | sample HID1975I_E1MG_FD_108216 | JGI IMG/M metagenome (GOLD analysis project Ga0160449, IMG submission 108216) | Enriched soil microbial communities from UW Madison campus, WI, USA - HID1975I_E1 MG | ecosystem: Environmental > Terrestrial > Soil > Unclassified | place: USA: Madison, Wisconsin...
GAATTAAATAAAACTAATTTTGCCCCAGTAGCTTTTGCAAGTCCCGCAGCGTAATTAACCGCGTTGTTTGCTATAGCCGAAAAATTGGTAGCAGCTATTATAGTAAGTGGTGGAATCATAAAATTGGATTAAAGTATTTGTTCTGCAAAATTGCCCAATTAAACGCTTCTCTATTTTTTTTACTCACCGAAGAATCATTTTTCAATACCCAACCGTAAATTTTCGTTTCTGAAAATATGGGTTTCAAATGTTATAAGCGTATATTATTGGGGTTGGGGGTTTGTTTTTGCGGAGTTTTTTTGGGGTGGTCTATTTCTTTTCTTCTTCATAAAATTATTTTTTTTGTAAGTATTTTATTTCATTTTAATTAATTTCATATATTCGTTTTATATAAGATTTAATTTACAATTAAAAATTTAATTATGAGCCAAAAACATGTTGTAGTACATGGTGCTACATGTAAATGCCAATATAGTGTAGAACCCACAACTGACATACTAGAAGTAAAATCGCAAAGCAAACATTTTGCAAATGATAAAAATGCGGACAAAAAACTCATCGCTAACACCAACGATATTGGCAAAACATTAAAAGCAAATACTTTTGGGAAATGCAAAAAACAACCATCTGGTAATGACTATTTGCCATGTCAGGCTGTAATTACAGAATGGCAAAATTTTTATAAAAAAGTAACTCTTAGTAATCAAGGTAAAATACTCATTGAAAGAAGTACAGCAAGCTGTGCTATAGGTGGTGCAGGGAGTATCTCTATACTCAAACACGGACAAAAAGCAGAAATAAGCAAACAAAATGTTATGAGAGCTAAACCTGTAATAAGCAACATTCTAAATCCGTTGGTAAATATGAAAGAATTCCAAAACGACTTAATTGATGATGATATACTTTAAAAATGAATTGCAATGCCAGACTTTAAAATAATCGGAAATCCAAATCCAACCGTGGGCGAAAAGCAGACCTATTCTATTCAAAATAATTTTACGCCTAAAATTCCATTAAATAATTCGCACGAAAAACAAAATATCTTTACACAAGAAGTCTATTGGTCAATTTATCAATTAAAAAAAAATAGCTGGATTCATAAACCCAAAAATGACAAAACAGGTCAAACTGTTGATTACAGCTTTTTTCAAGCAACACTTGATTATGAAGGAATAAGACTTATTGCCAAACGTGGAGAAGATAAGGCGATAATGGAAATAAAAACCAAGAAAAGCATTGAACGAAAAATTGCACATGTAGATTTTTTAGATGCTGACTGGAATAAACCAACACATCCGTTTGCTTATGGAGACAAATTAATAGTACGAGTGCATTGTGTAAATTTAGATCGATGTCATGGCACTGTTACGTTATGGGAAAATGATGCGTCGAAAAAAGCAAAGCGAACTGATATCAATAAAAACAATAAAGCTACAACTTTACCTCTGTACATTGAAGAAGGAAAAGGCGAAGTGCAATTTTTCTTAACTCCTGATTTTGCTGCAATGGCAAATGCACAGTCGGATCAAAATAATAAAGACGAAGGACAATTTCACGAATACTATGTTACCGTTGAAATTTTCAACCAAAAAACATTTGAAAGTGAAAACATAAATGTTACAAACCCCGATTACAAAAATAGAGAGTCTCAAAATTCAATTCCAGCAGAAAAAAAAGGTCCTTCTGAAAAAGAAGCACATGGAATTAAACCAGCAGAAAGCATTTTCGACTATCTGGAATCTAAAATCAATGTTTTAACTGAAATACGTCAAATTGGTGACAGTGTTAGAGAAACTCTTAATAAAGTATTGACAGTAGATGATCAAACTTCTACCGAAGCAAAAGAAAACATCTGCTCTTGCAAAGAAAATAATTTCTACTGGAGCAGCAGATTAACTTGCGACGAACGTAAAAAAGTGCTCGAAGTATGCGCAAAACTTTGGGGAGAAGATAAAAAGAAAGATAAAGCAAGTGAATTAATGGCAATTATGCATCTTGAAACGGGCGAAAAAAACATGTTTAAACCTTATGCTGATAATGGAGCTAACTATTCTGGCTTAATACAATTTAGTGATGCCTCTGCCAAAAAGTTAGGAACTACAAGAGCTGAGCTAAAGAAAATGACTTTTATAAAGCAAATGGATTATGTACATGATTATTTTGCTTCAAAAAAAGAAATATCAAACATGGTAGACTTGTATTTACATGTTTTAAAACCTAATGCGGTAGGAAATGGAAACAATCCAGATTATATCCTCTTTGATGAAAGCATTTCGGTGCCAGATGGCGATGGAAGCCAAACAAGTCTTGAACAGAGAAAAATAAATATTGGAAGAGAACCTTGGGTAACGAAATATGGTTATTCTTCAAATCCCTCTTTTATGAAAGGTGAAGAACGTCTAAGACGAAAAAAATGGGTTTATACCAAACAGCGTTACGAAGACCGCTGGGGATTTATTAATGGAAAAACAACCGTTGCTGATGTTCAACTAGAATTAAAGGAAGCACATTACGATCAAGGAGCAAAAGAACTTTTTAATGGCGTATGTGAGAATACCACAAAAGAAGAAAATCCAAAAGAAAATACAGGCGAAAGAGCGCCCTGGATGAAAATAGCATGGGAGGAAGAAGTTAAAAAATTAAAAGAAACGGGGTCAAACAAGGAAATTCAGAAATTTTTTGACGGAACTCCGTACGAACAGTCAATGAAAAATGGTAAAAAAAATGAAAGTAACATATCATGGTGCGCAACATTTGTAAACTGGGTCATGACTAAATATGGTTATAAAGGAGTTGAAGGATATAATGCAGTTCGAGCGTTAGAATGGGCAAATTGGACAGAAGGAATTGATATTAAGAAACCAGTATATGGGGCAATTGCAGTCAAAAGACGAACAGGTGGAGGTCATGTTGGTTTAGTGGCGGGAAAAAAAGGGAGTAAGATTGTGATATTGGGAGGTAATCAAAATAATTCCTTAAACTGTTCGAAGTATTCGGAATCAGAGTTCTTTGCTTACCTCGTGCCTAAAGATTATGAAGTATTCGACGAAGATTACAATCTCCCAGAATATGAGGGTAATCCAAACGAAAAAGGATCGGAATCTTAGAGAATCAAATTATGAAAAGAAAAATTTTACTCTTATGCATATCAATTTTATGCAGTTGTAACGGACAAAACCAAAATAAAAATGAAAGTAATGTTGTAAAAAAAAATATCCAAATGGAAAAAAAATTAAAAAAACAATTAGAATATGGGCGACCAAATGAAAATAATCCTTATGCTTTCAGCAGTTCTGATCTTGCATTGATTTTACCAATAACAAAAGCCGAATTAAAATCTAAAGGTTTTAAATTTCCAAGCAATGATGAGTTTATTGCTAAAATCAAAATGGTTTTCGGGAGGTCTATAGATTTGAAATCGGAGTCAATATATATATACATTAATTTTTGGGATAGATGTGATAAAACCTTTATTTATTATCCGAACAACATTTCTGATTATTTCGGTATTTATGTGATTAAACATGACAATTATATTACAGAAAGCTATGCATTACCTCAAATTATAGACTACCAAAAAATGTTTCCAGATATTATCCATTATGAAAACAGCTTACCTAAAACAATGAAAAATTTAGATGGAGGAGAACCATTTGAAGGCAATGGTGAGGTAATTAGAAATTTATGGAAAGATGAAAAAAACTTAGCTAAACAACGTTATGACAATATTGAGACTTTAGTGAACCGAAACAAATATATTTTTAACGATAATAAAGCAAGCTTGATTTGGTTAAAACTCCACGATGATTTTTTTCTTGATCGTCTTGTTAAGGTATTTGGTTACGTAAGGGATAAAGATTTATTAAAATGGGTTTTAGACAGAAGCTTAAGTGATGATAAATCTAAAGAAGAGGAATTTTATAAAATACTAGTCACAAAAACCTGTGATAACAAATATATTTTCCATAAAGAGGTTTTTGACATAATGACTCAGGCAGATGCCAAAAGCAAAGAAAATTACCTTAATTTTTTAATAGGAAGAATAGATTTGCCAAAAATTGAGGGGCTTAATTTTAGCGAAGACACAAGAATTAAAGCGCTGTATTGTTATTATGCTACAAAAATTGACAAAAATTATATGTTTTCCTTTTTCCCAAAATTGAATGATGAGAAATTTGAAGAAGAATTAAAAAGAAGCAACTACTACAATATTCCTGATTTTAAGGAATTGTTTGAACAAACCAAAAATGGCGGTATTGGTTTGCCTATGTAAAGATAAGCTTATTGCTCTTCAATTTCTAAATTACGCACGAGCGAGACGCTAGCGCCAACAAAGGAGTTTGCAATTCTTTTAAGAGCGATACTCTTTTGCCAAAAGATATAAAAAGGCAACAAATGAAGATCATGCAGAAAAACTAAATTATGAAGAAAATAATATCATTAATTGCCTTATTAATTTTAATACCAAGTTGTTCGAAAGAAAAAAAAGACAAGTCAAACGAGGAAAAAGAAGAAAATATTCAAAATTATAACAAACCATCGAGTGAGATCATGTTTTATAATGATAATAAGGACAAAGTAAAATCGGTTTTAATAAAACAAGTTGATGCTGGTAATGACGAAGTTTATGGAGGGTTTCAAGATTACAATAAGGAAGATCTTGATGCTTTAGTTATTGTAGTCGGGTCAATACTTAAGTCAAGCGGTTTCAAAACTATAGACAATAAAAACTTTAATAGCATTATAAAAAAAATATTTGGAAGAATTATTGATGATAACTCGAAAAATGAATATTTAAAGATTGAGACAAATGATGATGGTAAATGTGATAAGAGCTTAAAATTTTACCCATACACAACTGATGCACAATATGTGTATGTTGTAAAAGGAAAATTCATTACCTACTTTTATCCTCTCCCAAGAATAATTGATTATTTAAAGTTATTTCCTGATGTTGCAAAATTTGAAAAAGAAGACATCATTATTGAAGATAAAATTGAGAATGTAAAAACAAAAGCCTCACAATGGAAAGATGATTTGAAATATTTAGCTCAAACAAGGCAAAAAAATATCCAAACATTGGTAAATCGCAACAAATATCTTTTCAACGATAGTAAAGCCAGCTTAGTTTGGCTAAAATTTAATGACGAATACTTTTTAGAATCACTAGTTAAGGTATTTGGTTACATGGAAGATAAAGATTTATTGAAATGGGTTCTAGATCGAAATTTAAAAGAAGAAGAATTTGAGAAAATGCTATATACCAAAACCTGCGATAATAAATATATTTTTCACAAAGAGATTTTTGAAGTAATGACTCAGGCAGATGATAAAAGCAAAAAAGAATACCTTCTATTTTTAAAAGGAAGAATAGATTTCCCAAAGCTTCATGACCTTAATTTTAGTGAGGCGGCAAAAATCGAGGCACTTTACTGTTATTATGCCACAAAATTTACGGCAAGTATTGAACAAGGTGATGTGTATGCTTTTTTTCCAAAATTAAACGACCCAAAATTTGAAGAAGAATTCAGAAAAAACAATTACTATAATATTCCTGACTTTAAAGAACTCTATAACGATACAAAGTTAGGCGGTATTTGGTTACCTGGTATGCCTGAATAGCTAAATAAAACACACAACTTTTCTTATAATTATAATAATCCAAATTTAATATATTTGCACTTCCTAAATTACAGAATTATGATACTTAAAAAACTTCTTGCCCATGTGGTATGGTGGCGGCATTGGAAACAACCGTAACGCTTCTGTAAGCGTAGGACACCTTAGCTACGTGGGTTTTATATTTCCTAAATTACAGAGTTATGAGTACCAAAATCCTTTCAAAAGAAGCCGAAATCAGGTTAATGAATTTCTTCAACGACAGAATTGACCCACTCGATATGGCGAGAGATATAAGATTGGTAAATCTAACCCTCGCATTGGGCGTTCTAAACGATCAAGAAAACATTCAGTTGAACGCTGCCAAACTTGGAGACAGCTTCTATTGGCTAAATGAACTAGCCGAAATTTTAGATCCTTATCTGGATTTGGAGTAAAGGTTTATTCCTTTTAAAAAAAATTAAAACCCTCAGTTTTTTAAAAAAGATTGAGGGTTTTGTTTTCAATAGAAGTCTTTTTTAATAATTCACCCCAAACTCATCCCACCATCCATAATAAAATCAGCGCCAGTAATAAAAACTGCAGCGTCACTAATCAAATAAGCAACCATTTGAGCGACATCTTCTGCCCTTCCCATTTGTTTGAGCGGGACTTTTTCGACTACGACATCCATAATACTTTTTACGGTTGCTTCGTCTAGACCTACTTTTTTCATGACTTCAGTTTCGGTTGGTCCTGGGCTTACTGAATTTACTCTGATTTTTCTTGGCGCTAATTCTAACGCCGCCGATTTCATAACCGAATTCAAAGCCGTTTTACTTGCCGAATACACGGAAGATCCCGGACCTGGCATACTGGCAGTGTTAGAAGAAAGAAATACCACTGAAGCGCCGTCTTTCAGAATCGGGATAAATTTGCTTAAAGTGAAATAAGCTCCTCTTAAATTGACATTCATAATGTTATCAAATAATTCTTCTGTTGTTTGTTCGATAGTTCCTAAACCTGCGATTCCCGCATTGATAAACAAAATATCAACCGAACCAAAATCGGCTTTTACTTGAGCTGCCAGATTTTCGATATCCGAAACACTCGATTGATCTGACGTAATCGCCGTTACGCCCAATTCTAAAGCAGCCTTTTCTATTGCTTCTTTTCTTCTTCCAGTAATAATTACTTCTGCGCCCTGCTCTTTTAATAGTTTGGCTGTGGCATACCCAATACCGCTGTTTCCACCTGTTATTACTGTAACTTTATCTTTTAAATTGTCCATTTTTGTAGGTGTTTAAATTAATACTGCAAATTTAAATTCAAAATGGTATAACTTTGTAACCAGTATCATGGAGTATACCAGATAAAGATTTTAACATTAAAATATCTGCTAAAAATCGGTTTTGTTCAAAATGAAGCATTTAGTGTTAAATATTGAGTAATTATATTTTAGTTTTTACGTTAAAATAATCCGATATATTCACATTTGCAGACCATTTATCTTAATTTAGTTTTAAAACTTCATTAAACAGCTGTTAAAACTTAACAAGAATTCATTGAAAATCTTCGAGGAAAACGTATATTTGAGATAATACAGAATTTTATTATCGTGCAAGAAAAAACAAAATCACATAGTTTTATATTTCCCAAAACTCCAACTGGAGTTGACGGACTAGACGAGATTACAGATGGCGGCTTTCCTAAAGGACGTCCAACTTTAATTTGCGGTGGTGCCGGATGCGGAAAAACATTGTTGTCTATGCAGTTTCTTATTAAAGGAATTACAGATTACAACGAACCTGGAGTTTTCATGTCTTTTGAAGAACCTTCGGATGATCTTACTTTAAACGTTAAATCGCTTGGATTTGATTTAGAACAACTTAAAAAAGATAAAAAACTTGTAGTAGATCATGTTCGCGTCGAAAGATCGGAAATTGAAGAAGCGGGTGAATACGATCTGGACGGTCTTTTTATTCGATTGGGTCATGCCATTGATTCCATAAAAGCAACTCGTGTTGTTTTGGATACGATCGAATCTCTATTTGCAGGTCTTGACAATCAGGCGATTCTTAGAGCCGAATTGCGTAGATTATTTCATTGGCTGAAAACCAAAGGCGTAACTGCTGTTATTACCGGAGAACGCGGTGAAGCAACGTTAACTCGTCAAGGTTTGGAAGAATACGTTTCGGACTGTGTAATTGTTCTCGATCATCGTGTAATTGAACAGGTTTCGACCAGAAGACTTCGAATCGTAAAATACAGAGGTTCAACTCACGGAACAAACGAATATCCGTTTTTAATTGATGAAGAAGGAATTTCGGTTCTTCCGATTACATCATTAAAATTGGACAACGAAGTTTCATCAGATGTAATTCCGACAGGTGTTCCTGGATTAGACCAAATGTTTAATGGCGGCGGATTCTACCGTGGCAGCAACATATTAGTTTCTGGAACAGCTGGAACAGCCAAAACTACAGTTGGATGTTATTTTGCCAATGAACAATGTCAAAAGGGCGAAAAAACTATTTATTTCGCTTTTGAGGAATCACCGCAGCAATTGGTTCGCAACATGAAATCAATTGGAATTGATCTGGAAAAACACATTAAAAAAGGCATTTTGCAAATTCATTCATCACGTCCATCTTTAAATGGTCTTGAGCTGCATTTGCTTACGCTTAGAAAATTAATCAAAGAGTTTCAGCCTACTACTATTATAATTGATCCTATTAGTAATTTAATTACAGTGGGCAGTGAACAAGAAGTAAGATCTATGCTTGTAAGGCTTATTGATATGCTTAAAGCGCATAACATAACCGCATTGTTTACCTCTTTGAACAAACAGACAGATAATTTTAGACCTGATCTGGCAGAAGAATCTGTTTCTTCTTTGGTAGATACCTGGATTACGGTTCGTGATATGGAAGGTGTCGGCGAAAGAAACCGCGGTATTTTTATTATCAAAGCCAGAGGAATGGGACATTCTAATCAGGTTCGAGAATTTATTATAACCAGCAATGGAATAGAATTATTAGATGTAGAATTAGGTCCGCAGGGAATCCTGACTGGTGCTGCTAGAAAATCACATCAATTCAAAAAAACTATTTCGGATATTAAACTTCAAAACGAAATTAGCAGAAAAGACAGGGAAATTGAACGTAAACGCAAAGTCCTTGAAGCTAATATTGAAGCTTTAAGAAACGAATTTGAATCGGCAGAAGAAGAATTAAGCATCCTGAAAGCAACAGAAGAATTACAGGCTAAATTATCTTCTAAAAAAAATAAGTAAAATGAAAAAAGAAGTAGCCGAATGGCAATTACTGCTTTATATAGCAGGGCAAACGCCAAAATCGATCAAGGCACTCGAAAATATAAAAAAGTACGCCGAAGAACACCTTAAAGGAAAATACAGCATTGAGATTATCGATTTGCTGAAGAATCCTCAATTGGCAGAAGGCGACCAAATTTTGGCTGTACCTACTTTGGTGAGAAAATTTCCTGAGCCTATACGCAAAATTATAGGTGATCTTTCTAATGAGGAAAGAGTTCTTGTAGGTCTTAATATCAAACCTATAAATGCTTAATCATGGAAGATTCATCTGATGGCACTAGTACAACCAAACATAAATTCATACTTTTTGTTTCAGGTATGTCTGTTAAATCAGGACATGCAATCGAAAATTTACGCAGAATCTGCGACACTTACCTTACAGATAATTATGAATTAGAAATAATAGATATCAGCCGTGATAAAGAGCAAGCCGTGATTCATCAAATTGTAGCAATTCCTACTTTGATAAAAACGTATCCGGAACCTAAAAGAATCATTTTAGGAGATTTATCAGATAAAGAAAAAGTATTATATATACTTAATATAAGCGAATAGTTTGGAGGACAACAAAAAAAATATAGCCGCATTATTAGCAGAAATTGAATCATTGAAGGAAGAACTTTATGAATCAAACAGTATTATTAATGCTATAAAACAAGGAGATGTAGATGCGCTTGTAGTAAGCAGCAATGGAGTTCCAGAACTTTATTCTCTTGAAACTGCAGATTACACCTATCGCCTTCTTATCGAAAAATTTGGACAGGGCGCACTGAGTATTTCCAGAAACGGACTTATACTCTATTGCAATGAATATTTTTGCAAACTCGTCGGAATGCCTTCGGAAAAAATAATTGGGAATTACCTTAATGAATATTTTGTTAATCGAGAACAGTTTACTCAGTTAATTGAAGCGCTTCGATACGGAATTACGACACATGAAATTCTTTTAAAATCGGATAGTGATGAAAAGACTTTCCCTGCTTATATCGCTTTAACAGATCTCGAACCTTCTGTCGAAGCCATTGGAATTGTAATAACCGATTTAACAGAAAAGAAGAAACACGAAGAAGCTTTAATTCGGCATCAGAAGGAATTAGAAGAAAAAATACACGAATTGAATAAAACAAATCGTAATCTCGAGGAATTTATTCACGTAATCTCACACGATCTTAAGGAGCCGCTTCGTAAAATTGTCATGAATACGGGCAGAATTGATGGAAGTTATTTTAAAGAAGCAGACACCAAAGCGATAAACGTTATGAAATTATCTGCGCTTCGATTGAATTCACTTGTAGACGATTTAGTGCAATATTCGTCGCATACCGCGCAGGAAGAACGTACCGAAATCAACTTGGAATCTGTAATTTCTGAAGTAATTGAGGATTTTGAAATTATAATTTCTGATAAAAATGCAAAAATTAAAATTGGAAAATTACCAATTATTAAAGCTTCAAGAGTTCAAATGAGACAGCTTTTTTCAAATCTGATTTCAAATGCCATTAAATACAGCAGAGCAAGCACTCCTCCAGTAATAGAAATTTATCAGGAAGAAAATTTAAATTCTGAAATACCAAATCAAAATAGTAAATTTGTAAAAGTTCAGATAAAAGATAACGGCATTGGAATGGAAGAAAGTCATTTGCTGAAAATTTTTATCATTTTTCAGCGTCTGCATGCCCGAAATGAATATTCAGGAAACGGTATCGGTCTTGCCATCTGTAAAAAGATTATGGAAAACCACTCTGGAAATATTACTGTAGAAAGTACATTGAACGAAGGCACAACATTTAATCTTTACTTCCCAATCTTATAAAATGCCAGAAAAAAATAATTTACATATTATAATCGCCGAAGATGACATTGATGATGCTGATGTTATCACAGAAACTTTTACCAAAAATCCAAATTTCAGCAAAGTAAGCCTTGTGGCTAATGGCGAAGAACTGCTGAATTATCTAAAAAATACCGCAAACGAAAGTCCCGACGTTATTCTTACCGATATCAATATGCCTATTATTGACGGAATTGAAGCTTTGCAGGAGATTCTTAATACTAATGAATTAAAAAACATTCCATGTTTTGTGTATTCGACCAGTATAAACCCTTCATACAAAGAAAAATGCGATGATCTGGGCGTAAAAGCTTATCTTATTAAACCCTATTCTTTTGAAGCTTTCGCTGAAATCCCAAAAACTATTTTGAGCATTATTGAAGCTTAAATTTCATTTTTTGCACTGAAGAATATATTTACTTTCTCCATTATTTTAGGACTATAAAAACAAACTTAAACCGTAAAATGGTATAACTTTGTAACCATCAAAAATCCTAATTTAATGGATCTTAGTATGGAAAGAAATCAAAAAGAAGAAGTGCAGGCACTTCAAGATACATTACATGTTTTGGGCGGGAAATGGCGACTGCCAATTATCAACTCAATCTGCAACGGAAATCATCGTTTTAGAGAAATCGAACGCAGTATTCCGGGAATTACTACACGCATGCTGTCGAGAGAACTCAAAGAAATGGAACTCAACATGCTGATTAAAAGAACCGAAGACCGCGATGCCGAAATTCAGGTCAAATACGAATCCACACCCTATTGCAAATCATTTGGTCCTGTTATTGAAGAAATGATTAAATGGGGAAAATCGCATCGAAAAGAGATCATTAGAAAATCGTAAAAAAGAAATAATTTTATTCGTCAGAATGATCATTTTGAATCAAACAAGATCCAAATGAACTTAAAAAGTACTTAAAAATGTAGTTTTTTAATGAATTACAGCCATAAAAGCTTTATCTTACATAAGTAAAAAGCCGATTCTGTTGGCCCTATCGGCGCATATTGCTATAATTTTAAAAAACACAAAATGAAACAATTATTACAGTGGACCATCATTATTCCAATTTTATCGTGGGTTCTTTTTTTCAGTGGACTAGTTGACAACAGCAGTATCTTTCAAATTATTGCCAGTGTTTTGCTTATTCTTAGCGTTATGTCTGCCGTACATCATTCTGAGATCATTGCAGAACGTGTTGGAGAACCGTACGGAACGATTATTTTGGCCATATCGATAACTGTTATTGAAGTTTCAATTATTGTGTCATTAATGATTTCTGAAGGTTCAGAAGCTGCCTCTCTAGCGAGAGATACGGTTTATGCCGCAACAATGCTTATTTTAAACGGGATTATAGGTCTCTGCCTTCTTATTGGAAGCATCAAACATTATGAACAGAATTTCTCGACTTCTTCTGTCACTATTGGCTTAGTTTCGTTGATTTCTATAATCGTATTTACTTTAGTATTTCCCACTTTTACCGAAAGCGTTCACGGTTCTTACTATTCAAAGCCACAGCTTATCTTTGCGTCTATTGCGTGTCTGGTTATTTACGGTTCTTTTTTGTTCGCACAAACCAAAGGCTACCGACAGTATTTTTTAACAAATGGAGCTGATGATGAGTCTAAAACACATCCAATTGAAATCAATAATAAAACATTTTATACAAGTATGGTTTTTCTTTTGGTTAGTTTAGGAATCGTCGTATTACTAGCCAAAACCCTATCACCAACTATTGAAACTATTATTATCGGTTATAATCTTCCCAAATCTTTAGTTGGAGTGATCATTGCGATAATTATTTTATTACCAGAAGCTATTGCAGCCATAATTGCAGCGAGAAAGAATAGACTTCAAACGAGTTTAAATCTGGCTTTAGGTTCTGCCCTCGCAAGTATCGGATTAACGATTCCGAGTGTCGCAGCGGTTTGTATTGCCATGAATATGCCGATTGTTTTAGGACTTGATATTAAATCTATTGTACTTTTGGCTCTATCGGTTTTCACCGTAATGCTGTCTTTAAGCAAAGGAAAATCCAACATTGTTTATGGAGTTGTGCTTCTAGTGAATCTATTTGCCTTTATGTTTCTTATGATTTATCCTTAAATGCTTAAACACATAGAAACATAAAAATAAACTTTAAATACTTTTCAAAATCAAAATAAGCGTAATTTTCACACATAAAAAGTATCACAATAAAGACTAAAAGTGAACTATTTTACTCCTTACTTTTCAGCATTTTTCTCTAACTTAGCGCTCTACATTTTGAAATGTAAGATTAAAACAAACTTGTTTTTCTGCAAAGCATTGAATGAAAAAGAATTACCATACTTTCTCTTACTTTTTGCTGTAAAAACATCCTTCTAATAATTTAGTTAATTGAAAACTATGAACAAATTTGATTTTGGAATTGTAGGACTTGGCGTAATGGGTCGTAACCTACTTTTAAATATCGCAAGCCACAACTTTGCGGCTGCAGGTTTAGACTTAGACACCGAGAAAGTCAATTCTCTTCAACAAGAAGCCGATGCCGACCATACTATTGAAGCTACAACAGATGTTAAACATTTTGTAGAACTTATTCAGCAGCCAAGAGCAATTATGTTGTTGGTTCCAGCTGGAAAACCAGTTGACAGTGCCATTGCAAGCTTACTTCCTCATTTAGATAAAGGAGATATTATAATTGATGGTGGAAACACATATTTTACTGATACAGACAGAAGATTTTTAGAATTATCTGAAAAAGGTATTCACTTCTTCGGAATGGGAATTTCAGGCGGAGAAAAAGGCGCGAGATTCGGTCCAGCTATGATGCCTGGAGGAGATCAAAAAGCTTACGAAAGACTTCGCCCTATTTTTGAAGCGATTGCTGCAAAAGTCGACGGAGAACCTTGCGTAGAATATCTTGGAAACGGTTCTGCTGGAAACTACGTAAAAATGGTTCACAACGGAATTGAGTACGGCATCATGCAGTTGATCTCTGAGATTTATGACCTAATGAAAAGAGGTTATAATCTGGATGATACCACTATTCAAAAAACTTTTGAAGAATGGAACCAGACTCATGATCTTAAATCATATTTGATTGAAATTACAGCAAGCATCTTGAAACAAGAAGATGAAGACGGAAGTCTTTTAATCAACAAAATTTCAGATTGGGCAAAATCGAAAGGAACAGGAAAATGGACTTCGCAAAACGCAATGGATTTACAAGTTCCAGTTCCAACTATAGACGCTGCAGTTGTTATGCGCGATATGTCTAAAACAAAACCAGAAAGAATTGAAGCTTCTGAAAAATTAGTTTGGAACGGCGATGCATCTGAAGTAAACACAAACGAAGCAATCGAAGCATTAAAATCGGCTTTATACCTTTCTATTGTGGTAACTTATGCACAGGGATTAGCACAGCTTTATACCGCTTCTAAAGAATATAACTACGGATTAAATTTAGAAACTGTTGCCAAAATATGGCGCGGCGGCTGTATCATTCGCGCTAATATTTTAGAAGATTTTAGAAAAGCGTATGTTGCAAAAGCAGATTTACCAAACTTACTTTTAGATTCAGGAATTGCTTCTAAATTGAATGATAACCAAGCCGGAATGAGAGCTGTTATTCAGTTTGCTGTTCAAAAAGGATTGCCTGTGGCAGGACTTATGAATTCGTTAGC
>Ga0160449_1001018_pt1 | contig 14416 bp, 12 predicted proteins | sample HID1975I_E1MG_FD_108216 | JGI IMG/M metagenome (GOLD analysis project Ga0160449, IMG submission 108216) | Enriched soil microbial communities from UW Madison campus, WI, USA - HID1975I_E1 MG | ecosystem: Environmental > Terrestrial > Soil > Unclassified | place: USA: Madison, Wisconsin...
GATTTGCTCATTCTAAATTGTTAGTGTTGAGTTTACCAATTGTGAACTAATGTAGGCAGTATCTTAGTTTCTTGTAAAGAACGTTTAATTTTCGAGATATTGATCTAAAAGCAGATTTAATTTTTTAATTCGCTCAATGGTTTCTTCTCCATCGATTGCGTTATCAATTTGTTTTTGTTCTACTTGCGATGCAAATTGCAATGCGCACATTGCTAGAACATCTTGTTTGTCACGAACCGCATAATTTTCTTCGAACTGCTTAATCATAGCATCAATTTTTTTAGAAGCGCTTCTAAGGCCTTCTTCCTGAGCTGGTTCAACCGTTAAAGGGTAAACTCGGTCGGCAATTGATATTTTTATTTTAAGCTTTCCGTCCATATTACTAATCTGATAATTGCGCTATACAGTAATCGATTTCGCGAATTAATGAATTTATTTTAAGCTTTGTCTCTCTCTTGTTATTGTCGCTGCCAAGCAACGAATTGGCTATCTTAAGTGTTTCATTTTGCTTTTTCAAAGCTTCAATTTCTTCAGATTGTTTCTGGATAATTTGCGCAGCTTTGGCTAGTTCTAATCGTAATGCTTGATTATTTTTCTCCAAACCTTTTGATTTTTCAAAAAGCTTTTCGACTTTATATTCAAGAGTATCAATTATTTCTGCAATTACACTCATTATGCATCCTATTCATTACTTAATCCTACAAAGTTAGTATTCCTTTTTATTAATGCAATTTTTTATCGAATTTTTTACATTAAAAAGAGACAAATAAATGAAATTCAGTATATTGTGTTATTATGTTTGTTTTTTAGGTTTTTACCTGTTAATTTTTTATTTTAGCAAAAATATTTTTTTATGAGATTATCTATACTAGCCCTTTTATCCTGTCATTTTCTATTTGCCCAAACACAATATCCTAAAGATTATTTTCGTGCCCCGCTCGATATTCCAATGCAGCTTTCTGGGAATTTTGGGGAGTTAAGACCCAATCATTTTCATGCGGGTTTTGATTTAAAAACAAATCAAAGAGAAGGACTGAGTGTGCATGCAATTGCAGATGGTTATGTATCGAGAATTAAAATTTCGACGTTTGGAAACGGTAAATGTATTTACATTACACATCCAAACGGTTTTACTTCTGTTTATGGTCATTTGCAGACTCCTGTTGGTCCAATCCTGGATTATGTAAAAAATACACATTACAAAGAAAAAGCATATGAAATTGAAATGTTTCTAAAGCCAGATGAACTTCCCGTTACAAAAGGACAAATAATTGGACTTTCTGGTAATACGGGATCGTCAGAAGGACCACATCTTCATTTTGAAATTCGCGACACTAAAACGGAATTCGTAATCAACCCGATTTTCTTTGGCTTTGACCAAAATATAAAAGATTCTAAAAAGCCTACTTTGTCCAGTTTGTATGTTTATCCGCTGGATAATGCAACTGTTAATCAGTCTAAACAGCCTTTGTTGCTTAGCATGGCGCTGCAAAAAGATGGAACTTATCTCGCTTCAAAAGTAAAAGCAAACGGAAAAATTGGTTTCGGAATAAATGCTGTAGATACAGATGATGTTTCATTCAATAAAAATGGTGTTTTTAATGTTTCAACTTTTTTAAACGGAAATCCGAATTACAATTATCAGTTTAATACGTATTCGTTTGATGAAATGCGTTATATCAATGCTTTTATCGATTATGCTAGGTATAAAAAAACAAGTCAGAGAGTTCAAAAGCTCTTTATGAAAACGCCTTTCGCTTTAAGCATAATTAAAACAGATTCGCAGTACGGGGTTATCACGCCAGAACCAAACTTGGCTTCGAATTACAGAATTGAAGTTTCGGATTATTTCGGAAATTTAAATTCGATTACAGTTCCAATTGAATACGACACGGCAACACCGCTAGTGCAGGCAGAACCTGTTACAGGACCTTATTTTTTGCGATATAATAAAGATTCTAATTTCGAAAAAGATAATATGTCTGTGTTTTTTCCTGCGGGAACTTTTTATGAGGATTTTAATATGAATTTCGATGTTAGAAATAATAAGATTTATATTCACGACGATACGGTTCCAGTTCATTCAAACTTTACGATTACGATAAAAGACGATTCTTATCCTGAAAATTTACGTGATAAACTTTACATAGGAAAAGGAAATAGTTATAATGGAACTATTAGAAAAGGAGATGTTTTTACAGCAAAAGCAAAAATATTGGGACAATATGGATTGGTTCTGGACACAATTGCTCCAGTTGTAAAAATTACAAAACCAGTTGAAGGAAAATGGATTAGTGACCAGAAAAAAATTGAATTTGTAATTGGTGATTCTTTATCTGGAATTAAGTCCTACAATGGCTATTTAAACGGAAGCTGGGTTTTGTTTGAATATGAAAATAAAAACAGAAAAATTACACACACTTTTGATGATCAATATTTGACAGAAGGCGAAAACTTTTTAAAAATAGAAGTTGTTGATAATGTAGGAAATACTACTATCTTTGAAACTCATTTTTTTAGAAGTCAAAAATAAAACCGTAATCTTTGAATAACTATAGGTTTATATTCGCTTTTCTTTTTTTATTCTTCACCTGTATTTCATTAGCTCAAAATGCTTTTGTTAAAGGTGTAATTTTAGATACAGAAAAACATCCTGTTCCAAGCGTAAATATTTCTTCGCAGGGAAATTCCGTTCAATCAGATTCAAATGGTTTTTTTGAAATCGAAATTCCTTCAAACAAAAAAGTTTCGTTGATATTTACCCACGTCTCTTTAAAAACAATGAGTTTAACCGTGAGTTTAAAAACAAATGAAATTTTTGTTTTTAATCCGATTATGAATAATTCGCAGGAACAAATGGGAGAGGTTTTTGTTTCTTCGGGAAATAGAAAACGTGTTCAGGGAATTGCAACGATCGATACCGAAACTATAAAAAAGATTCCTGGTGCAAATGCAGGAATTGAAAATATCTTAAAAACGCTTCCAGGCGTCAATTCGAATAACGAATTAAGCACGCAGTACATGGTTCGCGGCGGGAATTATGATGAAAATCTGGTTTATGTAAATGAAGTCGAAGTCTATCGTCCGTTTTTAATTCGTTCGGGTCAGCAGGAAGGATTAAGTTTTACGAATACAGATCTGGTTCAAAATGTTGATTTTTCTGCAGGCGGATTTCAGGCCAAATTTGGAGATAAATTATCGTCCGTTTTAGATATTACGTATAGAAAACCAACACAGTTTGGCGCTTCTTTTGAAGCGAGTTTTCTTGGCGGAAGCGCTTCTGTAGATTTGGTTTCTAAAAACAAAAAATGGTCAGCTGTTACTGGAGTTCGTTACCGAAACAATAGTCTGCTCGTAAATAGTCAAGATACGCAGACGAATTATACGCCAACTTTTGCAGATGTTCAGACGAATATTAATTATGATATTTCTGAAAAATGGCAGATGAGTTTTTTAGGGAATATTTCGCAGAATAAATATTTATATCAGCCATTAACCCGTGAAACAAAATTTGGTACGATCGATCAGCCAATGGCGCTTGCTGTTTATTATCAAGGTCAGGAAAAAGACCAATATGATACTTATTTTGGTGCTTTAAAAACAACTTATAAAGTCTCTCCGTCGCTAACTTTAAAATTAATCGGATCATTATTTCATACAACAGAAAAAGAGCATTTTGATATTCTGGCACAGTACCGTTTAGGAAATGTTGATGCTGATGATCCTGCAAATCCATCTGCTATTGATTTTACACGCGGAATTGGTTCGCAGTTAAATCATGCTCGTAACGATCTGGATGCATTAATTGCAAATATCGAGTTGAAAGGTTCAAAAGACTGGAAAGATAGTCAATTGGAATTTGGTTTGAAATATACCAGAGAATCTATACGAGATAGAGTGGTAGAGTGGGAGATGATTGATTCAGCAGGATTTTCTATAAATCCGCCTTTGGTAATTCTGCCAGAAAACAATCAGCCATACACTCCTTATACGGGTCCTCTTTTGCCGTATCAAGATATTCGTGCGACAAATTTTAATACAATCAATCGCTTTTCTGGATATGCGCAATGGAATAAACAATCTGAAATTGGTTCCAGTAGAATTTGGTATCATTTAGGGGCGCGTTTTCAAAGCTGGAATGTTTCAGGAGCTGTAGAAGAAGGGAAAAATCAGACTGTTGTAAGTCCGCGTGCGCAATTTGCCATAAAACCAGATTGGGATCGCGATATGGTTTTTAGAATTTCTGGTGGCTTGTATCATCAGCCGCCATTTTATAGAGAACTTCGTGATTTGGATGGTGTTGTGAATCCGAATGTGAAAGCTCAAGAAGCTGTTCATGTGGTTTTAGGAAATGATTATAATTTTAAGATGTGGAATCGACCTTTTAAATGGGTTACAGAAGTTTATTATAAATCGCTTTCTGATGTCAATGTGTATTCGATTGACAATGTTAGAATTCGATATGTGGCCAATAATAATGCGAAAGCATACGCGCAAGGTCTTGATTTTAGGTTGAATGGAGAATTTGTGCCAGGAACAGAATCTTGGGTAAGTTTTGGATACATGAAAACCGAAGAAAATTACGAAAACAAAGGATATATCGCTCGCCCGACAGATCAGCGTTTAAAGTTTGCGATGTTGTTTCAGGATTACATGCCGAATATTCCAAGTGTAAAGGTATATCTGAATTTAGTTTATAATACAGGTCTTCCTGGAGGTTCGCCGTCTTATTCAGATCCTTATTTGTATCAAAATAGATTAAATGATTACAGAAGAGCGGATATTGGTTTTGCGAAAGTTTTTGTAGACAGCAGTACACAGAATGCTAAAACAAGCTGGCTGAAAAACTTCAAAGAATTAGCTGTAGGATTAGAGATTTTCAATCTCTTTAATAATCAAAATGCAATTACAAATACTTGGGTTCGTGATGTGTATTCTAAAAATCAATATGCGATTCCGAATTATATGACTTCTAGAGTTTTTAATGTCAAGATCAATGCAAGGTTGTAATGTCTTTATGTTTGGTTAGTAAAATTCAATAAAAGCAAAAAATACAATCAAAAATAGTATATTTGATAATCGAATATAATCCTTGTAGATGAAAAAGTATTTTAAATATATAGCCTTAATTGTCATTGGTACAGCAATAAGCTGTCGTGAAGAAGTTCAAAAGCCAAAAGTAAGTTACGATGTTTCAAACAAAGTAAGTGTCACTAAAACAGATTCTTCTCAGGTTGAAATTGCTGATTTGCCAATTCAAATGGAAGGAACAAATTATTTAATACATCCAGTTGGAGATTTAAGAGTTTATGAAAAAGGTTCTAAAGCAAGATTTGGTTCTTCAACTGTAAATGATGTTAGTTTTACCATTTCGAACTTAGGTGAATATGAAATCACGGGTTATTTACAAAACTTGAAATTTCAAAAAGTAGATTCAGATTCTATTCGTCCTTTATCAGATAAACCAATTTTGATTTTAACTGCCACTTATTTAAAAACTGTTGCCGATAAAACCCATAATAATGTTATGGTTTACACGCTGACAGATTCAGACACAAACAAAGATGGAAAAATTGATACCAGCGATATTAAAACTTTATATTTAAGCGATATCAGCGGAGAAAACTTCACAAAAATTTCTGCGGATCTTCAAGAGTTGGTAGATTGGAATTTAATTGAATCTAAAAACCGTTTGTATTTTAGAACTATTGAAGATACCAACCAAAACGGACAATTCGATAAAAATGATGTACTGCATTATAATTACATAGATTTAGCTTCTAAAAAATGGGAAGTGATGTCCTATAAGCCGATATAGCTTTTAAAATTTTTAAATGTATTCTGAAGATGAATTAAAAGAACAGGAGAAGGAAATTAGAACTGTTTTGTCCTATGTTTTCATGCCTATATTCATTCTTAGTGTTGTTGGAGCATATTTCGTTGGTAATTCAATGGGGTATATAAAAAAGGAATATAAAGAAGCTAATGAATATAGGTTTTCTGGAGTTGTTTATGAAAAGAAAATAGAAGGAGGAGAGGGATATCGTTTTCCTCATTATTTATTTTTGAATTCAGGAATTAGATGGCAAGTGAGTAGTGAACTATATGATAAAATGGAGATTGGTGATTCTGTGATGAAAAAATCTAAATCTGATTCTGTTTATTATTATAAAAAAGATGGACAAATAATCATTGAAGATCAAAATTTGGATCTTAGAAATAGGTATTTAGAAAAACTCAAAGAGAAATAATTATCTTAAGTTTTTTTTCTGCACTTTTATTGATGCTTTTTAATCAGCATTAGAAAAAAACTTAGAATCTTAGCATCTCAGAATCTTAGCACCTTCATATCAATATATCACTTTCCAAATCAGATTTTTCAATTTCAAAACCAAAATCCAGACGTTCAACCAATTCGATAACTAGTTTTTTGTACCAGTTTTCAGATTTTGGATGAATGTATATTTTCTCAATTAGTTGATTAATGTCAACATTGATTTTTAATCCGTCATTTAGTTTTATGTCGCTTTTTGAAGTATCAGTAATAATGCGGACTTCTCGCTCATATTGAAAACTTTTTCGTTTAAATAAAAACGGAAAAAATAAATCATCAAACGGAATGTATTCTTTTTTATAATCGATATAATTTACTTCGCCAATATATTGATCAAAGTTGTTCTCTGGTTTTAAAGCTTTTTGTAATCTTCCGATAGTAGACTGAATAGCTAAACCTTCACTGTTTTGTGTAAAAATCTGCCACATAGCAAACGATTCGTATTCATTAATATGCCAGCTGCTTATGGCAACTTGTTCGCGCTGTGTTTTATAGTATTTTAAAAAGTTAGGATTGTTTATTGCAAGCTTTTTAATCTCTTCGTAAGTAGGCTCGCTGAAAGTGCCTTCGTATTGATCTTCAAATTTGTCTGAACGTGACATGAATAATTTCTTAGAAAGTAATAAGTCTAAGAACTTAGATAAGTCAAGATATTTCCAAACTATAGTGTCAGGATCTTCAGGAAGTGTAATGTTCGGATGGTTAAGATACATTTTATTGAGATTAAAATTTATTCTTTAACTCACCTAAAGTTATAAAAATAAACACAGATTAAAGAAATTAAACTGAGTTTTAATATTTCCTTAATCTGTGTAGATTATTTAATTGTATGTGTGTCTTAAGATTCGAAAGACTGCATGGTTACCAATTTGTTGTAAGTTCCATTTTTTGCAATTAGTTCTTCGTGAGTTCCTTGTTCTACAATTCTTCCTTTTTGCATCACCACAATTACATCTGCTTTTTGAATTGTCGAAAGTCTGTGGGCAATTACAATAGAAGTTCTATTCTGCATCATGTTTTCGAGTGCAACCTGAACAAATTTTTCGCTTTCTGTGTCCAACGCAGATGTTGCTTCATCCAAAATCATAATTGGAGGATTCTTTAATACAGCTCTCGCAATAGATAAACGCTGTTTTTGTCCCCCAGAAAGTTTGTTTCCGCTGTCTCCGATATTGGTATAAATGCCAGCTGGCAGGTCTTTTACAAATTCGTATGCGTTTGCAATTTTTAAAGCTTCAATGATTTCATCATCTGTAGCATCTAGTTTCCCTAATGCGATGTTGGCTTTTATCGTGTCATTAAATAAAATGCTGTCTTGAGTTACCAAGCCCATTAAACCGCGAAGAGACTTCAGGTTCATATCTTTAATATTAATTCCGTCAATAGAAATTGATCCGTCATTAACATCGTAAAAACGAGTTAACAAATTGGCGATGGTACTTTTTCCGCTTCCAGATTGTCCAACAAGAGCAACAGTTTGTCCTTTTTTAATTTGAAGAGAAAAGTCTTTTAAAACGGTTTCCTCTTCATATTTAAAGTTGATATTTTGAACAGATATAGTATCGTCAAAAGTTGTTTTTTCAATTGCGTCCGTTTTACTTGTAATAGGATTTTCCTGATCTAAAATCTCTAAAACACGTTCTGCTGCGGCGTTTCCTTTTTTTACTCCGTATGAAGCTTTAGAAATTGCTTTTGCAGGGGTTAAAATATTATAAGCCAATCCCATATAGGCAATAAACGAAGCGCCTTCTAGAGTTTTGTCAATTAAAACCATTTGACCTCCGTACCAAAGTAATATGGCAATAACGGTAATTCCCATAAACTCACTAGCAGGAGATGCAAGATTCTGACGATTGCCAATGCTGTTTGATAAAGAGAAAAAGCGTTCAGTAGAGCCTGTGAAGATTTTATTAAAATAATTTTCGGCATTATATCCCTTTACTACTTTTAGACCGCCAATAGTTTCTTCAATTGTAGACAAGAAAGCGCCTTGTTCTTCCTGTGCTTTTGTAGATTGTTTTTTAAGCTGTTTTCCGATTAGAGAAATAATGTATCCAGAAACCGGAATAAAGATAAAAACGAATAATGTTAGCTTCGAACTAATGATCAACATTGCGATTATTGTAAATAGAATTGTCAAAGGTTCTTTTACGATAAGCTCCAGAATTGCTAAAAAAGAAGTTTGTACCTCATTTACATCACCGGATATTCTTGAAATTACATCTCCTTTTCTTTTTTCAGAATAAAAAGATAGAGGCAGTTCCAGTGTTTTTTTGTAAAGTGCATTTCGCATGTCTCTCAAAACACCATTTCTTAAGAAGTTAATGAAAAACATTGCCAGGTAATCAGCCAAATTTTTTAATAAAAAAATCGAAATAATTACACCTACCATTATTGAAAGTATAAAGCCAGGATTGTTTGGGTCATTATGTGTTGTGATATAATAGTTGACATAATTTTCTCCGTACTCTTTTATATGCGTAATTCCTTCAAAAGATGGCATTTTGGTAATCTTCTCGCCTTTGCCAAATAAAACCTGTAACATTGGAATCAATGACATAAAAGTAAGTGTGCTGAAAAGCGCATACAGTATATTAAAGAAAATATTTAAGAAAGCGTATTTTTTATATGGGTATATAAAAGGAACTATTTTTTTAAAATTACTCATTTATTTTTGGATGTTATTTTTTTTGCTTGGTTATGCTTGCTTGAGTTTTAGCATTATATTTTTTTGTTACAATAAATTCGCGTTAACGAATTTTTACTGCACAAAATTAATCCAATTGGATTGTTTTCAATTTCTTTTAGGTTTTTTTTATAAAAAAAACTCTTATTTGCATCTTTAAGAATGCAAATAAGAGTTTTAAATATTGGACTCCTTGTTTTTAAAGACTATTTGCAAATGGCAATATTTTCAAAAAAAAGAATTTATTTATTTCAATTGCATATCTGCAATGATATTCTGTATTTTTTGATCTAAGAAACTTTCGGCAGCATCAAAATCTTGAACAGATTCTAATTCGGCATTTACGCTGATGTAGAATTTAATTTTTGGTTCTGTTCCGCTTGGTCTTGCACAAATTTTAGAACCGTCTTCTGTATAATAAATTAATACATTCGATTTCGGCATATCCATCGTAGATTCTTCATTGGTCAATAAATTCAATGCAGTAGATGATTGGTAATCTTCAACCATAATCACACGCTGACCATTGATTTCTTTCAAAGGATTTTTACGTAAATCAATCATCATCTGATTAATTTCTTGTAACCCTTCCATTCCCTTTTTAGTCAATGAAACTAAAAATTCTTTGTAAAAACCATTTTCAACATAAAGTTGTAAAAGTTCTTTGTAAACAGAGCTTCCGGCAGCTTTTGCCTGTGCGGCAACTTCGCATATTAGCAAAGTAGCAGCAACTGCATCTTTATCTCTAACCGCATCGCCAACCATAAATCCGAAACTTTCTTCACCACCACCGATAAATTCAAGTTCAGGGAAATCTTTGATCATTTTTGCGATCCATTTAAATCCTGTTAAACCAACTTTGCATTCAACACCGTAACTTGTAGCCAATTCCATTATCATTGGAGTAGAAACGATTGTTGAACCAACGAATTGTTTTCCGTTTATTTTACCTGCTTTTTTCCATTGTTTCAAAAGGAAAGAAGTCATTAAAACCATAGTTTGATTTCCGTTCAATAAAATCATTTTACCGTCATTGTTGCGAACAGCAACACCCAAACGGTCACAATCAGGATCTGTTCCTACAACAATATCAGAATTTGTTTTATCTGCCAAAGCCAAAGCCATTGTTAAAGCTTCTGGCTCTTCTGGGTTTGGTGATTTTACAGTTGGGAAATCTCCGTCTGGAACTGCCTGTTCAGGTACAATATGAACATTTTTGTAGCCAGCCTGAGATAAAGTATCTGGAATTGATTTTATTGAAGTTCCGTGCAATGAAGTGAAAACAATATGAAGATTGTCCTTAGCTTCTGCAGGAGTATTAAAACTTGCGTTTTCGATAGATGACTTAATAAATGCTTTATCAATATCAGTATCAATGTACTCGATCAAGCTTTCGTTTGCGTTGAATTTAATTTTATCGTAATCTAGATTTTCAATTACATTAATAATTGCTGCATCTTGTGGAGGTACAATTTGTCCGCCATCCTGCCAATACACTTTATATCCGTTATATTCTGGCGGATTGTGAGAAGCTGTAAGAACGATTCCGCATTGACACCCTAGGTATTTAAGTGCAAAAGATAATTCTGGAGTTGGTCTTAAGTCAGAAAACAAATAAACGTGAATTCCGTTTGCAGAGAAAACATCTGCAACCACTTTTGCCAAAGTATTACTGTTATGACGGCAGTCATAAGCAATAACAACTTTTAGAGGTTCGTTTGGAAAAACTTCGTGTAAATAATCAGATAAACCCTGAGTGTTTTTTCCAAGCGTATATTTGTTAATTCTGTTGTTTCCAACGCCCATAACGCCACGCATACCTCCAGTTCCAAATTCTAAGTTTTTATAAAAACTTTCTTCAAGTTCTTTTGGTGAAGTAGTCATTAATTCTTTAACAGCAGCTTGTGTTTCTTGATCGAATGTTGGTGTCAGCCATTCATTTACAGCATTTAAAATATTAGGTGCTATATTCATGTAAATTTTCTTTTATGTTTTAAATAAAGGTAGTTTTTCTTCAAAAATTAATTTGACTCAAAAAGATTTTTTTTTCCTGATTTGTGTCAAAAATTTACTTCACGTGCTACTTTATATCTTTCTTCATTGTTTTTGGTTCTTAAAATAATTTCACCTAAAAATCCGGCTAAGAAAAGCTGAGTTCCTAAAATCATTGTAGTCAAAGCAATATAGAACCACGGATTATTTGTAACCAAAGTATATTTCATTCCGTTATACATATGGTATAGTTTTGAAACGCCGATATATCCGGCAGACAAAAATCCGATTATAAACATTATTGATCCCATTGCGCCAAATAAGTGCATTGGTCTTTTTCCGAAACGCGATAAAAACCAAATAGTGATCAAATCAAGAAATCCGTTAATAAAACGTTCCATTCCAAATTTGGTCTCACCATATTTTCTAGCTTGGTGAATTACCACTTTTTCTCCTATTTTTCCGAAACCGGCATTTTTAGCCAATACAGGAATGTAACGGTGCATTTCGCCAGAAACTTCAATGTTTTTGACAACAACATTTTTATAGGCTTTTAATCCGCAGTTAAAATCGTTTAACTCAACGCCAGAAGTTTTTCTGGCAGCCCAGTTAAATAATTTTGAAGGAAGATTTTTGGCTACAACAGAATCGTAGCGTTTCTTTTTCCAGCCTGAAACCAAATCGTATTTCTGAGCTGTAATCATTTCGTACAATTCAGGAATTTCATCTGGGCTGTCTTGCAGGTCGGCATCCATTGTAATAATAACTTCGCCTTTTGCTTTAGCAAAGCCAGCATGTAAAGCCTGTGATTTTCCAAAGTTTTTCATGAAACGAATGCCTTTTACATTCGGATTTTCATTAGAAAAACCTTCAATTATCTGCCAAGAATTATCTGTACTACCATCATCTACAAAAATGATTTCATAAGAGTAATTGTTAGATTGCATCACTTTAATGATCCAAGTATAAAGTTCTTTAAGTGATTCCTCCTCGTTTAGAAGCGGTATAAGTATAGATAAATTCATTTATATTTTTATTCTTGTGTAGTTTTGCTTTTAAAAAATGCAGCGAAAATTAATCCGAAAATTGCACTGATAACAATTGCAAAAACAGATCCTTTTAATAGTTCTATAATAGAGTATGGGCTGCTTTCTTTCATTTTAGCAACTGCTTCATTAATAGCAGATGCAGGTGTGCCAAATTTCTGCATCATATTTACAGTGTATTTGATCATAATTTCGCTCAAAGTATCTTTGGCTCCTGGGTCAATAACATTAAATAAAATAATGTTGAAAGTCGTAGAAATTAAAATACCGATTACTGCAGCTATAAAATAAGTGGTAAAAGCATCTTTGAAACTAAAAACACCTTTTAATTCTTTCTTAGTTTTAGAAAGTAAAATGATGCTTATCGTAAGACTAATTGCTATTCCAATTATACCCATCCACCAAGCTGTAAATAGGTTTAAATCAACAGCATATATTGTTGCAGTAACCAAAGCAGATGCAATACCAATCATTACACCATAAGTAATACCGTTCTTTTTTATAACTTCATTAATCATATTTCTATATGTTTTAAAATTAATCCACAAATATAGTAATTCCCACTATAATCGGAGATAAAAAAAGCTTTTCGAAATAAACTAAAAAAAAGTGGGCTAAGTATTTGTTTATTAAAAAAGAATTGTAAATTTGCACACTCAAAAATAATTAAAAGTTTTTAAACAAAAAGAGTATCATTTGTTTACACCTTTTTCTAACCATGAAAAAGCTTCAAAATAAAAATACTCCAAACAATAAATAAAAAGATAAAGATGAAAAAAGGAATTCACCCAGAAAATTACAGATTAGTTGCATTTAAAGACATGTCAAATGATGACGTTTTTATCACTAAATCTACTGCAGATACAAAAGAAACAATTGAAGTTGACGGAGTTGAGTATCCAGTTGTAAAAATGGAGATTTCTAGAACATCTCACCCTTTTTATACTGGTAAATCTAAACTTATCGATACTGCAGGACGTATTGATAAATTCAAAACTAAATACGCTAAACACGCTAAAAAATAATAGCTGTTTTATATTATACAAAAGCCTTCCAGATCTGGAAGGCTTTTTTTATGCGTTAAATATTACTTTTCGTTAAAGTGGTTTTTTAGTAAACCAGTAAAATATTTGTAACTTTGGACTCAGGTAACCAAATCAATATTTTAACAAACACTCAATTATTTATGAACTACATTCTTTTCGACGGGCCCGTTCGGAATGCGTTATTACCCTTTACCTTTACGAGGCCTGTGGCTGATATTTTGGTCGGAATTATGACCATTCGTCAAAAATGGGAAAAACGTTTAGGTTCAACAATTACCACTATTACGGAAGAATATTTATCGGAAAAATTTCCAATGGTTGAAATGGAAGAAAATGTAATGATCAATGCAGCGTATTTGCCAAATGATACACTTGTAGAGATGATTTCTGACTTAACCGAAAATCAGGCCATTTTTAAAGGAGAAGATGTAATTGCATTTTTTGCAACCGAAAACCAAGAAGAAATCGATTTTGATTCTTACGAAATTATTCAGTACAATGATGACTGTATAACTATTGAACATACTTGGGATATTTTTTCTAAAAATGATGCAGCGATCCGTCAAGATTTTAATTATTTGACAGAAGATCGAAAATCACAGCCAATTCCAAAAAGCGTTAATGTAATTGCTCCCGAAAATATATTTATAGAAGAAGGCGCTAAATTAGAGTTCGTAACTTTAAATGCTTCGAACGGTCCTATATATATAGGTGCGAATTCAGAGATTATGGAAGGAACTGTAATTCGCGGACCTTTTGCTTTATGCGAAAATGCAATGGTAAAAATGTCTGCCAAAGTTTACGGAGCTACAACTGTAGGACCTGGATCCCGAATAGGAGGAGAGGTTAAGAATTCTGTTCTTTTTGCTAATTCCAATAAAGGACATGAAGGGTTTTTAGGCGATTCTGTTTTAGGTGAATGGTGTAATATCGGAGCCGATTCTAATAATTCAAACTTGAAAAACAACTACGAAGAAGTAAAACTTTGGAGTTATGAAACAGAAGGTTTTGCAAAAACAGGACTTCAGTTTTGTGGTTTAATGATGGGAGATCACAGTAAATGCGGTATTAATACAATGTTTAATACTGGAACTGTTGTTGGAGTAAGTGCTAATATTTTTGGATCTGGTTTTCCACGTAATTTTGTTCCAAGTTTTTCTTGGGGAGGTGCAGCAGGTTTTACAACTTATGTAACTAAAAAAGCTTTTGAAACAGCAAGATTGGTTCTGTCAAGACGAAATATTGATTTTGATGAAACGGAACAAGCAATTTTAGAACACGTTTTTGAAGAAACCAAAAAATGGAGAAAAGA
>Ga0160449_1001020_pt1 | contig 14398 bp, 22 predicted proteins | sample HID1975I_E1MG_FD_108216 | JGI IMG/M metagenome (GOLD analysis project Ga0160449, IMG submission 108216) | Enriched soil microbial communities from UW Madison campus, WI, USA - HID1975I_E1 MG | ecosystem: Environmental > Terrestrial > Soil > Unclassified | place: USA: Madison, Wisconsin...
CTATGCAACCTAAGACTGAGGGCCCGGAAGAAAAAGGGCCAAGCGATGTCCCATTTATCAACGACCCGGAAAAGCCCACGTCGCCGCCTTTGAATGATGCCGATGCTACGGACGCAGCAGAGGTGGAGGAAGACATTCAAGACGACGCAGAGTCGATCTCAATCCGAGGAGCTACGCATGGATACCTATCACCTAAGCTCAAGCGCCGATGGCTGGGAACTCAAAAAAGCCGGCGCTGAGCGTGCTTCGAAGCGTGCCGCCACCAAGCAAGAACTGGTTAGCTCACTGTCCGACTTCTTTCACGGCAAAACAGCATCGGTGAAGATCCACAAGGCGGATGGCACCATCGAAGAAGAACGCACCTACCCGCGTTCTGCTGATCCGAGGCGTTCAATGGGGTGATCCCAGTCACCGCTAGTGACCTTGGAATTGAGCTCAGCGACACGAGCAGTCACGGTTTGTACAAGTGGCTGCTCGCAAGCTTTCTCATCGGTAAAAGGATTCGCTCAACTGTCGCGGTGGAGACCTATCGGAGCTTGGTTGATCGGCATGGCCTGGACACCCCCGCCAAGCTCGCCCGATGCTCTCACCAACAGCTGGTCGTATGGCTTGGCCGAGCGGGTTATGCCAGATATGACCAGTCCACGGCGAGACGACTGCATGCGTTGGGGACGGGGCTGTCTAGTGATTTAGATGCTCAGCTCAGCTTCTTACGCCAGGGTCTCATTGACCTGCCCACATTCCAACGCTGGCTTTTAAGTTTTGAGGGAATTGGCATTAAAACTTTGGAGATTTTCATGCGAGAAGCTGCCGCACTGCTCGATAACGAGCGGCTGTAAGGACTCCTGGAAGGCACGACTGAGACCGCCGCCCCAGTCTATCAGTGCGAGCCTAAGTGCATGCCCACGTTGGAACTTTATGCAATCAACTGCCACCTCCAGGGCGAGCCCGGCCGATACTATCCTCAAGGTGAACAGACCCAACGGCAGAGCACTACGGCGTTTCCGCAGTGCGGAGGTGCGTTTCGAGCGGCGTATGCTCATGATTGTGTGCGGATGGCCATATGCCTTCATCGACCCGATGCCTTTAGCATGGAACACTGGAAGATCTCAGGACGGGAGGTTCCATGAAGCTCGAGGCCGAAGGACTATCGCTACGCGGACACACAGTGCTGGTCGTGGAAGACGATGTAACACTCAGAACGCTGCTCGTAGACATCCTGATTGAGCTCGGTGCTCATGCGTGTGGTTTTGGCAATGCGGAGGATGCCCTCATCCATCTTCTTGAAAACCACGGCAACTGTTCGCTGATAATCGCCGACCACGGTGTGCCTGGCACACTCAAGGGGGTGGAGTTCCTGCAGATGGTGGGGGAAAAGTGGCCCGACATTCCCGCTATTCTGACTTCCGGTTTCCAGTTGGAGAGCTTAGGTGAAGGTCTATCCAGTGAATTCTTATTCAAACCATGGTCGGTCGAAGAGCTGACTGCAACAATCGCCAAGGCCTTGGTTCGCAAGCCAGGTATTAAGCAGCAGGACGTTGATCAACATCCTGCATTAGATAAGGCTTCACGCACTCTATGAAACGTTCTAGCGGCCAGGGTTTTTGGAGGAAGTGGATGCCTTGAGGGAGTGCCTCACTCATTTCAGCATGATAGCCGCTTGATACGATGACGTCGGTGTCTGGCAGTTCCTTACGTGCGATCCAAGCCAGGTGCAATCCTGTCGAGGCTCCCGGAGTCCGGACATCGGTAATCACCAGTGACCATGGTTGCAGTCTCAGCATCGCAATGCCTTCATCGGCAGTCGCCAGCGCAGTCACGACGGCGCCTAGATCCTCCAGCAGCATCGTGATCATTTCTCGGAGGGCGGGTTCATCCTCCACCAGAAGAACGGAGGGAGGCATATCGGGGAGTTTTGGCTCAATCATCAGGGTACTCTTATCCAAGCGCACGTGAATAAAGCCATCCATCCTCGAACCGCCGCAACGGCATGGCGACGCGCGATATCATTCCGACATCGCTTCGCCGGGAAAATTCACTCGCATTATCTGAAAGAAATTTCACCTCATTTTATAGCGTCTTCGCTGGGGGCTTGAGCGGGATCGGCGTCGGCCTTAGGTACTTCCTGATCACATTTCTCGCCCATCGCCCGGTACTCCTTTCGCAGCGCATGCAACTGCTTGTTGTCCAGCGCTTCGAGGTCAAGGACGGATCGCTCGGCTGACTTTGTCGCCCGGATCAGCTCGTCCAGCTTTAGATGGATGATGTCGTTGTCCCGGTTTTGAGTGTTCTGAATTAGGAAGACCATCAGGAATGTGATGATCGTGGTGGAAGTGTTGATAATGAGCTGCCACGTATCGTTGTAATGAAACCAAGGCCCTGAGGCTGCCCACATCGTGATTAGTACGATGGCGATGAGAAATGTGCTTGGCCTGCCAGCGTGGTCTGACAGCCGTTGGCAGAATTGCGCGAATTTCATGATGCTCTCCCTCTGATACGTTGCGCTTACTCAGTTGACCGCCCGCGTGATCAGAAATCATTTTTTACATTTGGCGGATGCAGCGAAAGGTGGGCACGATCACTTTGAACAGCAGCGGCGCAAGCAGGGTCAACCGCTACGACTTTGCTTTGGAGGGTAGTCATGGAAGTCGAGCCGCTGTTGACAGAGCTCTTGATGGCGCGTGGCCCAGGTGGGCAGGAAGATGAGGTACGTTCGATTTGTCTGCGAGAGCTCACTGGATTCTGTGATGACTTGAAAGTCGACAGGGCGGGGAACGTCATAGGCCTGATCAAGGCTGCGCATGACAGTGATCCTGGCGAGGCAATCAGGGTTATGGCGCACCTGGATGAGATCGCCATGATCGTAAAAACGGTCGAGGCTGACGGGACGCTTAAGGTTGTCGCGCTTGGTGGAGCTCAGCCGATCTGCTTTGGCGCTTGCCCAGTCGACATGCTGGGCGACCGAACGACACTTCCGGGCGTTCTCTCCTACGGCTCGATGCACAACAGTGGCAGCACCCCCACAGGCCGGGACGTATTGGCTGGCGACGTTCACTGGAATGATGTTCATGTGGTTACTCGTCTAACCAAAGCCGCCTTAGAAGAAGCGGGTATTCGACCAGGGTCGCGCGTGGTGCTGAGTCAGCACTGGCGCAGGCCATTCATCGTCAACGACTGCATTGCCGCGCATTTCCTTGATGATCGAGCGCCTGTCACCGCCGTGATTCATTCCGCTGCCTTGCTCAGCAAGCGTCGGCATTTGCTCAAGCAGGATGTCTGGGTGGTGTTGACCACACTCGAGGAGGAGTCCAACGCTGGTGCAATGTATGCAGCCCGCACGCTACCGGGGGATACAACCATCGCGGTTGAAGTAGGGCCCGTACTGACTGAGTACGACACGCGGCTATGCGCAGACCCGATTATCAATGCCGGCGATCAGAAGGGCTATTACAGCCGGACGGTGATCCATGGCTTGCTCAAGGCTTCCCGTCGTGCCGGTTACGAACCCCAGGCAGCTTTACTGTTGGACTTCGCCTCGGATGCCAGTGCTGTAATGAGCGCAGGAGTCTGCGCGCGTGCGGGCTGCATTGCCATTCCAACTGAAAACACGCATGGGTTCGAGGTGATCCATTCGCAGGGGATTTCAGCCTGCGCCGCGACGCTCGTCGAGTATCTGATCGACCCTTAGACTACCTGTTTCAAGCTGGTCATGACCGCAGCTCGGCTGCTGTGTTCTTCCTCCAACCCCTGAGGTTCATAAGACACAGCACTACCTGAAGCACAATCAATGCCCACGCTTGTGCATGCCATCCCCAGACCGTCCATAAAATGTTGCTTGCGATAAAGCAACAGAAGCCCACTTTGCGCCGCCCAGGGCGATGCGATCCAATACACCAGGCTGCCAGCACTGTGACCGCCATCGCTGGCCATTCCAGCAGCTCAACCCAACTTTCCATCAAACCATTCCAGACCGTTTCCATAAACCTAGAGCCATTTTCCGTCGGTCAAGTCGCTTGTGAGTAAACCGGATCCCTTTGGATTTGGAGTTCACCCTAAAGGACTGGGTTCCGCACACGATAGGGCAGGTGAGCCGGCCCATTTAACGCTCTGGGCCGTAACCGCTGATTGCCAGGCCGGCGCGCATCGCAGCAAGATGCGTAAGCCCTTGCGGCAGGTTTCCGAGGAAGTTTCCTGTACTAGGATCGATCATTTCTGAGTAGATCCCCACGCCATGTTCGAGGCCTTTCACGGCAGCGTGGAACGTTGACTCGCCCCGCTCGCACTCACCAAGAAGCGCCCAAGCTTCAATGATCCAGAATGTACAAGCCAGGAAGCAGCCTTCTTCCTCATAGGCTTGGCTATATCGGTAGTGGAAAGCCCCCGCGCCGAGCTCGGCCTGGACAGCTTCCAGGGTGCTACGCAGACGTTTTGGTGAGGGATAGCCTATGCGCACGGCAAGTGCCACTGACGCATCGAGTCGATCTGTCCCAGGATAAAAAACGTAGGCCTGACGTCGTTCACTCCAACAGTGTTGCTCAATCCATGCCTGGATGCGTTGCCGTTCTCGATCCCACCGTTCTCGGCATGTGGTCGGGAGGTGACCACCATCAGCAAGTTCGATGGCGCGACTCAAAGCCTGCCAGCAACTGATCTTGGACATCGTGTAGTGACGCGTCTCCTGCAATTCCCATATTCCTGCGTCAGCCTGCCTCCAGCAATCGGCGCATTGATCAGCAAGACCCGCCAGGATCATTGCGCTGGGGGAGTCGAGGATATTGCCGCTGTCGATGAAGCAGCGAGCGGTCTCGAAAATGTCGCCGAAGACGCCATGTTGGAGTTGGTCACGCGCGTCGTTTCCCACTACTGGAGGTGAATTCTTGTAGCCAGGGAGGTTAACCCTGCGCGTGCAATCACCGAGCGCCCCATCCAGCGTATAAAACACCCTTGGGCCATGCTCGCCCAGTCGATTCAAAAGCCAGGTGAAAGCTGCCTTGGCTTCTGGCTGGGCCCCGATAGCCAGGAATGCCTCGATGGTATATCCAGCGTCCCGGATCCAGGCGAAGCGGTAGTCGAAGTTCTTTGTACCACCTATCCGCTCGGGCAGGGACGAGGTGCCTGCAGCCATGATCGCGCCGCTCGGTGAGGATAAAAGAAGCTTTAGGGCGAGTGCATTGCGCACAACCAGTGGTTTGAGTGGGCCGTCATAGATGAGGCTCTTCGACCATTGGCACCACTCTCGATGCGAACCGTCAATACGCTCGTCGATGAGCTCCAGTGGTGGGAGCACCAGTGGCTCATCTCGCCCAGCCACGATCGCCAAAACAGTCCGTTGCCCCCGGCCTACCCTGATGAATGCCCGGACGCCCATGTCATCCTTGCGATCAATCCGCAACTGGGCGTCGTGCATAAACATTCCTAGGATGCGACCGGCATGAAACACGCAGCCGTTGTCATTCGGCGTCAGATAAGGGCTTACGGTATCGGCCTGTGTACCGAAATCAATGGCGATGTCGAAATCGACAAAACCGTCCATCCCCTCTATACGCCTGGCGAGTTCCGCCCAAGGTAAACGACCAGCTGGGCCACTGTTGAGCGATTCGGTCACTCGCGCTTTCCCGCTTGAAGTGACAAAGCACGTCTCCAGTACGTTGCTGCCTGGGAGATAACGACGTTCAGCACGATACTTTTCGCGAGGGGTGATGGAAAAGAAGCCACCTGAGTGAGGTGCCAACAACCGGTCGAACAGTGGTGGAGAGTCCATCTGCGGAACGCACCACCAATCAATAGAGCCGTCCAAACCTATCAACGCCACCGAGCGCCCATCACCCAGAGCACCGTATTGCTCCAGCAGCAACCATCCGCCGTCGTCGCGTTGGGGTTGAGCGTGCTGCATGCCATCGGCGAATTGGTTTTCCACGAGACGTTACCCTGCTGGAGTGTCCAGTTGGGACAGGCTTGTCGAGCTGATGGTTCGCTCCGACTTTCAGCTGGAAGTCTTTTCTCAGATGATTTAAAAATCGGAATTTCGAGTTGCCGCTGAACTCTCAGTCGACGGTAGGTGCATCTTTTTCTCGGCACCAGTCCTCCCAACCAACAAGACCAACTGAGGGTTTTATGACTTGTCTGATTTGCGCAGGGCATGCGCACTCCGTGGAATGTGCGACGGGGTGGGAAGAGCGGCATTGTTCGGAGTGCGGAGGCTATCGCATCTCCCAATCACTCATTTGGGCGATGATGGATCAGGGGCAGATCTTCGACACCAGCAAAATGCGAGAATGGCTGACCACCCAGCGGAGTCTGATGCCTACTCCAATAATTGAGCCTCACCACGCCATTCTCCTTAGTTAAATAGGCGGGGCGCCGTGGCCGGCCCGAGGCTCCTAGAGAATGTCACTCGTTGGGGATGATCGAGATCTTGCCGTTGCGCTCGACAATGGCAAATTTGATCTGCTCCACTTTTTCGATTCCCTGGCTATCGCGTGCAGATTCAAGAATATCGTCTTCAGTGAGTCGCGCTCGGTGAATACGGTGGTGCAGAAAACGGCCATGCTCAACGACCAGCGTAGCGTGGCCGTCCAGCAGTCGCGCCAAAGGCTTGGAATTGAGTTTCGCGAGCGACAGTCCGACATCCAGGACGATCAGCGTCGCGATGACCAACATGGCATTGGTGAAGGAAAAATCATCGCCCAGCAAAGCCTGTTGGGTCGCTTCGCCGATGATCAACAACAGCACAAAATCAAAGGTCGTCAAGTCAGCTAAGGAACGTCTGCCTGCAACGCGAAACAACAGCATGAGGGCGATGTACATGCCCGCTGCGCGAATGATTGAATCCATTACTCGCTCCTAAGGGAATAGGAAGGTAGAGAAGTGGACTGCACTGGATGGGCCTGCGCGCACCGCGCATTCCAGTGTTCCGACATACTCACTGCGTAAGGTCAGATAGAGCGTGGCAATGCCATCCTCGCTGGTTCCCAGTTGCAGCAAGATGGCCTTGCCCTGTGAGAGCGAGGCTTGTGGTTGAGGTTGTAAAGTTTCGATGCTGGCTTCGCGCAGTAGTGAACCATCGAGCTGCACCATGATGGGTTCTCGGGCGCTGCCGCGTACAGTGATGCGCAAGCTGTCAGTTGTGCCACTGCGGCTGAGGCGTTGATACTCAACATGCAGACGACCATCAGCGCTCGTGACCTGAGCATTGCTGAGTGGGCCATTACCGAATACGCCGGCCAATCCAAGTAAGACAATGACGACCAACAGGTACCAACCCACGCGTTCGAAGCGCCAGACGCGCTGCTGCATGGTCATGTCTTCCTGGACAGGCTGCTGTCTCGACACCAGTTCATCATCCGTCATAGCCATAATCCTCAGGCGCGCTCCCCGCGAAGCCACCGCTCGTGATAATGGATCAGGCGGGTCAGCCCATAGATGGCGCCGTCGTGCATGACTTGCGCTCGCTCTCCAAAAAAACGCTGGGTACGGGTAAATACGGCAATGGGTTCCCCTGCAAATGCCCACGCAAAGCACAGCGTGCCGGGTAAAACCCAGATGCTGGACTAGGCCCAGCTACACCGGTAGTTGCAATAACGACGTTGGCATCGCTGTCTTTCAAAGCCCCTAGCGCCATCTCCCAAGCGACTGGTTCGCTAGTCAGCCCGTACCGTTCGATGGTTTGCGCGCTTACACCTAGCAGACGCTTCTTGGCGGAGGGCGAATACACTACATAGCCGCTTTCGAGCACCTCGCCCGTACCTGGGAAGGCCGCTAGCAGAGCGACCATGCAGCCTGCTGTGCAGGACTCGGCAGTCGTAAGTACCAGATGGTGGTCTTTGAGGTATCCAAGCACGGCCAGTACGGGATCACTTGCCATTTTGATGTCGACTCGTTGTTCTTTTGTGGTGGACGTGCCAGCTATGTAAATGGTTCACCGGTTCAGCGTAGGTTCGCTTGGGTTCTTGACTTGAACTTCATTCCACGCGTCACCATAAATTTAGCTAGCACAGAGCTGGGCTCTGGAGTGTTATTTGAATGACAGAGATAAGGGTATGGTAGCCATGAAAAAGCACACCGATACCGGGCATAGGCCAAAGGCCCCGTCAAAATCCCAGGGTGAAGAAGAACGCGACAACGATGCTCATCGACCGGATGGCTCATCAGGCACCGATCATGATTCGACCGCACAGAAAGCAGCGCGTAATGAAGGGGAGAAGAAGCACTGAGGCCAGCAACAGCTGGCCTCAGTGCTTTCATCAGAGGATGGGTTTGCCGCCGGTTATCCCGTAGCGTGAACCCGAGATGTAGCTGGCCTCATCAGAACCCAGCAAGACATAAATCGGCGCGACCTCCACCGGTTGCCCTGGTCGCCCCATTGGGTAGCTCGAACCGAAGTTCTTCACGGCATCATCGGGCATGGTGGCAGGTATCAGCGGTGTCCAGATCGGGCCGGGGGCCACGCTGTTCACCCGTATGCCTTGCTTACCCAGCAGTTGGGCGAGGCCGGCGGTGAAATTGGCAATGGCACCTTTGGTGGCGGCATACGCCAACAGGCTGGGTGATGGGTCGTCAGAGTTGACCGAGCTGGTGTTGATGATCGACCCGCCTTTGGGCATCGACGGCAACGCGCGCTGGCAAATCCGGAAAATGGCGGTGATGTTGGTATCGAAGGTCTTCACCCATTCATCATCGTCAATCTCGTCCAGGCCCTCATGAGCCATCTGGAACGCGGCGTTGTTGACCAGAATATCGATGCGACCGAACTGCGCCACCGTCTTGTCGACAACGTCGTAGCAGTGCTGTTTGTGTGCCAGGTCGCCAGGCAGCAGCAGGCACTGGCGTCCAGCGGCCTCGACCCAGCGCGCTGTTTCCTGAGCATCTTCGTGTTCATTCAAGTAGGCAATGGCAACATCGGCGCCCTCGCGGGCGTAGGCAATGGCCACCGCGCGCCCGATGCCGCTGTCGGCGCCAGTAATCAGGGCGATTTTGCCTTCGAGCCGATTGTTGCCGATGTAGGTCTGCTCACCGCAGTCTGGATACGGCTCCATCTTGCGTTGTGAGCCTGGCACGCTTTGCGGCTGAGAAGGAAACGGGGGAGTAGGGTAGTCGCTCATGGGGGGAAGCTCCTGCAGTTGAGAACGCTCATGACCGTTCGAAACGTACGAGAGGCTGGTGTTGAGGTGAATTCAGGAATAGTACGACGGACGGTCAGCTTGCCATCGCCGGTGACTCTCGAGGATTGAATCTAACAATCGCTATCAGTCTCACCGAGGCACGGGTAGGGCCAGGCTTGACCTGGAACAGTCCTCCGGTACGACTCAACCTATGAGCTCAAAGTACCCCGTCATCATCGTTATATGAGTCTGGGATATTGCTGGTGAGCGACCCAGTCTAGATCCAGAACAATCAGCAAACCTCTGATCTGAACGTCCCAGAGCGCCCAATCATCTTTACCCATTCGTCTCGAGAACCTCATCCTAGGCCACTAAAGCTGCTCTTCTGAACCTTTGAGGCATTGACGACTCAACCGAGCATTCACGAGAGAGGGCTCGCGATGCGCACCTTTGAGAGAGACTTCTTCGCACCTCAATCGTTAAAGCTCAAATGTTTGGCCGCGTGGTTTCGGGTGCTAGAGGACAGGGCATGGCGTATGGAATCGCCGGACGACTATCACGAGGAATTGCTTCGACGGGCGGATGAAATGGATCGTCAAGGAATCATTTCCTGGCAGGAGTGGCGTGATCTACGTCTCCAGGCTGATGCTGCTTACCTCAGAGCGGTAGCCGGGGACGATTTTCCCTCACGGTTTTTCGGGAGCTGAGGTAGGGGATACCGCTGCGCTGCGCCCTGAGGTAGGGGAGGGCTTCATCGACGCCGCGCCGGTATCCACGTAGGTCAGTTCAAATGACATGTCAGCCCTTACTGTGTTCGTCTGACGTAGGCCCAGTCCCGCGTTTAATCCCGCGCGGGCCCGCAATTCCCCAAACGGCTAGTCCAACCAGCGGTAGAGCCAGGATCAACAAGGCCCACATGGCTTTGGTCGCATCGGTCTTGTCGCTTCGAAACACGCTGACTATCGCCCACAGGTCGATCAACAAAAGAATCGTTGCTACCGCGATCCAGAAGTACGTACCAAGATCGTTCATAGGTTTGTCCTCCGATGGCTTACACGTAATCGCTCCCTAACGTTCCAGAGGCCGCCCCTGGAACGAGGATGACTTTCCGGCAGTTATCCTGTTTTTGATCGAACATTTTGTAGCCCATGGCAGCCTCTTCCAGGGCTAGGCGGTGAGTCACGATCAGTTCCGGTTGCAGGCGCCCGGCTTCTATGTGTTCGAGCAGTTCCGGTAGGTATTTCTGCACATGGGTCTGGCCCATCTTGAACGTCAACCCCTTGTCGAACGCATCGCCAAACATGAAGGCGTGAATGAAGCCGGCATACACCCCCGGCACACTGACTACGCCCCCGCGCCGCACGGCGGCAATGCTTTGGCGCAGGGCCTTGCCGCTGCTGCCTTCGAGCTTGAGTGCCGTCATGACGGTTTCTGCAGTGCTGCCCTTGGCCTCGAAGCCAACGGCGTCGATCACCGCGTCGACGCCCCGCATACCCGATGTTTGTCGAATGATGCTGTCGGCGGGATCATCATCCTGCTCAAAGTTGATTGGAATTACGCCGTAGGCGTCGCGGGCGTAGCCTAGGCGGTAGTCGTTGTCATCCACCATGAAGATGGTCTGCGCGCCGAGCATTCTCGCGCACGCCGCGCTGAGTAGACCCACTGGCCCCGCGCCGTAAATGGCGACTGAGGAACCTTGGCCTATCTCGGCGTTGATGACGGCCTGCCAGGCGGTAGGCAATATGTCGGAAAGAAAAAGCACCTTATCGTCAGCTAAGGCCGTGGGAACCTTGAAGGGGCCGACATTGGCTTTGGGTACCCGCACATAATCGGCCTGGCCGCCTGGAATACCACCATAGAGATGGCTGTAACCGAACAACGCAGCGCCTGGTGGGATGCCTTTTTTGTTGATGATCGATCCGCGCCCGGAGTTTGTGGTCTCGCAGGCAGCGAATAGATCGTGTTGACAGAAGAAGCAGCTTCCGCAAGCGATAACGAAGGGAATCACCACCCGGTCGCCTATTTGTAGATTGGTGACGGCGCTGCCGGTGTCCTCGACGATCCCCATGAACTCATGACCGAAAATATCACCCGCTTCGGTTTCTGGAATTTTGCCTCGATAAAGGTGCAAATCGGATCCGCATATCGCCGTGGCGGTCACCCTTAGAATGATGTCGTCAGCTTCCTCGATGATGGGATCAGGGACGTTATCGACCCTGACGTCGTTTGCTCCGTGGTAGGTCAGTGCTCGCATCGTGCGTTCTCCTGCATAGAGTTCAGAGGTTATGCAGGGGAAGCCGTGGGCATTAAGAAAGTTCAGCCAAACTGATTCAGTGGTTAACTTAAGCGCTAAATGTTGGGGCGAGGTTATTTTTATTCATCTATAAAACTTGGCTTGAACCTTTTCAAACTTGCCATTCGTCCTGAAAACGCGTGGTGCGTCAGCACGTATCGAGTGCAGCTTGCTCCCACGAATAGAAAGGCGCGCATTTATTTGAGCGCTTGATCAGCCGCGAGGAGTAAAACATGCTTATTCACAATAAGCGCTTGCAATATACGGTGCGCGTTGCTCAGCCCAATCCAGGCCTTGCAAACTTGCTTTTAGAACAGTTCGGCGGCGCTCAGGGTGAGCTGGCCGCTGCCAGTCGATACTTCACCCAGGCCCTCGCCGAGGATGACCCAGGCCGCAAAGACCTGCTGATGGACATCGCCACTGAAGAGCTGAGCCACTTGGAGATCGTCGGCTCGATCATTGTGATGCTTAACAAAGGTGCCAAGGGCCGACTTGCTGAGGGGGTCGAAGAGGAGGGAGAGCTGTACCGAGCCATCAATGGCGCCGGTAACGATTCCCACATTACCAGCATCCTCTACGGCGCCGGCGCTCCGCTTACCAACTCGGCAGGGGTGCCATGGAGCGCGGCCTATGTGGACACCATTGGGGAACCGACGGCTGATTTCCGCTCCAATATCGCTGCCGAAGCGCGGGCGAAGATCGTGTACGAGCGCCTGATGAACGTGACGGACGACCCAGGCGTGAAAGAAGCGCTGGGTTTCTTGATGACACGAGAAATCGCACACCAGCTTTCTTTCGAAAAAGCACTGCACGCCATCCAGCCTAACTTCCCTCAGGGCAAGCTTCCTGGCATGCCGGAGTTCACCAACAAGTATTTCAATATGTCGGGTGAGCCGAATGTGCGTGGCTCTTGGAATGAAGGCGAGGAGTGGGAGTACGTCGAGAATCCCTCGGTTGCCGTTGATGGCGGAGATGGCACCGCTTCGGTGGAACTGGCCGCTCCTGATCTCGCGATATTGGAAGCCATGAAGCTGCGGACGATGTCGGATCCAGCCAGCAACCCGGTCACCGGGGCGGATCTCGGCTCGGGCTTGGTCAACGGTAAAGATGACTGATTGAAGGAGGCCCCATGAGCACTTCGAGAAGAAGGGATAAGGCTCAGGCTGACATCGGCTTCGAGCATCTGATGAGCGCGGCGGTCGCAGAGTTTGAGGCCGACTCACGCCTGGCTTGCCGGTCGATGCGGGTAAAGATGGCGATAGGCATGTTTGGCGTAGGCTCGGTGCTGCCCAACGATCTGCCCGTGAAGCTTCCCACTGAGTCCTTACACGAGAGTCTGGTAAGCCACACCCTGCAGTGAAATCGATTTTCACACCAAAGGAGAATGACGATGGTTGCTCGCAAAACAGTAGAAGATCTGTTCATCCATGAGCTTTCGGACGTGTACAGCGCTGAGAAGCAGATCACCAAAGCATTGCCGCTCCTGGCTCGGGCATCTACCAACCCGCTTTTGGCTGATGCGTTCACCTCACATCTGGCGGAAACCCAGGGGCAGATAGAGCGCATTGACCAGCTGGTAGAGTCGGCTGGATTGAAACTCAAGCGGATGAAGTGTGTAGCCATGGAGGGGCTGATTGAGGAAAGCAAAGAGCTGCTGGATGAAATCGAGAAGGGGGCAGTACTCGATGCGGCGCTGATAGGGGCATGCCAGAAGGTAGAGCACTACGAAATCGCCAGCTACGGCACCCTAATTGCGATGGCCAAGCACCTTGGCATGGAAGAGGCCGCCTCGCTATTGGCAGACACGCTCGCAGAAGAGAAAGCCGCTGACGAGAAGCTATCAGCGATTGCCGAAGAGGGCGGCAATCAGGCAGCGACACTCGAGAAGTGAATCTGTGGAGCCCGGCTTTCGCCGAGCTACCCGACAGGCGCCTTGCTCGTGAATGTGATGTCTGATTCTGGGCTTGAAGACATGCGTTCCATGGGCCTGTCTCAGGGCTTTGGGCAGCACTGAGTCATACGCTGGGCTCAGGTATGGCCAGAAGAATGAGACTCCGCCATGGAGTACAGATAGTCAACTAATCGGACAGCTGGGAGCCAACTGGCGCCGGCGCCGTGAAATCAAACGCCTTCTCAGGTAAGAGAAGGGAAGTTGTACAAGAAAAATTATTTGTATCGGAAATTAGGCCAGTTGTCCGATACCCATATTTGTCCAGGCCATAGTCATTGAACCGCCGTCTTACTTTGCTATGGTTAGGTTTCCGTATAAGACTAAAGTCGTAGGAGGACGGCATGCGTATTCGTGGTGATGTTTTTTGGGATTGGGCGGATCCAGTGCTTCATCATCGCAGCCACGACGAGGAGCTCGATGACGGCACGACTATCGATGTTCAGGTCAGGCTCTCGCGCACAGGTCAGACGCAAATGTTCATCGGCGTGTACGCAGGAAGTGGAATGGCGCTGCATGAGGAAGCTTTCGAATCCCGCCCCGGCGAGTCAATGACCCGGGCATTAGCCTGGGGGGTTGGTCGAGCAAGGCGTCTGGCGACAGATCAGCGCCCTAATGTGAAACAAGTGGCCTAGCTGCAGCCAGTATCCGTGGCCGTTGGCTCAAGCGTCAGCGGCCACAACCGTCTCCTCTCAAATGCCAATCCCATTTACCAGCGTTTGGGTCAGCCAGTTGCTGCTTGTCCCGTAAAGCCTTTAACGCCCTGTACTGAAAGTCAGCTCGCATCCGTAGATTTGCGCAGTCTGGGACAAGCCATCTGAGGCTTCCAAAGCCCTGAGCGACCTCAGTACCTGGCCACAAGCATTAAGTTGAGCCGTTATTAGGATCGATTGGGATAGCATTCCCGACCTTGCTAAATAGTCTCTTGTTGCCATGCCTAGGACGTTATCCCTTCGGATCTCATAAACGTTCGACAGAAATGTGGTTGATCGTAGAAACCGCACTCCAGCGCGATCTCGGCGAGCATCATCGTCGATGCCTCTAGCAGTTCTTTAC
>Ga0160449_1001021_pt1 | contig 14355 bp, 15 predicted proteins | sample HID1975I_E1MG_FD_108216 | JGI IMG/M metagenome (GOLD analysis project Ga0160449, IMG submission 108216) | Enriched soil microbial communities from UW Madison campus, WI, USA - HID1975I_E1 MG | ecosystem: Environmental > Terrestrial > Soil > Unclassified | place: USA: Madison, Wisconsin...
AAGCTGACGCCGAAGCAGGCGAACATCTACGTGTGGGGCTTCCAGCCTGAGGCGCGCTTCCGTGATGCGGTGTGCGGGCGTCGGTTCGGCAAGACCTTTCTCGGCAAGGCTGAGATGCGGCGCGCGGCGCGGCTGGCTGCAGAGTGGGGCGTGAGCGTCGAGGACGAGATTTGGTACGGCGCGCCGACGTTCAAGCAGGCCAAGCGGGTCTTCTGGCGCCGGCTGAAGCAGGCGATCCCCGAGGCATGGCGCGCGGCCCGACCGAACGAGACGGAGTGTTCGATCACCCTTAAGTCCGGCCACATCATGCGTGTGGTCGGCCTGGACAACTACGACAACCTGCGGGGCTCTGGCCTGTTTTTCGTCCTTGTGGATGAATGGGCAGACTGCCCGTGGGCGGCCTGGGAGGAAGTGCTGCGGCCGATGCTTTCGACCTGCCAGTACACGATTCCCCAGACCGGAGAGTCGCGCAAAGGGGGGCATGCGCTGCGCATCGGCACGCCGAAAGGCTTCAATCACTGCTACGACACCTACCGCGACGGGCAGCCGGGCGGGGAGCCCGACCATAAGAGCTGGCAATACACCTCATTGCAGGGTGGCAACGTCCCGGCTGATGAGCTGGACGCCGCCCGGCGCAAGATGGATCCCCGCACGTTCCGCCAGGAATACGAGGCCGGGTTCGAGAACTATGCCGGGGTCGTCTACTACACCTTCGACCGGGCCGAGTGCCGCACCAGCGAGCGCATCAAGCCGGGAGAGGCCCTGCACATCGGTATGGACTTCAACGTCATGAAGATGGCCGCGGTTGTGTACGTGGTGCGAGATGGCTTACCGCTGGCCCTGGACGAGTTCCACTCTGTGCGCGACACGCCGGAGATGATCGAGAAGATCAAGGTACGCTTCTCGGGTCACAGCGTCTCCGTGTACCCAGACGCCAGCGGCCAGAACACCAGCAGCAAGAACGCCAGCGAGTCGGACCTTTCCCTGCTCAAGAAGGCTGGCTTCACCGTTGTGGTCGACTCACAGAACCCCGGCGTGAAGGACCGAATCAACGCGGTCAACGCCATGTTCCTCAACACCTACGGGGAGCGGCGCATGAAGGTCAACATCGACCAGTGCCCGCAGCTCACCCAGTGCCTGGAGCGGCAGACGTACACCGACAAGGGCGAGCCGGATAAAGACCCCAAGAAGGGGCACGACCACATGAACGACGCCGCCGGCTACTTCATCGCCAAGCGGTTCCCGATCAAGACTCAGTCCGCCGGCACCCGCCGCATCGGAGGTTTGGCGTAATGCCTGTTCAATCCACCAACCCAGACTACGACGCTCACATCGAAGAGTGGCGGATGATGGACGACGCCCTGGAGGGCGAGGGCGCCATCAAACGTAGCCCACGCAACTTGCCCAAGCCAAGCGGCATGACCGAGGCCGAAAAGCTTGATGGCGCCGGCAATGCCTACCTGTACCAGAACTACACCGCCCGGGCTCAGTACGAGCACTGGGTACGGGACTCGCTGCGCTCGATGATGGGCTTGGTCTCCAGGCTGATCCCCGAGGTCAAGCTGCCAGCTGGGCTGAAGCAACTGGAGGACAACGCCACCGCCGACGGCTTCGGCCTGACCCAGCTGTTCCTGCGGATCGTGCGCCAGGCCATCTCCCATGGTCGCGTGCCGCTGGTGGTCAACATCGATGACGCGGGCCAGCCGTACTTCGCGACCTACGCGGTGCGCAACGCCATCAACTGGGACACCGCCGACCAAGGCGGTCGGCAGGATCTGGTGCTGTCGGTGTTCCGAGAGTTCAGGCGCAAGGAGCAGGACCGCTACAGCCACGAATGCGAGACGGTCTACCGCGAGTTCTATATGGACGGTGCGATCTGCCGCACGGGCGTGCGCAACGAGGCCGGCGAGCTGATCGAGGACGACCGCCCTTTGGGCACCGTCGACGGCAGCAACAACCTGGTGCGCGGCCTGGACTACATTCCGGTCATCTACTGCGGCTCCACCGACAACTCGCCCGATGTGGACGAGATCCCGTTGCTGACCATGGCCCGGGCTGCGCTGAAGTCCTACCAGCTCAGTGCCGACTACTTCACCGCGCTGCATCAGACCAGCCACCCGCAGCCGTGGGTGTCGGGCCTGGACGAGAGCGTGGAGCTTAGCGTGACCGGGCCGTCTGCGGCTTGGGATCTCGGGCCGAAAGGCCAGTGTGGATACCTGGAGTTCCAGGGCGCCGGCATCGAAGCCGTCCGTACAGCGATGGAAGACCAGAAGAACGCCGCCCTTGAGGCTGGCGCCAAAGTGTTGGACGTCTCCGGCACCGAGTCGGGCGAGGCCCGCAAGACCCGCCAGAACGACCAGCACGCCACGCTGCATAGCATCGTCATCACTGCGGCGGCGGCCATCGAGCAGGCCCTGCGTTATGCGGCAGAGTGGACAGGCTACGACCCGGACGAGATCGTCTTCACGGTCAAACCTGAGTTCGTGATCCCTGAAGTCAATGCCCAGGTGCTGGCCGAGCTGCAGAAGAGCGTCATGGCTGGCACGATCAGTGCCGAGACCTATTGGCAGTACCTCACCACTGGCAAGCTGCCCGAGCACCCGTACGACGAAGAGGCCGAACTGATCGGCGACGACCACGGCGATGGCGTAAACCTGGACGACGAAGATGGCGACGAAACCGGAGCAAACGGCGGACGAGAAGCTGCTGGAGCAGGTTAGCCGCCACTCGGTACTGCTTGAGCGGCTCAAGGCCGGCGAGGTCAAGAAGTTCGAAACCTACCTGCGCCGGGCTGATAGTCATGTCCGCGACCAGCTCACCCGCAAGGAACTAACCACGTACGGCCGGAGCCGGCTGGAAGAGTTCCTGGGGAGGGTTGGCGGCAAGCTGTTGGAGATCTACAAGGCCTTCAGCGACCGCATGCAGTCGGACCTAGTTGACATCGCGCAGTACGAGGCAGCGTTCGAGGGCCGCAGCCTGGCCAAGGCGCTCCTGGTCGACGCGGCCATGCCGGCAGACTCACTACTCCGGGCCGCGATCAACACGCAGCCCCTGCAGGTGGCTGGCGTCGATGGCGGCAAGCTGCTGAAGCCCTTCCTGAACGGCTGGACCCGCACCGAGTCGGACCGGGTGACCAACGCCATCCGGATGGGTGTCGTGCAGGGCCAGACCAACGCCGAGATCACCCAGGCCATTCGCGGCACCGCGGCGCAGAACTTCACAGACGGCGTGCTGGCGGTCACGAACCGAAGCGCTCGGGCAGTCGTCCAGACAGCTGTCCAGCACGTGGCCACCACGGCACGCATGGAAACGCTCAAGGCGAACGCTGAGGTGGTGCCGGGGTATCGCATCGTCGCCACCCTGGACCGGAAGACCAGCGTGCAGTGCCGAAGCCTGGATGGCCGCGAGTACGAGATGGGCAAGGGGCCTGTGCCCCCGTTCCACATCCACTGCCGAACCACCATCACGCCGATCACCAGGATATCGGCGCTGTTCGGGCAAGGTGCCACGAGGGCAGCAGTGGGCGCGAATGGCGGCGGGCAGGTCTCGGCAAGCCTCAGCTATTACCAGTGGCTCAAAACGCAGCCAGCGGCCTTCCAAGACGCCGCGCTGGGACCGATGCGCGGAAAGCTGTTCCGCGATGGTGGGCTGACGGCCGACCGCTTCGCCGCGTTGCAGCTGGATAAGAATTTCAAGCCGCTGACGCTCGACCAGCTCAAGGACCTAGAGCCGTTGGCTTTCGAGCGAGCGGGGATTACCTAGTTTTTTGAAAGGCCATCACGACGTGTGCTGACATAGGTAAACGGATTGCCGGCCGGGTCAGTTCCTTGCAAAACCATTTTCCCTTCTTCCTGCGAGATGATCTTCACCTCCCCTGAGGCGCCCGATAGGTAGTGCTGATTCAGGTCGGGCAGGTAAATGCCGGTCATTTGCTCCAGCGTAGGAATTGGCAGCTCCATATCGCCAAACTTGTATCGGCCAGGCTCAGTCTTCAGGCCGGTCAGGGTAAAGGTGAGGAAGTCATCATCAGCGGTCCATTCGCCAACGCCACGAGCGGGCATCACTGCGGCGAACTCTTTGCCGCCGGTTACTCCTGAAAACTTGAACGTGCCGTTCACGTTGTAATGCCCGTTTCTAATGAATTCCGTGATGCCGTTGAAGGTGAATTTTCCGCCAGGGACGGGATATTCGTACGTGCTCTCCCAGCGGCCGAAGAATTCGGGGTTGTGCTCTGGGCCTGACTCGTGAAACGCGCTGTATATCGTAGCGACCGTAGCGAGTACCCCGAGGATGGTCAGGGCTTTGCCATAGCCTGTGCGGGCTAGATTTTTAAATGTCTCGAACTTCATGCGGGAGTCCTTAATGGGGGTGGAGGCATATTGCCACTACCGCAAGTCTGATGTCTGAACTCTCGTCACATATTTGAAGCTTAGCCTCGCATCTGCGGGGTTTTTTATGCCCGCCAGGCGGGCCCACTCAATCCCCAGGGGATAGCCACATGCCTTTTGACTTCGACCCGGCCGCCCACGGCCTCACCCTCGACGAAACCCAAACCTCCGCGCTGAAAGCAGCGCTGGGCGGCGAGGTGCAGAAATTCCTGGACGGTGAGGTCTCGGGCCTCAAGTCCAAAAACACCGAACTGATCGGCTCCAACAAGGCCATCAAGACCGAACTGGACAAGCTGAAAGGTCAGTTCGACGGTTTGGACATCGAAGCGGTCAAGGGCCTGCTGGCCAAAGCCGGCCAGGACGAAGAAACCAAGCTGATCGCCGAGGGCAAGCTGGACGAAGTCATCAGCCGCCGCACCGAGCGACTGCGCACCGACCTGGACAAGCAGGTAAAGGCCGCCAACGAGCGTGCTGACAAGGCCGAAGCCTTCGCTGCCAAGTACAGCGACAAGGTGCTGGCCGACTCCATCCGCGCTGCCGCCATCAAGGCCGGTGCGCTGCCCGAGGCTGCCGAGGACATCATCCTCCGCGCCCGCGGCACCTTCAAACTGAGCGAAGACGGCGAGCCTGTCGCCACTGACCGTGCCGGCGAAGTCGTGTACGGGAAGGACGGCAAGACCCCACTGTCTCCCCTCGAATGGGCGGAATCGCTGCGCGAAACCGCTACCCACCTGTGGCCAAGGGCTCAGGGTGCCGGGCAGACCGGCGACAACGGTGGCAAGGCCGCGAAGAAATGGGGCGAGTACACCGAGACCGAGCGCGCTGCGATCGCTCGTGACAACCCCGAAGCGTTCAAAAAACTCCAAGCCACCCGAGGAACCTAACTCATGCCATCTACCCAATTGTCGGACATCTTCGTTGCCGACTACTACGGCACTCTGGAACCGGTGAATTCTCCGGAGAAGACCGCCGTTTACGAGTCCGGCATCATCACCCGCTCAGCCACCCTGGACAACATCGCCAAGAACGGCCAGGGCACTTCCGAGATCAGCTACTGGCAGGATCTCGACGCCGACGAGGCGCCGAACATCTCCAACGATGACCCTGACGACCTGGGCGCCGTCGGCAAGGCCGAGCAGGGCAGCATGCGCGCCCGCACCCTGTACCTCAACAAGGGCTATGGCGTATCCGACCTGACTGCTGAGCTGGCCAACTCCGAGCCGATGCAGCACATCCGCAACCGCTTCGGCACCTACTGGACCCGCCAATGGCAGCGCTACCTGATGGGGGCGGCCCGCGGCGTGATTGCGTCCAACATCGCCAACAACGGCGGGGACATGGTGAAAGATGCGGGCGCATCCATCAGCGCAAACGCCTTCCAAGACGCTGCCTTCACCGCGGGTGACGCCGCCGACATGTTCGCCGCGATCGGCGTGCACTCGGTCGTGATGAACCAGATGGTGAAGCAGGACATGATCGAGTACCTGCGCGACTCGCAGGGCAAGGTCATCCTGGCCACCTACCTTGGCAAGCCGGTGTTCATGGATGACGGCCTGATCTACGCCCCGGGCCAGTACCTGTCGCTGTTCTTCGGCCAAGGCGCCTTCGGCTATGGCGAGGGCGATCCGCACATGCCTGTCGAGATGCAGCGCAAGCCGGACGGCGGTAACGGTGGCGGTGCCGAGGTGCTGTGGGAGCGCAAGACTTACATCCTCCAGCCGGCCGGCTTCAGCTGGCAGGGCAGCGAGAACCGCAACCTGAGCCCGAGTGCCACCCAGTACGCTGCCCCGGCTAACTGGAAGCGCGTGTTCGACCGCAAACAGGTTCCGTTCGCCGCGGTCATCAGTGGCACCGCCACCCCTTGACCCCATGATGCAGGGCGCCTGCCTGGCGCCCTGCGCAGGAGATCAGCATGAAAGTCATCTACACCAACACCCCGGGTAGCGAGCGCGGCACCTGCTATCGCCGCCTGGACCAGTTCTTCGGCGTGATCGACGGCGCAACCTCGGTGTCCGTGCAGGGCGACGCCCCGCACATCGGCGAGGCTTACCAGCGCCAGGGCATCAGCGTGAGCGAGATCGAGGAAGGTCTGCGCCTGGATGGCCCTACCGTCGCTCAGTGGGTGGGAAAGGGTTACAAGGCGTCGGCCTATCCACCGAACGGCTACGCCCCGGTCAGCAGTCAAGCGGAGATCGACAAAGCGATTGAGGAGGAGGGTGACGGCGATCCCGAGACCGACCCTCACAAGATGAAGGTTCCGGAGCTCAAAGAGTGGCTGACGGCCCAGGGCATCACCTTCGATCCCGCTCTCAACAAGCCCGAGCTGCAGGCGCTGATCCCGCCGAAGGAATAAGCCATGACCGACTTCATCACTGTTGCTGATGTTGACCAGAGGCTCGGGCAGGACTGGGTCGGCACCGGTGATGCGGTCCTTGCCGTGGCCATGGCCAATGCCTGGCTCACTGCCAAGATCAAGCGACCGGTGCCTGATCCGGTGCCGGACGCCATTGTGAGTGCCGGCGCGCAGGTGGCCAAACTGGCTGCGGCCGGTCAGCTTTACAAGGACACCCAGCGCGAGGTGCAAAGCAAGACCGTGTCGGCTCAGTCCGGGACATCCGTGAGCAAGACCTATGTCGCTGGCTCCGTGGACCGCTTGACTGGCGAGAGCTTCGCCCTCGACCTCATCGCACCGTGGACCCGGCGCTCTGGCACCGTGATGCTGAAACGGGTGTAACTACCATCAGTTTCGCCAGGTCTGTTTCAGCTCCTGATCAAACCACTGCTCAGCTACATCGTTCGCGGGCATCACGCTCTTGAACTCTAGGTAGTGCCCATAACCTTGAGATCGAAGCCAGTCTTTGAACTCTCCGAAACTCGGATGCCAACTTGGCGGCTGCTCCTTGGTTCCCGCCCAGGTGTGAGCAAGTTGGCGTATCGCCATTTCGCATTCAGCTTTTTTTGTCATGTCCGATCTCTGTCAGGGGGGTTGGCTGGAGTTTATTTGAATGGGCATGCGAGAAGAAATCCAGGCCGAGCTGGCGGAAGCGTTCGATGATCCAGATGGCCTAGCCGACACGGTGAAGCCTGTTGCAGGCAGCCGCACGGTCAAGGGCGGATACGACCCTGAGAAAGGCGGAACTGTCCCGGCCTCGGCCATCCATTACGCCGGGCGCGGCGTGTTCGGCAGCTACCTGGCAAAGGAAATCGATGGCACACGCATCCAGACCGAGGACGTGAAGCTGCTGGTCCTCCAGAACGAACTGTTCGAGGGGCAGGCAGGCGCTGTTACCGATGTGCCAGCGGTGCCCAAGATCGGCGACCAAGTCAGCGGCTACCGCGCACTTAACGTGTCCCAGGACCCGGTCCAAGCGACCTGGACCGTTCAGCTGAGGAAGTGATATGGCGCGCGGCTCACACATGGCCCAGCAATACGGCGGCCAGCAGGGCGGCTTCGCTGAGGCTATCCGGGCATTCGCCGAGCAGGCGGAGCAAGCCCTGGACGCGACCTTCCGCGAGATCGTGATCGAGATCGGCAGCAGCGTTATCCGCATGTCGCCTGTAGGTAATCCTGAGCTATGGGCGGCCAACGTGTCCCACCGGGCTAGGGCCAACAAAGCCGCTGATGACTACGACTTCAAGGTCGCGGTGCGCAACACCCTGATCAACCTGAACCAGGGCAACTTTACCAAGGCCGGCAAGCTGCGTAAGGGCGTGAAGTACGCGAAGCCGCTGACCAAGACCGAGCGTGTGCAGAACTTCGCTGTGAACGGGATGGTTGCAGGCCAGGGTTACGTCGGCGGACGGTTCCGGGGCAACTGGCAGTTCTCCATCGATTCACCGGCGACTGAGGAACTCGACCGCATAGACCCGTCCGGCAGCGAGGCCATTACCGCGCTCATCACCCAAGTGCAGGCGCTGACCATCGGCCAGACGGCGTACATCGTGAACAACCTGCCTTACGCCATTCCGCTCGAGTACGGACATTCAACGCAGGCGCCCGCCGGCATGGTCAGGGTGACCCTGGCCAACCTCCAACGCATCGTCGACGAAGCCATCAGGAACAACAGCGTATGAGCCATGCACGAGCCCGCCAGGCCATCGAGATCAAGCTGATGGCTTGGGCCACGGCGCGCCCGATCCGGGTCGCCAACTTCGAACAGGGCTTTGAGGCCGGGCCGGACGAAACCTATCTGCAGGCGTTTCAGCTGCCAGCGGGGACAACTTGCCGCTACCTGGGCGGCGAGGCCTACGAGTACACCGGGGTCTACCAAGTGACCATCGTTTGCCCGGCGGGACAGCCGCTAGCTGCCGCCGAGACCTTGGTCGAAGAGCTCTCGAACCTCTTCCGCGTGGACTCGGCACTCAGCCGCAACGGCTTCGAGGGCCTTGTCACCGAGCCGGTAGACCAGGGCTCAACCATCATCGAGTCGGCGACCTACACGGTGCCGGCCAGCTTCACCTACCGCGGTGTCGCGGACCAACTGCCCGCTGGGGCGTAACCACCCGCCGCTCGGCGGGTTATCAAGAGGAAACAAACCATGGCCGCACGCTTCCCGCTGCCAAACGGCGCAGTGCTGGAGATCGCACGCGTCATCGGCGCTGCTGTCCCATTCACCGCGCTGACCAACGCCAAGCCGCCGGTGGCTACTGCTGCCGGCCATGCCATCCAGAACGGCGCCGTGCTGCTGGTCAGCTCCGGCTGGGCAATGATCAACGACCGTGCCGTCAAGGCATCCAACGTTGCCGACGACGCTTTCTCCCTGGCTGGCCTGGACACCAGCGACATTGAGCTGTTCACCGCAGGCGCGGGCATTGGCTCTGTTCTGCCTGTCTCCGACTGGGTGCAGATTTCTAAGGTCACCTCCTTCAACTCCGCAGGCGGTGAGCAGCAGTACACCACCGTCGGCTACCTCGAGGATGACGACGATAAGCAGTACCCGGCCAACCGCAACCCCCGGACCCTGACCATCGTGGTCGAGGACCAGCCTAGCGCTGCCTACGTGGAGACCGTCGAGGGCTACGATGCCTCGAAAGAGCTAACGGTAATCCGCATGAAGCTCCGCAACGGCGACCAGATCCTGTATCCAGGCTTCGTGAGCATCACACCGGACCCGACCATGGAACGGAACAACGTTATGACCCGCACCATCAGCGTCGGCCTCTCGGCCCGTTCGCTTCGTTACCTGGCTGGCGCGTAAGGAGCCCTCATGGCGAAGATCAAGATTGCTCAGAACCCGACTTTTTCCGCCATGGTGCAAGTGCCACGCATCGGCGGCGAGCCGGCGCCCGTGGAGTTTCAGTTCCGCTACATGGACCGCGTGGCACTGTCCGCAATGTTCGACCGCTGGAATAAGTCGCGCGACGCCTGGGCGGAGAAGGCCCAGAAAGACGGGGCGACGTGGGAGGAGGTAACCACTGGCGAAATCGCTCTACAGGCCGATCAGCTGGGAGAGATCGTCACAGGCTGGGACCTGGAGGACGAGTTCAGCGGTGAGGCTATCGCCAATCTGGTGCGCACCTGCACCGGTGCACCGAAGGCGGTCATCGATGCCTTCCAGGCTGCCTACAGCCCGGCCCGCTTGGGAAACTGAGGGCGGCGGCCCGGGCCTGCTACGAGCGGGGCCCTACCGCCGACCAACTTGCGGCCTTGGGACTGACCCCAGAAGACATCGATGAAGAAGAGGTGGAGGTCTGGCCGGATGCGTGGCCTGCCTTCCGCCTGTTCGATGCTATGGGCACCCAGTGGAGGGTGGGGCCGGGCGGGCCGTCAGGGCTGGACTACACCGCCATCTCCTCGACGGCAGCAATGCTTGGCATCAAGCGTGGTTGCCTCATCGAAATTTTCCCCGACCTCCGTGTCATGGAGGTCGAGGCCTTGGCCGTCATGGCCGAATCCATGGAGTAGATCATGACCACCATTGCCTCTCTCGGTCTTCAGATCGACTCCGGTGATGCCGTTGAGGCCAAGGACAATCTCGACCAGCTGACGGATGCCGGCAAGCGCAGCGAAGAGTCGGCTGGTCGAACGGGCCGGGCCTGGGAAACTGCCCTGGGCAGCCTGCAGGGTGATACCCGGCAGATCGTGCAGGAGCTGCAGGCGCTCAACGCCAAGCAGACTGAGCTTGCGCAGCAGATGGCCACAGTGGGCCGCGCTGTCACCAATGCCTCGACGGCGTTCAGTAGTGCCGCAGCGAACATGGGGGCGTTTCGGACCGAAGCCGCGCAGGCGGGCAAGGTACAAGAGTCGCTTACCAGTGCCACGGATGCCGGTGCACAGGCCGGCCGGCGAGCTGCCGAATCCGCAGACGAGCAGCAGGCCAGGATTCTGGCTGTGGCCAAGGCCTCGCTGGAGGCCAGCCAGTACGTGCAGTCCCTGAACCGGGCGACCGAGCAGAGCGCCCAGGTCACCGCCCAGGCGAACGCAGTTCTGTCGGACAGTGCCAGCCGACAGGCGTCCATCAACAGCCGGGCCCAGGCCCTCATCGCTACGGAGGAACGCCAGGCGGAGGCAGCGAAGAAGGCCGCCGGCGCGCATCGGGACGAAAGCCAGGCGCTGGATGAGCTGCTGGGCAAGATCGATCCGACCGTCGCGGCTATGAGCCGGCTGGACCAGATGGAGCAGAGGCTGAAAGGCTTTCGCTCCAGTGGCGCGCTCGACGCGGAGACGTTTGGCGAGTACCAGGCCAAGATCGATCAGGCTCGCACCGCGCTGGGCGGCGCCGATAACGCGCTCAACAAGACGGGGATGACCGCCAAGGCTACCGCCGCTGCGCTGCGCGGGGTGCCCGCGCAGTTCACCGACATCGTGGTATCCCTGCAAGGCGGCCAGGCGCCACTGACCGTGTTGCTCCAGCAGGGCGGCCAGCTCAAGGACATGTTCGGTGGGATCGGTCCTGCCGTACAAGCGCTCGGCGGCTACGTCCTGGGCCTGGTGAATCCCTTCACTGTTGCGGCTGCCGCGATGGCCGTGCTCGGCTATGCCTACTATTCGGGCAGCGAGGAGGCGGTCGGATTCCAGAAGGAGCTGATTAAGACCGGTAATGCCGCTGGCACAACTGCGGACCAAATGTCCGGGATGGCACGCCAGGTTGCGGCGACCGTCGGCACCACCGGCGCCGCGGCTGAGGTGCTCACCCAGCTGGCCGGCAGCGGCAGAATCGCATCAGACAGCTTCGTCGAGATCACTGAGGCGGCCCTGGAATGGCGGTCTGCGACCGGAAGGGCAATAGAGGAGACCGTTGCCGAGTTCGTGAAGATCGGCAAGGACCCGGTGACCGCCGCCAAGGAACTCAACGAGCAGTACAACTTCCTGACAGCATCAACCTACTCGCAGATCGTCGCATTGAAGGAGCAGGGCGACACCATCGGGGCTGCCAAGCTGCTGACCGACACCTACGTCGATACCATCAAGAACCGCAGCAAGGAAGTCACCGAGAACCTCTCGATCTGGGAACGCGGCTGGAAGGCACTGCGGGGCGAGGTCGCTGCAACGGTCGATTCGGTCAAGAACATCGGTCGTGACCAGGATATCGCTAGCCGTATCGTCGAGACGCAGCAGCGTCTGGCAGCGGCGCAGAGTGCGGTGAATGGTGATCCTGACGACACCGCAGCACAGAAGAAGCTGACGGACGCCAACCTTGAGCTCAAAGCGCTCATCCAGCAGCGAGACACACAGCAAGCCATCGCGAGGGCACAGGAGCTCGACGCCCAGCGGCAGCAGGCGGCAATTGTGGCGATCGGTAAGATCGACGCTTTGGAGAAGTCAGCAAGGACCAACGCAGAAAAGCGGGCGGATGCGCTGAAGGAGTACACCAAATCTCTCGAAGCGATCCGCAAGGTCAACCCGGATGATGAGCGGCTGAAGCCCGAGAACATCGCTCGGGTGCAGGCTGACATCGCCAAGCAGTTCAAGGACACCGGCGGGCGCACCCCGCCCGTCGACCTTTCCGGCTTCAACGACCAGAAGAACGCCCTGGCTGCCATCCTGGCTGAGTACAAAAACCAGCAGAAGGAGCTGGACGCGGCGCAGAAGGCCGGCCTGATCTCGCAGGAGTCGTATGCAGCCCAGCGCGCCGCGATCATTGAGCAGCAGAAGGTCGAGGTCACTAACGCCTACGAGGCCGAAATCAAAGCCTTGGAGGACGCCAAAGGGCGCAGCAGCACAAGCGCGCAGCAGCGTATCCAGCTGGACCAGAAGATCGCCGACGCCCGGGCCGCCATGGTGAAGGCTCAAAAGGACGCAGATACCGAGCTTTCGGTGCTCGCGACCAATGAGCAAGGACGGCTGGCCAAGCAGGCCAGGGCTGTGCAGACCTACACAGACGCCCTCGACCAGCAGGTCCTGGCGCTGAGGCAGCAGGGTCAGCGCTCCGCCGACAGCCTTGGGCTCGGTGATCGCCAGCGCGGCTTGCAGGATCAGCAGAACGGCATCACTGATCGCATGAATCAGCAGCGCTTGGACCTAGCCAACCAATATGGCGACGGCTCACGCGGTATGAGCCTTGATGAGTACAACCAGAAGCTGGCGGCCCTGGGCAAGACCGAAAGGGATCTTCAGGAAACGACCATCGCCAACTACGACGCGATGACCGATGCCCAGGGCGACTGGCGGAAGGGAGCGTCGTCGGCCTTTCAAAACTACCTGGAGCAGGCCCGGGATGTCGCCGGCCAGACGAAAACCCTTTTCACCAACGCCTTTACCTCGATGGAGGATGCGGTTGTGAACTTCGCAATGACCGGCAAGTTCTCGTTCGCGGACTTCACCAAGTCGATTCTGGCCGACATGGTAAGAATCGAGACGCAGCGGGCTGCATCAGGTTTGCTCGGTAGCCTCGTGAGCTGGGGCGCCACTGCGGCCTCTGCTTATTTTGGCGGGGGTAGCGGCAATGGTATGGCTGCCGGTTCCGCAGGTGCTGTTTCCTCTAATCTCGGGGCTTCGCAGGCCGGATACGGCAGCGCCTATTTCCCCCAGGCTCTGGGCGGGGCTTGGTCGAATGGCGTGCAAATGTTCGCCAATGGCGGCGCATTTACCAACTCCATCGTCAGCACGCCCACGGCCTTCGGCATGGCCGGGGGCAAGCTCGGTGTGATGGGGGAGGCTGGCGACGAAGCTGTCATGCCTCTGACCCGCACGTCCGGCGGCCAGTTAGGCGTCAGGGCGGTCGGAGGAGGAACTGGAACCGCGATAAGCCTGTCGGCTCCGGTCAGCCTGGTCATGGAAGACCGCAGTAACGAGGGGATGCAGCTCGATCAAGCACTGCTTCAACAGAACATGCAGAAGCAGTTGCAGATTGCTGCAGAAAAGGCGGTCGCAGATTCGTGGCGACCGGGCGGAGTGAGCTACCGAAACGCACAGGGGAGGCGCTGATGGCCATCGAGAAGTTCAGCTGGCCCACCCAGCGCGGCGAAACGCCAGAGATCAGTTACCGGGTGCGTGAGTCTCGCTTCGGCGGTGGCTACCGGCAAACAGTAGGTGACGGCCCCAACAACAAGGAAGACAGCTACCCGATCACCGTAACCGGCACGAATGCCCAGGTCCGCAAGATCATGGAATTCTTCGACCGGCACGGCGGCGCCAAGGCCTTTCTCTGGTCGACGCCACTCGGGGATCTTGGGCTCTTCACTTGCGCCGACCCCAAGCCCACACCCGTCGGTGGCGGCCGATTCAAAGTCACCGCCACCTTCGAGCGCGCCTTCCACCCGTAAGGACTGACCATGTCACTGATTAAGGATCTCCAGAGCCTGGAGCCTGGCAGCGAGGTGTTGCTGTATGAGTTGGATGGCTCTGACTTTGGCGCCGACACGCTGCGCTTCCACGGGCACGCGATACCGCACGCACCCGAAGAGCTTGCGGCAGCTGGCGCGAACGCCGACCAGCTGCCGGCCAAGGCGATCTGGTGGCAGGGCAACGAGTCGGGCGCCGGGCGCGGTCAGAGCGATGGCATCGAGGCGAACTCGGACGGCACCG
>Ga0160449_1001022_pt1 | contig 14355 bp, 12 predicted proteins | sample HID1975I_E1MG_FD_108216 | JGI IMG/M metagenome (GOLD analysis project Ga0160449, IMG submission 108216) | Enriched soil microbial communities from UW Madison campus, WI, USA - HID1975I_E1 MG | ecosystem: Environmental > Terrestrial > Soil > Unclassified | place: USA: Madison, Wisconsin...
AAATTAAATCTGCTTTTAGATCAATATCTCGAAAATTAAACGTTCTTTACAAGAAACTAAGATACTGCCTACATTAGTTCACAATTGGTAAACTCAACACTAACAATTTAGAATGAGCAAATCGTCGCTACTATAGTATGCCCAGCTTTGACCGGGAAACTTGAACAGTGAGTTAGCTCAAAACTTGTCTTTACGAGTTTATTCAAGCAATTAATGTAGGCTTTTTTTATATATAAACCCTAATAAACATGGACATCATAACGATCATCATTGGTATTGTAGGTATTGCAGCGGGATTCGCAATAGCTAAAATTATCGAGAAAAGTAATATTTCAAACCTAATTAAAAACGCTAAAAAAGAAGCAGCTTCAATTTTAAAAGATGCTAATTTAGAAGCTGAAAATATTAAAAAAGATAAAATTCTTCAAGCAAAAGAAAAATTCATTGAATTAAAATCTGAGCACGAACAAGTTATTTTAGCAAGAGATAAAAAAGTTGCTGAAGTAGAAAAACGCGTGCGCGACAAAGAATCTCAAGTTTCAAATGAACTTTCTAAAGCAAAAAAAGTAAACGATGACTTTGAAGCTAAGACTGCTGAATACAATAATAAAATTGAAGTTTTAGACAAAAAACAAGCTGAAGTTGATAAACTTCACAAAAGCCAATTACAGCAGCTTGAAGTAATTTCTGGTCTTTCTGCTGAAGAAGCAAAAGAGCAATTAGTAGAAGGTTTAAAAGCTGAAGCTAAAACTAAAGCAATGTCTCATATTCAGGAAACAATTGAAGAGGCTAAACTTACTGCACAGCAAGAAGCTAAGAAAATTATCATCAACACTATCCAAAGAGTTGGAACTGAAGAAGCAGTTGAAAATTGCGTTTCTGTGTTCAACATTGAATCTGATGATGTAAAAGGTAGAATTATTGGCCGTGAAGGACGTAACATTAGAGCTCTTGAAGCTGCAACTGGAGTTGAAATCATTGTTGATGATACACCAGAAGCTATTATCCTTTCTTGTTTTGATCCAGTTCGTAGAGAAATTGCGCGTTTGTCATTGCATAAATTAGTAACTGACGGACGTATTCACCCAGCTCGTATCGAAGAAGTTGTTGCTAAAACAGCAAAACAAATTGACGACGAAATTATCGAGGTTGGAAAACGTACGGTAATCGACTTAGGAATTCACGGTTTACACCCAGAATTAATCAAAGTTGTGGGTAGAATGAAATATCGTTCATCTTACGGACAAAACTTATTACAACACTCGAGAGAGGTTTCTAAACTTTGCGGTATCATGGCTGCAGAATTAGGACTGAATGTAAAACTAGCTAAAAGAGCAGGTTTACTTCACGATATTGGTAAAGTTCCAGATACAGAAAGTGATTTACCACACGCACTTTTAGGTATGCAGTGGGCTGAGAAATATGGTGAAAAAGAAGAAGTTTGCAACGCGATTGGAGCTCACCACGACGAGATCGAAATGAAATCTTTATTATCACCGATTATCCAAGTTTGTGATGCTATTTCTGGAGCAAGACCAGGTGCACGACGTCAGGTATTGGATTCTTACATCCAACGTTTGAAAGATCTTGAAGATGTGGCTTACGGATTCAGCGGTGTTAAAAATGCTTACGCAATTCAAGCAGGTAGAGAACTTCGTGTAATTGTTGAAAGTGAAAAAGTTTCAGACGATAATGCTGCAAACTTATCTTTCGAAATTTCACAAAAAATTCAAACAGAAATGACTTATCCTGGTCAAGTTAAAGTTACAGTTATTAGAGAAACTAGAGCTGTAAATATTGCGAAATAATCAGGGAATATTATATAAAAAGAAAAGGCTGTCATAATCGACAGCCTTTTCTTTTTATCATCATTTCAATTTAAACATCATTAAAAACAATTTTAAAGCTCGTACCTACTCCTACTTCACTTTCCACTAAAACCGTTCCTTTCATCGCTTCTATTTGATTTCTTGTAATATAAAGCCCAATTCCGCGTGCTTCTTCATGCTTGTGAAAAGTTTTATACATTCCAAACAACAAATCTCCATAGACTTTTAAATCAATTCCAAGTCCGTTATCTGTAATTTTAAGAGATTTAAAACCTTCTGGTTCTATCGCAAAATCAAAAACAATTACAGGATCGCGATCTGGATGCGCATATTTAATTGCGTTTGTTGTAAAATTCAACAAAACACTTTCCATATAAGCTGGGTTAAAATTAATCGTCAAATATTTCGGAACATTATTTACAATAGTTACTTTACGCTGTTTATCATATCCTTTAATCGTTGAAATCGTTTTTTCGATATACTCACTTAACATCAACGGAACAACCGCAATATTGATATTACTCTGGGTTTTTACAATCTGCGTAAGATTTGAAATTGTTTCATTCAAATCATTAGAAACCGTACGTAAATGCTCCAGCATTTCTTCGACAGTTTGTTTATTTACATCGGCATCAATAAAATCCAGTATCGATTTTATATTTCCTGCCTGCGTATTTAAATTATGAGAAACAATATGCGAAAAATTCAACAATCGACTATTTTGATCGCTGTATAATTTCATTGTCTTTATAAGTTCTAACTCTTTTTCTTTTTGAGCAGAAACATCCGTATGTGTACCAATAACGCGTAAAGGTCTTCCGTTTTCATCCCGTTTAATAACCTTTCCGCGGTCTAAAATCCATTTGTAATTACCGCTTGAAGTCATCACACGGTGGTAGTTTTCATAATACGGAATCTTATTATCAAAATGTTCCTGAATATCTGAGTAATATTTCGGAAGATCATCAGGATGTACAATTTTATCCCAGCGTTCCGGATCATCAAAGATATCGGTAGATTCTAACTCTAAAATTTTAAGTGAAAGGGAAGAATAAAAAACACTATTGGTAACCATATCCCAGTCCCAAATACCAGCAGTTGAAGCATCAAGAGCAAATTGAAAACGTTCTTCGGAAATTCGAAGCTTTTCTTCTTTGTCTTTTAACTCTGTAATGTCCGAAACATGACCATAAAAAATCACTTTACCATCTATTGTTGATTCTGTTTTCGACGTAATTTTAAACCAGCGAATCCCTTTTTTAGGCAAAACTGCCCTAAATTCAATTTCCCATGGTTTTATCTCTTTTCTAGCCTTGACTAAAGACTGAAAAAAAAGATCACGATCCTGAGGTACAATTCGATCGTAAATTATAAATTTTATATCATTGGTAAAATCTTCTGCAGAAAGCTCAAATATTTCATCTGCTGACTTGCTTACAAGTGGAAATGAATAATTATTATCAGTATCAATAATAAACTGAAAAAGCAAATCAGGCATCTCGGCCAACAATTTCTTATAAAAATTATTTACCTCCAAGCAATCGTCATTTCCATATAAATCAAAAACCATATACTTCTTTTTATGTAAATAAAATATTCATACTTTTTATTCTAAAAAAACAAATTAAAATAACAAAATAATGCTAAATTGTTTTTATTAAAACAATAATTTAACACAATATATTAATTTTTACGCCAAAATAAACGCAATAATGGCAAATTTATTTTCTAGGATGAAAACTATGCATCACTTCTTTTAAAAAGCTGCGGTCTAAATGGACATAAATTTCTGTTGTTGTGATCGATTCGTGGCCAAGCATTAATTGAATTGATCTTAAATCTGCTCCGTTTTCTAATAAGTGTGTTGCGAAAGAATGACGCAATGTATGCGGACTAATATTTTTCTTTAATCCCATTTTCTGGGCTAGATCTTTAATAATTGTAAATACCATTGCCCTAGTCAATTGATTTCCCCTTCTATTCAAAAACAAAGTGTCTTCTGCTCCTTTTTTAATATTGAGATTAGAACGAATCGCATTTTTATAAATATCAATATATTTTTGAGTCAATGGACCAATTGGAACAAATCTTTCCTTATTTCCTTTCCCGGTAATTTTGATAAAACCTTCATCAAAAAACAAATCGGAGATTTTAAGTGAGATCAACTCAGAAACCCGAAGTCCACATCCGTAAAGAGTTTCCAGCATTGCTCTATTTCTTTCACCTTCATTACTGCTCAAATCTATAGTATCAATCAGCGCATCGATTTCTTGAAGTGATAAAGTATCTGGTAATTTACGACCAGTCTTAGGCGCTTCGATTAATTCTAACGGATTATCATTTCTATAATCCTCAAAAACAAGATAATTAAAGAAGCTTTTTAATCCCGAAATGATACGCGCCTGCGATCTCGGATTTACTTCTTTTGCTACAGAATATATAAACTGCTGTAATGTTTCATCTGAAATTTTTATTGGAGAAACATCAATTTGATTGGTTTCTAAAAAAAGGCATAAGCGCTCAATATCAAATCCGTAGTTTTCAATTGTGTTTTTAGATAAACCTCTTTCTATCCTTAAATACGACTGATAATCTTTTATATATCTGCTCCAATTCATATTTACAAAGTAAGTGATTTTTCTGCATAAAAAAACCTTCCGTTTCGGGAAGGTCTCTTCAAATATTTTATTCGAAATTATTAAAACTTGTAAGCTAAAGACAAAGCAAAATTGCTGTTTTTTGCACTGTCATAATAATCATCTGCATTATCAACGTCTTCGTCAGAAAGAGGAGATAATCCGATAGTATAACGAACACCTACAGAAAGATTATCAGTAAAATTGTATCCCGCTCCTATATTGAAGCCAAAATCTACTGATCTAGTAAAATCTTTAATATCTGTGTCTTCAGCTTTAGCAGATAACAAAACACCTAATTGTGGACCAGCTTCAACACTGAATTTTTTATCTACAATGTAATATTTAGCCAATACTGGAATATTTAAATAATTTAATTTAATATCCCCATCTTCAAAAGGACCGTCAACTTTTGTTCCTTGAGCAGAAAACAAAAGCTCTGGCTGTATAAAAAATTTCTCCACAATATTGATTTCAGCAAATCCACCAACATGAAAACCTACAAATGTTTTAGTATTTTCAACCTCTCCACCAACTACCGTCGAAAGATTAAGACCTCCTTTGATTCCAAATCTTGTTTGTTGTGCATTAGTAAATCCAAATGCCATTACCGCTATAGCAGTTAAAATAATTTTCTTCATTTTAATTTGTTTTGGTTAATTTTAATAATCAAATATAAAAATATTCTTCATAAAAACTAATTTGGAATTTAACAAATAAAATAGTATTATGTATATAAGTTGTTAAATTAAGATCACTTAGAGTTTAATCTAAGATGTGATAAACAAAAAAAAACCTTCCAAAAGGAAAGCTTAAAAAACTAACTTATTATTCTTTTTTAGAACTTGTATACAGAAACAGAAAGAACGTCATCACCCATTCTTATTTGTTTTTAATCTCCAATACTAAAATAATAATATCTAACTTCATTGGACTGAATTAATATAAAGCTTTATTAGATAAAAAAGCCTCTCTCAAAATGAGAAAGGCTTAAAAAAAACTAACTTATTATTTTTTATTAGAACTTGTAAACTACTCCAAATCTTACGTCTGTTAAATCAGTAGCAAGACCAAAAGAATTTGTTTTTTCAGCACCGTGTCCACCGTTATTGTTTGCACTATATCCTAAACCAGCCCAAGTAGCTTCAATTGCAAAATGGTTAGACAAGAAATAACTTAATCCTAATCCAACATTTACACCAATCTCATTTGATTTAAAATCTCCACTTTTATGGTTTGTAAAATCAAGACCAGCTTGACCAAAAACAGAAAATTGAGAAGCAGGAGTAAAATAATATCTACCAAAAGCACCAACTGTAAATGCATTGTCCTTAACATCATTTTCTTTAGATGAACCGAAACCTAATTTTCCTCCAATAGCAATGTTATCAGAAACCAAATAACCTACACTTGGCACAAGTACAAATTCATTAGACTTAGAATCTCCTGTTTTTTCAGACCCTATTCCAAAAGCTCCAGAAATAAATGTGTCACCTTTAGAAAACCCAGTTGTTTGTGCATTAGCAGCGCTAAATCCCATTACTGCAATAGCAGCTAAAATTAATTTTTTCATGTTTTATATTTTTTAATTACAAGGCAAAACTAAGATTAGACTTACAAAATATAATCCACAATAAGTTAAAAAAACAACAGATTAAGACAGAAAAAATTGACTAAATAGAAATCTGATAATCAAGTATCTAAAAGAGCTCTTACTACTTTTAAGGTTGTAAATAATGAGTTTCGGTGGGAATTTTATTAATTATTTAATCAAAAATATAATGCAATAAATTGCTAAATATGTAGTTTTGAATTTTAAATAACGTTTAAATACCAAACTTTAAAAACATTTTTATGAAAAAAATACTTTTAGCAGCTGTTTTGTTCATTGCAACATCAGCTACAATCAACGCTCAATTTGTACAAATCGGGGTTAAAGCAGGGGTTAACTTTGCAAATCAAACAGGAGGTTCTGACTTTAATGGAATTTCTGTTGACAAAGAAGGTATTACAAGTTACCACGCAGGTCTTGTAGCAGAGCTTAAATTATTAGAAAAATTCTCAATTCAGCCAGAGCTTTTGTATACTACACAAGGAGCAACTTATAAAAATGCTATTAGTGAATTCAAAAACGAAATGGGATATATTGCTATTCCTGTAATGGCGAAAATCTACATGACTAAATCACTTAGTTTAGAACTTGGTCCACAAGCTTCATTCCTTGTATCTAATAAAAAAGAATTTGACGTTGCAGATCCAAAAACATTTGACTTTTCTCTTAACGCAGGTTTAGGATTAAAAGTTGTTGGAGGTCTTTTTGTTCAAGCTCGCTACGGAATTGGTTTGACTGAGATTTCAGAAAATGCTGACTTTAAAAACTCTGTATTCCAACTTTCAGCTGGATACATGTTCTAAAATATATCACATACTTTTATAAAAACCGCTCTATTAATTGGAGCGGTTTTTTTATTTTTACAAAGTTCAATGGCAATGGCAAATCAATGGCAATGTCAATACATAATTACACAAAAAATTAAATATGAAAATCTGCATTATCAACGGACCCAATTTGAATCTTTTAGGGAAACGAGAACCAGAAGTTTACGGAAGCCAGACTTTTGAAGATTATTTTGAGACGCTGCAACAAAAGTTCCCAAATATTGAACTTTCATATTACCAAAGCAATATTGAAGGTGAACTAATTGGAAAAATTCAAGAATACGGTTTTACATATGACGGAATTATTTTAAATGCGGGCGCTTACACTCATACCTCAATTGGTTTAGGCGATGCCATGAAAGCTGTCACAACTCCGGTAATAGAAGTTCACATTTCTAATACTTATGCTCGCGAAAGTTTCAGACATCAATCTTATTTATCTGGAAATGCTAAAGGTGTTATTTTAGGTTTTGGGTTGAAAAGTTATGAATTGGCAATTCAGTCGTTTTTGTAATTTTAAACTAAACATCATCACCACAGTATGGTATAGGAAAGTGGCTTCGACTCCGCTCAGCCTGACAGTGCAAACAAAACTGAATCTCTTTAATTTAACATATTATTAATAAGCTCATTTTCAAGTTCTTTTATTTTTGTAAGAGAAACCACTTACATGAAAAACTTTATATTATTTGCCTTTTTAATTTTTTCAATTTCCAATTTTGCCCAAATCAAAGGAACTGTAACCGATGAAAAGGGAAATCCACTCCCATTTGTTTCTATTTTTGAAGAAGGGACTTATAGAGGAACGACTTCAAACGAACAAGGCAAATACCAATTGCAGGTTAAAGAAATTGGTAAAAACCGAATTGTTTTTCAGTATTTAGGTTTTAAAACACAAAAAGTTACCATTTCTCCAGATTCAAATACAACTTTAGATATAAAAATGGAGGAAGAAAGCTTCTCTCTAAATGAAGTCGTGATTGATCCTAAAAATAATCCTGCAAATGCCATTATAAAAAGTGCGATTGCCAATAAAAAAGAAAACTCCGATAAAACAGGAAGATATACAGCCGACTTTTATTCTAAAGGAATGTTTAAGGTTAAAGATCTTCCTAAAAAAATCTTAGGACAGAAAGTTGATCTTGGTGAGGATATGGCTTCCAATTTAGATTCTACCGGAACAGGAATTTTATATTTATCTGAAACCGTTTCTAAAATTACTTTTGAAAAACCTGAGAAGTTAAAGGAGAGAATTATAGCTTCGAAAATTTCAGGAAACAATCGTGGATACAGCTACAACACTGCTGCTTTATCAACTTACGATTTTTATGATAATGCTCTGGACTTCGATGTTAAAATGATTTCTCCTATTGCAGACAATGCTTTTAATTACTACAAATACAAACTAGAAAGTAGTTTTTACGACGACAATAAACAGCAGATTTATAAAATTAAAGTGACTCCAAAACGTGACAAAGAACCTGTGTTTGAAGGTTACATTTATATTGTTGATGACAGTTTTGCTATTTATGCTATTGACTTAGAAATTAAAGGCTATCGCATGAAAAATGAGTTTACCGAAGTAATGAATCTAAAACAGAGTTTTAGTTATAATGCAAAAAATAAAATCTGGTCTAAAAATGCTCAGACACTTTCGTTCAATGCGGGTATTTTTGGAGTAAAATTTTCTGGGAACTTCAATTATGTTTATTCTAATTATGAATTTCCATCTTCTTTCGAGAAAAAAACTTTTGGAAATGAAATTGTTTCTTTTGAAGCAAACGCCAATAAAAAAGATGATGCATTCTGGAACGAAATCAGACCAATTCCGTTAACTATTGAAGAAAGCACTGATTATAGTAAAAAAGACAGTCTTTTAGTAATTCGAAAATCAAAAAAATACACGGATTCTATAGATGCTAAAAATAATAAGTTTAAAGTTTGGGATATTTTAATGGGCTATGATTATAAAAATACGTTCAAAAAATATTCTTTCAATTATCAAGGTTTACTGAATATTTCCTCTTTAAGTTTTAATACCGTACAAGGATTTAATTTGGATTCTGGTTTTTCATTTAAAAAAGAAAATGAAGAAGAAGGAAAAACAACCTCTCTTGGTACCACTTTTAATTATGGTTTTTCAGATCAGCGATTTAGAGTTGTTGGACAATTTAGTCATAAATTCAACAATATAAATTATGCAACATTGGGAGTTACAGGAGGAACAAAAGTTGCACAGTTTAATAGTGCGGAACCTATTACTAAATTGGTCAATTCTATAAGCACTTTATTTTTTAAAGACAATTATATGAAGTTGTATAACTTAGAATATGCACAGGTTAACTATTCGCAAGATGTTTTAAATGGCGTTAATTTGTTTGCAAAAGTGGCTTATGAACAGCGAAAACCTCTTTTCAATACAACTGATTATTCTTTCTTTAAAAGGGATGATCTATATTCTTCAAACAATCCTCTTGCTCCAAATGATTTTACTACGGCCCCATTTGAACAGCATCATTTGTTTAAAGCGGGTTTAAATGCCAGAATTAACTTTGGCAACAAATACATTTCAAGACCAGACGGAAGATATAATTTTAAAGATGATAAATATCCAACTGTAGTTTTAGGTTTCGAAAAAGCTTTTGCTGCAAGCGAAAAGAAATACGAATTTGAAAGAGTCGGCGCTTCTGTGCAATATGATTTACGACTTGGAAATAAAGGTCTTTTGGGTACTAATTTTAGAGCCGGAAAATTCTTCAATGCCGAAAATATTGCTTTTATAGATTACAGACATTTCAACGGAAACCAAACTCATATCGGTACAAGCGGCCGCTATTTAAATGTTTTTAATTTAATGCCATACTACACCAATAGCACAAATGACAGTTATTTTGAAATGCATCTAGAGCACAATGACACAGGATTTATTATGAACAAGATTCCATTACTAAATCTATTAAAATCTACGATGAATATTGGTTTTCACTCGCTGGCGATTCCAGATCGAAAACCTTATACAGAATTCACCGTTGGTTTGGATAATTTAGGTTTCGGTAAATTTAAATTGTTTAGAGTTGATTACGTACATTCTTATCAAGGAGGCATTCAACAAAACGGTGTTGTGTTTGGATTGAAGATTTGGAATGTTTTAGATTAGGTGCAAAGCTGCAAAGGTTCAGAGGTACAAAGGTATGTACTTTGAGAACTTCACGGGACGTTTGAACCGACAACTATTTTATTACAAAATAATTTCTTACTATCAGAGATTGCGTTAGGGATAGGAGCGATATCCTTTTTGTTTTTTCTTTAAAAACAAAAAGATATAGCGGATAGCCCGGCCGAAGGTAACGCGCATAAAAAAATCCATTGACTCTTTTAAAGAATAAATGGATTTTTAAAATTTTATCTTAGAAGCAAAACCTTTGAACCTTTGCGCCTCTGTAACTTTGAACCTCTAACAATGATAATCATCTGGCTCAATATGAATTAGAACATTTCCTAGCTGCGGAATTTTCTCTTTTAATGTATCTTGTAATTGATGTGATAAATCGTGTCCTTCTTTTACTGAAATTGCAGCTGAAACTATTGCGTGCAAATCTACGTGATAGCGCATTCCTGCTTTACGAATAAAACATTTTTCTGTTCCCAAGATTCCAGGAACTGTCAGCGACACAACGCGAATTTCTTCTACTAAATCATCATTTAGGTTTTCATCCATGATTTCGCCAAGCGCAGGTCTGAAAATTTTATAACTGTTATACAGAATAAAAAACGCAGCAAAAAGTGCTGCCCAGTCATCTGCAGATTCATAGCCTTTTCCCATAATAAGCGCAATCGAAATTCCGATAAACGCCGCCACAGAAGTTATGGCATCACTTCTATGATGCCAGGCATCAGCAGCTAAAGAAGAGCTATTGGTTTGTCTGCTTCGTTTCATTACCAAACGAAAAGAATATTCTTTCCAGACAATAATGGCTCCTAAAACATATAATGTCCAAGATTTAGGTAAATCGTGTGAAGTCCCAATATTGGCAATACTTTCATAACCAATAATCGTTGCCGAAGTAATTAAAAATCCGACAACTAAAAATGTAATTAAAGGTTCAGCACGACCGTGGCCGTATGGATGATTTTCATCTGCCGGTTTATTAGAATATTTGATTCCGAATAACACCAGACAAGAGGAAAATATATCCGTCGTTGATTCGATGGCATCTGCAATCAAGGCGTATGAATTGCCAAAAAAACCTGCGAGACCTTTTACTAGGGCCAGGCAGGTATTTCCAGCTATACTAAATAGAGTAGCTTTTATAGCTTTTTGTTCATTTGTCATTTAGACTATTTTTTTTCGCCACGAATTCACAAATATTTTGATAATCTTTTGAAGATTTAAATTCGTGAATTTGCGGCTAACTTTGTTTTAAGCTCTCACGATTTTTGCACCGATTGCTCTCAAACGCTCATCGATACGCTCGTATCCACGGTCAATTTGTTCGATATTTTGAATTGTACTTGTTCCTTTTGCAGAAAGCGCCGCAATCAATAATGAAATTCCTGCACGAATATCTGGTGATGACATTGTCGTTGCTTTCAACTGAGATTCAAAATTATGTCCCATAACCACAGCTCTATGCGGGTCACATAACATGATTTTTGCTCCCATATCGATTAATTTGTCCACAAAGAACAAACGGCTTTCGAACATTTTTTGGTGAATTAAAACATCTCCTTTTGCCTGAGTTGCCACAACCAAAACGATACTTAATAAGTCAGGCGTAAAACCTGGCCAAGGTGCATCTGCAATTGTTAAAATAGAACCGTCGATATCTGTTTTTACTTCATAGCCATCTTTGTGAGCTGGAATGTAAATATCGTCATTACGTTTTTCAATTGTAATTCCTAATTTTCTAAATGTATTCGGAATCAAACCTAAGTTTTCCCAGCTTACATTTTTGATCGTGATTTCGCTTTTTGTCATAGCCGCAAGACCAATCCAAGAACCAATTTCGATCATATCTGGAAGAATAGTGTGCTCACATCCTCCAAGGCTTTCAACACCTTCTATTGTCAATAAGTTAGAACCAACTCCAGTGATTTTTGCTCCCATAGAGTTTAGCATTTTACACAATTGTTGTAAATATGGTTCGCAGGCAGCATTGTAAACTGTAGTTTGTCCTTTTGCTAAAACAGCAGCCATTACAATGTTTGCCGTTCCAGTTACAGAAGCCTCGTCTAAAAGCATATCTGTTCCCTGAAGTCCTCCTTCTGGAGTTTCTACACCATAAAAATGATCTTCTCTGTTATATCTGAATTTTGCTCCAAGGTTAATAAAACCTTCAAAGTGTGTATCTAATCTACGGCGGCCAATTTTATCTCCTCCTGGTTTTGGAATATATCCTTTTCCGAAACGAGCCAAAAGAGGTCCAACAATCATAATAGAACCACGAAGTGCTCCACCTTCTTTTTTGAAAGCTTCGGTTTCTAAATATCCAACATTTACTTCATCAGCTTGAAATGTAACTGAACCTGGTTCGTTGCGTTGAATTTTCACCCCTAAATTACCCAATAAAGTGATTAATTTATTGATGTCAATAATATCGGGAATATTATTAATTTTTACTTTATCCCCCGTTAGAAGCACGGCACATAAAATTTGTAATGCCTCGTTTTTTGCTCCTTGCGGAGTGATTTCTCCTTTTAAAGGAGTTCCTCCTTCGATTTTAAAAATTCCCATAGATTTTTTTTAAGGTTCTAAGGTTCTGAGATTCTGAGGTTCTAATGTTTAGCTAAAATCTTAGCAACTTAGAAGCTTAGTATCTTAGCAACTTCTTCTATTTTTGATTATTGTTTTTTTGAAATGTTTTTTTTTGGCCTCCTTTATTGTTTTTGTTGTTTTGAATTTTTGGCTGTCCAACAGATGCTGTTTTATTAGACATACGTTTGTTGGTACGCATTAAATCTGTTGTATTCAACAATTCTTCTGTACTGTGAAGCAAGTTTATTTTTCCACCAGACAATTCATATAAATGCTCAAAAATTACATCATCTTTCACAGTGTCTTTGTTCCAGCTTAAGAAAGATTTTTTCATGTGGTTGGCAATTACCATAACCAATGCATTTTTCATTTCTCCATCTTCCCATTTATTGGCAACATCGATCATGTATTTGATATTGTTACCATAAAATCTGTATTTTGGAAAGTTCTGCGGATATTGTAAAACATCTGGTTTTAGTTCCAAAACTTCTCTTGACGGAATAGGATATGGCGATTCTACATTCAGTTTAAAATCAGACATTATAAAAAGCTGATCCCAAAGTTTATGCTGAAAATCTGGTACATCGCGCAAATGCGGATTCAAACTTCCCATAACCTGAATGATATATTTCGCCGCTTTATTGCGTGTTTCATCATCTTCTATTGCGGTAGCCTGATCGATCAATTTTTGTAAATGACGACCATATTCCGGAATAATCAAACGCTGTCTTTCAGAATTATATTCTAAGTTAAAAACAACGTCATTTGCGACTTCTTTTTTATATTTTTCGACCATAAGTTATAATGAAACTATACCTTCTATTGTAGAAACTTCTTTGTATTTACTAATCACATCATCTGAACTGTTCATAGTAACATCTACAGAAACGCTGGTAAATTTACCCGTTTTAGATTTTGTTGTTTTAATAACCGCTCCCATTCTATCAAAAGCTTTTTCAACTCGCTCCACATTATCCGCAACAGATGGCACAATAAATTTATACAAATATTCTGCTGGCCAAGTGTTTGCGTTATCTAGCTCTAATTTTAATCTTTCGTAAAATTCGGCGGTATTTTTTTCTTTATCGTTCTCCATTCGTAATTAAAAATAAACGCAAATATACGTTTTTGATTTCAGATATTAGATTTTAGATTTTAGATTTTTTCTATTGAAAGGATGACTGTTTTTTCGCCACCAAATTCACTAATTTACACTAATTATATTATTGCAAATCTCTTCATTAAATTGCACTAGTTTTTGATTACTCTTAAATTTAAATTTGCAAAAATTCGCAAAATTCTTGACAAAACTTTATATTTGAAATATTTCGCAGCTCTTCGACTTTGCAAAATTAAAATACCTTACAATGAAAAAAATCATCTTCTTCCTTTTTACAATCTGTACTTTTTACAATAGCCAAGCGCAAGAAGTCAAAACGCTGACTTATTTCCAGAACGATACTTTAAAACTAGATTTAGATTTATATCTGCCGAAGAAAAAATCTACTGAAAAAATTCCGTTGATCTTATTTGCTTTTGGTGGCGGATTTTCTGGCGGAGAACGTACAAGCGAAAAAGAGTTCGGGAAATTTATGGCTCAAAATGGCTATGCCGTTGCCAGCATTTCGTACAGTTTGTATATGAAAGGAAAAGATTTTGGATGTAAAGGAACTTTAACCGAAAAAATAAAAGCAAT
>Ga0160449_1001023_pt1 | contig 14351 bp, 12 predicted proteins | sample HID1975I_E1MG_FD_108216 | JGI IMG/M metagenome (GOLD analysis project Ga0160449, IMG submission 108216) | Enriched soil microbial communities from UW Madison campus, WI, USA - HID1975I_E1 MG | ecosystem: Environmental > Terrestrial > Soil > Unclassified | place: USA: Madison, Wisconsin...
ATACGCTTAACTTTCTGCAACGCATCGTTTGAAGATAAGCCCTGAGGTTTATCTAACAACAGTACTCCGTGGATATCACGACCACGACGACGAGGACGACTCATTAATCCTCCTTGCTGTCATCCGTATCGTTTACACGGCGCTCATCATCGTTTCTGATGACGTTAGAAACCAGATTCGACATGCGCATACCTTCAACTAACGAGTTATCGTAGAAGAAGGTCAATTCAGGCACGATGCGCAGGCGCATTGCTTTGCCCAGCAAAGAACGAATGTAACCAGAAGCATCTTGCAGAACTTTGATGCCTTCTTTAACAGCCTGTTCGTCTTTATCGTTCAGGAAGGTTACAAACACTTTGGCATAGGCCAGGTCACGTGACACTTCGACACCAGAAACGGTGGTCATCATGCCCAGACGCGGGTCTTTAATTTCGCGTTGCAGGATGATTGCGATTTCTTTCTGCAATTCCTGAGAAACACGCTGCGGGCGACCAAATTCTTTCGCCATAATAAATTCTCCATAAAATCAGGGGGCGCTCGGCCCCCTAAAGATATTAGCTATGTACTCGGCTGATATCAGGCGATAGTACGCTGGATTTCGATGATTTCGAATACTTCGATCACGTCACCAACACGCACATCGTTGTAGTTCTTCACGCCGATACCACATTCCATACCGTTACGAACTTCGTTCGCGTCATCTTTGAAGCGGCGCAGAGATTCCAGCTCGCCTTCATAGATAACAACGTTGTCGCGCAGTACACGGATTGGGTTGTGACGTTTGACCACACCTTCGGTAACCATACAACCTGCGATTGCGCCAAATTTAGGTGATTTGAACACGTCGCGAACTTCGGCCAGGCCGAGGATCTGTTGTTTGAGCTCCGGAGACAGCATACCGCTCATTGCTGCTTTAACTTCGTCAATCAGATGATAGATGACGGAGTAGTAACGCAGATCCAGGCTTTCAGATTCAATTACGCGGCGAGCAGATGCATCAGCACGTACGTTGAAGCCAACCAGAATAGCGTTAGAAGCTGCAGCAAGCGTTGCGTCAGTCTCAGTGATACCGCCCACGCCTGAACCGATGATTTTAACTTTAACTTCATCAGTTGACAGTTTCAGCAGGGAATCGCTGATCGCTTCAACAGAACCCTGAACGTCTGCTTTGAGCACAACGTTCACTTCAGACACTTCGCCTTCGGTCATGTTGGCGAGCATGTTTTCCGGCTTAGATTTCTGCTGGCGAGCCAGTTTAACTTCGCGGAATTTACCCTGACGATACAGAGCAACTTCACGAGCTTTTTTCTCGTCACGAACAACTGTTACTTCATCACCCGCTGCCGGAACACCGGACAGACCCAGGATTTCAACAGGAATAGACGGACCCGCTTCAGTCACTTCACGACCCATTTCGTCACGCATTGCACGAACACGGCCATATTCGAAACCACAAAGAACGATGTCGCCTTTGTTTAGGGAGCCTTCACGAACCAGTACCGTTGCTACCGGACCACGACCTTTATCAAGGAAGGATTCGATAACCACACCGCTCGCCATACCGTCACGCATTGCTTTCAGTTCAAGAACTTCAGCTTGCAGCAGGATTGCGTCCAGCAGTTCGTCAATACCTGTACCTGCTTTAGCAGACACGTGGATGAACTGGCTTTCGCCGCCCCACTCTTCTGGCATGATGCCGTACTGAGACAGTTCCTGCTTAACGCGGTCTGGATCAGCTTCTGGCTTATCGATTTTGTTCACCGCAACAACTACCGGCACCTGCGCCGCTTTCGCGTGCTGGATAGCTTCGATAGTTTGTGGCATTACGCCATCGTCTGCAGCAACAACCAGAACAACGATATCCGTCGCCTGAGCACCACGAGCACGCATAGAAGTAAACGCTGCGTGGCCCGGGGTATCCAGGAAGGTAACCATACCGTTGTCAGTTTCTACGTGGTATGCACCGATGTGCTGGGTAATACCACCCGCTTCGCCAGACGCTACTTTAGTAGAGCGAATGTAGTCGAGCAGTGAAGTTTTACCGTGGTCAACGTGACCCATGATGGTAACAACCGGCGCACGTGACTCAGCAACTGCGTCAGTGTCACGGTCGCTCATCAGCGCTTCTTCCAGTTCGTTTTCACGACGCAGGATGACTTTGTGGCCCATCTCTTCGGCAACCAGCTGTGCGGTTTCCTGGTCGATGACCTGGTTGATGGTTGCCATTGCACCCAGTTTCATCATTGCTTTGATGACCTGAGAGCCTTTAACAGCCATTTTGTTAGCCAGTTCTGCAACAGTAACGGTTTCGCCGATTACGACGTCACGGTTAACTGCTTGTGCAGGCTTGTTGAAGCCTTGCTGCAGTGAACTTGGTTTACGCTTGCCTTTACCACCACGAACTGCAGCACGAGCTTCTTCACGGTCAGCTTTAGACTCGCCGTGTTTGCCGCCTTTTTTCTGGCGTGGTGCTTTAGTTGTCGCAGTACGAGCGCGAGTACGACCTGCTTCAACTTCACGGTCGTTTTCGTCTTCAGCCTGGCGAGCATGCTGAGAGGTGGTGACATGGTAATCAGATTTGTCGTCTTCCACTTTCTCTTCTTCCGTCCATACACCTGCGTTAGCTTCAGCCATTTTACGGGCCTCTTCAGCTACACGGCGGGCGTCTTCTTCTAATTTGCGACGGGCTTCTTCTTCAGCAGCGCGCTTCAGCTCGGCAGCTTCTGCTTCGCGGCGGGCTTTGTCGGCCTGGGCGCTTTTCGTCATATCGTCTTGTTGATTGCTCACTTTGTCTTTTTCCGCAGCTTCACGTTTCGCTTTATCAGCGGCTTCACGCTTAGCTTTATCTTCAGCTTCACGTTTAGCTTTTTCTTGCGCCTGACGATTAGCAGCTTCCTGCGCCTCACGTTGGGCTTGCTCTTCCGCTTCACGCTGCGCCTGTTCTTCCGCGGCAAGACGTTCAGTCTCTTGCGGATCACGTTTCACAAAGGTGCGCTTCTTGCGGACTTCGATTTGTACCGATTTACTTTTCCCACCGGTACCTGGAATGTTTAAAGTACTGCGCGTTTTGCGCTGTAATGTCAACTTATCTGGCGCAGAACCATGTTCACGGTTCAGGTGCGCCAGTAATGTTTGTTTCTCCTGGGCCGAGACAGAATCATCAGCAGCCTTAGGGATCCCTGCATCAGCAAATTGCTGTACCAGGCGGTCCACGGAGGTCTGAATCTCTGCGGCCAGCGCTTTTACGGTTACATCTGTCATGCTGTTCCTTCCTGCTACAGTTTATTACGCTTCGCCGCCAAACCAGCAGATATTGCGAGCAGCCATAATCAATTCACCGGCCTTCTCGTTAGTTAAACCTTCAATATCTGACAGATCGTCGACACCTTGCTCAGCCAGGTCTTCCAGCGAGCTCACACCGCGCGAAGCGAGTTTAAAGGCCAGATTGCGATCCATACCTTCGAGGTTCAGCAGATCCTCTTTAGGTTTGTTATCGCCCAGGCTTTCTTCCTGCGCCAATGCCAGCGTGGTGAGGGCGTTTTTGGCGCGATCACGTAATGCTTCCACTGTATCTTCATCAAGGCCATCAATTTCCAACAGCTCTTTCATCGGCACGTATGCCAGTTCTTCGAGAGTGGAGAAACCTTCTTCGACCAATACAGTAGCGAAGTCCTCGTCGATTTCGAGGTATTTAGTAAAGGTATCAATGGCCGCATGTGCTTCAGCCTGATGCTTAGCTTGCAGGTCATCAACAGTCATAACGTTGAGTTCCCAGCCGCTCAGTTGAGCAGCCAGACGCACGTTCTGACCATTACGACCGATAGCTTGTGCCAGATTGCCTGCCTCTACCGCGATGTCCATTGTATGTTTGTCTTCATCAACAACAATGGAAGCTACGTCTGCTGGAGCCATAGCATTGATAACAAATTGTGCTGGGTTATCGTCCCACAACACGATATCAATACGCTCGCCACCCAGTTCAGTAGAAACAGCCTGGACACGCGCACCACGCATGCCAACACAAGCCCCTACTGGGTCGATACGCTTATCGTTGGTTTTCACAGCGATTTTCGCACGAGAACCAGGATCACGCGCCGCAGCTTTAATTTCAATAACTTCTTCGCCGATTTCCGGCACTTCAATGCGGAACAGTTCGATCAGCATTTCAGGCTTAGATCGACTAACAAACAGTTGAGCGCCGCGAGCTTCCGGACGCACAGCATAAAGCACACCGCGGATACGGTCACCTGGGCGGAAGTTTTCACGCGGCAACATATCTTCGCGAGGAATTACTGCTTCAGCACTCGTGTTAGAACCATCGATCGGGCGAACTTCTAGCGAAATATTATCACGGTTAACTTTCTTAACCACGCCAGTGATGATCTCACCTTCTAGCTCGCGGAATTGATCAACTACCATTGCGCGTTCAGCTTCACGTACTTTTTGTACGATAACCTGTTTTGCGGTCTGAGTAGTGATACGGTCGAAAGTCACAGATTCGATCTGGTCTTCAACGTATCCGCCAACATTCAGCTCTGGATCTTCGAATTGAGCTGCATCAAGGGTAATTTCACGCGTAGGTTGGGTCACTTCTTCAACAATAACCCAGCGGCGGAAAGTATCGAAGTCACCACTTTTACGATCGATGCTGACACGCACATCAATCTCTTGTTCGTATTTTTTCTTGGTCGCTGTTGCAAGTGCACTTTCCAGCGCTTCGAAAATCTTCTCGCGCGGCAGTGATTTTTCATTGGAAACTGCTTCTACAACAGCCAAAATTTCTTTGTTCATCCTGGGTTTTCACCTCAATCCAAACTATTAAAAGTGGGGTACCAGGTTCGCTTTCTGGATGTTGCTCAGCGCGAACACTTCATCTTTACCTTCCACCGTGACCGTGATCATCTCACCTTCTACGGCTTTAATTATACCCTGCCATTTACGACGGTTTTGCACAGCCATTCGCAACACAATGCTCACTTCTTCGCCGGTAAAGCGAACGTAATGCTCCGCGGTGAACATTGGGCGATCAAGGCCTGGTGAGGAAACTTCCAGGTTGTAAGCTACAGTGATAGGGTCTTCGACATCCAGAACTGCACTTACCTGGTGACTGACATCAGCACAATCATCAACATTGATGCCAGCTTCACTATCAATATAGATGCGCAGCGTAGATTGGCGACCTCGAACGAATTCGATACCGACTAATTCATAGCCCAGCGCCTCGACCGGTGCTGAAATCATCTCTGTTAATTTTTGCTCTAATGTGGACAAGCCCACCCCCGAGAAATAAAAAAAGGGCATATAGCCCAGTTATTCTGAAGTCAGATAACAAAAAACCCCGATAAATCGAGGCTTTATATAACTGAACCCTGTACACCGCGATTGCGGCCCGGACACCATCCAGGAGAATTTTTTTCTAAATTCTTCGCGAGGCACCAACTGGTGTTCACAGTATATTTGAAAAAGAACTCTCAGGGAAAGTGGTTGCGGGGGCCGGATTTGAACCGACGACCTTCGGGTTATGAGCCCGACGAGCTACCAGGCTGCTCCACCCCGCGTCCGAAAACGTGGCAAATATTACGCCGATATTGCATAAAATGCAAGAAATGCAGATATTTTGGTACCGAGGACGGGACTTGAACCCGTAAGCCCAATCGGGCACTACCACCTCAAGGTAGCGTGTCTACCAATTCCACCACCTCGGCACTTTGCGTACGGCAATCATTTCTTACCGTACAGAAGCTTACTACTTACTGCGGGATATCGCTGCTCGGCTTGGTAGGTGCCGCTGGCTGTGACTCAGTTTTTGTTGGCTGAGTTAAGTTATCCCACACACTTCCTTTATCGGTTTTGTTGGTATTGAGGTTACCCAGTACCAGGCTGATGATAAAGAACAGCGTTGCTAACACAGCGGTCATACGGGTCATGAAGTTACCAGAACCGTTAGAACCAAACAGCGTAGCGGAAGCGCCTGCTCCGAAGGAGGCTCCCATATCAGCGCCTTTACCTTGTTGCAGCATAATAAGACCTACAAGGCCCAGAGCTACAATAAGGAAAACAACTAAAAGAGCTTCGTACATATTATCAACCTGTTCCTTGCGGTATTACCGCATACCAAAGCTTCAAACCAGTCAAGCGGATACGTTTAAGTTTACCCACTGAAGCGGGTGAGAATACTAACCAAAGCCTTCGAACTGCGCAAGGGCAATTTATTCACATTTCGCTGACTGCGGAAAAAAACAGCAACACCCCCACTTTCGCCTGGAAAACAGGCGGCAAGTGCCGCCTTTTCACACAATAACCAAGAGTGACTTTACACTGCTTTTACAGCATCAGCGATACGGTTGGCATATTCAATGACCAACGCTTCATCTTCGCCTTCCACCATTACGCGGATGAGAGGCTCTGTGCCGGATTTACGTAGTAACACGCGGCCACGATTGCCTAGCGCCTCTTCAACTTCAGCAGTCACTTTTTTCACTGAGTGGTGTTCAAGTGGATCACCGCTGCCTGCGGTAAAGCGTACATTAACCAAAATTTGCGGGAATAACTTCATTCCGCTGCATAAGTCATGCAAGCTCATATGGTTACGCACCATTGCTGTGAGTACTTGCAAACCTGCAACGATACCGTCGCCAGTAGTGGTTTTATCCAGAAGAATTACGTGACCTGAATTTTCAGCGCCAATTCTCCAGCCTTTTTCCTGAAGTTTTTCCAGAACATAACGGTCGCCCACTTTTGCGCGAGCAAACGGAATACCGAGCTGTTTGAGTGCCAGTTCCAGTCCCATATTGCTCATCAGTGTACCGACAGCGCCACCGCGTAATTGGCCCTGACGCAAACCTTCACGAGCAATGATGTAAAGAATTTGGTCGCCATCAACTTTATGGCCCAGGTTATCCACCATGATGACACGGTCGCCATCCCCATCAAGCGCGATACCAATATCAGCTTTTTCAGACAGCACACGCTCCTGAAGCATACGCACGTCAGTCGCACCGCATTTTTCGTTGATGTTGACGCCGTTAGGCTCACAGCCCACGGTAATAACCGTTGCACCCAGCTCGCGCAGCACATTCGGTGCAATGTGGTACGTTGCACCGTTAGCACAATCGACAACAATTTTCAGGCTGTTGAGGCTTAATTCGTTCGGGAATGTGCCTTTACAGAATTCAATGTAGCGACCTGCAGCGTCAACGATACGGCTGGCTTTGCCCAGCTCCGCTGAATCCACGCAGGTAATTTCTTTTTCCATTTCCGCTTCGATAGCTTCTTCGACTTCGTCCGGCAATTTAGTACCGTCGATGGAGAAGAATTTAATCCCGTTATCATAGAACGGGTTATGGGAGGCAGAGATAACTATCCCTGCTTCAGCACGGAATGCACGGGTCAGATAAGCAACGGCAGGCGTTGGCATCGGGCCAGTGAATGAGGCAGACAGCCCTGCTGCCGCCAGACCAGCTTCCAGAGCAGATTCCAGCATATAACCAGAGATACGGGTGTCTTTACCGATAATAATTTTACGCGAGCCGTGGCGCGCTAATACCTTACCTGCGGCCCAGCCGAGTTTGAGCACGAAGTCAGGAGTAATTGGAGAATCGCCTACACGACCGCGGATGCCATCTGTGCCAAAATATTTACGGTTACTCATAGCGTTTTTTTTCCTTCGCTGAAAGTGTGGCTTCCACCACGCGCATCGCTTCGACTGACTCTTTTACATCGTGAACTCTAATGATATTAGCCCCTTGCATTGCAGATATTACCGCGCAAGCAAGACTGCCGCTCAGACGTTGATCCGGTCCGACGTTCAGCAATTGGCCAACCATTGATTTACGCGACATCCCCACCAGCAGCGGTAAGCCAAAGTGGTGGAATTCGGAGAGTCGGGCTAAAAGTTGATAATTATGGGTTAGATTTTTACCGAAACCAAAGCCCGGGTCGAGCAACAATTTTTCTTTTGAGATTCCGGCCGCTTCGCAGCGAGCTATTTGGTCGATAAAAAAGCGGTTCACATCGGCAAAGACATCATCGTAATGAGGTGCTTGCTGCATATTTTTAGGCTCGCCCTGCATATGCATCAGGCAAACAGGTAACCCTGTTTCGGCAGCGGCTTCGAGCGCCCCTGGCTCTTGTAATGAACGAATATCATTGATGATATGCGCACCTACTCTTGCAGCTTCGCGAATCACTTCCGGTTTCGACGTATCAACAGAAATCCACACTTCGAAGCGCTGTGCAATGGCTTCTACAACTGGGATCACACGAGACAACTCTTCCTCGACACTCACTTCAGCCGCGCCCGGGCGCGTTGACTCACCGCCAATATCAATAATCGTCGCACCCGCGTTGATCATCGCATTAGCGTGTTTTACGGCCTCAACTAACGAATTGTGCTGCCCACCGTCAGAAAACGAATCAGGTGTGACATTTAAGATCCCCATAATATGAGGGTGCGAGAGATCGAGCGTAGTGCCCTGTGCGGTGAGTTTCATCAAAATTCCCTGCATAGACTTTGGTTAAAACAAAAAACAAAAACCCCGGGACAAGCCCAGGGTTTTATAGATTACTGCATTAACATCTGGCAGTGACGACTTATTTATCGCCCAACTGCTCTGACATAGTATTTCCAGGATTCGGCGTGCGCGGTTCATCGACCGGACGCGGTGCACGTGGTGTACCGTTATTATCAGAATTGTTGTTGCCGTTGTTTGAATCTTCCCAACCTGCTGGCGGACGCACATCGCGACGATTCATCAGGTCATCAATCTGAGGCGCATCTATGGTTTCATACTTCATCAATGCGTCTTTCATGGTGTGGAGAATATCCATATTTTCATTCAGGAGCTGGCGCGCGCGAGCATAGTTACGCTCAATCAACAGCTTCACTTCCTGATCGATGATACGCGCAGTTTCATCGGACATATGTTTTGCTTTCGCCACGGAACGACCCAGGAATACTTCGCCTTCCTCTTCCGCATACAGCAACGGACCGAGTTTCTCAGAGAAGCCCCATTGGGTGACCATGTTACGGGCAATAGATGTCGCTACTTTGATGTCGTTAGACGCACCGGTAGAAACATGCTCAGCACCGTAAATAATCTCTTCAGCAAGACGGCCACCGTACAAAGTAGAAATCTGGCTTTCCAGTTTCTGGCGGCTTGCGCTGATTGCATCACCTTCCGGCAAGAAGAACGTTACACCCAGCGCACGACCGCGCGGAATAATCGTTACTTTATGCACAGGATCGTGTTCTGGAACCAGACGACCAATAATCGCATGCCCTGCTTCATGATAGGCAGTGGATTCTTTTTGCGCTTCTGTCATCACCATGGAGCGACGTTCCGCACCCATCATGATTTTGTCTTTCGCTTTTTCGAATTCAACCATCGAAACTACGCGCTTGTTGCCACGGGCAGCAAACAGAGCAGCTTCGTTGACCAGGTTTGCAAGGTCTGCACCGGAGAAGCCTGGCGTACCACGAGCAATAATTGCTGCGTCAATGTCCGGAGACAACGGTACACGGCGCATATGCACTTTCAGGATTTGCTCACGGCCACGTACATCTGGCAGACCAACCACTACCTGACGGTCGAAACGGCCCGGACGCAGCAATGCTGGGTCAAGTACGTCTGGACGGTTAGTCGCAGCGATAACGATGATACCTTCGTTACCTTCGAAACCATCCATTTCAACCAGCATCTGGTTCAGTGTTTGTTCACGTTCATCGTGACCACCACCCAGACCCGCGCCACGCTGACGGCCTACGGCGTCGATTTCATCGATAAAGATGATGCAGGGTGCCGCTTTCTTGGCTTGCTCGAACATGTCGCGAACACGGGAAGCACCCACACCGACGAACATTTCTACGAAGTCAGAACCGGAAATAGTAAAGAACGGCACTTTCGCTTCACCTGCAATAGCTTTCGCCAGCAAGGTTTTACCGGTACCAGGAGGGCCAACCATCAGCACGCCTTTCGGGATTTTACCGCCCAGTTTCTGGAAACGGCTTGGCTCACGAAGGTACTCAACCAGTTCAGCAACTTCTTCTTTTGCTTCGTCACAACCAGCAACATCAGCAAAAGTGGTCTTAATTTGGTCTTCGGTGAGCATACGCGCCTTGCTCTTGCCGAACGACATGGCACCTTTGCCACCCCCGCCCTGCATCTGACGCATAAAGAAGATCCAGACCCCAATTAGCAATAGCATTGGGAACCAGGAGATGAAAATAGAAGCCAGCAAGCTTGGCTCTTCAGGCGGTTCGCCTACTACTTTCACATTTTTGGTCAGCAGGTTATCAAGCAGTTTAGGATCGTTAACGGGGATGTAAGTCGTGTATCGGTTACTATCTTTCTTGGTAACTTTGATTTCACGTCCATTGATACTCGCTTCACGAACCTGATCCTGATTCACTTCAGACAGGAAAGTGGAGTAATCCACCCTACGGCCGTTTGACTCGCTGGGCCCAAAGCTCTGGAACACAGACATCAGCACAACCGCGATGACCAGCCAGAGTATTAGGTTTTTCGCCATGTCACTCAAGGGATTAACCTCATATTACAACTGTGTTAACAAACAGCGTCAGGGGACTATAGTTTTCGCCCAGTCGCTACAATGTACACTTCACGTGAGCGGGCACGAGAAGAGTCCGGTTTACGAACTTTAACTGTCGTAAACAGGGAGCGAATTTCTCGTAGATACTCATCGAAACCTTCGCCCTGAAACACTTTCACTAAAAAACTACCGCCCGGTGCCAGAACATCACGACACATTTCCAGTGCCAGTTCTACTAAATACATAGACCGAGGAATATCAACTGCCGGTGTCCCGCTCATATTTGGAGCCATATCTGACATGACAACCTGAACTTTACTGTCACCAACACGATCCAGCAGAGCTTTCACGACTAGTTCATCACGAAAATCGCCCTGAAGGAAATCAACACCAACGATAGGATCCATTGGTAAAAGATCGCAAGCAATGATTCGCCCCTGGTTCCCGATTTGAGTCACAACATATTGTGACCAGCCTCCGGGAGCCGCGCCAAGATCAACAATAGTCATTCCTGGCTTAAAAAGTTTGTCACTTTGCTGTATTTCATCAAGTTTAAACCAGGCACGGGAACGCAACCCTTTTTTATGCGCCTGAATTACATATTTATCGCTAAAGTGTTCCTGCAGCCAGCGACCAGAGCTGGCAGAACGCTTTTTACCTGTCATCTCATTTTCCAACTTTGTTCATCGTGAGTAGCAGGCTGTAGACTTATCAGCACAGCCGATTTGGCGATACAGTAGAGATGGCGGTAGAATGAACCGTTTTCAATCCCAACGTAAGCAAAAAATACGATGAATCTGAGTACTAAACAAAAACAGCACCTGAAAGGTCTTGCACATCCGCTCAAGCCTGTAGTCATGCTTGGCAATAACGGTTTGACCGAAGGGGTACTGGCCGAGATTGAACAAGCGATCGAACATCATGAGTTAATCAAGGTGAAAATCGCAACTGAAGATCGCGAAACTAAAACCTTAATCGTGGATGCCATCGTGCGTGAAACCGGCGCCTGTAATGTACAGGTTATCGGTAAAACGCTGGTGCTCTATCGCCCGTCTAAAGAGCGCAAGATTTCTCTGCCGAAATAAGCAGAGAGTGTGCAAAATGCCACGCTCTGTTAGTTGATAAAAGGCCGCGGTGCGGCCTTTTTCCTTTCTTTACAATACTCCACGCCATAAAAAAGCGTAGCAGAAATTATAAATATTCCACTTTCACTATCTCAAACTCTACATCGCCACCTGGGGTACGGATAACAACAACATCATCCTGCTCTTTACCCACAAGGCCACGAGCAATCGGTGAGTTCACCGAAATAAGATTCTGTTTAAAATCAGCTTCATCGTCGCCAACAATGCGATAAGTCTGCTCTTCGTCGTTGTCCAGGTTCAAAACAGTCACACTCGCACCGAAAATAACGCGGCCATTATTTGGCATTTTTGAGATGTCTATAACCTGAGCGTTGGAGAGCTTAGCTTCGATGTCCTGGATACGGCCTTCACAAAAACCCTGTTGCTCACGCGCGGCATGATATTCAGCGTTTTCTTTCAAATCGCCGTGTTCGCGGGCGTCAGCAATCGCGGCAATAATTTGCGGGCGGCGTACGGACTTCAGGAAATCCAGCTCTTCACGTAATCTTTCTGCGCCACGTAGGGTCATCGGAATAGGTTGCATTGTTATACCTCTTCAAAACTTTCCTGTTCAGAACTGCCCTGCGGCACTCCTGAATCCAGAGCCGAGTCTGCATTAATAAGGCAAACCCCTGGCACTAAGCAAAATAAAACTGACCCGGCGCAAAGCGCCAGGTCAGGAACGGTTTCCAAATTGACCTGTATTTTACCCTGGAGTTCCCTGAGGGTCATCGTTTACTTTGCACTGCGATGCACCGTAGTATGACGGCACGTTTCCAGGTTGTTACCGCGAGATTATGCGATTTTTTAGATTTGTCATTGGATTGACCAGTGCTGTGGTGTTTACCGTCCAGGCTGCCAACATTGAAGAATATACTTCCCAGTTGCCTGCTGGTGCGAATTTGGCTTTGATGGTGCAAAAAGTGGGTGCTCCCGCTCCGTCGATTGACTATCACAGTCAACAGATGGCGCTGCCTGCCAGTACCCAGAAAGTCATTACTGCGCTAGCCGCACTGCTGCAACTCGGTCCAGACTTCAGGTTTACTACCACCCTTGAAAGCCGGGCTCAAGTGAGCAACGGTGTTTTACAAGGCGACCTTATTGCACGATTTGGCGGCGATCCGACGCTAAAACGCCAGGATGTTCGCAATATGGTTGCGGTTCTGAAGAAATCGGGCGTCCAGCAAATTCAGGGCAATGTGCTCATCGATACTTCCATTTTTGCCAGTCATGACAAAGCGCCTGGCTGGCCGTGGAATGACATGACGCAATGCTTTAGCGCCCCACCGGCGGCGGCCATTGTTGACCGAAATTGTTTTTCTGTTTCGCTCTACAGCGCGCCTAAAGCGGACGATTTAGCCTTTATTCGCATTGCCTCTTACTACCCTGTCGTGATGAATAGCCAGGTTCGTACCCTCGCCAAAGGCTCTCCAGACGCACAATATTGCGAGCTGGATGTCGTTCCAGGCGATCTGAATCGTTTTACGCTCACCGGGTGTATGACTCAACGCGCCGACCCATTGCCACTCGCATTTGCGATTCAGGATGGCGCAAGTTACGCAGGCGCGATTTTAAAAGCAGAGCTTAAAGAGGCGGGAATCAGCTATAGCGGAACTCTATTACGTCAGACGCTATCTAATACCCCAGGAACGGTGATCGCCAGCAAACAATCGGCACCCTTGCACGATTTGCTAAAGGTCATGCTGAAGAAATCAGACAACATGATTGCCGATACCGTTTTTCGTACCATCGGCCATAACCGCTTTGGGGTGCCCGGAACCTGGCGTGCCGGCGCGGACGCTGTACGGCAAATTCTGCGGCAGAAAGCAGGTGTCGATTTAGGTAACAGTATTGTTGTGGATGGTTCAGGCTTATCTCGCCACAATCTCATTTCTCCAGCCACGATGATGCAAGTGTTGCAATACATCGCGCAGAATGACACTGAGCTTAACTTTATCTCAATGTTACCGTTAGCGGGTTATGACGGGTCATTGCAGTACCGCGCAGGTCTTCATCAGGCGGGTGTTGATGGAAAAGTTTCGGCGAAAACAGGTTCACTGCAAGGGGTCTATAACCTTGCTGGATTTATTACCACTGCCAGCGGCCAGCGCATGGCATTTGTGCAATATTTGTCAGGTTATGCTGTAGAGCCTGCCGATCAACGTAACCGTCGTATCCCGTTAGTGCGCTTTGAAAGTCGCCTCTATAAGGATATCTACCAGAATAATTAAGTTATGAAACTACTGATTGTTGAAGACGATTTACTGTTACGGGAAGGCCTGGTGCTGGCACTGAACAGCGAGGGTTATGCTCTGGATTGCGCAACAACAGCTGCTGAAGCAGATGCGCTGATTGAAAGCGGTGAATACGGCATGGTAATCCTTGATCTTGGCCTGCCGGACAAAGATGGCGCTACGCTGCTCAGGCAGTGGCGCCGTCGCAGTATTAGCACGCCAGTGCTAATACTTACAGCACGTGATGCGCTGGAAGACCGTGTTAATGGCCTGGACTCAGGCGCTGATGATTATCTGGTTAAACCCTTTGCTTTAGCCGAGTTACAAGCCCGCGCCCGGGCGCTAATTCGCCGTTATCAAGGCCACAGCGATAACCTTCTCCAGCATGATGACCTGACGCTCAACCTGCAAACTCAGCAGGTATTATTGCAAGATAACCCCG
>Ga0160449_1001026_pt1 | contig 14348 bp, 14 predicted proteins | sample HID1975I_E1MG_FD_108216 | JGI IMG/M metagenome (GOLD analysis project Ga0160449, IMG submission 108216) | Enriched soil microbial communities from UW Madison campus, WI, USA - HID1975I_E1 MG | ecosystem: Environmental > Terrestrial > Soil > Unclassified | place: USA: Madison, Wisconsin...
AGCAGGCTGACGGGAATGGTCCACGCGCACAGTTGCAGCGTCACCAGCAAGCCATGACCAAACGCGGACAACTCGGCCGGATCCTGCACAAAGCTGTAGTTCAGGCCCAGGGGTCGAAAGACATCCACCCAGGCCTGCAATAACGTTGCGGTCATGCGGCGGCCTCCCAGGCTGGCGCCAACGCCAGTGCGGCGACCGCCCGGCCGATGCGGTCGATGGCCTGGTCGATGTGCGTGTCAGACGCGGCAAACGACAGCCGCAGATACGGCGACAGGCCATACGCGGCGCCGCGCACCACCGCCACGCCTTCCGACTCCAGCAACCAGTCCACCACGTCGCCGTCGTGCGCGATGCGCCGGCCATCCGGGCGCACCGCCCCGATCAAGCCCGCCACGCCGATCCACGCAAAGAACGCCCCTTGCGGGGCATACGCCTGCAAGCCGGGGACGGCGCGCAGCCCGTCCACCACGCGCCGCGCGCGCCGTGCATACGCCAGCCTGGCGGTCTGGACGAAGTCGTCCGCCACGCCCTCCAACGCCGCCAGCGCCGCCGCTTGCCCCAGGGAGCTTGGCCCCGATGACACCTGTGACTGCACGGCTTCCAGCGCCTGAATCAACGGCTGCGGCCCGACGCCCCAACCGATGCGCCACCCCGTCATGGCATAGGTCTTGGACACGCCGTTGACCACCAGCGTGCGTCCCGCAAGCTCAGGCGCCACGCGCAGCAGCGGCGTGGGTGGCTGGTTGAACCAGATCTCTTCGTACATCTCGTCCCACAGCACCAGCACTTGTGGCGCGTCACGCAACACCGCCGCCAACGCCCGCAACTCATCGGCGGAATAGACCGCGCCCGAGGGGTTGCCCGGCGAGTTCAGGATCAACCACTTGGTGCGCGGCGTGATCGCCTGGCGCAAGGCCGATGCCGTCAGCTTGAAGCCGTCTTCCGCCCGCGTCTGCACCACGATGGGCTGGCCACCGTTGATACGCACCGCATCGGGAAACGTGGGCCAGTACGGCGCGGGCACGATCACCTCGTCGCCTTCATCCAGCGTGGCGTTGAGCGCCAGGTAGATGACCTGCTTGCCACCATTGGAAATGATGACGTTGGATGCATCCGTGGGAAGGCCGCTGCGCAAGCCGAAGCCGCGCGCCACCGCCTGCCGCAGCGCCGCCGTGCCCGCCGTGGGCGTGTACTTGGTGTGGCCTAGTTCCAGCGCGGCAAGGGCCGCGTCCTTGATGGCCGCCGGCGTGTCGAAGTCTGGCTCACCCGAGGTCAGCACCACGATGGAGCGGCCCTCGGCCGCCAAGCGCGCCGCGCGCGCACCGGCAGCGGCAATGGGCGACAGCTCGGCGCCACGGGCGCGGCGCGACAGGACGTCGGGAAACAGGTTCAACGATGTCATGGCTGGCTCCCGGCTTCGGGTGGTGCGCTGTCGAACTTGCCGGCCTGTGCCTGCGCGCTGACCTGCTTCAAGTAATCGGCCGGCACGCCATGGCGTTCGGCTTCTTTCACCAGCAGGCCCGTCGTCAGCCAGTCGCGGATGACGCCATCGACAAACGCGCGTGTGTCGGCCTCGTTGCGGCGCGTCCAGATCACCGTGGGCGACGGAATCAACTGATCTGGCGTGGCCAGCTCGAAGTCGCTCCATTGCGCGCCGTTTGGCCCATGCAGCGTTTCATACAGCGCGGGTTGGATGTGCACCGACGCATCGCAACTGCCGCCCTTGAGCGCCAACAATGACTCGGGAATATTGCGCAAGCCCTTGACCACCGCGCCATAGGTGTCCTGCAAGGGCTTGGCGAAGTTGCTGCCTTGCGACACGCACGCCACCTTGCCCTTCAGGTCTTCCCACCGCTTGATGCCACTGCTTTTTGACACCATGGCCGCGCCGCCCACCAGGTTGTAGGGGGTGGGTGCGTAGCTGAGGATCTCGCTGCGCTCCTGGGTCCACTGGATATTGGCGATCAGCAGATCCACCTTGCCGGCCTGCAAGAACTGCACGCGCGTCGAGGCAGTGACCGGCACAGTCTCAAGGCTGACGCCCAAACGCTTGGCGATGTCCGCGCCCAGCTCTGTCTGAAAGCCGCCGACCTTGCCGGTAGCGGGGTCCAGCACGCCAAACGGCGGACTGGCGCCGTCCACGCCGACGACAATCCTGCCGCGCTGCTTGATCTTGTCCAGGGTTGCGTCCGCATGCGCGACGCTCGTGGCCGACAAGGCCGCCAAGGCCGTCACCACCGCCCAGGCCAGCGCCGTGCCCGTCTTCTTGCTGAATTGCTTCATCTTGTCCATCCGATCCGGGTTGGGGCGCGCTTAGCTGCCCTGCTTGTACTTGGCGTGCAGTTCCTGCAACAGCGGCTGCGCGGGTTCGATGCCCAGGCGCTTTTCGGTGGCGATCAGCCAGCCCGAGCGGTGCCAGTCCTGCACGATCTTGTCGACGGCGGCGATGGTGTCGGTCTCGCCCTTGCGGGTCCAGACGACGGAGTTCGCGGGCAACACGTCGGTGGCGATAGGCGCGTGGTAGTCGGCCCATTCCGGGTTGTTGCGCAGCAAGGGGTGGATCAAGGTGGAATCGTGCACGGCCGCCACGCACTGCCCGCCACGCAGCGCCAGCAACGAGTCCGACGCACTCTTGAAGCCCTTGACCACGGCGCCGTAGTCGGACGACAGCGGCTTGGCGTAGCTGCTGCCTTGCGACACGCACACCGTCTTGCCGCGCAGGTCTTCCCACTTGTTGATGCCGCTGCGCTTCAAGGTCGCGGCCGCGCCGCCTACACGAAAGAACGGCGTGGGCGCATAGCCCAGGATGTCGGCGCGTTCCGGATTTAGTTCCATCGACGCGATCAGCAGGTCCACCTTGCCCGAGATCAGAAACTGCGTGCGTGTCGCGGTCTGCACTTGCACCAGCTCCGCCTTCACGCCCAGGCCCTTGGCCACTTCACGCGCCAGCTCGGGGTTCCAGCCCACCAGTTGCTGCGTGGCGGGGTCCAGCGAACCGAATACGCCGCCATTGGCCAGCACGCCGATGGTCACCGTGCCCCGCTGCCGAATCTTGTCCAGCGTGGCGTCGGCGTGGGCCGCGCCGGCAGCCAAGGTCAGCGCAAGCGTGAGTGCCATGCGGGCCGCGCCCGTTGTCTTGCTGATTGCCATGTTGTTGTCTTGTCGATTGAATTGAACGAAGGTCCATGCTGCGGGCGCCACGCCGGCAAGACAAAGAAGACTTTCAGATATCAATATGCGACGGGCGGCGCCGCCCTACTTCAGCTTCACGTCGGCTGATGCGATCACGCGGCGATAGGTCGCGATGTCATCGCGCACCGTTTGGTCCACCGCTTCGGGCGAGGTCGCCGCAATGGTGAAGCCCAGGTTCTCCAGCAACGCCGCCGTCTCGGGCTCGCGCAGCACGGCCACCACGTCATGGTTGATGCGGTCCACGATGGCGCGCGGCGTCGAGGCCGGTACGGACAGACCCTGCCAGCTTTCCACCACGTAATCGGGCAAGCCCGCCTCTTGCAGGGTGGGCACGTCGGGCAGCGCCTTGGAGCGGTACGGCGTGGTGACCGCCAGCGCCACCAGCTTGCCGTTGCGCACGTTTTCCGTGGCCGCCGCCAAGGTGATCAACATGGCGTCCACGTGGCCTCCCAGCACATCCAGCATGGCGGGTCCACCACCGGGATAGGGAATCTGATTGGTCCTGGCGCCGATGCGTTCGTTCAAAAGCTCAACCGCCAGGTGCTGCAAGCTACCCGTGCCACCCGGCAGCGCCAGCGACACCTCGCCCGGCTTCTGTTTCACCAGCGCCGCGAACTCGGCAAAGGTTTTCACGCCCAGCCCGGGGCGCACGACAAGCAATTGCGGGTTCACCACGGCCTTGGTTACCCCTTGCAGGTCCTTGACCGGGTCGTAGGGCAATTTGCCCGGCTGCAACGCGTTCAACGACAGCGCATCGCCACCCAGCAGCAAGGTGTAGCCATCGCCACGCGCATGCGCGACCGCCGCATTGCCGATGCTGCTGCTGGCGCCGGGCTGGTTTTCGACCACCACGCTTTGGCGCCATTTTTCGCTGAGTTTCTGCGCGATGGTGCGCGCCAGCTTGTCGCCGCTGCCGCCTGCCGCCATCGGCACCACGATCTTGACGGGCCGGTTCGGGTAGCGGTTGGCGTCTTCGCCCGGCACCGGCGCCGACCCCGCAAAGTTGCTGAACAAGCCCGCGCCCACGATGACGCCGGCCAGCAGGCCCAGGCCCGCGCGCCAGGCTGATTTGCGTTGAATGCTCATGTACCGCCCCTGTGTGATTGGAAAAATCAGGATAGGGGCGGCGTAGGCGCGCAACAAATACCGATACGCAATGTGAAAATAGCCGTGCCGCGTGCGCTGGCGCTTGCGGATGTCGACGCGAAGAATGATGGGCGGCGTGCCTTACGCCACGTTCACGCTACTTGGCCAGCATCGATTCAACATCCGCGCCAAACGCGCAATAGCCCGGATAACCCGGTCGCGCATCGCAGGCCATCAGGCAGCCGGGCTTGCCGTTTGCAAAGCTCGCGGACACCGACATGCCGAAGCCGTAGGTGGGTGTCGTGACGTCGAACGCGCTTTCGCACACGGCCTTCGTGCTGTAGGCAAACGTCATGCCCTCTCGCCTGCCATTGACGGCGAACGACACCTGGAAACTGTTGTAGCTGTTCCAACCTGCGCGCGGCAGCACCACAAAGCGGTAATGCCGGGCATCGCGTCGCTCACCAAATATTTTCAGTTTCGCCGAGGTGGTGCGGGTGGTGGGCGATGGGTACGGCAGCGCGAGCAAGGCGCGCGGGTCGCCCAACACGCCCAGGTCCATGCCCAGGCCTTTCTGATAGAACGGCACGTCCAGGCTGGGGTAGCCGGAATACTCCACGCGCCGGGGCGGCCCGTTGTAGGTGTTGGTTTCGGGTTCGAAGTCGGGTGCGCGCGCGAACGCAACGTCCAGCGTCAGGACCACGTCCGTCGGCTTGGCGTCTTCGGTGCGGACATGTTCTTCAAAGATCTCGGCACTGCCCGCGCATCCCGCCAGCAGCACCAGCAAGCCAAGCGTCGTCAGGCGCCGGATGGACGGCATCAATGACTTCGACATCAACGAATTCGGCATCAACAAAGTCGACCTCACCTTACCGCTCCTGTGCCGTGGTAAGCGGCAACGCCGCCGACTTCAGGCCATAACCATTGAACTGCCATCCGCTCTTGCCTTCCTGCCACTGAAAATTCTTGTTGATCCATTCCGCCTTCAAGTTGCGGTACAGGCGGCGCTGGTCGATGCGCTGGCCGGCGTCCAGCGCTTTCCTGGCGGCCTGCGAACTTTCATCCCATAAGCTGCTGAAAGCCTTCGTTTGCATGGCTTTGGTGAAGGGCACGGTGGCATAGGGGCCATCGTCCAAGCGGCCAAGCCGAATCTCGTTGTCCAGCAAGAGCGCGCCGTACCGGTTGTCGGGCGACACCGATACCAACTGGGGAATGGAATGCAGTTTTTCCTTCGGGCGCTGATGTTCAAACCAGAGAACCTGCCCGGTCGATGTCACCAACGCCCGCGAGCCCGTCGTGAACAGCAGCAGGTCCTTGCGGCCGGGTTGCGCCACGCCCATGTCGGGGTCGTGCAAGTTCACGTCAGGACTCAGTACGCGCGCAAGCGGCGTCCCGTTTTGCACCGCGATCAATATCGTGCCGACACCCATGAAGTCGTTCGACACCGCCACCAGCATCGGCTGGCCGCCTTGTGTCGGCCCCAGCGCCCGCACGTGGATGAACTCCACGGCATTCAAGGGCCGATAGGGCTTGCCGCGAAACAGGATGGCGCGCAGGTGGGAACGCGGATAGCCTTGCAGCGCGAAGTCGCCGCCGATGGGCTCGACCGTCTTCGCGTAGGTATTTTCAGACGCGACGGGCTGCGCGCGGGCGATGACCGGTATCGAAACGATCAGTGCCAGCGCAAGGCATAGGCAAGATCGCTTGCTTGGGATGAAAGAAAAAGTGGCGCGGAATGGTTGCGGCAAGGCGGTTCGCGATTGGTGCTTCGTGAAAAGCGGTGCCGGCATTCTAGGGCATGTCTACCCTTGCCTGACCTTGTCTTGTCTAGCCTTGCTGCGCGCCGTCCCCCGCCGACGGCACACGCACCAAGGTGTCGGCATTGACTTGTGCCACATCCACCACGCCCAGCAGGCCCATATTGCGCCGGACTTCTTCCACGATCAGCGTGATGGCATGCGCCACGCCGCGCTGCCCGGCCACCGTCGCCGCATAGTTGAACGGACGCCCCACGAACACGCAACGCGCGCCCAGCGCCATGGCCTTGAGCACGTCCGACCCGCGCCGCACGCCGCTGTCCAGCATCACGTCCATGCCGCCGGCCGCGTCCACCACTGCCGGCAGCGCTTGCAAGGGCGATAGGCTGCCGTCCAGTTGCCGCCCACCGTGGTTCGACACGATGATGCCGTCCATGCCCTGCGCGCGCGCGGTGCGCGCATCGTCGGGATGCAGAATGCCCTTGATCACCATCTGCCCCTGCCAGCGCCGGCGGATGGCGGCCACGTGCCGCCAGTTCAGATGGCCGCGATCGGAAAAATCGCGCAGCACGTTGGCCGACAGAATGGGCGCGCCGCGCGTGGCGTAGTTGTTCTCGAAGTGCGGCATGCCATGGCGCCACAGCGTGCGCAGAAACGTGCCGAACAACCAGCGCGGATGCGTGAGCCCTTGCCAGGCCAGGCCCACGCTGGGCCGCAGCGGCGTTGAAAACCCCGCCCGCACGTTGTTCTCGCGGTTGGCGGCCACCGGCGTGTCCACCGTCAGCACCAAGGTCGTCACGCCGGCTGCCGCCACGCGGTCGATCAAGGCCGCGATCTGCGCGTCGTCACCCGGCAGGTAGGCCTGAAACCAGGTGCCCGGCGCGGCCTGCATTACCTCTTCCAGCCGGATCAACGATGACCCGCTCATGATGCAGGGCACGTTCGCCTCGGCGGCGGCGCGCGCCAGCACGACGTCGCCGCGATAGCTGGACAGCGCCGAGATTCCCATGGGCGCCACGCCCACCGGCGCGGCGTACTCCCGGCCCAGTACCGTGGTGCGCGTGCTGCGTTGCGATACGTCCACCAGCACCTTGGGCCGAAAGCCGTACTGCGCAAAGGCCTGCCGGTTGCCGCGTTCGGATTGCCCGTCTTCCACCGCGCCGGACACATAGGCGTAGATGGGCTTGGGCAGGCGTCGTTTCGCCGCGGCTTCGAAGTCATGCAGGCTGAGTATCTGGCGCAGGGGGTCGAACATGTGTGGCTCCTCGCGATCGGTCCGCGCACGAGCGGCCGCGCTGTGGTCTTGGGCGATGGCGGACGACTATAGGCGTGCGGGTGCTTGGAATAAAGTGACTTTATCGATATTGCTTATTACACTTTTCTTCGCCCTCGATTCTTCCTGTACCGCCATGACGCTCAAGCAACTTGAAGCCTTTTACTGGGCCGCCACCTGCAAGAACTTCGCCATTGCCGCCAACCGGCTGAATATCTCGGTGTCGTCGCTGTCCAAGCGCATCGGCGAACTTGAAGCGTCCATCGGCGCCGACCTGTTCAGCCGCAGCGCGCGCAGCGCCACGCTGACGGCGCTGGGCGAACAACTGGTGCCGCACGCCAAGGACCTGCTGCGCAACGCCGATCAATTCATGCAACAGGCCAGCAGCAACCTGACCTACTCCGGCCGCTGCCGCTTCGGGGCCGGAGAACTCACGTCGATAACCTGGATGCCGCGCCTGATCGAAGAGATTCAGCGCGCGCACCCCAACCTGCTGGTCGAGCCCTATGTGGGCGTGGGCGAACTGGTGGAGCGCGGGCTGGAGGAAGGCGACCTGGATTTTGCGGTGATTGCCGGGCCGTCGTCGCGGGCGTCGATTGCCTCGCATTTGATCGGCAGCGCGGAGTTTGAATGGGTGGCCTCGCTGCGCGCGGTGCCCGACCCCGCCGCGCTGACGCCGGCCGACCTGCCCGGCCTGACCTTGATTACCCAGCCCCAAAGCTCCGGCGTGATCCGCATGCTGGACGACTGGCTGACCGAACAAGGCATCTCGCCGGGCCGCATGCAGTGCTGCAATAGCTGGGGCGCCATCGCTGGCATGTTGCGCCAAGGCCTGGGGCTGGGTTTTCTACCCACGGCCTGGGCGCGCATCCTGATCCAGCGCGGCGACCTGCATCCCCTGCCGCGCTTGCCGCCCTTGCGGCCCCTGCCCTACACCTTTCAATGGCGTCGTGACGACACGCGGCCCATGCTGGTCAGCCTGCGCGCGCTGGCGCAGGACACGCTGGAATTCGACGCGCCGGCAAGCATGGTCTAGGGCGGGCATTGTTTCTAAAAATTCGCCCTTGAATAAGAAAATTATTCGCTTTATCTCCTATTTCCGCCCGAGTAGAGTCGCTTCAAACAAAGATTGAAGACCTATACGGAGACTGGGCGACATGCCGGATTTTGGTTCCCCCCCGCAAGATTTCCCTAAACGCCTGTGCCGCCTGGACCTGTGGCTGAACCCCGTGTTCGACCAGATCATCGGCGCGCAATCCGACATTGCCTTGTCGGTGCTGCCCGCGCATGGCGACGACGCCCGCACGCTGGCGGGCCTGAAGACGGCCCACGCCTACCATGTGTCGGCCGCAAAGGATGAACTGCCGCGTCAGTGGTTCGTCAACGCCGAACTGATTGCCCAGTGCCCGGACCTGATGTGTGTGTCGTCGGGCGGCGCGGGCTATGACACGGTGGACGTGCCCGCCTGCACGGCGGCCGGCATCGCCGTCGTGAACCAGGCAGGCGGCAACGCCGCGTCGGTGGCCGAACACACCTATGCGCTGCTGCTGGCGGTGCAGCGCCGCGTGGTGGAGTCGCATCAACGCCTGCGCCACGACACGGGCTTTACGCGCGAAGACCTGATGGGCCACGAGATCCACGGCACCGTCATCGGGTTGGTGGGCATCGGCCAGATCGGCTCGCGCGTGGCCCGCATTGCGCAAGGCTTCGGCATGCGCGTGATTGCGCATGACCCGCTGCTGGACGCCGACACCATCCGCGCTCGCGGCGCCGAGCCGGTGTCCTTACCGGACCTGCTGGCGCAAGCCGACGTGGTGTCGCTGCATTGCCCGCTGGACAACTCCACGCGCGGCATGATCGACGCGCGCGCCTTCGCCGCCATGAAACCGGAAGCGGTATTCGTGTCGACCGCGCGTGGCGGCATCCATGACGAAGCGGCGCTGTACGACGCCTTGCGCGGCGGCCATCTGCGCGGCGCCGGCCTGGACGTCTGGCAACAGGAACCGCCCCCGCGCGACACGCCGTTGCTGGCCTTGCCCAATGTGGTGGCCACCTTTCATACGGCGGGCGTCACGCACGAAGCCCGCCGCAATGTGGCGCAGTCGTCGGCCCAGCAATTGATGGCCATGCTGCGCGGTGAACGGCCGCCGCAACTGATCAACCCGGAAGTCTGGCCGGTCACGCAAGCCCGACTCGCGACATTGAAGTAACACGGTGCCGCGCCCGCGCGGCAACCGAACACACAGTGCGGCATCAAGCCGCCGACCCATCCCACGAGGAGACAACATGCAACACCCCCCCATCAAGCGCCGCACCCTGCGCGCGCTGGCCGCGTCGATCGCCCTGCTGTCCGGCGCCACCCTGTTCGCCGGCGGCGCGCAAGCGGCCGGCTACCCGGAACACCCCATCAACCTGATCGTGTCGTATGGCCCTGGCGGCGGCACCGATCTGGTGGCGCGCATGATGGCGCCTTTCTTGCAGAAGTATCTGGGCAACGACGCCCGCATCGTGGTGTTGAACCGCCCCGGCGCGGGCGGCGCCATCGGCTTCACGGAACTGGCCCGCGCGCAGCCCGACGGCTACACCATCGGCTTCATCAACACGCCCAACCTGTTGACCATTCCCATCGAGCGCAAGTCCGCCTTCACCTGGCAAAGCTATGACCTGCTGGGCAATCTGATTGACGATCCGGGCGCGTTCACGGTGCGCAACGACAACGAATTGAAGACGCTCGCCGACCTGTCTGCCTACGCCAAGAAGAATCCGGGCAAGGTCACCGTGGGCACCACCGGCACCGGCTCCGACGACCATCTGGCCATGCTGCGTTTTGAACGCGCGTCGGGCGCCAAGCTTAGCCACATTCCGTACAAGGGCGCGGGCGAAGTGCGCGGCGCCTTGGCCAGTGGCGAGATCACCATCGGCGCCATCAACGTGGGCGAAGCGTTGCAGTATCAGAAAGGCGGCACGCCGCTGCGCTTCTTGGGGCAGATGGGCAAGACGCGCTCGGCCGCGCTGCCCGACGTGCCCACCTTCAAGGAACAGGGCTACGACTTTGAATTGGCGTCGCTGCGTGGCCTGGCCGCGCCCAAGGGCTTGCCCGCCGACGTGCGCGCAAAGCTGGTGGATGCCGTGAAGCGCACGGTGGACGACCCCGCCTTCCAGGCCAAGGCGAACGAGATGTTCGCCCCGCTGCGCTATCTGCCACCCGCCGACTACGCGCGTGAATTGGCCAACGGCGAGGCCGAATTCCAGAAGCTGTGGAAGGAAGCACCCTGGCTGGACAAGTAGAGCGTAAGTAAGGCGCCAGGACCATACAGCGCCTGATTCGTAGCGCCAGAATCGTGGCGCGCTACAACTGACGACGGCTTACTTCGGCTTGACGTCTTCGCCGGGGTAGCCGTCGATGTAGGCCCGACCCGAGCAACGCAGCATGGCCACGCAAGCCGGCGCGCCGGTCTTGGTGGTGCATACCGAGCGCGCTTCCTCGCGCGCGGCCACGGGGTCGGGGTTTTGCGCCGTGAAGCGCGTGCCCCGGCCTTCGCTGCCCTTCACCCAGGCCATGCCGACGCAGGTGTCCTTGTAGGTCAGGACCTTGCGGCAGTCCTTGCAGTCTTCCCACTTCAGCAGCGACGAGATGGCGTCGTCTTCCTTGGGATAGCCGTCGGCATACAGCAGGCCGCCGTCGGCGTTTTCGGCCAGGGCGCCCCAGTACTCGCGGTCATTCAACTTGGCGGACAAGGCTTCCACCTCGGCCGGTTTGGCGCGCTTGGCCGCTTGCAGATCGGCGGCGCTATAGCCGGGGCCGACGCAGAACGGCAGGGTCACCAAGCGGCATTTGCCGTCGGGGCTGCCGGCCGTGCAGCGGCGCATGGCCTTCTTGGCGGCCAGTTCGGGCGCCACGCTGTTGCCCGGAAACAGGTCCTGCCGCGAATTGCGCGCATACGCCATGCAACTGTCCGAGAACCAGCCCAGCTTCTTGCAGTCCTTGCCGCCCTGGCGGCGGCATTCGGCCAGGCTCGCGGCCTCGGCGTCTTTCTGCGATGCCTCGGGCATGGCCCAATAGGTCTTGTCGTGATTGCCGTCGGTGGCGATGCCGCCGAATTGCTTGTCGGCATACGCGGGGCTGGCGGCCAGGCCGGCCATCAAGGCAATCGCGGCGAAGGCGGCGCGGATCAGGGGGTGAAAGCGAGCAGGCATCATCGTCGGGGTCTGGATGGATGTAGCGGGAAATGGATCGTGCGGGTTGGGACGCGGCCGGGGGACGCCCCCGGGACGCTGCGGGCACCTTCTGGCACATTCGGCCCAGCCGCGCTGCACGACAAGCGGGGACGATCTTAGCAAAGAGCCCCCCTGCTCCGTCCCCTGCATTTATGCCCGCTTGGGCATATTGAGTAACAAATTTCACATGCCGTGATAAGAATGCTGGCCCCGTTTTCCGGTAAAAATGTCGGACTTTTCTTAAGCGCATCGCCAGTCGGGACGCGCGTTGCGTGGCTAGTGCCATGCAGCCCCCGGCACCCCTGCCTGTCACGAAAAGAAACAAACACGCCGCGCCCCGGATGCCGCACGCCCCCCTGCCACGGAACATCGACTTCACACCATGACGTTGCCTTTGCAAGCCTCGAACCGCCGCAAGCCGCTGCTGTTGCCGGCCGCCCTGATCGCCGCCGCGACCGGCCTGGCGGGCTGCGCCCCGATGCCCGACGGGGGCAGCTCCACGCTGCCGTCGCTGGGCAACGTGTTCAAGTCGGGCTTGTCGTTTTCACCTAGCGTGAACGTGGCCAAGAACATGGAAGGCCGCTCCATCAACGACGCCATCGCCGCCTTGGGCGAACCGTCCAAGAAGCGCGCGGTGGGCAACACGATGGAACTGGAATGGTCCGACTACCAGGCCGCGCCTTATACGGAATGGGTCACCACCGGCACCAGCCAGCAAGTGGTGGGCATGATCCCCGCCACCAATACCTCTGCCGCCACGCCGGTGTTTCAGACCAATAGCACCGGCCACTATCAGAACCGTACGCGCGTGTATGAATGCATGGTGCTGATGCGCATGGAAAACAGCGTCATCACCAGCACCAAGGTGGAAGGCAACGTGTGCCCCGAGTTCATTGCCGCCCTGCGCAAATGGTCGGGCGAGGCAGAAGCCAACAACTACGTCGTGAAGTAAGCGCGGGGCGTAGGCCTGCCCGGCGGTTGCGCGCCGGGCCAGCATGCGTGCGGCATGCGCCCGGTCCGTACACCCGACATGCCCCCCTCAGGCAGTCTCGGGCAGCTTGGCGATCACCTTGATTTCAAAGTCAAAGCCATTCAGCCACGTGACGCCCACGGCGGTCAGGGAAGGATACGGCGCGACGCCCCAATACTCGGGCACCACCTGCCAGATCTGCTCGAACTTCGATGCGGGGTCGACCATGAAAACCGTCACGTCCACCACATCGTCAAAGGTGCAACCCGCCGCCTTCAGAATGGCGTTGAGGTTGTCGAAGGCCCGCCGCACGTGCGCTTGCAGATCGGGTTCGGGCGACCCGTCTTCGCGGCTGCCGACCTGGCCCGATACGAACAGGAATCCGTTGGACCGGATGGCGGGGGAATAGCGGTCGCGCTCGTAAAGCGCGTGGCGGCCGGCGGGAAAAACAACGTCTCGTGTCGTCATGAATAACTCCTTTAGTGGGCCATCGTCAGGAAGGAAAGCGGCCCGTCGTTAGCGATGACTCCACTGTAAAGACGCGCTGCCCGCCGATAAACGCGCAAGCCTGTCCATCACTGTTTGTAGAATCCAAACACTCATCAAGCCCGCCGGAGCCCCCATGGACCGATTCGATGCGATGCAGGCGTTTGCCCGCGTGGTGGAAGCAGGCAGCTTCACCAAGGCCGCCGAAACCCTGCACATGAGCAAGACCACCGTGACGCAGTTGGTGCAGCAACTGGAGGCGCGGCTGCGCGTCCGGCTGTTGAACCGCACCACGCGTCAGGTGAACGTCACCGCCGACGGCGCGGCCTACTACGAGCGGGTGTTGAAGCTGCTGGCCGACATGGACGACGCCGAAACCAGCTTGTCCGCCGCATCGGCCTCGCCACGGGGCCGCTTGCGGGTGGACGTGCCCAGCCCCTTGGCGCGCATGGTCCTGATTCCCGCGTTGCCCGCCTTTCACGCGCAGTATCCCGACATCCAGCTGGACATGGGCGCAAGCGACCGCATCGTGGATGTGATCGCGGAAAACGTGGACTGCGTGGTGCGCGGCGGCGAATTGACCGACCTGTCCTTGATGGCGCGCCGCGTGGGCGACCTGCAACTGGGCGTGTACGCCGCGCCCAGCTACCTGGCGCGCGCCGGCCACCCCGCGCATCCGCGCGAGCTGGAAGACACGCATCACCGCATCGTGGGTTATCTGTGGCAGCGGCTGGGCAAGGCATTCCCCTACGCCATGCAGCGTGGCGACGAAAGCGTGCACGTGCATGGGCGGTACGTGCTGGCGGTGGATGACGGCAACGCCTATCTGGCGGCGGGGCTGGCCGGGCTGGGCGTGTTGTGGCTGCCGGAATACATGGCCCAGCCGCACCTGGCCACCGGCGAGCTACAGCCGCTGTTTCAAGACTGGCGGCTGGAGCCCATGCCGCTGACCATCGCCTTCCCCCCGAACCGCCATGTCAGCACCAAGCTGCGGGTGTTCATCGATTGGGTGGTGACGCTGATGGGGCAGTACGCCCCGCTTGCCACGCAGCCGCCGACGCGCCCGAGTTGAACGCTGCCATCGTAACGGCCCTGTAACCCATGAAATATTGTGAAGCCCCTTGGTACACACGCGCCCTTATACTCGCCACCGCACGGCCGGCCGGGCGCTTGTCGCCCGCAAAATGATCGCCTGGAACCGCCCGCTGCAAATCGAAAACAACAGAACAACGCGACCTCTATGACCTCCTCCCTGAAGGCTTCCCCAACCCTTCGCGCCACCTTGGCCGGCCTGCTTGCCGTGGCGTTTGCCGCCCTGGCCACGCCGCCCGCCGTCGCCGCTTCTGACGCCGCTTCTGACGCCGCT
>Ga0160449_1001033_pt1 | contig 14293 bp, 14 predicted proteins | sample HID1975I_E1MG_FD_108216 | JGI IMG/M metagenome (GOLD analysis project Ga0160449, IMG submission 108216) | Enriched soil microbial communities from UW Madison campus, WI, USA - HID1975I_E1 MG | ecosystem: Environmental > Terrestrial > Soil > Unclassified | place: USA: Madison, Wisconsin...
CACACGTGGATCGCTGGCGCTATAGCCATTGATAAACACGCCACCGCACTCAAGACGTGCCGCAAAGTCATCGGCAAGATGAGTATCAGAAGTGAATAACGTGGCTGAAAGGCCGAAGTCACTGTCATTTGCCAGTTCCAGGGCATGTTCGGCATTACGCGCTCTGGTAATAGCCGCCAACGGGCCAAACAACTCTTCACGAAATGCCACCATATCAGGCGTGACATTCGCTAAAACGGTTGGCGCGTAGAAATTGCCCTTGCCTGCCATTTTCTCGCCGCCGAGCAGTAATGTCGCCCCTTGTTCAAGTGACGTTGTCACCTGTTTATGCAACTCATCACGCAGATCGTAACGCGCCATCGGGCCGATAGTCGTTGTATCAAGAGTGGGATCGCCGATTTGCAGCGCCTGAACGGCTGCAACAAACCTCTGGGTGAATGTGTCCGCAATCCTTTCTTCGATGATAAAGCGTTTCGCTGCCGCACAGACTTGCCCGGTGTTCTGGAATCGCCCTGCAATTGCCGCCTTCACCGCCTCATCAATATCAGCGTCATTGAGCACAATAAACGGGTCTGAACCGCCGAGTTCCAGCACGCATTTTTTCAATGCAGCACCTGCCTGCGCACCAATCGCCGCCCCCGCACGCCCGCTTCCCGTCACGGTGACAGCCGCAATTCGCGCATCATTAATCGCATGGCTTACCCCTTCAGGCGTGACATTAATTACTTCAAATACGCCCTGCGGGAATCCCGCTTCGGCGAACATGTGTTTAATCAGTAACGCGCATCCCATGACGTTTGGCGCATGTTTGAGAACGTAACTGTTGCCCGCCAACAGAATCGGCACCGCACCGCGCAGGACTTGCCAAAGCGGGAAGTTCCACGGCATCACCGCCAGAATGGCACCCAAAGGCCGGTACTCAATCACCGCCTGATGGTTTTCCACCAGAGTGCCTTCGGTTGCCAGCATGCCTGGCCCGTGTTCTGCATACCAGTCACATAAATTCGCCGTTTTCGCCACTTCCGCACGAGCCTGGGTAATCGGCTTACCCATTTCTGCGGTGATCATTTGTGCCAGCGTTTCAGCGTGCTGACGCAACGCCGCGCCCAGATGGCGTAATTTATCCGCCCGCAGAGCCAGCGGCACATTGCGCCAGACGTTAAATGCCGCGTGGTTCCCCGCCAGCGCGGTATCGAGCTGCTCGGGCGTTGCAAACGGCATGGCAGAAAGCTGCTCGCCGGTGGCCGGGTTCATTGAAATAGCGTGATGGTTCATGGTTGCTCCTGTGTTCGCGTTATGCCCATACCTTAAACCTGCGTGACAATCATGAAAAATGAATAATAATGAGCGAGTCATTCACGTATCGAGAAAGGCTTATGGATCTCACGCAGCTTGAAATGTTTAATGCGGTAGCGGAAACCGGCAGCATCAGCGCGGCAGCGGCGAAGGTTCACCGGGTGCCGTCCAATCTCACCACGCGCATTAAACAGCTTGAGGCCGATCTCGGTGTTGAGTTGTTTATTCGCGAAAACCAGCGTTTGCGCCTCGCCCCAGCCGGGCACAGTTTTCTCAGCTACAGCAAACGTATTCTGGCTTTGGTTGATGAAGCGCGGATGGCGGTTTCCGGTGACGAGCCACAAGGGACGCTGCCGTTAGGTTCGCTGGAAAGCACTGCAGCGGTGCGGATTCCGGGTTTGCTCGCGATGTTTAACCAGCGTTTCCCAAAAATTCAGCTCTCGCTTGCCACCGGGCCTTCGGGCGATCAAATTGATGGCGTGTTGGATGGGCGACTATCGGCGGCCTTTGTCGACGGCCCGATATTGCATCCTTCCCTTGACGGTATTGCGGTTTACGAAGAAGAAATGGTGATTGTCGCCCCGGCGGATCAAGACGCCATTACGGACGCAAATCAGGTCAGCGGCGTTAGCATTTATGCATTTCGCGCCAACTGTTCGTACCGCAGGCATTTTGAAAGCTGGTTTCACGCCCACCACTCGGTGCCGGGTAAAATTCATGAAATGGAGTCGTATCACGGAATGCTGGCGTGCGTGATTGCCGGAGCGGGTATAGCGCTAATGCCGCGCAGCATGCTGGAAAGTATGCCCGGCAGCCACCAGGTGTCGATATCGCCGTTGCCTACTGACTGGCGTTATCTCAACACCTGGCTTATCTGGCGACGAGGGGCAAAAACCCGACAACTTGAGGCGTTTATCGGGCTGCTTGAGCAAACGTCTTAGCGCAGTAATACTTTGCCGACTAAATAGGTGGTCGCCTGGCCGGACATTAACACCCTGTCGCCCACCAGTTGGCAACGTATATCCCCGCCGCGCGCGGAAACCTGACGCGCCAGCATCTGCGTTTTACCCAACTTTTCTGCCCAGTACGGAATCAACATGGTGTGAGTCGACCCGGTAACCGGGTCTTCTGTCAGCGCCGCCTTCGGAGAAAAGAAACGGCTGACAAAATCATAGCCTTCTGTTTGCGCGGGCGCGGTGATACACACTTTTTGATCCAGCTGACGCATCAGATCAAAATCAGGATTAATCGCCTCAACCTGCGCCTGGCTCGCGAGCAACACGGTATAGGTGCGCCCCAACCGCACTTCCTGGTATTCGCTGATCCCGAGCGAGTCCAGCAGCAACTGTTGCGGTTCAACGGGTTCACTGCCCGACGCCGGGAAATCAAGCGTCAACCAGTCGCCATTGCGCGTCACCGTAAGCGGGCCAACAAAGCGTGTCTCAAAATGGATCGTGGTTTCCGGGTAATTCAGGTACTCGAAAATTACATGAGCTGAAGCCAGTGTCGCGTGGCCACAAAGATTGATCTCCCCTTGCGTGGTGAACCAGCGCAATTCAAAACCGCTGTCGGTGGTAATAAAAAATGCCGTTTCCGACTGGTTATGCTGGCGTGTCATCGCCAGTAACGTTTCATCTGGCAGCCATTCGGTGAGTGGACATACCGCCGCGGCGTTGCCACCGAAAGTGGTATCGGTGAACGCATCAACCATATAAAAATCAATTTGCTGCATGGTCTTTTCTTCCTGTGTGGCCTGATGACATCTACCATGCCACGCCTTGCGTGATTCGCGGAACAATAAAATGAGAGTTAAATCACAAAATCAGTTGTATGGCTGGATTGATGGTTTTATGATCGCCTGCTCACCAAACCTTTCATTTATCAGCGCGAAACCCATCTATGACAACAAGCAACGTATCACGCAAAACGGCGTGGCTACGCGTCGTTACGCTGGCGGTCGCCGCCTTTATTTTTAATACCACGGAATTTGTTCCGGTTGGTTTGCTTTCTGACATCGCCGATAGTTTTGGTATGCAAACGCCACAAGTCGGGATCATGCTGACGATTTACGCGTGGGTCGTCGCGTTGATGTCGCTGCCGTTTATGCTGCTGACGAATAAGGTCGAGCGTAAGCGGTTGTTGATTTGCATTTTCGCTCTGTTTATCGCCAGCCACGTCGTCTCTTTTGCCGCCTGGAACTTCACCGTACTGGTGATCAGCCGCATCGGTATCGCCTTTGCCCACGCAATTTTCTGGTCGATTACCGTATCACTGGCCATTCGTATGGCTCCTGCCGGTAAAAAGGCGCAGGCGATGAGCCTGATTGCCACGGGAACCGCGCTGGCGATGGTCTTAGGTTTGCCGCTCGGGCGCATGGTGGGGCAATATTTCGGCTGGCGCACCACCTTCTTAGGTATTGGCGCAATCGCCGCCCTGACACTGTTTTATGTCATTAAGCTGCTGCCAAAATTGCCAAGCGAGCATTCGGGCTCGCTGAAAAGTGTGCCTGAACTGTTCAAACGCCCGGCGCTGGTGAGCTTGTATGCGTTAGTCGCTGTGGTCGTCACCGCGCATTACACCGCCTACAGCTACATTGAACCGTTCGTGCAAAACGTTGCGGGCTTGAGCGCCAATATGGCGACTTTCCTGCTGTTAGTGTTGGGTGGTGCCGGGATTATTGGCAGCGTGATGTTCGGCAAATTGGGCAACCGACATTCATCGACCCTGGTCAGCAGCTCCATCGGCCTGCTGGTTCTGTGCCTCGCCTTGTTGTTACCTGCGGCCCAAAGCACCGTGAACCTCACCATTCTGTGTCTGTTCTGGGGCATCGCGGTTATGGTTATCACGCTGGGGGTGCAGGTGAAAGTTCTGGCGCTGGCATCGGATGCGACCGATGTGTCGATGGCGCTATTCTCAGGGATTTTCAATATCGGGATTGGCGCGGGCGCGTTAGTCGGTAACCAGGTGAGCCTGCATTTTGAGATGTCCAGCATTGGCATGGTGGGAGCCGTGCCTGCTTTGATCGCCCTGATTGGGTCAGTATTAATTTTCCGCCGCTGGCCGGTATCTTTAGAAGAACAGCATAACCATTAATGAAATAAGGGCGACGGCAATAAACCGTCGCCCTTTTTACCGCTTAATTTGCCGGGAAATGGGTCACTATTTCCAGTATGCCGTTAATAATAAACTGCACACCCATACAGACTAATAAAAAGCCCATCAGACGAGAAATCGCTTCAATACCGCTCTTACCTACCAGCCGCATTATCGCCCCGGAACTGCGTAAACTGCCCCACAGAATCAGGCCAACCAGTGCAAAAATGATTGGCGGAGCCACCAGCACAACCCAGCCCGGGAAGTTCACACCGTGTTCCACGGTTGAAGAAGAACTGATTATCATCGCAATCGTACCCGGCCCGGCCGTGCTTGGCATGGCGAGTGGGACAAAGGCGATATTGGTATCAGGTTCTTGTTCAAGCTCCTCCGCTTTGCTGTGAGCCTCCGGCGACTCATGGGCTTTTTGTTGCGGGAAAAGCATGCGGAAACCAATAAACGCAACAATTAAACCGCCAGCGATACGCAAACCGGGAATGGAAATACCAAACGTATTCATCACAACTTGCCCGGCGTAGTACGCAACCATCATGATGATGAAGACATTGATGGAGGCCATCAAAGAGGTTTTATCGCGCGCCTGTTTGTTCATATCTCCGGCAAGCCCGAGGAACAATGCTACTGTGGTCAACGGGTTAGCAAGCGGCAGTAATACCACTAACCCCAGCCCAATAGCCTTAACCAAATCCATCATCTGCTGTCCTTTATTTCGGTGTCTTTTTGCGCTGCTGAGTATAGCAGCCAACCTGCTCTGCGATGGTTATCAGAATTGTATCAATGTTAAAAACTGAACCGTTTTAGCTATTCGTGTCATCACTGATTCATAACGTTGACTTATGCTTGCCTGAGCAATAATATCTGCCGTGATTAAATATACTTGCCTGGGCAACCATAGTGAAAGATAAAAACGATCTGTTCAACGAAATGATCCCTCTCGGACAACTGATCTATATGGTTAACCAGTACAAGGAGCGCCTGCTCAACGAGCATCTTTCCCCGCTGGATGTCACCTCGACCCAATTTAAAGTGCTCTGCACCATCTATCGCGAAGAATGCATTACCCCGATGGAGTTGAAGAAATCGCTTTCTGTGGACCTCGGTGCGTTAACCCGCATGTTAGACCGCCTGATTTGCAAAGGATGGGTCGCACGCTTACCGAATCCCAACGACAAACGTGGTGTGCTGATAAGACTGACTCCGGAAGGAGCCACGCTTTGCGAGAAATGCCGCAGCCTTTTGGGGAAAAGCATGCACCAGGAACTGATAAAAAATCTGACCGCTGATGAAGTCGACACGCTTTATCAACTGTTAACAAAGGTATTACCGTAAACCTGAAAAAGAGGTGAAACGATGTCCAGACGGAACAATGATTCAATAACAATACAAAGCATATTGGACTGGATTGAAGAGAACCTGGAAAACCCCCTCTCTCTTGAGAAGGTTTCACAGCGTTCTGGTTACTCGAAGTGGCACCTGCAAAGGATGTTTAAAAAAGAGACCGGTCATTCATTAGGCCAATACATCCGTAATCGAAAACTGACGGAAATCGCCCTCAAGCTTAAAGAAAGCAACGAGCCGATTCTGTACTTAGCGGAGCGCTATGGGTTTGAGTCACAACAGACACTGACCCGCACGTTCAAGAATTACTTCTCTGTGCCACCTCACAGATTCCGCGTTGCATGTTCAGGTGGCGAAGGAAAGTATATTCATCCGCTAAATCATTAAAACAGTTAACAAACGCTATGCAACCGTCTGGTTATCCAGACACCGAGGATTTATGAAACGTATTATCTCCGCTGCGAGCCTGCTTCTGATTCTGGCTTCCGCAAACGTTATGGCGGAGCAATCAGGCAATTTCAGCACCACCCAGGCTAATCACGGCGGCATGATCATTCCCCCGTCTGAAAGCCGCGCACAGAACAGCAACACGATTGGCGATAAATCTGAATTCCTGGGTACGCCGTACTACCAGGAAAATGCCAACTGATTCTCTGTTTGGCGGGCCTTCATTTTTGCCCGCCAGCTTTCTGTTTTAACTCGCCACCGCCCGCCGGATCCGCAAACCAAATACGTTGATATACAACCCACCCATAATTAATGCCGCACCCGCAAGTTGTGTCGCAGACAGCGTTTCATCCAGCAACCATGCCGCACTGGCCATTCCCACCACCGGCACCAGCAGTGACAGCGGAGCCACACGCCAGGTTCCGTAGCGCCCAAGCAGGCTTCCCCAAATACCGTAACCCACAATCGTTGCCACAAACGCCAGGTACATCAGCGATAACACCGTCGTCATATCTATCGTAATCAGGCTTTGCCATATCAGCGCCGGACCGTCGAGTAGCAAACTGGCGACAAAAAACGGGATGACCGGAATTAACGCGCTCCACACCACCAAAGACATAATAGGTGGACGCTGCTCGAGCTGCATAATCTTCTTATTGAAAATGTTGCCGCAGGCCCAGCTAAAGGCGGCTGCCAGCGTCAGCATAAACCCGAGCAAGGCAACGTGCTGGCCGCCAAGACTGCCCTCAATCAAAACCAGCACGCCGATAACCGCAAGCGTTATTCCCGCCAGTTGCTTGCCTTGCAGGCGTTCCCCGAACACACACGCACCGAGAATAATCGTAAAGAATGCCTGCGCCTGAAGCACCAGTGACGCAAGCCCCGCAGGCATACCGAACTTTATCGCGCTGAAGAGAAACGCAAACTGGCCGAAGCTGATAGTCAGTGCGTACGCGGCCAGCAGGCGAAAGGGAATTTTAGGGCGAGCGACAAACAACAGCGCGGGGAAGGCCACCAGCAGAAAACGCAAACCGGCCAGTAACAGCGGAGGCATATTGTGCAGCCCCATTTTAATCACTACGAAATTCAGCCCCCACACCACAACCACCAGCATCGCCAGCAGCCCATCTTTGCGCGTCATACCCTGCCCCTGTTTTTTATTGCAATTTTGTTAAAATCTAAGGCTATACCTAAATAATAAATAGATACAGATCGCACTTTTCAGCGGCGGTACAGAGAAAAAATTAACATAAGCACAACCTATACTTTGTTGATCCTTCATGATAAATCTTGTCTCCCCCCAACAAATACATTCTAAAAAAACGATAAAATGGTTTCCCTGACGACACGCTTTTCTGGCAAGCAACTCTCCATCAGCGTTTTACTGCTCTCTTCGCTGCTCCTCACCGTGGGGCGCGGTTTAACGCTGCCGTTTATGACGATTTATCTCTCCCGGCAGTACGGCATGCCGCTAAATGAAATCGGGATGGCACTCACCATCGCCCTGACGACAGGCGTGGTATTTAGCCTGTGGTTTGGCATTCTGGCCGATAAATTCGACAAAAAAATGTACATGCTGCTGTCGATTATTATTTTCCTCGGCGGGTTTGTGGCGATCCCATTGGTCAATAATGCCGTTCTGGTGGTGGTGTTTTATTCGCTGATAAACTGCGCGTACTCGGTGTTCGCCACGGTGTTAAAAGGCTATTTCTCCGATGTGCTGGAAATTCACCAGAAGCCGAAAATCTTCTCGCTCAACTACACCTTTGCCAATATCGGCTGGACGGTTGGCCCGCCGATTGGCACGCTGGCGGTGCTTTACAGCACTAATTTGCCGTTCTGGTTATCCGCATTAACCGCCATCATTCCGTTTATCGTGATTAGCCGCTATGTACACAGCGTGTCGGCGAACGAAACGCAGGAAATCAACAACGTCCGGCTTTCACCGGTGCAGATGCTCAAAGACAAAGCGTTGATGTATTTCACGCTTTCGGCATTCCTCGGTTCACTGGTGTTTGGCTCTTTCGCCGCCTGCTTATCTCAGTACGCGATTGCTATCTCGGATTCGGATCTGGCGCAAAAAGTGGTTGGCGTTGTGCTGCCGGTGAATGCGTTTGTGGTGGTGGTTTTTCAGTATATGGTCGGCAAACGTATTCGCCCGGACAATATCAAAAAGCTGATGGGCTACGGCACACTGTTCTTTATGGCAGGATTGGCGGGCTTTATGATTTCGGGCGATAACCTGCTGCTGTGGGGCATTTCTGCTGCGGTATTTACCCTCGGCGAGCTAATCTTTGCACCGGGTGAATATATGCTGGTGGACAACATCGCCCCCGCAGGACTGAAAGCCAGCTACTTCTCAGCCCAGCAACTCGGCTGGTTAGGCGGCGCGTGCACCCCACTTTTCACCGGTTTGATTCTGACCTGGTTGCCGCCCTATATGCTGTTCGTGGCGCTGATGGCGGCAATTGGATTGTCTTACCTGATGATTGTGAAAGGGATGGCGGTGAAACCGCAACTGGCTTTGAACTAAATGGTGGATGACGCTTCGCTTATCCACCCTACAAATCGAATCGTAGGTCAGATAAGCGAAGCGTCATCCGACAAAACTACTTAAGATCTTTACGGTACTGAATAAACCCAGGCTTATCCGCCATTTTGTCGTATAGCGCCTGGCCTGCCGCGTTGGTTTCATGAGTATGCCAGTACACGCGCCCACAGCCTTTGCTCTGCGCATGTTGATAAACGCCTTCAATCAACGCCCGTCCAACGCCTTTGCCGCGTGAAAGCGCTGCAGTAAACAGATCCTCAAGATAACAATGATCCTCCGCCGACCATGTGCCCCGGTGGTAAACCATATGCGTAAACCCGAGCATTTTCCCCTGCTCATCAAACGCACCCAGCGCAAACATGGGTTCAGATGCATCAAGCATGCGCTGCCATGTCAGTTCGGTTATGTCTTCACGCAGTTGCGAATTGTAGAACGTCAGATAACCCTGCCACAGCGGCAACCATGCCGCCCGGTCATTTGCTTCAAGCGCCCTGACCTGCACCACGGTTCTGTTCTTAGCTGGGATACTGCCCTTCAGACTTTCACGAATCTGCGTCAGTCCCTGCTGCTGCACCCCCTCCGGCATATTTTCAGCCGACAGCCATGTTTCAAATGCCAGCTTAATCTGCGGCCATTCGCTGTCGAGAATCGAAAACCACGCGGTATCGCGGGTGCGCTGTTTATACACCACCGCCTGGCGGAACAAACCTTCGTAACGGAACCCAAGACGGATTGCCGCATGGCGCGACGGGCCATTCAGGCTGTCACATTTCCATTCATAGCGACGATAACCCAGCTCGAAAGCATATTTCATCAACAGATAATGGGCTTCTGTCGCCTGAACCGTGCGTTGCAGCAATGGGGTATACATCACGAACCCGACTTCCACCACGCCGTTTGCCGGGTCGATACGCATTAACGACAGCGTACCCACCGCCTTGCCGCTGTTATCGACCACCGCATAATGCAACGGATCGTTGCTCTGCGCCGCGGTTTCAATAAATTCAGAGAATTGCTGCTGCCCGCTAAATGGCCCGATGCTCAGATACGTCCAGCCGCGGCTATCTTTCGCGGTGCTCCACGCCGCCCATAAATCATCGGTGTGGATACGAGATAAAGGCTCCAGGTGACAATAGCGCCCTTGCAGCGTGATCCGCTCCGGGCGAGGGCATGGTTTCCAGTCGGGAAGAGAGTTGCCCACAGGTTGCTGATATTCATTTGTTATGCCAGTCAATTCAGGCCTCCACGGGCGCAATGACGATAAGTTACCTGAATATAAACAAGTTATGGCATAACTAACAGAACCATAATTTGGGGGAGTTGGCAGGCCATAAATCAATACGACTTACGCTATGGAATAGGGATGCTTTTTTTGTCCAGATAACGGGTCATAAAAAACAAACATAGAGAGGCTACTGTGTATGCCATCAACATTAGAGAGACTCTCAATGGATTCCCAGTAAACCATAAAAAAATCAATAAAATTGAAACAACACAATATATAGACAAGAATAGCCCTCGACTTACGAGACTCATGACAAACAACGAGGGCATCATAATATATAAAATATAGAACGCAACAAATCCGAGCGTCACTCCATGGCTTACGGGTTGGAAATTTTTTATATAGAGATAACGCCCGTAGTCATGAATAAAAATCATAATAAAACCAGCCAATAAAGCAGAGCTGATTCTAATGAAAAATAACACCCATTTATTTTTCATGCCACACCCCGTAAGTCATCAATTCCAATTCGGTAATAGGTTGTGAAATACAATTACTATCAACATTATTAATGACTTCATTAACTTGCGTGTTAGTGTAGTTCCCTGGTGAAGTTGAGAAGTAATAACTGTATTTTTTACTTGCAAATAAAGCCCCTCTCAATACAAAAAAGTTGTCATATCTATTGCTTACATCAGCTTCGCTGGTTACTGAACCACCTCCCCACGTTATCCCTGTACGAACGACATATTTCATATCCCGATTTGACCTATATGTATCCACCGCAAAAGGAATCTGTCCTACTGCATCCGTCCAATAAGGAACCTCGTTGATCATAACCATTAAGTATCCATCACCACCATTTGCGCTGGACTTCCAGTCTCCAGGCATGCCCGTATAGTACGAGGCTGATAAACGGTCAATCGAAGAAAAATCTACAATATCCTGCCAGCTAAAATGCTTATAAGCCGGATAGGTTTCAGGTGCATTGCTCAAATAAATCAACTCATGATAATTATCAGCCAAAGGTTCAAACCACTGCCAGGCATAGATATCATAGAGTTGCTGCGCGGTGAGGATTTCAAATTTCTCGTCAGTCCCTTTCTTTAGGGCAAGCGCAAAAAGAATATCACCATTGTTTCTGGTGACAATCTTGCAACCCGGAAGGGTACAATTTTCGACGTAATTCTCAGTTGCGGGACGACTCGTAGATTTAAATGTCAAATACGTTTTATTCGCTTCGGTAGTAAAGGCATACGCATTATCATTTATTATATGAATGAATTCCTTCAAAACATTCCCTCCTGATAATATCAATCCCAATAAAATATCGGGACGATATTAATTTAGAGAAAACATTTATCCTTCATTAAAATTAACTTTCGGGATTAATTATCTTAAGAGAATGTGTCTAAATCGCCACCAGCCCCCTGACCCCATCGGTTTCCATATCCGCACCTGCGCCACGCTGAATAATTGCCCCGCGCGAGATCACTAAATAATTGTCGGCAAGTTCAGCGGCAAAATCATAAAACTGTTCGACCAGTAAAATAGCCATATCACCTTTAGCGGCGAGACGACTAATAACCTGACCGATCTCTTTAATCACCGAAGGCTGAATACCTTCGGTCGGTTCATCCAGAATTAAGAGTTGCGGCTTGCAGGCCAGGGCGCGACCAATCGCCAGTTGCTGTTGTTGCCCGCCGGAAAGATCCCCACCGCGACGCTGTTTCATCTCTTTTAGCACCGGAAAGAGCTGATAAATCTCTTCCGATACCTGTTTAGCCTCGCGCCCACTAAACCGCGAAAGGCCCATCAGCAGATTTTCTTCCACCGTCAGGCGCGGGAAAATCTCCCGCCCTTGCGGCACGTAGGCAATCCCCGCTTGCACGCGCTGATGCGGTTTACGCGCGGTAATATTATTTTGCTGCCAGTTCATGACACCCGATTTCGCCGGGATCAGCCCCATCAGGCATTTGAGCAGCGTGCTTTTGCCCACACCGTTACGCCCCAGCAGGCAGGTGACTTCGCCGATTTTGGCTTCAAAAGAGACACCGCGCAGAATATGGCTGCCGCCGTAGTATTGGTTTAGATCGTTGACTTGTAGCATTAACCACCCTCATCCCGGTCTTCTCCCTGAGGGAGAAGGAGAAAAACGAACGATCCCCTCTCCTGAGGGAGAGGGTTAGGGTGAGGGCATCAATCCCCCACCACAAAATCACCGCCCCAGATACACTTCTATCACCTGCTCGTTGGCCTGCACTTCACGCAGCGAACCCTCCGCCAGCACTTGCCCCTGGTGCAACACCGTCACGTGGTCAGCAATGGTTTCGACAAACCCCATATCGTGTTCCACCACCATCAGCGAATGCTTCCCCGCCAGCCCGCGAAACAGCTCGGCGGTGTATTCCGTTTCCGCATCCGTCATGCCTGCGGCGGGTTCATCGAGCAGCAGCAAATGGGGTTCCTGCACCAACAACATGCCGATTTCAAGAAACTGTTTTTGCCCGTGTGAAAGCAACCCCGCTTTACGATTTCGTTCCGCGCCAAGCCGCAAAGTCGCCAACATTTCGTCGATGCGGTCACGCTGTTCAGAATTGAGTTTTGCCCGCAGGCTCGCCCAGACTGATTTATCGGCTTTCTGGGCAATCTCCAGGTTCTCAAACACCGTCAGCGCTTCAAACACCGTTGGTTTCTGGAATTTGCGACCAATGCCGCATTTGGCAATATCCGCAGGTTCTAAACGCATTAAATCGGTGGATTGATCGTAAAAAGCTCTGCCGCTTTGCGGTTTGGTTTTGCCGGTGATCACATCCATCAGCGTGGTTTTCCCGGCTCCGTTTGGGCCAATCACGCAGCGCAACTCGCCCACGCCGATATTGAGCGACAAGTCCGTCAGCGCTTTGAAACCGTCAAAACTGACGTTGATATTCTCCAGCATCAGCACCGGGTCGGTCTGGTCACGGAAGCGGTCAGCTTCATGCTGGCGGGTAAATAGCGGTTCGCCGGGTTGCATTATTTCTCTCCTTTACGCAGCAGGCCAATCACGCCACGCGGTAAAAACAGCGTCACGACGATGAAAATCAGGCCGAGGAACAGTTGCCAGTACTCCGGCACCGCCATGGTGAAATAGCTTTTTGCACCATTCACCAGACCAGCACCCAGGATCGGGCCGATCAATGTGCCGCGCCCACCGAGTGCCACCCAAATTGCCGCTTCGATGGAATTGGTCGGCGACATTTCTCCGGGGTTAATAATCCCCACCTGCGGGACATACAGCGCCCCCGCCAGCCCGCACAATACGGCAGATAACGTCCATACCAGCAGCTTGAAACCTTTCGGATCATACCCGCAGAATACCAGGCGGTTTTCTGCATCACGCACCGCCGTCAACACGCGGCCAAACTTGCTGCGCGCAAGAGCAAAACCCATCCCCAGGCTTGCCATCAGGAGCAAAACCGTGGCGATAAACAGCCCGATGCGTGTGCCTGTCGCGGTGATCGGCATACCTAAAATCGTGGTGAACCCGGTAAAACCATTGTTGCCGCCAAAGCCGGTTTCATTGCGGAAAAACAGCAGCATGCCCGCATAGGTCAGCGCCTGGGTCATAATCGAAAAATAGACCCCTTTGATTTTTGAGCGGAATGCAAAAAAGCCAAACACCAGCGCAAGCAGCCCCGGCACCAGCACAATCAGCGCCAATGCCCAGGCAAAATGCTCAGTGCCCCACCAGAACCATGGCAACTCATCCCAGGATAAAAACGACATAAAAGCAGGAAGCCCGGCACCTGCGGCCTGGCGCATCAGATACATTCCCATCGCGTAGCCGCCAAGGGCGAAGAAAATGCCGTGCCCCAGGGAAAGTAGCCCGGCATATCCCCACACCAAATCCAGCGCCACGGCGACAATCGCATAGCAGAGAATTTTGCCGACCAATGTGAGCGTATAAGTGGACAGATTCAGCGGGTGGCTGGCTGGCAATAGCGTTAAGAACGGCAATGTCAGCATCAGCACCACAATCAGAGAACCCAGCGCCATAGAGAGGCGCGGCGCTTTGCGGGTGAGCGTTAATGTTAGCGGCTGGCTCATCAGTCAATCACCCTCCCTTTCAGAGCGAACAGGCCTTGCGGGCGCTTCTGGATAAATAGAATAATCAGCACAAGGATGAGAATTTTGCCCAGCACCGCACCAATTTGCGGCTCCAGTATTTTGTTAAAGATACCCAGCCCGAAGGCGGCAGCCACGGTTCCCGCCAGTTGCCCAACGCCGCCGAGCACCACCACCAGGAAGGAGTCGATGATATAGCCTTGCCCCAGTTCCGG
>Ga0160449_1001034_pt1 | contig 14291 bp, 17 predicted proteins | sample HID1975I_E1MG_FD_108216 | JGI IMG/M metagenome (GOLD analysis project Ga0160449, IMG submission 108216) | Enriched soil microbial communities from UW Madison campus, WI, USA - HID1975I_E1 MG | ecosystem: Environmental > Terrestrial > Soil > Unclassified | place: USA: Madison, Wisconsin...
AAGAAGACATCGTCTTCGGCCGACTGCACCCGCGCGAACGCCTGACCGAAGACGAGCTGATGGCGCGCTTTTCCATGAAGCGCCATGCCGTGCGGCAAGTGCTGACCGAGCTTGAATTGCTGGGCGTGGTGGAAAAAAAGCGCAACGTGGGCGCGGTCGTGCGGGCATTTTCCGCACGCGAAGTGATGGAGTTGTACGCGCTGCGCGAAGTGCTGGAAGTGCACGCAGCGAGCCAGATGCCGCTACCCGTGCCCGAAGCGCGACTGGCGGCGTTGGTCATGGTGCAACGCGAACACGACGCCGCCGTGGCCGACGGCGACGCGCGCCGCGTATTTCGCAGCAACCAACGCTTTCACCGCGAATTCTTTGGCCTGCTGGACAACGCGGTGCTGGGCCAGGCGATTGAGGAATACGCCCGCCGCACCCATCCGATCCGCTTCGGCACCCTGGTTGCGCCGGCCTACCGCGAACGCGCAAGGCAGGAACACTGGGCCATGATCCAGGCGCTACGCGCCGGCGATCGCGATGCGCTGATGGCGATATGCAGGGATCATTTGCTGCCTTCAAGAGACGCCTATCTGGCGTCGGAGCAGACGCGGTTGCGGGCGTGAAAATCCGCGGCGCTTCGTAGATCAGGCAAGGCTGGAAAGAAAAAATCTGCGTTACCGATCGCGGCAGTTCGCATCGTCTCGGTTGAAGATGAATTCCGCGGGTAGCATTCCACGGAATTTACGCAACCTGGCCAGCGCCTCTTCCTCGTCGACCGTCTTGCGCACTTCGAAACAGCGATCATCCTTGACCTGGATTTCAACATCGTCGCCCTCTTTGAGGTTCAACGCATCGACCACGTTGTCAGGCAGACGCAAGGCCAGACCGCTACCGAACTTAAAGACTCGCATGTGAGCTTCTCCTTGGATGTACGAAGGTACGTATAGATCAAGGATCCTGATGCGGCAAGCTCACCGCCCCTGCAACGCCAGATACTCCTTCAACGTCCCCACCAACGCCGCCGCCGCCGGCGACAGGCTGCGATTTCGTGACGTCACCAAACCGATCGACCGTTCCGCCACCGGCCCGATCAGCGGGCGTTGCACGATTCCCGTCTGCGCCACGGCGCCCGCCGCGATCTCGGGCAGTGCGGCCACGCCGAAGCCGCATTCCACCATCGCCACGATGGTGGTCAGGTGTTCGGCTTCAAACGCGGGCGTGAAGCGGATGCGGTTTTGCAGGAACGCCCATTCCGTGTATTGCCGCACGCTGCTGGGCTGCACCATTGACACGTGCTCGGCCGTGGCGGTGTCGGCCCAGCGCAGCGGGCCACGGGACTTGGCCAGCGGATGCGACTCAGGGATCAGCAGCAGAACGCTGTCGGACATCAGCGGCACATAGTGCAGGTCGGCGTGCTGCGGGTCGGCGGCGGTCAGGGCGAAGTCGACTTCGCCCGCGCGCACCAGGTCGAAGGCCGGGCCCGACAAGGTGTCGCGCACTTTCAGGGCGACGTGCGGGTGCGCCTGGCGGTAGGTCATCAGCACGCGCGGCAGCAAGCGGGCGGCAAGCGAGGGCAGCGCGGCGACTGACACCTGGCCCTGCTCGGCGCTGGTAATGCTGCTGACCGCCGCGATGGCATCCCGAAACGCCGCCTGCAAGGTGGCCGCCTGCTGCATGAAGACCTCGCCCGCCGCCGTCAGCCGCACGGTGCGCGTGGTGCGGTCGAACAGGCGCACGGCCAAGGCCTCTTCAATGCGTTGTATCTGAGTGGATAGCGCCGATTGCGACAAATGCAATTGCGCCGCCGCCTGCCGGAAATTCAGCGTGCGGCCCAGCACCAGCGTGGTATCGATGTCGCGCATGGAAAGGTTGATCTGCATGTCTCTACACCCGGGTCGTATTGATCTGTTTTGTCGATCATTCTATCCAAAAAATCTGATTCATCTATCAAACGCCCTTCTCTACACTCGCCCCCAACGACGATGCAATGACAGGAGCAAACCATGCAGACGGACGCAACAGCGCTGCCCAACCCGGGCGCGGCGCATGCAGTGGTGGTGGGCGGCGGCACGATGGGCGCGGACGTGGCGGTGGTGTTGACGCGCGCCGCCTGCCGCACCACCGTGATCGAATCGAACGCCGAACGCGCGGCGGGCCTGCCCGCGCGCGTGGCGGAAAACCTGAAGACCATCGGGCGCGAGGCCAACGCCGCGCTACTGGCCACGGCGGCCAACCTGGACGAGGTGGACTGGTCCACGGTGAACCTGGTCATTGAATGCATCCCCGAACGCCTGGACATCAAGCAGGCGCTGTTCGCGGACCTGGCGCAACGCGCGCGCCCCGACGCCATCCTGGCCAGCAATAGTTCCAGCTTTCCGATCAGCGCCATCAGCCAGGGCCTGGACACGCGCGGCCGCATGCTGGGCCTGCATTTCTTCATGCCCGCGCATCTGGTGCCGCTGGTGGAAGTGGTGCTGGGCGAAGCCAGCGACAACGCCTGCGCCGATTCGCTGATTGCCTTCATGCGCCGCTGCGGCAGCGTGCCGGTAAAGGTCAAGCAAGACCTGCCGGGCTTTCTGGCCAACCGCTTGCAGCATGCGTTGTCGCGCGAGGCGTTTGACCTGATCGACCGGGGCATTGCGTCGCCGGAAGACGTGGACGCCGCCGTGCGCTTCGGCTTTGGCTTCCGCTTCCTGGCCGCCGGCCCCGTCATGCAGCGCGACCACGCCGGCATCGACGTGCACGCCGCCGCGGGCGCCACGATGTACCCCACCTTCTGCAACGCGGACCACCCCGCGCGCTGCCTGACCGAGCGCGCCGCCGACGGCCGCCACGGCATGAAGACGGGCGAAGGCTTCTACGCCTGGACGCCCGACACCATTGCCGCCGAACGCGCCCGCTACGACCGCCTGCTGCGCGCCGGCCTTGACCTTATCAACCCGGAATTGCCGGAGATCCAGCCTTGAACGCCCCTGCCTTGCCGCGCGCCGCGCTGGCCGACTCCCCCGTCATCATCACCGTGGCGCCCAACGGCGCCTACAAGAAGGCGGCCGACCATCCGGCCGTGCCGCTGAGCGCCGACGACCTGGCGCGTGAAGCGCGCGCCTGCCTGGACGCGGGCGCCGGCATGATGCACATGCACGTGCGCAAGCCGGACGGCAGCCATCTGCTGGACGCTACCGCCTACCGCGACGCCCTGGCCGCCGTGGACCGCGCCGTGGGCCGTGAATTGCTGGTGCAGGTCACCAGCGAAGCGGCCGGCGTGTACAAGGCCGCCGAACAGATTGCGCTGGTGCGCGAATTGCAGCCGGAAGCCGTGTCGATCGGCCTGCGCGAGATTGCCGTGCCGGACATTCCGGAGACGGAACTGGCGGCGTTCCTGGCCTGGCTGGCCGAACGCCGCATCATGACGCAGATCATCCTGTACGACGAAGGCGACGTGCGCCGCTGGCTGTCGCTGCGCGCGCGTGGGCTGGTGCCGCCGGGCGCGTGGTCGGTGCTGTTCGTGCTGGGCCGCTACAGCGCGGGCCAGACCTCGTCGGCGTATGACTTGCTGCCGTTCCTGGGTGCCTACGATCAGTCCTTGCCCTGGGCGGTATGCGCGTTCGGCCCCGAGGAAAACGCCTGCGTCACGACGGCGGCGGCGTTTGGGGGGCACATGCGCGTGGGCTTTGAAAACAACCTGAAGTTGCGGGATGGAAGCGTTGCACCGGACAACGCGGCGTTGGTCCGCCAGGCGGCGGACGGGGCGCGCGCTCTGGGCCGGCCCATTGCCACCGCCGCTGATGCGCGCCGCATCTACGGCGCGATTGCCTGATTCAACCCCGCACCAACACCGACCGCGTGTCGCGTGCCGAATGCTGTGCCGGATCAATCCGGCCTACGCATCCGGCACTTTTTTTTCGCCTTGCCAGGCGCCGCCCCAACCACCGCGTTATTGCAGTGCCGCAATATTGTTTCGCCGCCATGCAACATTGACGCAATGTAAAAGCACTGCTAAAAACTTCGACATCCGCACGTTCAATGCAATACCCCAACTGTCAAAGTGAGGTGGTGTGTGCAAAACGAGTCTGATGGCTACACCAAGCCTCAGGAGCTGCGAAGTTTTCTGTTCCTGACGGCAGTCATGGCCCCCGTTCTTACGGTCATCATCGTGGCGGGTTACGGGTTTATCGTCTGGGCCTATCAGCTGATCGCCGGCCCCCCGGGCAGTTGATGCCAGGCGACGGAAATCCTGCCATGTCCGCGCTTCCCCCCACCGCGCCGCCCCCGGCGCCACCCGAGCTGCACATCGCCAGTCTGGTTGTGCATGCCCTGCCCCACCGCTTGCCCGACGTGCGCGCCGCCATCCTGGCGATAGCGGGTTCGGACATCCATGGCGCGTCCGACACCGGCAAGCTGGTCGTCACGCTGGAAGCGCCCACCACCGACGACATGATGGCGCGGATCTCCGAGATCCAGCGCCTGGATGGCGTACTGGCTTCGGCGCTGGTCTATCAGCACGCCGACACGCTGGCCGCGATGAACGAGGAGATTGGCGATGTCCATGGCTCGTAGAGATTTCATCAAGCAGTCCGCCGCCGCGGCCGCCGCCACCGTGGCGGGCATTCCCATCGTCGGCATGACGCAGAACATCGTGACCGAATCCGAGGCCGCCAAGCTCAAGTGGTCCAAGGCGCCCTGTAGGTTCTGCGGGACCGGCTGCGGCGTGAACGTCGCGGTGAAGGACAACCAGGTCGTGGCCACGCACGGCGATTTCAATGCCGATGTGAACAAGGGCCTGAACTGCGTCAAGGGCTATTTCCTGTCGAAGATCATGTACGGCAACGACCGGCTGACCACGCCGCTGCTGCGCATGAAAGACGGCAAGTACGCCAAGGACGGCGAATTCGCCCCGGTATCGTGGGACCAGGCGTTTGACGTGATGGCCGAGCAGTTCAAGCGCGTGCTTAAAGACAAGGGGCCGACCGCCGTGGGCATGTTCGGCTCGGGCCAATGGACCATCTGGGAAGGCTACGCCGCGCTCAAGCTGATGAAGGCGGGCTTTCGGTCGAACAACCTGGACCCGAACGCGCGCCACTGCATGGCGTCGGCGGCGGTGGGCTTCATGCGCACCTTCGGCGCGGATGAGCCCATGGGCTGTTATGACGACATCGAGAACGCCGACGCCTTCGTGCTGTGGGGCTCGAACATGGCCGAGATGCACCCCATCCTGTGGACCCGTGTCACCGACCGCCGCCTGTCTGCCCCCAAGACGCGCGTGGTGGTGCTGTCCACCTTCGAGCACCGCTCTTACGAGCTGGCCGACCTGACGCTGACCTTCACGCCGCAGACCGACCTGGCCATCCTGAACTACATCGCCAACTACATCATCCAGACCAAGCGGGTGAACCGCGATTTCGTCGACAAGCACACCGTATTCCACGAAGGCAATACCGACATCGGCTATGGCCTGCGCCCCGACCACCCCTTGCAAAAGGCCGCCAAGAACGCGGACAAGGCCGGCGGATCCAAGCCCATCACCTTCGATGATTTCGCCAAGTTCGTGTCGAAATACGATCTGGAATACACGTCCAAGCTGACCGGCGTCCCGCAAAAGCAGTTGCGCGATCTGGCCGAGCTGTATGCCGACCCGAAGATCCGCGTGACGTCTTTCTGGACGATGGGTTTCAACCAGCACACGCGCGGCGTGTGGGCCAACAACATGGCCTACAACATCCACCTGTTGACCGGCAAGATCTCGACGCCCGGCAACAGCCCGTTCTCGTTGACGGGCCAACCGTCGGCCTGTGGCACCGCGCGCGAAGTCGGCACGTTTTCGCATCGGCTGCCGGCCGACCTGGTGGTCACCAACCCCAAGCATCGCGCGCACGCGGAAGAGATCTGGCAACTGCCGGACGGCACCATCCCCGACAAGGTGGGCGCGCACGCGGTGTTGCAGAACCGCATGCTGAAGGACGGCACCATCAACGCCTACTGGGTGATGGTCAACAACAACATGCAGGCGGCCGCCAACCTGATGAACGAAGGGCTGCCCGGCTACCGCAACCCGGCCAACTTCATCGTGGTGTCGGACGCCTACCCCACGGTCACGACCATTTCGGCCGACCTGATCCTGCCCACCGCCATGTGGGTGGAAAAAGAAGGCGCTTACGGCAACGCCGAACGGCGCACGCAGTTCTGGCATCAACTGGTGAACGCGCCCGGCGACGCGCGCTCCGACCTGTGGCAGTTGATGGAATTTTCCAAGCGCTTCAAGGTGGAAGAAGTCTGGCCCGCCGATCTGCTGGCCAAGAAGCCGGAATATCGCGGCAAGACGCTGTATGACGTGCTGTACGCCAACGGCAAGGTCAACAAATTCCCCAATAGCGAATTGAACGCGGAATACGAAAACCAGGAGGCCAAGGCGTTCGGCTTCTATGCGCAAAAGGGCTTGTTCGAGGAATACGCCGAGTTCGGCCGGGGCCATGGCCATGACCTGGCGCCGTTCGACACCTACCACGAGGTGCGCGGCCTGCGCTGGCCGGTGGTCAACGGCAAGGAAACGCTGTGGCGCTACCGCGAAGGCAGCGACCCCTACGTGAAGGCCGGCGCGGGCTTCGAGTTCTACGGCCACCCCGACGGGCGCGCCATCATCTACGCCCTGCCCTACGAACCCCCACCGGAATCGCCCGACAAGGAATACCCCTTCTGGCTATCCACCGGCCGGATCCTGGAGCACTGGCATTCCGGCTCCATGACGCGGCGCGTGCCCGAGCTGTATCGCGCCTTTCCCAACGCGGTCTGTTTCATGCACCCGGACGACGCCCAGGCGATGGGCTTGCGACGCGGCGTGGAAGTCGAAATCGAATCGCGGCGCGGCAAGATGCGCACCCGGCTGGAAACGCGCGGGCGCAACAAGCCACCGCGCGGCCTGGTGTTCGTGCCCTGGTTCGACGCCGGCCAACTGATCAACAAGGTCACGCTGGACGCCACCGACCCGATCTCGTTCCAGACCGACTTCAAGAAGTGCGCGGTCCGGATCGTCAAGGTCTGAAGGCCTGGGGGAGACAGCCATGAACACGCGCACCGCCGCCATCGCCCTTGCACTCGTTGCGGGTTCCCTGTTGGGCTCGTCCGCCTGGGCGGCGCCGCCCTTCGAGGTCGAAGACCCCATGCGCGGGCCCACGCCCGTTGCCGACGAGACGACCCCACCCCTCATCAGCCCCATCGAAAACAAGGACATCAAGCGGATGCGCACGTATTCGATGCAGCCGCCCACCATTCCGCACAAGATCGACGGCTATCAGATCGACAAGAACTACAACCGCTGCCTGGCCTGCCATGCGCGCGTGAACACCGAGGAAACCCAGGCGCCACCGCTAAGCGTCACGCACTACATGGACCGCGACAGCAATGTACTGGCCGAGGTGTCGCCACGCCGGTATTTCTGTGTGCAATGCCATGTGCCGCAAGCCGAGGCCAAGCCGCTGGTGTCCAACACCTATCAGGACATCGACGTGATCCTCAAGCGCCTGACCGCCCCGGCGACAGACAAGAAGTAAGGGACAGGACGCCGCCATGGTCAAGCTTCTAAAGCGCTACTGGAACATCATCCGCCGCCCCAGCGTGCATTTCAGCCTGGGCTTTCTGACGATAGGCGGCTTCATCGGCGGCATCCTGTTCTGGGGCGCCTTCAACACCGCCATGGAACTGACCAACACCGAAAAATTCTGCACCGGCTGCCATGAGATGCGCGACAACGTCTATGCGGAATTGAAGGGCACCATCCACTTCACCAACCGCTCGGGCGTGCGCGCGCTGTGTTCGGACTGCCACGTGCCGCACAACTGGACGGACAAGATCGCGCGCAAGATGCAGGCATCCAAGGAAGTGTGGGGCAAGATCTTCGGCACCATCGACACGCGCGAAAAATTCGTCGACAAACGGCTGGAACTGGCCCAACACGAATGGGCGCGCTTCAAGGCAAACGATTCGCTGGAATGCCGCAACTGCCACAACTACGAATACATGGACTTCACGCGCCAGAGCGTGCGCGCGCAGAACATGCATTCGACCTATCTGGCGGACAAGTCCAAGACCTGTATCGATTGCCACAAGGGCATCGCGCACACCTTGCCGCACATTCCGCCCGGGCAGACGTCGAACGCGGCGCCGGCCACCGGCGCGACCAAGGAAATCGCCAAGGCGGAGCCGGCCAATGCGGCCCGCTGACGCGCCGCCTCCGCTGCTTGCCGCCCACGGCCTTTGCTGCCCGCGTGGTGGTATGGCGGGGCAAGGCGTGGGCCCGTTGCACTTTGACCTGCACGCCGGCCAGTTGCTGCACCTGCACGGCGCCAATGGCAGCGGCAAGACCAGCGTGCTGCGCATGTTGGCCGGCCTGCTGCGGCCCGTGGCGGGCTCGCTGCATGTCTTGGGCCGCGACGTGTCGCGCGACCCGTCGTCGTACTTCGCGCGCTTGGCGTATCTGGGCCACGCCAACGGGCTGTGCGCCGACCTGAGCGCTTTGGAAAACCTGCGCTACAGCCTGCATGTGGCGGGCGCCCCGCAAGGCGATAACGCCATCGCGGCGGGGCTGGCGGCCTGGCGCTTGAACGCCTGCCTGCATACCCCGGCGGCCCACCTGTCGCAAGGGCAAGCGCGTCGCGTAGCGCTGGCGGCCGTGATGCTGAGCGGAAAGCCGCTATGGCTGCTGGACGAACCCGATGCGGGGCTGGACACGGCCAGCCTTGAACAATTGTGGGCCGCGCTGGACACGCACCTGGACGCAGGCGGCGCGGCGGTGGTGGCCTGCCATCGGCAACCCGCCACCGCGCCCGATCGCCTGCAAACCCTGAACATGGATGACTACGCGGATGCTGGCTACGCTGTCTCAGTTGGTGTTGCGTGACATCCGGCTGGCCTGGCGGCGGCCTGCAGACACGCTGGGCGCCACCTTGTTCTTCGTGGTGGCCGGATCACTGTTTCCGCTGGCGGTCGGCCCGGACCCGGCGCTGCTACGCGCCATCGGGCCGGGCGTGCTGTGGGTGTGCGCGCTGCTGGGCATCTTGCTGAGCCTGCACCGCCCGTTTACCCAGGACCACGACAACGGCGCGCTTGAGCAACTGCTGGTATCACCCCACCCGCTGCCGCTGCTGGTGGGCGTCAAGTTGGCCGCGCACTGGTTCAGCGGCTGCGTGCCGCTGATTCTTGCCAGTCCCATCCTGGCATTGCAGTTTGATTTGCCGCCGCACGCCATCGGCGTCCTGGTCCTGTCCTTGCTGCTGGGTACGCCCACGCTGGCGCTGGTGGGTGGCCTGGGCGCGGCGCTGACGCTGGGCCTGCGCGGCGCCGCGCTATTGCCCTTGCTGGTGTTGCCGCTGTATGTCCCGGTGCTGATCTTCGGCGCGGGCGCGGTGTCGGCCACGCAGGCCGGGTTGGGCGCGGGGCCACAACTGTCGCTGCTGGGCGCGTGCCTGTGCCTGGCGATTCTGCTATGCCCCTGGAGCGCGTCCGCCGCGCTGCGCGTGGCGCTGGACTGAGAGGGCCCATGCACAAGCAAGCTGTCTGGATGCGCTATGCCTCGCCCGCCGTGTTCTACCCGCTGGCGGGCCGGCTGATTCCCTGGCTGGCGCTGGCCGCCGCCCTTTTTGCCGCCGCCGGCTTGTACGTGGGCCTGATCGTCGCGCCCCCGGACAGCCAGCAGGGCGAGGTCTATCGCATCCTGTTCATCCACGTGGCGGCGGCGTGGATGTCGATGTTCCTGTACCTGGTAATGGCCGCGTATGCCGCGCTGGGCCTGATCTACAACACGCGCCTGTCGTTCATGATGATGCGCGCCCTGGCGCCCACCGGCGCGCTCTTCACCTTCCTGACCTTGTGGACCGGCGCGCTGTGGGGCAAGCCAACCTGGGGCGCCTGGTGGGTCTGGGACGCGCGGCTGACGTCCGAGTTGATCCTGCTGTTTCTATACCTGGGGTTCATCGCCCTGCAAGCGGCCACCGACGACACCCGCCGGGCCGACCGCAGCGGCGCCATCCTGCTGCTGGCCGGCGTGGTCAACGTGCCCATCATCTATTTTTCGGTGCGATGGTGGAGCACGCTGCATCAGGGCGCATCCATCAACCTGACCACCGCGCCCAGCATGGCGCGCATCATGCTGACGGCCATGCTGCTGATGGTGGCGGCGTTCTGGCTGTACAGCGCGGCGGTGGCGCTGGCGCGCGTGCGCGGGTTGATCGCACAACGCGAACCGGGCGCCGTGCATTCGGGCGCCGTGCGTTCGGGCGCCGTGCGTTCGGCTGCCGTGTGTTCGGGCGACAAAGGTAGCAATGGCCACGCGGGCCAGCCCGGCCGCCAGGAGGCGCCATGAGTTGGGACGCGTTGTTTTCGCTGCAAGGCCATGGCCCGTACATCCTGGGCGCCTATGGGGTGACGGTGGCACTGATGGGCCTGGAAGTGTTTTTGCTGTGGCGCCGCGGGCGCAGGCGATCCGGCTCACGCGCTACGCGCATATCGTCCGACCCGCGCGCGGAATCGGGGCGCCCATGAGCCCGCGCAAGCGTCGCGCCTGGGCTATCGCGGGCGGGCTGGCGCTGCTGGCCCTGGCCACGGCGCTGGTGCTGAACGCGCTGCAATCGAACCTGGTGTTCTTCTTCAGCCCCAGCCAGATCGCCGCGAAAGAGGCCCCAACCAGCGGCAGCTTCCGCGTGGGCGGATTGGTCGAACAGGGCTCGGTGCGCCGCGAGCCGGACGGCGTGACCTTGCGCTTCATCGTGACCGATACCGCGCACACCGTGCAGGTCGCCTACCAGGGCCTGTTGCCGGACCTGTTCCGTGAAGGCAAGGGCGTGGTGGCGGCGGGCAAGCTGGACGCGGACGGCGTATTCCGCGCCACGCAGGTGCTGGCCAAGCACGATGAAAACTACATGCCGCCCGAAGCCGCCGACGCGCTCAAGCGCGCGGCTGGCGCATCCGGTGGCGCGCGTGCGGTGACTGGCAACGCCGCTGCCCCAACCGGCACGGCCAGCAACAAAGCGACCAACGCGTTGCGTCCGGAGGCCCGATGATTCCCGAGATAGGCCTGTTTAGCCTGATCCTGGCGTTGCTGGTGGCGTTGACGCAGGCCACGTTGCCGCTGATCGGCGCCGCTACCGGCTGGCAAGCGGGCCTGCGCGTGGCGCGGCCCGCCGCAGTGGGCCAGTTCTGTCTGACGACGCTGGCGTTTGGCTGCCTGGCCTGGTCGTTCGTCGACAAGGACTTTTCGGTGTTGTACGTGGCGGGCAACTCGCACGCCGACCTGCCCGCCGCCTACCGCTTTGCCGCCGTGTGGGGCGGACATGAAGGGTCCTTGCTGCTGTGGCTGTACCTGCTGACTGCCTGGACCTTGGCCGTCGCCGTCTTCAGCCGCCGCCTGCCTTTGGCTTTCACCGGGCGCGTGCTGGCGGTCATGGGCTGGATCAGCGTGGGCTTGTTGCTGTTTCTGCTGTTCCTGTCCAACCCCTTCGAACGGCTGATGCCCCCCGCCATGGCCGGCCGCGACCTGAACCCGCTGCTGCAGGACCCCGGCATGATCGTGCATCCGCCGATGCTGTACATGGGCTACGTGGGCTTTTCCGTGGCCTTCGCCTTTGCGATCGCGGCGCTGCTGTCGGGCGAGCTGGACGCGCTGTGGGCGCGCTGGGTGCGTCCGTGGACCTTGGCCGCGTGGACATTTCTGACCGTGGGCATCTTGCTGGGCAGCGCATGGGCCTATTACGTATTGGGCTGGGGCGGCTGGTGGTTCTGGGACCCGGTGGAGAACGCCTCGTTCATGCCCTGGCTGGCGGGCACCGCGCTGATCCATTCGCTGATCGTCACCGAGCGCCGGGGCGCGTTCCGCAGTTGGACGGTGCTGCTGGCCATCTGCACGTTTTCGCTCAGCATCCTGGGCACGTTCCTGGTCCGCTCTGGCGTGCTGACCTCGGTGCACGCTTTTGCGGTCGACCCCGGTCGGGGCCTGTACATCCTGGCGTTCATGACCGTGATCGTCGGCGGCTCGTTGGTGCTGTACGCCTGGCGCGCGCCCTCGGTGGGCTTGGGCGGCGGCTTCTCGTTGCTGTCGCGCGAATCCCTGTTGCTGTCCAACAATGTCGTGCTGACGGTGGCGGCGGGCTCAGTGCTGTTGGGCACCCTGTACCCCGTGGTTCTCGACGTGTTGGACTGGGGCAAGATCTCCATCGGCCCGCCATACTTTGAAGCGGTATTCGTACCGTTGATGACGCCCGCGATCTTCCTGATGGGCGTGGGGCCGGTGGCGCGCTGGAAGCAAGCCGAAGTGCCCGACCTGGCGCGCAAGCTGCGCGCCGCCTTCGTCGTCAGCGTGTTGACCGCCGTGTTGCTGCCGCTGGCCATGCCGGGGCCGGCGCGCCTGGGCTCGCCGTTGGTCATGCTGGGGTTGTGGCTGGCCGCCTGGTCGGTGGCCGCCGCCGGCGCGCATGCATGGCAACGACTGACCGACGGCGCCGACGGCCAATGGCTGCGCCGCCTGGGACGGCAGCCACGCTCCTGGTACGGCATGCTGCTGGCGCACGCCGGCATCGGCGTCTTCATCGCGGGCGTCACCTTGGCCAACGGCTACGAAGTCAAACATGAAGTCCGCCTGGACCTGGGCGCCACCCAGGAAGCGGGCGGCTACCAGTTCACGTTTGCCGGCATCGCGCCCGCCATCGGCCCCAACTACAGCGCCCAGCGCGCCGAGTTCAAGGTCACGCGCAACGGCAAGCCGGTGGTGACGCTGTATCCCGAAAAGCGCCTGTACATCGTGCAGGACATGGCCTTGAGCCAGGCCGACATCGACAGCGGCCCCACGCGCGACCTCTTCGTGGCGCTGGGCGAACCGGTGGGCGAACCCGGCGGCAAGGTCGCCTGGACCGTGCGCATTCAGGTCAAGCCTTTCATGATGTGGATCTGGGCGGGGTGCGTGCTGATGGCGTTGGGCGGCCTGCTGGCCGCGGGCGACAAACGCTACCGCCGCCAGCAGGAAGCCGCTGCGCGTCAGGCCCAACCAGGCTTGGCCACGGCGCAGCGCCAGGCGCGGGAGGGCTATTGATGCGCTACGTGCTGCCGCTGGCCGTCTTCATGGCAATGGCCGTGTTCCTGGCGATGGGCCTGTCGCGCGACCCGCGCGCCGTGCCGTCCGCCATGATCGACAAGCCGGCCCCGCCCATCAACCTGCCGGTGCTGCAATCGCCCGGCGAACAACTGGACGTGCAAGCGCTGCGTGGGCAGGTGTGGTTGCTGAACGTATGGGCATCGTGGTGCGCGCCATGCCGGGAAGAGTTGCCGGTGCTGCGCGACGCCGCCCAGCGTCACGCCATCCCGCTGTACGGTTTGAACTACAAGGACAACCCCGAAGACGCCGTCGCCTGGCTGGCGCGCAATGGCAACCCGTACGTGGCCTCGGCCAGCGACACGGACGGCCGCGTCGGCATCGAATATGGCGTCTACGGCGTGCCGGAGACCTTCGTCATCGACGGCGCCGGCCGCATCCGCCACAAGCATCTGGGCCTGATCACACCCGAGATTTTCCGCACGCGGATCCTGCCGATCATCGAGGCGCTGAAATGAGCGGGCGGTGGATTCCGTTGACGCTGCGGCAGGCGTTGATGCCGATGCTGATGGTCGCGATCCTGCTGGCCTTGAGCCCGGCGATCGCGCAGGCCGCCTCGCCCTCGCCCGCACTCGCCGCACCCACCGCGCCCGCCCTGCCCGCCCTGTCGCCCACCGACCAGCAACGCGCCGACAAGCTGGCGCACGGCCTGCGCTGCCTGGTCTGCCAGAACCAGACCCTGGCCGATTCCAACGCGCCGCTTGCCCAAGACATGCGCAAGCTGATTCACGCGCAATTGGCCGAGGGCCGCAGCGACACGCAGATCATGCGCTTTTTCGAAGACCGCTACGGCGACTTCGTGCGCTATGACCCGCCCTTCAAACCGATTACCTGGCTGCTGTGGCTGGGTCCGTTCACCTTGCTGGCCTTGGGCTTCTGGGTGCTGGTACGCACGCTCAAGCGGCGCGCCGTGGCCCGCGCGCCATTGACGGCCGACGAGCGCGCCCGCGCCACGCGCTTTCTGGACACCGACCCATGACCTCGCTTTGGATTGTCGTCGTGCTGTTGTTGCTGGCCACCCTGTTGTGCCTGATTCCTCCGCTGCTGCGTCGCGCGCTACCCGTCGCGCCCGCTGCCGACGAGAACCTGCGCGCCTTCTATCGGGCGCAGCGCGAGCAGTTGCAACGCGACCTGCGCGCCGGCAGCGTGAGCCCCGAGGCCGCGTTGCGCGCGG